>Ga0256405_10007043_pt1 | contig 17343 bp, 11 predicted proteins | sample RumenRJG_02DNA_FD_189096 | JGI IMG/M metagenome (GOLD analysis project Ga0256405, IMG submission 189096) | Bovine rumen microbial communities from Lethbridge, Alberta, Canada - RJG_02 | ecosystem: Host-associated > Mammals > Digestive system > Stomach > Rumen | place: Canada: Alberta...
ACTTGGCATTGGAGATGTAACTCTTCCACTTGCTCCAAGCGTAATTACAGCAATGCATAAGGCAGTAGATGATCAAGCATCATCCGCTACATTCCATGGATATGGCCCAGAACAAGGTTATGAATTCATTAAAGCACCTATCCAAGCATACTATAAAAGACGTGGTGTAGATTTAGATATAAACGAAATCTTCATCTCAGATGGCGCTAAATCAGATATCGCAAATATTATGGATATTATGGATAATGATAACATAGTTATCATGCCAGACCCAGTATACCCAGCATATTTGGATGTAAATATCATGCTTGGAAGAAAAGTATTATTCACAATTGGAAATAAAGAGAATGGCTTTAAGCCATTGCCAGATAAATCAGTGAAGGCAGATATAATTTATATCTGTTCTCCAAATAACCCAACTGGTGCGGTATATAACAAAGAAGAGTTAAAAGCATGGGTAGATTATGCTTTAGCAAATAAAGCAATAATCCTCTTTGATGCAGCATATGAAGCATATGTGTCATCAGATAATCTTCCAAGAACAATCTACGAAGTAGAAGGTGCAAAGGATTGCGCTATTGAAATCTGCTCATTATCTAAAACAGCAGGCTTCACTGGAACACGTTGTGGATATACAATAGTTCCAAAGGAACTATATAATGGCGAAATGAATAAGTTCTGGCTAAGAAGACAAACAACGAAGTTCAATGGAACTTCATATGTTGTACAATGTGGCGCAGCTGCAGTCTTCACAGAACAAGGCCAAAAGGAAATTAAAGAACAAGTCGCATACTATATGAATAATGCTCACATCATTCATAATGAGCTCACAAAAGCAGGTATTTGGCATACCGGTGGAGAGAATAGCCCATATATCTGGTTACAATGTCCAGATGGCATGACTTCATGGGATTATTTTGATGCTCTCCTTAATGAAGGACACGTTGTTGGAACACCAGGCGTAGGATTTGGTGCTCATGGAGAAGGTTTCTTTAGATTAACTGGCTTCGGTAATAAGGAAAAGACAGAAGAAGCAATAAAGAGACTCGTTAAAGTTAGAAGATAAGAGGTATATATGAAAATCATTTTAAAGCAAGATGTAAAAGGACTTGGCAAAGCAGGAGAAATTAAGGAAGTAAACGATGGCTATGCAAGAAACTTTCTTATAAAGAAAGGATTAGCTATAGAGGGTACAACTCAAAATCTTTATGCAGCTAAGGAAAAACAAAGAATAGCAGACGAAAAAGCCGCACAAGCAAAAGCAGAAGCTCAAGAAGAAGCTAAGAAACTTAATGGCAAAACCATTAAGGTTAAAGCAAAAGGCGGTGCAAATGGCGGTAAAATGTTTGGATCTGTAACAGCAGAACAAATTGCTGAAGCAATCCAGGCATCTGGATTCGAGGGAATAGATAAAAAGAAAGTTGAAGTTAAAGAGACTATCAAAGAATTCAAGAAATTCCCTGTAACCATTAGATTGTATCCTGAAGTAACAGCAGAAATTACAATAGACGTTGTTAGAGCAGAATAATGAAATATAACGTAGAGCTAGGCTTTGAAAATAGTTCATTTGTACAAGATAGTGACTTGTACTGCTTTTCTACAGACTCAGTTATCTTAGCAAATATTGCTAAGATAAAAAAGACAGATTATGTCGTAGATTTAGGATGTGGTGCAGGTATTATCTCAATACTTATTTCTCTTAAAAGAGAATGCAAGAAAGTATTAGGCGTAGATATAGATGAAAGAGCAATAGCTCTTTTTAATGAGAATATAAAGGATAATTCTCTACACAATAAGACTTCATCACTTCTTTCGGATGTAAAAGATGCACCAAAGAAGATAGGAAATGGTACAGTGGATATTGTAATATCCAACCCACCATACTATTTAGAGTCTTCTTTGCATGGCAAAGACGCTACATCTAAGATAGAAGATAACGGATCTATAGAAGACTTTATCTCATGTGCAGCTAAAATCTTAAGATTTGATGGAGACTTCTATATGGTAATGAAGATAAATAGGCTTGTAGACACCTTAACTTTGTTAAGAGAGTATAAACTAGAGCCTAAGGAATTAACACTAATAGCACATAACCAAAGCTCAGATCCAAGCTCATTCGTTGTAAAGGCTAAAAGAGGCGGTAAGGGCGGATTAAAGACAAAGATGTTATATATAGAGAACGAAGATGGCACTATGACAGTTGAGTGCGCAAAGCTATATGAAGGGGTAAGAAAAGATGGCTAAACTATACATTGTAGGAACACCAATAGGCAATTTAAAAGACATCACACTAAGAGCAATAGATACTCTTAAGATGGTGGATTATATTGCTTGTGAAGACACAAGAACATCATCTGTTTTACTCAATAATTATGACATCAAAAAACCACTTATTGCATACCATAAATTCAACGAAGCATCATGCTCAGAAAAGATAATATCTCTCCTTAAAGAAGGAAGCAATATTGCACTCATTACAGACGCCGGAATGCCATGTATTTCAGACCCTGGTGCAGAGCTAATTTCTAAGTGTAGAGAGTATGGTCTAGATGTTGAATCTGTGCCTGGCCCAACAGCTTTTGCAACAGCATTTGCCTTAACTGGAGTAAAAGACACAAAATTCACATTCGTAGGGTTTATGCCAGACAAAAAGACAGATAAAGTGGCGATTTTGCGAAAATACGCGAATTTAGATATGCCTTTAATTTTCTATGTTGCACCTCATGATTTGGCTCAAACAGCTCAAATTATGTACGAAGTTTTGGGAGATAGAAAGGCATATGTAGTTAGAGAATTAACAAAAATTTATGAGTCTGTAACCATCACATCACTCGCAGATTTTTCCTCTGAAGAAAGGGGTGAAATAGTGCTCATAATTGAGGGAAAATCACAAGATAGTAACCCACTTTTAAACATGACAATTGAGGAACATTTAAACCACTATTTAGAGCTTGGAATGGATAAAAAAGAAGCAGTAAAAAAGGTTGCTCAAGATCGTGGAATTACAAAGAACGATGTATATCAAGTTGCAATAAATATTAAGTAAAGGAGACTTAAGATATGGTGCCAGAATTAAAAGATGTAAAAATGTACCTATTTGACTTGGATGGAACAATCTATCTAGGAGATGAAGAAATTGAAGGTAGTTATGCTGCAGTTCAAAAATTGAGAGATATGGGAAAACAAGTTTGTGTTTTCACTAATAACTCATCTCGTTCTCATAATGACTATATCGTAAGATTAAATAACATGGGATTTAAAGTAGCAGATGAGGAAGTATATACCTCAGGCGAAGTTACCTGTGACTATTTAAGAGATAATTATGCTGGGAAGAGAGTATTCCTTCTTGGAAATGAAAGATTGTATGGAGAATTTGAAGAAAAAGGCATTAACCTTGTTCAAGATGATCCAGATATCGTAGTTTTGGCATTTGATACCTCCTTAACTTATGACAAACTCTATAAATTCTGTACATTCGTTGCAAAAGGTTTGCCATATCTTGCAACACACCCAGATTATTTCTGCCCAGGACCAATTGGCCCAATGCCAGATGCTGGTGCTTTAATAGATGCAGTAAAAGACGTAACAGGCAGATCTCCAGACTTTATCTTGGGAAAACCATACCCAACTGCTGGTGAATTAATTAGAAAGAGATTCAATCTAGAAAAGCATGAGGTCGCTATGGTTGGAGATAGACTCTATACCGATATAGCTTTCGGACAAAACTGTGGATTCGTTTCTATCCTTGTTTTAAGCGGCGAGACAACTATGAAACAATACGAACAAAGCAAGATTAAGGCAGATTTCGTATTTGATTTTGTAAAAGATATCCCAGAACAGTTGAAATAAGTAAAAATTGGATAAAAAATAAAGGGGCTTTTTAAAGCCCCTTTTATTGTTGTTTTTCTTGGGTATTAGTAAATACCTTCGGACATCATTGCATCTGCAACTTTCTTGAAACCTGCAAGGTTTGCACCAGCAACAAGGTTGTAACCAAGACCATAAGAATCCAGTGCACTTGTGATTTGGCTGTGGATACCTGCCATGATGTGTTTGAGTTTTTCATCAACTTCATTTGCAGACCATTGTAATCTTGCACTGTTTTGTGACATTTCAAGACCTGATGTAGCAACACCACCAGCATTAACTGCTTTGGATGGAGCAACGAGAACACCATTTGCTTGTAAGTATGCAATTGCTTCGTTTGTTGATGGCATGTTGGAAACTTCGTTTAAGTACTTGATGCCAAGTTCAACCATCTTCTTTGCATCGTCGAGTTGAATTTCGTTTTGAGTTGCACATGGCATATAGATATCTGCTTTAACATTACCCCATGGCTTCTTGCCAGCAATGAATTCACACTTGAATTTATCTGCGTAATCCTTAACTTTATTTCTGTTGCTTGCTCTCATTTCAAGCATGTAGTTGATTTTTTCGTATGTTGAAATACCATCTTTATCAACAACAAATCCATCTGGACCTGAAATTGTGAGAACCTTACCACCAAGTTCAGAAATCTTCTTTACTGCACCCCATGCAACATTACCGAAACCTGAGATTGCGAATGTCTTACCTCTAAGCTCTTCGCCCTCATGCTTTAATACTTCCTCAAGGAAGTAAGTTGCACCGAAACCGGTTGCTTCTGGACGAATTAAGCTGCCGCCGAATGATAAACCTTTACCTGTTAATACGCCGTTTTGATAACTGCCAAGAATTGCTTTGTATTGGCCGAATAAATAACCAATTTCTCTTCCACCGACACCCATGTCTCCTGCTGGAACGTCAATGTCTGGCCCAATGTAGTGATATAACTTGTTCATGAAACTTTGACAGAATCTCATGATTTCTGCATCAGACTTTCCTGTTGGATCGAAGTCTGATCCACCTTTACCACCACCCATTGGAAGGGATGTTAAACTGTTTTTGAAGATTTGTTCGAATCCTAAGAACTTGATTGTGTCAATTGTAACGTTCTTTTGGAATCTTAATCCTCCCTTGTATGGTCCAATAGCATTGTTGAATTGTACTCTGTAACCATTGTTTACATGCCATTCACCTTTGTCATCCATCCATGGAACTCTAAATTGGATTTGACGATCTGGAACAACTAATCTTTCAAGCAATACGTTCTCACGATATGCTTTCTCGTTTGGTGCAACAGCTGGTTCAAGAGAAGATAATACTTCCTTAACTGTTTGCATAAATTGTGGTTGTCCAGGATTGTTTGCTGCGGTTTGCTCAATTACTTCTGTAATGTAAGACATATAGTATATTCTCCTTTATCATAAATACTAGCGTAAATATTATATATTTTTGACTATGAAAAAATCAACAGATTTTAATAAATGTATAGAAAAAAAGCGCTCTTTTGGAACGCTCTTTTTCTGCTAGTATCTATGATATAAGAATTAGTAAACACCTTCTGCAATCATTGCATCGGCTACTTTCTTAAATCCTGCAATATTTGCACCTGCAACAAGATTGTAATCAAGATCATAATAATCAAGAGTTTCAACAATCTTGTCGTGGATGCCGACCATGATGTCTTTAAGCTTCTTATCAACTTGCTCTGCTGTCCATTGTAGACGCTCACTGTTTTGTGACATCTCGAGACCAGATGTAGCAACACCACCAGCATTTGCAGCTTTTGAAGGTGCAATAATAACTTTATTGGCTTGTAGATAAGCAATTGCCTCGTTGGATGTTGGCATATTGGATACCTCATTGAGGTATTTAACACCAAGTTCAACCATTTTCTTTGCATCATTAATGTCAATTTCGTTTTGTCTTGCACATGGCATGTAAACATCTGCTTTGATTTTGCCCCATGGCTTTTCGCCAGGGAAGTATTCGCACTTGAATTTGTCTGCGTATGCTTTTACGCCTGTATGATTTACAATCATATATTCAAGATAGTCATACTTTTCTTGGGTGTTGACTCCATCTTTGTCTACGATATATCCATCTGATCCAGATAAGGTAATAACTTTACCACCTAAATCAGTGATTTTTTTTGCGGCTCCCCATGCAACATTGCCATATCCAGAGAGTGCAAAAACTTTTCCATCTATTGAATCGTGTTCATGTTTTAGTATTTCTTCTAAGAAATAAGTTGCACCATAACCAGTTGCTTCTGGACGGATTAAACTTCCACCGAATTCCATACCTTTACCTGTTAAAACACCATTTAGATAGTGTCCCACGATTTTCTTGTATTGTCCAAATAAATAACCTATTTCACGTCCGCCTACGCCCATATCGCCTGCAGGTACGTCCATGTTAGGACCAATGTGACGATAAAGCTCGTTCATGAAATGCTTACAGAATCTCATAATCTCGCCATCTGTCTTTCCTCTTGGGTCAAAGTCTGAACCACCTTTAGCACCACCCATAGGAAGTGATGTTAAACTGTTTTTGAAGATTTGCTCAAATCCTAAGAACTTGACTGTGTCAATGGTTACATCCTTTTGGAATCTTAAACCACCTTTGTATGGTCCAATAGCATTATTGAATTGAATTCTGAATCCACGATTGACATGCCATACACCTTTGTCATCTGTCCAAGGTACTCTGAATATAATTTGACGATCAGGTTCTACTAATCTTTCAAGAATTACATGTCTGCGATATGTGTCTTCATTCTTTTGAATTGCTGGCTCTAATGAACTGAGAACTTCCTTAACGGTTTGCATAAACTGAGGTTGTCCTGGGTTTTTAAGCTCGGTTTGCTCAATAACTTCTGTTGCGTAAGACATAAATTCCTCCAATTTAACAATAATTAAAATCTTATGACAAAATTTTATTGCTTTTTGCAAAAAAATGTCAATACTGATAGAAAAAAAAGTTTAAAAAAATATTTTATACCTATTTAGAATACCGAAAATTTTTGAGAATAACATTTTAGAATATTGAAAATCTTAATATTTACAAAAATGACAAAAATTCTTAACATTTTTTATAATATTTGTGAAAAATCATAATAATATTTTGCAATTTTTTAACAGAAACACTCCATATGCATAGTGTTTTTTATTCAAATTATATGCCCGTTTACTATTGAAATTACAATATACATTATGATAAACTTATGTATACTATTTCGTGTGCCTATACGCAAGCGAAACAACTTTATGAAATTTTATAGAGGGAGATTATCTATGGACGCAAACAAAAAAGCCAGAAATTTTCGTGGTCTTAAGATTGCATTTTATTGCTTAGGACTACCATTATTTGTTGCTTCAGTCATTATTGCGTGCATTCCATTCTTCAATCACGATCCATTCATGGCAAATACAACAAATGCAATGTTTGCTAAATATGTCAGTGTCGTGTTTGGTACAGGAATGTATGGGGTATGGCTAGCATTTGCTGCATGGGCAATCATCGCTTTAATTACTATTATCGTCGGAAACACAATGAAGAGCTTCCGCGCAAAGACAGTAGTAGTTGTAGCATGTATCTTGATTGTCATGCTTGGCTCAGTCCTTGTCTGTGATTTAATGATGGACAAGGGCATTAAAGAAGTTGAAGCAAATGCACCAGATGGTGTAGTGGTAAACAACTATAAGAATCAATTATCATTCTATCGTACCGTTACATCTTCTAGAAAGACTACAACACGTGTATTAGAGAGTTACACAGACGTATTAACCAACAGAGTTCAAGCTTTCTTAAACATTTACAATGTTTTCTATTATGATTACATCTTCAATGAAAAAGCTACAAACGCTGGTAATACACCAATTTACGAGAACTACTATAAATTAAAAGATGCTGCATCTGGAGATCCAGATAAGTTAGTAACAGCTGAACCAAATGGTGCAGGTCATTTAGTATTAAATGGTGTAGATTACGGTGAGCAATTCTATTATGTAGAATACACAAATAAAACTATTGAAGATGGAAAACAAGTAGACCATAAAGATTATGTATGGTTCGATTCAGACTACCGTGCAGCTGGTACAAAATACGGCAAAGGCGGTCCACAACCTGCAAATATGGTAGATGGTGCATATGGTAAGTCATATTACAATATCAATGGTTTATTAACAGACGCTACAGTTCCAGGAGTTGATACAAGTATCCAAATCATTAAGGCATACAACGAAGCATTTGATTACATCAAAGCAAACTTCGATGATATCGCAACTGAGTATATGTTCACTCCAACTGAAGGTGATTCAGATGAAGCTAAGGTTGAAAAACTTGTAAACCACGTATTAAGAACAATTGGTGCTACAAATAGAACAACATATTACACAACAGAATATGGTGCAGAAAAAGTTTCAACATATGCAACAATGGAAGATATGTACAACTGGGAAATGGCTAAGGCAGCAGGATTCAGCATCACAGCAGCTGAATTAGATAAAGTTCTTGGTGCTTTAGGTAAAGGTCTTGGAACAGGTTTAGGATTCGTAGTTGATCTATTAGATCAATTATCAGGTATCGTAGACGTTTTAGCAATGCTAAGAGATATCATCCCAGGTAAGACATTAGACCTCACATTAACAAAGGGTACAGAATCCATTACAATTCACGTTAAGTTAACAGATATCGCAACATCAACAGTCGAAGTAGATCAAGACTATGTAATCGATGAAAACTTAGATGCAGATACACTTCAAGGTGTTCTTGCAAGCTTTGGTTTAGATGCACAAAAGATCGTTGACTTAGTAGGTGGATTACTTGGTGTTTCAGTTGACGCAGCTCAATATGTTGGAGATCCACACTGGTTACAAAACTTAGTTATCGATTTAATCGATACAATCTATTGGTATGCATCACCAGTATTACTTCCAGTATTCGATGAAGAAATCTTAACACTCGGTATGAATCCAGAAACAGACGAAGAACAAATTGCATATGCAAACGCTATCGCAAAATATGCAAGAGCTCGTTATGAAGGAAAACAAGCTGGTGCAGTTAAGGGTTGTGCATTAATCGGTTCATCTCTAGGAGATGGTTCTGGATATTATGCAGGATCCACAGGCTTCACATACCTCGAAATTCTTCAATTAGAAACAGACTTAAGCTATCAACCACTCTATTACCCAATCATGGCATATAGAGATATGTGCGTAATTTTTGCAGGATTTGCAGTAATCTTCACAATCCTTTACTATCGCGCATGCGAAAGAGCATTGGATCCAAACTATGAAAGAGGCAAGAAAGCAAAGAAAGGCAAAAAGGCAGAGGAAGAAGAGGCTCCAGTTGAGGAAGCTCCAGTAATTGAAGCTCCAGCAGAGGAGATTGCTCAAGAACCTGCAGACGAAAATCTAACAAAGGAGGAAGAGTAATATGTCTAAGAAAGATAAGAATATTCAAGAAGAAGCATTAAAGCTCGAAGAAGTTACCTTAGAAGAAGACGTAGTAGCTGAAGAAACAACTCCAGTTGAAGAAACTGCAGAAGTTGAGGCTCCAGCAGAAGAAGTTGCTGTTCCTCAAGAGGAAGTCGTAGAGGCAGAACCTATTAACGAATACGATAACGTTGAAGAGTCAGCCGTCGAAGAAGAGCCTAAGAAAGAAAAGAAAGCAAAAGCAAAGGGCGGAGCAGGCTTTAAAGTATTAGAAATAATACTTGGAGTATTATCTCTTCCTGTAATGCTAGCATTAATCGTTCTCGCATGCTTTGGTATCGCATCAGATGCATCAGGTGTTCATTCATTCTGGCCATTTGTTGGCGCTATTTTAGCTGGAGTTCTCTCACTTGTTGTTTTATTAGTTGTACTAATAAGCAAACGTAAGAGCAATTCAAAGAGCATGAGAACAAGAACCATAATCGTATGTATTTTAGTATTCTGCTTCACATGCGGACTCGGTGCTATCTTTGATATCGCACTCCCAGACTTCTTATGTGATGCAACATCTAATACTATGTATTATGAACAATTAACACAAGAAACTGGCGCATTATCTGCAGATGCTGGTAGCTTAGAGCGTGAATTCATCCGTTATCAACTCCTTAATGGTAACTACCAAAAAGGAAAATATGCATATGCTACATTAAAGGCAGAACTCGCAACAGAAATCAATGAAAAAATAGATGAAATCGATGCTGAAACAGATAAAGAGAAAGCTGGTGCAAAATACACAAAGGCTATTGCTGCATATAAAGATGCAGAAGCTGCTGGAAAAGATGGAATCGTCGGAATCTTTGGCACAAAGAGAAGTTACGACTATGAATTATATCAATTCATCTATAACTGGTATGTAATGCCAGACTATGATTATAGCTTCGGCATTATCTATGATAATGGTTTCGGTTATAACATGACAAAGAGACAAGTTGTTGCTTACTTAATGACAGAAAAGATTAAAGCTATTCATACAGAATTATGTGGCAAAGGTATCAAGGGCGATGAAGAAATGAACAAGTGGTACATGAATAACTACGCTCAATTTGATAGAGATGGATATCAACCTCTTGATCAAAACACATTCTTAACTTATGCAACAAGTGATCGTATGACAGTTCCAGTAATCTTAAGATTACTCTTAAACGAACACTATAAAACAGATTACTATCCATTCACATTATGGAATGCAGCAACTGGTGAATACACAACTGGTTCAATGTCATGGACAGTATTAGATATGAACGGTATTTCTGCTCCAATCGCAATTGATTTAGGAAATGCAGTAAATATGCTTTCAGGTCTTAGTCTTGGTGGAGAAGTTATCCCAATGCTTGCTAATGTATTAGCAAACTATGGCGATGATTTCGATGGATTATTAAATGTCCAACTCAAGTACGTTGTTGCAAGCTTAACAGATACATATGACACAGAAACAGGCATTAGAAATTCTGGTACATTAACAGTTGTTCCAGAACTCACAGATGATGGCAACTTAACAATCGTTGTAAATTCTGAGAACGTTGAAAGAGGTCAATTAGGTTACATGCAAATGACATGGACAGAGTCCAATGACTTGTTATTCGCAGTTATGTCTGTATGTGCATCTAGAAACTTCTTATTCATCTTCGGTGCAATTTCTGTAGCACTTATATTCCTTGCAGGACTCTGTGCAGAATATGCAAAGAGAGCACAAGAGAAAGCAGCAGAAAAGGACGCAAAAGCAGAGGAAGTCGCAGCATAATCAGTCCTAGATAACAAAATAATAAGGAGCGAGAAAATCGCTCCTTATTTTATTATATAAAATATTTTTATTAACCATTGAGGTTTTTGAAGTTCTTTTTGTTGGTCTTGTATAATACCTTAAATACTTCAAAGTTCTTGTCGTATACAGCCTTGTTGTCTGGGTTTGGTGTGAAGGATGCAGAAGCAGGAATAAACTTCTTTAATTCTTCGAGTGATGGTATTGCGCCTAATCCAACTCCAACAACACCTGCAGCACCTACAGCGCCAACATTTTGAGGATCTGCTACAGTCTCTACAACGTGTCCTGTAATATCTGCAAGGATTTGACATGTAAGAGGTTGTAAAGCACCGCCACCAACGAATCTAATAGCTTTAGATGTTGGTACCTTTCTGTCTTGTGCTTCAAGCATCCATCTTAAGTGGAAACAGATACCTTCAACAACGGCTCTAATCATTTCTGTCTTACCAGTCTCTAATCCAATATTGAAGAATATACCTTTACAAAGTGGATCTTCGAATGGACAACGATTTCCGTGTAACCATGGTGTAAATATTACACCATTACTGCCTGCTGGAACCTTTGAAATACAGTCTGACATGTAATGATAAAGGTTTGTATATTGAGATTCCATATCGTCTGCAACAGTTGTTCTCTTTGAATAAATTGAAATTTCATCTAATGCTAAGTGGTCTTTTACCCATTGAAGTGACTTACCAGCTGTTTCCATTTCAGCAAAATAATTCATCTTTCCAGGTATAGATCCAGTTATTGCAGCTATCATAGCGCTTGTATCAACAATGGATTTATCAACAACTGTTCCAACCCAACCACTTGTACCCCAGTAAACGTGTGTATCACCTAAAGCTGTTGCGCCAGCACCAACACCAATTAATGAAGCATCTCCGCCGCCACCAAATACTGGTGTTCCAGCTTTAAGTCCAAGCTCTTTTGCAGCTTTTTCTGTGATATATCCTGCAATGTCTGTGGATTTAATGATTTTTGCAAGGTGGTCCATATTTACATTGAACATCTTGCACATTGTTGGAGACCATTCATTCTTATGAATGTCATAAATAAGTGTTCCAAATGCACTGTCTTGTGTCATGATGAACTCACCAGTACATCTGCAGATGAAATATTCCTTAACGTCTAACCATTTATATGCTTTAGCAAAGTTTTCTGGTTCGTTTTCTTCTACCCACTTATATTTGTATACTGGGTCCTTAACAGATGCAGATACTGCGCCAGTAATTGCAAGAGATTTTAATAGTTTAACAATGTTTGCTCCAGCAATTTGGAAACCATATGCCATGTACTTCTTTAATTGCTCTTTGGATCTTTGATCCATATAGCTCATAGGTCTTCTTACAGCATTGCCATCTTTGTCTACAAGAACCATGCCTTGCATTTGTGAACAGAATGAGATTCCATCTACTTGTTCTGGCTTAATATCTGTCTTAGAAAAAACTTCTTTTGTGGTTTTGCACATAGCAGCCCACCATTCTTCTGCATCTTGTTCTGCACCACCATCTTCGTATGAATATAGATTGTATCCTTCAATTGCGTCTGAGAGAAGTTTAATTGTTTTGTCTATCTCAAAAAGACATGTTTTGAGACCTGTTGTTCCAACGTCATATGCTAATACATATTTACTCATGGTTTTCAATCCTTATCAAAAAAATAATTTACATATATTTTATAGTATAAAAAGCGAGTATGTAAATATATCAATAAGATTTTTATTTATTTGTAAAAGTTATATAAATGTAATATAATTGCTTTACACTAAGAAAAAGAGGGAACATTATGGCAATTACTAGATATCTTGAAGATAATGCAAAAAAGTACCCAAATGATGTAGCATTAATAGAAATTAATCCTGATGTAAGTAACGAAAAAAGAGTTACTTGGAAGGAATATTCTTTGGTTGAACCAAGGTTTGGTTCACATTATAGAAAAGAAATCACATGGAAAGAGTTTGATGATTCTGCAAACCAAATGGCAAACCTTTTATTATCCCGTGGCTTAAAGAAAGGAGAAAGAGTTGCTATTCTTTTAATGAACAGCATTGAATGGCTTCCAATCTATTTTGGAATCTTAAAGGCTGGCGCAGTTGCAGTACCACTCAATTATAGATATACAGCAGACGAGATTAAATATTGCGTAGACTTTTCAGATGCATCCTATTTAGTATTCGGATTTGAATTCATCGGAAGAGTAGAACAAGTAGCAGATGGTTTAACTAAGGTTAAATCCATGTTTTATATCGGTGAGAACTGCCCAACATTCGCAGAAAACCTACACTCATTGCTCATAGAACAGCCTACAAGCGCTCCTGACGTAAATCTTGAACTCACAGACGAAGCAGCAATTTACTATTCATCTGGAACAACTGGTTTTCCTAAGGCTATTTTACATTTACATAAATCTTTAGTTTGTTCTGCTAAAACAGAACAAGCAAACCACCACCAAGTAAAAGAAGATAACTTCTTGCTTATCCCACCACTTTATCATACAGGTGCAAAGATGCACTGGTTTGGTTCATTGGTAGTTGGCGGGAAAGCAGTTCTTTTAAAGGGAGTAAGTCCAAAGTGGATTATAGAGACTGTTTCTAAAGAACAATGTACCATTGTTTGGCTCCTAGTTCCATGGGCACAAGATATCTTAGATGCAATAGATGCTGGAGATATTAATCTAAAAGATTATAAGTTAGATCAATGGAGATTAATGCACATTGGCGCACAACCAGTTCCACCATCATTAATTGCACGTTGGAAGAAAGTGTTCCCAAATCATGCATATGATACAAACTATGGTCTTTCTGAATCTATTGGACCAGGATGCGTACACCTAGGTATGGAAAACATCCATAAAGTAGGCGCAATTGGTATTGCTGGTATTGGCTGGCAAGTAAAGATTGTAGATGAAAAGCATAATGAAGTTAAACAAGGTCAAGTTGGTGAGCTTTGTGTAAAGGGTGATGGCGTTATGAAATGCTATTACAAAGATCCAAAGGCTACACAAGAGACATTATCCCCAGATGGTTGGTTATATACCGGAGATATGGCTATGCAAGATCCAGATGGTTTCATTTACTTAGTAGATAGAAAGAAAGACGTTATCATCACTGGAGGAGAAAATATCTATCCAGTTCAAATTGAAGACTTCTTAAGACAAAGAGATGATATTAAAGACGTTGCAGTTATTGGCTTACCACACAAACGTTTGGGCGAAATCGTTGCTGCAATAGTTGAATTAAAACCAGGATGTAATACATCTGTTGAAGAACTTCTTGAATTCTGTAAACAAGGCTTACCAAGATATAAGTGTCCAAGAGTCATCGTAATAGATGATATCCCAAGAAACCCAACTGGTAAGATTGAAAAACCAGTACTAAGAAAGAAATACTGGGGAGACAAGACATTAGTTGAACTTCAAATAGAAGAATAAAAAATAACAACCACCAAATAAGGTGGTTGTTTTATTATAGTTTTTATAAATTTTTAATCCCTTACCGAGTAAAGAATGTCGCCGTAAGATGGTAGTGGCCAATACTTTTCTGCAGTGTTCAATTCCATCTCATCACATACTGCTCTCAATGCTTCCATAGCAGGTATTACAACGTCTCTGTAATACTCGCCAGCTGTTAAATCTGTACCTAATTCACGTGCCTTAGAAATAGTCTTATCTAGTGCGTCAATCTTCTTGATTGCATCTTCATATAGACCAACTAGTTTTGTGCACAAATCTTTCTCAGCGGATGTTTTTATACCTATTTCAGCTAGTTTAACAGCCGTTTCTGCTAAATGCTTTTGATACTTAGATACTGCTGGAAGTATTTCTCTCTTAGCCATATCTAACATAGTCATTGCTTCGATATTGATGATCTTACAGTAACTTTCAACATAAACCTCGAAACGAGATCTAAGCTCTGTTTCTGTGAATACACCATGCTTTGTAAATAGTGCAATGTTCTTGTCTGAGATTAAATATGGAAGAGCATCTATTGTTGTTCTAAGGTTGAGTAAGCCACGCTTTTCTGCTTCCTTAATCCATTCATCTGAATAGTTGTTTCCATTGAAGACAATCTTGCCATGTTCTTTCATTGTCTTTGCAACAATTTCAGTAATAGTTGCCTTAATATCTTTTGAATCTTTTAAGATATCTGCGAACTCACTTAATTTGTCTGCAAGGATTGTGTTTAGAACAACGTTTACACCAGCAATAGATTGTGAACTACCTGGCATTCTGAATTCGAACTTGTTTCCTGTGAAAGCAAATGGAGATGTTCTGTTTCTATCAGCTGTATCCATTGCAAATGTTGGTAATACGTTTACACCAATTTCTACATTGCATTTTGCTCTCTTTGAATATGAACGACCCTCAGCAACTGCATCTAAGATACCAGTTAATTCTTCACCTAAGTACATTGAAACAACAGCAGGTGGTGCTTCGTTTGCACCTAATCTGTGATCATTGCTTGCGCTTGCTACAGAAATTCTGAGTAAATCTTGATGTTCATCTACTGCAGAAATAACTGCCGCTAAGATTAATAAGAATTGTGCACTTCCTTCTGGACTCTTTCCCGGGTCAAATAAGTTATGACCAAAGTTTGTTGTTAAAGAGAAGTTGTTGTGCTTACCACTTCCGTTAACTCCTGCGAATGGCTTTTCATGAAGCAAACATGTCATACCATGACGATATGCAACTTTCTTCATCATTTCCATTGTTAATTGGTTGTGGTCTGTTCCTACGTTAGTAGTTGTATAAATAGGAGCGAGTTCGTGCTGAGATGGGGCAACTTCGTTGTGCTTTGTCTTTGCAAGAATTCCAAGCTTCCAAAGTTCTTCATCTAATTCCTTCATATACTTAACAACTCTTGGTGTAATTGCTCCAAAATAGTGGTCATCTAACTCTTGACCTTTTGGTGGTCTGGCACCAAATAATGTACGTCCTGTATATATAAGGTCTTTTCTCTTATTAAATACATCTTTATCTATTAAGAAATATTCTTGTTCTGGACCAACGTTAGAATAAACATGCTCTGTCTTTCTTCCTAAGATTCTAAGAAGTCTAGTAGCTTGTTTGTCTATTGCTTCCATAGATCTTAGAAGTGGAGTCTTTTTATCTAATGCCTCGCCGTTGTATGAACAGAATGCTGTTGGTATACAAAGTATACCATCTTTGATAAATGCATAAGATGTTGGATCCCATGCTGTGTATCCACGTGCTTCGAATGTGGCTCTTAAGCCGCCTGAAGGGAATGAACTAGCATCTGGCTCGCCTTTAATAAGCTCCTTACCACTAAATTCCATGATAACGCCACCATTTGCTGTTGGTGAAATGAAACTATCATGCTTTTCTGCGGTAATACCTGTCATTGGTTGGAACCAGTGAGTAAAGTGTGTTACGCCTTTTTCAACTGCCCAGTCTTTCATTGAACTTGCAATGATGTTTGCCATATCAAGAGTTAAAGATCTGCCTTCTGCACAACATTTCTTAAATTCTCTGTAAACAGCAACTGGGAGCTTTTCGCACATTACTGCATCGTTGAATACCATACTGCCGAATAATTCATTAATTCCCATAAGTACCTCTCCTTTCGAATTTCATGCGTAAATAATAGACCTAAGATACAATTCTGTCAATACCCATTTTTAACTTTTTATAACACGATACTCATTGATTATACATAAAATTGTATGCAATATACACGATATAACAAGAATTATGCAATATTTTGTCTTTTATACATTTGGTAAAAAATCATTTTTTATAAATATTCACTAAAATTTTTTTTAATATTTTTCACTAAAACTTCAAAAAATGCCATATTTACTTACAAAAATTAATGTGTTAAAATGAAGGTTAGTAAAACAAAGAGGGATAATTATGTATACCATTAATAAAGAGAATTGTGCAGATTGCGGATTCTGTAGTTATGTATGTCCATTTGATGCAATAATTCATCACGTAGATGAAAAGTATTATGAAATTGACCAAGGAAAGTGCCAAGCATGTGGTCAATGTTATAGTAATTGTATTACAAGTGCTGTTGAGTGTGACAAGGATCAAGAGAAGGTGGTTGAAATCTTTATTAATGACAACTGTATTGGATGTTCACTTTGTAGCAGAAGTTGTCCAGTTGGAGCAATTACAGGACAAATTAAAGAGAAGTTTAATATCAATCCAGATAAATGTATTAAATGCGGATACTGTGCAACTAAGTGCAGAAAGGAC
>Ga0256405_10007044_pt1 | contig 17339 bp, 11 predicted proteins | sample RumenRJG_02DNA_FD_189096 | JGI IMG/M metagenome (GOLD analysis project Ga0256405, IMG submission 189096) | Bovine rumen microbial communities from Lethbridge, Alberta, Canada - RJG_02 | ecosystem: Host-associated > Mammals > Digestive system > Stomach > Rumen | place: Canada: Alberta...
TAGGTTCGAGTCCTACTCTGCCGACTTATACGCCGTAGTCCCTCAGCTGGTGGAGGAGCTGCCTGCTAAGCAGCTGGTCGGTAATACCGGCTTGCGGGTTCGAATCCCGTCTTCGGCGTTCACAAATAATCCTGTATGTGCCGATTATTCCTCTTATCAACGCAGTACATCCAGCAAAGAAAGGTCAAAATCTTCATAGCCGCGCTCGCGCAGCAATACCTGAACTTCCGTGATCGTTGAAAGGCTCGACATCGCTCCCCTTTACTAAAAGGCTTACTGCATCATCCGCAATAAGCCTTTCCACTGTTTCATAGTTATATTGGGACAACTATGTTTATTATACCGATTATCTGCAGGCAATTCACTATTTTGCCATGCATGTTCCTGAACTACTTGCTGATTGTCCCTGCGATGTAATATTTTGCCTCGTCAAAGTTACCGTTATAGTAGTCGAACTGTTTGGTCAGTGATTCACCTGGCTTGAGCTTGCCGTCCTCATTCATAAAGTAATTAGTAGAATAACCTACGCACTCGCTATCAATTCAATCTGTACTTCCGTCACCCATGTTCTCGGAATCGAAAGTGTCGATTACTTCGCCGGATGCCTCGTTGATGAAATCAACATGAATGTTATCGGCAGGCGTTCCATTGAAAGAATTGTACATTCCGCCATAAATGTAAAATGAAAGAACTGAGAAAGACTCATTGAAGCCAAGTTCCTCTGACTTCGTCGTTACAGTAAAACTTGTATAGTTGTCGTTGTGTTCCACTGCGGTGATGTTCGGGTAATCTTCAGAGCCGATCATCTCCTGAAGCGCTTCATCTATTGTCTTGCTGAGCCCCTCCATGGTCTTCTCGTGCTGTGATTTGCTCATCACAATAGTGACACTGCCGTCATCTCCCAGCGTTGCGCTCTTGAAGCCCTGCTCCTTCGCATAAGCGTCCGCTTCTTCCTGGGACTCGAAGTTGAAGCCATAATACTCTGCTGCTTCTGCGGGGATAGTGATCTCCACGTTCAAAAGGCCCTTATCAACATCGATGCCGCCTTCAGTGGTAGAGGCCTGGCCCGCGTTCTGGTCTTCCCCGTCATCTTTTGCAGTAGAAGCGGTTGCTGTCTGCTGTTCCGCGTTGGATGCTGTATTACTGGTGGTTGCGCTGGTTCCACCGTTTCCGGAGCAGGCGGTAAGAGTGGCGGTTAATAATGCTGTTGCGATAAATAATGCTGTTTTTCTCATATTATCCCTCCTTGTGAGCTTGCGCGGCCACTTGCTGTCGTGGTCGCGGGTTACTGTGTTGTCTATGATGTCTATGATCTTATTTTCTCAGAAGGGATGTGCATTTGTTTGCACGGAATAAGTGTTCGAACAATGAGTAACACGCAAAATAAAAGACTATGTGGTTTATTCTCTGTAAAGTCATAGTTTCCTCATGGAACTTCTGTTTTACAGAACCCTCTTCCTGAAGTTGTAGACTGGTCTCATAACGAAGTGAGTATTCTATTACAGAAAGAAAGGGGAATTACAAATGTGTGAGATCAAATCCAGACAGAACAATTTCGAAGATGAGTATTTCGAAACAGCGCAGGAGAACGACTGCATTTTCCTCCGCAAGAAGTTTATCGACAATAGGCATGACCAGATCATCTTCGCGACCGGTTATTGCGGAACATTGGCAATTCCGACCCGGCTCAGTCCCGATGCTGCTACTGATACCCCGTATGAAGGATGGTTTATGATCGAAAGAATCGTGCCTTGTGGTGGAAAGCACAGGAAGGTGTTTTTAAAGAGCTGTAACGGTGCTGGTGAAGATCTGCCCGTGACCGGATTCCGCGATGGCCAGTGGGTATCCGGTGTCGTAAGTGACACTGAAGGCAACTGCATCAAAGTCGAGCTCGCCCCGAACCGGTATGGCTATTTAGGGAAGAACAAATTTATTGAGAATGCAGCAACGGGAGATCTCTGCATTTTCAGGATTCTTCAGACCGATTCTCCTCAGGGCGTGATTGGTGACCGACTGTTTTTGAATACTGTCGTTACACCTAGAGTCGGCACCATGCCGATCCAGAATAATGGTGCGAGGCAGACAGCTCTTCCCGAAAAATTTGAAGGTCACTTTAATTTTGGCAAATGTGTCGAAGAACTCGTAAACAGCGAGTGTGCTTTCAAAAAGGAATTTGATCCTGCAACGGGAAATGTCGGCTATCGTAGTATCGGCTTTGAGGAATTCAAGGCAACCATTGCTAAAGACTATGAGTTGGCAGTGAAGGAAAATAAAGTGCTTGTTGGTCCGTCAGATTGGACATTCCAGACTTCTTTAGTTGGTCCTGATGAAGGCATAGGACCTGCTCCCATTTTTATCGGGTTCCGGAAAGGGCACATGTTCAGTTCGTCGGAGCCACAGTATCACATCAATTTCTCTGGCTATAAAGCCAAAGGTATTTACCAGTTAGAAGAAAGAGATATCTACTGTGACAACTGGAATGGAATGATTGAAGAGCTCGCTAATATCGCCCTTCCTGAGGACTGGTCAAAATCCGGTAAAAGGCCCTATGATATGCTGAGTTCCTACCTGGCGTTCACCTACTACTGTGCAATGATTCAGGACAAGGTCATGCGATCTCCCCGGCAGCTTGTATACGATAAGTGCAAGCGCTATATGATGGTTTTCAATACCGGTCTTGTGAATATCTACTACAAGCCGATTTACGCTTGTATGTTCAGTCTGAACAAATCTGAAAAATCCGCGCTGAAGATCACACAAGACTACAGGCTCTATGGATTTGCAACACCTGGCCAGGGTGAACTGGGAAAGATGATCACCTCGTATTTTGACACCGCATGCCTTCCGCGCCGCGTAGAATATATTCGGAATACCAGCGAAATTCTGCTGGATCCTTACAAAGAGATCATTCTCGACGAAGAACACATTGTTATCGACAATATCTCCCGTCTGCCGATGGGATTCCTTATCGATAGCTGTCATTCTGATAATGACTGTGTCAAGTTGATTACTGAAGCCTACGATAAAGGACATAACTATAATAAGGAAAAAGAACTCAAGAAATACCTGCTTGAGGAAAACCCTATGCTGATCAGGATCATGACGGGCCGGATTAATGATGCCGTCAAGACCGCTATCTTACGTGTCAAGTGGAACTACAAGACAGCGGTTGCCACCTACTACCCCGCTCGCAACAAACTGAGCCTGCTGCTTCCGCTGTGTCTGACCCCCACCAGCAAGGATGGTTCAATGAAAGCCGATGTCGCCCTCGTCATCTCCAAGCGACCCAGTGGTTCTTATCAGGGCGAGACCATCCTGACATTGTCCATGGCTTACGAAAACAGCCGCCTTATCACGAGACCCGACTCCGACTGGCTCACCGCTTCAACCTGTACTTCAGCTGCATAAGCTGTGCACCACCAGTTCTCTGCTAATAGAAAAGCCCTGCATCGCAGGGCTTTCGTCATATCATACTTTCTTAATGGGGGCTGTGCCCCCGTTACATGCCGTCATGTTATCACTTTATTTCGCAGTCCGGTATTGCAGCATCGATCCGGCTGATCTGATCATTGCTGATGTTATTTCCGCTGAGAGATAGTTCCTTCAGATTGTAAAGGTTCATGACAGCACTTGCATCCTTGATCTCGTTCCCACCCATGTACAAGAACTCCAGGTTAGTCAGTCCCGACAAGGCGTTTATGTCTTCCACATAATTGTTATAAAACCACAATTCTCTGAGCTCCGTCATCCCTGCCAGAACATTAATACTGCTGACCTCATTATCACTAAACCGCAAGGCCGTGAGATGCGTCAGATTCATCAGGGGTGCCAGGTTGCTTACATGGTTATCACTAAACCGCAATACGGATAAACCAGTAAGATTTACCAACGCAGAGATGTCAACCACCTCATTGCCGCCAAACCGCAGCTCCTTTAGATTTGTCAATCTGCTCACCGCGCTGAGATCATTAACATAGTTGTCTGTAATGTCCAGCACTTCCAGTGCATATAAATCCGCTATAGGGCTGATGTCAAGGACACTGTTGTCTCTAATGGAAAGCCACTGCAAGTTGGATAAGCTTGAAACTGCACTGATATCTTCCACACTGTTTCCATCCAGATTCAGTAGTTTCAGGTTCTTAAAGGCTGCCAAAGCCGAAATATCATGAATCTTTTCTGTATTCGGCAAATCCTTATCCGTCGAAAGATCTAATGCAGTAACCTGCTCTGCATCTTTAGTAAAAAAGTCTTTCTCAAAGTTTCCGGTAATCGCTCTCACCTTAGCTTCGAGCACAGGATCACCCCAATAAATCGCTGTTTCCTGTTCAGCGCCGGCATTCTCTGATTCTCCCGTAACATCTTCATTTGTCGGAGCTATAGCTTCCGGTGTCTCTTCCTGGGAAACTGTTTTCTCCGCAGAGTCTGTTGCTTCTGTGGAATCCGTTTCTTTCGCAGAATCTGCATCTTCCACGGAATCGGCGTTCTCTGAGATCTCAACGATTTCCTTTTTTGAGGAACCATCTTTTCCCCTGTTACCGAGTGCTATAAATGTACCGCCTCCCAACAGGAAAACAGCAGCAAGCATCACTGCTATAATGATTGGCTTTGGTGATCTCTTCCTCTCTCCGAAAGTATTGACAACCGTTGGAGAGACTTCCTGTGCTTTGCGCGCGGAAATCGTACCATCATGCTCTCTGAGCAGCGTACTATGAGGCACACCCATTGTCTCTTCAGGCGGATTCTGTGCTGTGTCGCTTCCTGTACTCTGTCTCGCACCGTTTTCTGCACTATGCTCCCCACTGCTGCCCGCTGCATTGCTCCTGTCTTCCACGCTCTTCAGCGCTATCTTCATCTCTGCTGCTGTCGCAAAGCGTTTACGCGGGTCAGGCTCACACGCCTTAAGGATTACCTCTGTCATCGCCGGAGAGGCATTACAAGGTGCAGGAAGCGGTTCTCCGTCCAGCCTTCGGCGATTTGCCATTACGAGATCTCGAGGGGAGAGCAGCCTTTTCTCCGTATTCACAAATGGCAGCCGCCTCTTATTCAGCAGCCAATAGAGAACGATACCAAGGGAATAAATGTCTACTGTCGCGTCATAGTTTCTCCCTTTTTCCACTTCCGGCGCCATGTAATTATAAGTACCCTTCTGGGAGAGTCCGCTGGTCACATTCTCCAGTTTTCTCGCTATTCCAAAATCACCGAGTTTATAATCACCGAATTCGTTGATAAAGATATTGTCCGGCTTGATATCCCGGTGAATCACGTTGCGCTGTGCGCACCGCTCCAATGCGGAACAGATGTCGCATCCAAGCCCGATGACCTCTCTCTCCGACAATGTCTTATCGCTGATGTAGGTATTGAGAGGTGTAAGCAATTCCATCCGGATATAGATGTCCCACCCCACTCTGTCGTTCCTTTCGACGACTTTGTAGTCCTCTACGCTCACAATGTTTTGGAAACCTTTAAAGGACTCCATCAACCGGATCTCGTTCGCGAAGTCGTTGACCACTTCCTGCAGATATGTTTTCGTTGCATCAGCTGAAAGACCAGCGGAACGCAATGACTCCAGCTCGGCATCGTTCTGCGGGATAGAGATCATTTTGATCGCTGCACGGCTCTCCACACCGTGATCCGTACGAACAGCTTCGTAGACCACGCCAAATGATCCCCTGTTAATACATCTTACTCTCTTCCATTCCGGCCAGACCGCACTTAGAGTATTATTTTCCATTATCTGTTCCCTCTACTTCACGACATAATCCCACTCGCAAATATATGCCGTCGTATCCTGATCAAAAGAGCAGTCATTCCATTTTCCTGTGACCATATTTGCATCGAGCTGCGCATAATTCTCTGATTCAATAGCCTCGTTCGGTTCCTTTTCTCCCTCGTCGTTTGTTCCCCAGTTGAGGTACTCCGAATTTCCATTTATGGTCCCTTCTTCAACCCATTTCCAGTTTCCTTCTGATTCCGCGTCGGAAAAGCCGAAGAACACCTGGTTTAAACCAACATCCTTCATGTAGCCAAACAAAAAATCGTCTTCTTTACTATCATTAATTACAGCCAGATAGCCTCCTCTTGATCTGCAGTAGTTCCTCGCCTGTTCCCAGCTGGAGCAATTATTATCAAAAATACTATAGGAATGCCCGTTATATACCATTGCATTCATTGGTATGCTCACATTCCCAGGCACCTCCGCCACGCTGTGGTCAGGTGTTGTTTCCATGCTCTGGTTATTATCATCATTGGCGATTTGATCAGCCTCGGCTCCTTTATTTTGGTCATCCTCAGCTCCTTCACTTTGGTCAGCAACAGTTTCTATGGTTTGTCCATCTTCTATTTTTTCCGAAGAATCCTTCTTTGAAGACATGCGTCCAATTACAGAGAACATCAATCCTCCAACTACAAACACCGCTGCAAATACGCAGATCCATACGAGAATACGATTTCTCTTCTGCAGCTGATTCCGGTTGTAAACAGAATACGGTTCTAAACGATCATCATAAGAAGGGTTATGAGACACTGCTATCGTCTCTTCAAACGGATTCCGCTCAGTGTAGTAGGTTCCCTCTGAAACGCTCTTCAGCGCGTTTTTCATCTCTTCCGCAGATGCAAAACGTTTCCCCGGGTCATGATCACACGCCTTAAGGATCACCTCAGTCATTGCCGGAGAAGCATTACAAGGTGCAGGAAGTGGTCCTCCGTCCAGCCTTCTGCGGTTCGCAATCTCGAAATCATGATAGGAGAGCAGTTGCTTTTCCGTACTCACGAAGGGCAGCCGCCTCTTATTCAGCAGCCAATAGAGAACTATACCAAGGGAATAGATGTCTACTGTCGCGTCATATCTTCTGCCTTTTACCACTTCAGGTGCCATGTAATTATAGGTACCTTTCTGGGAGAGCCCGCTGGTGCAACTCTCCATTGTTCTTGCGATTCCAAAATCACCCAGCTTATAATCGCCGAATTCATTAATGAAGATGTTGTCCGGTTTGATATCCCGATGGATCACGTTGCGCTTAGCGCATCTCTCCAGAGCAGAGCAGATATCACATCCCAGTTTGATAACTTCTTCTTCAGACAACTCCTTGTCACTGAGATATTTTTGAAGCGGTGTAAGCAGTTCCATTCGGATATAGATGTCCCAACCTATCCTGCCTTTCTTCTCAATAACTTTATAGTCCTCAACGCTCACGATATTTTGGTTTCCCTTAAAGGATTCCATGATGCGGATCTCATTAGAAAAGTCGTTGACTACATCCTGCAGATATGTCTTGGTGGCATCGGGAGATAAGCCGGCGGAGCGCAATGACTCCAGCTCGGCATCATTCTGCGGGATAGAGATCACTTTGATCGCCGCGCGGCTCTCCACACAGTGATCCGTACGAACAGCTTCATAGACCACGCCAAATGATCCCCTGTTAATGCATTTTACTTTCTTCCATTCCGGCCAGACCGCACTAATAATATCGTTCTCCAATGTTGACTCTCCATTTTTTAAGTGTGTTATTCCGTAATTCCCTTTAGAAGATAATCCCATTCACAAATAAAAATGCTTGTATTCTTTAAGTAGACCGCATCGTTCCATTTCCCTGTGTTATCTGATCCCGCGGGATTATTTGCGTCATAATCATATTCCGCATAGTTTTCATATGAAAAACCATGACCATTGTCAGGCTGTTGGTATCCACCTTTATACGCCCACAGGTCTAGTGTGTTTTCAGTTCCGTCATCCCAGATCCACCGACCTTCTTTGTCCTGATCCGATAACCCGAAAAAGACCGTTCGGTCATATCTCTCCTGTGTTTCAGAAAAAAGTGCGTCATTTTCTTCATATGAATTTATGATCGCCAAATGTCCTCCTTGATCTTTACAAAAGCGGGAAACATTGTCGTAGGCGCCTTCACTTGCGTTTGTCACGTTCCCATATTCATTTTTATCAATCGAATAGGCATCGTAAAAACAGTAAGTATGCCCGTCGTAAGTGAAAAAAGAACCTAACGGCGGATAAACATCATCAACAGATCTTCTTAAGTCCGAGACTGTCTCTTCTTCCGTCTTTTCAGTTTCGGTCTCTATTACTGTCTCTTCTTCTGTCTTTTCAGTTTCGCTCTCTATTACTGTCTCTTCTTTCGTCTTTTCAGCTTCGCTCTCTATTACTGTCTCTTTAACAGTATCTTCGGAATTGTTCTCCGTAGTTGGCGCTTCGCTTATGTAAGCCGTTCCGCTTTCTACGGGTGTTTCTTCCCCTTTGCCTCTGAATACAAGAAATGCGCCGCCTCCAACAGTTAAGAGAACACAAAGGATGGCCGCAATAAAAGCTGTCTTTTTTTTCGTGCCATCAGGATTCCTGACAATATGTTCCTTGTCATCATACTCCTTGACCGAGGCGTTCCATGACACAGCCATTGTCTCCTCAAGCGAGTTCCGCCCTGCTCTGCCACCTGAGTTTTGTTCGCTCTGTCGCATGCTGCTTCCGGATTTATATAGTCCATAACTATATCTTCCGTCTGCTACGCTTTTCAGCGCCTCCTTCATCTCTTCAGCAGACGCAAAGCGTTTACGCGGGTCAGGTTCACACGCCTTAAGGATCACCTCAGCCATTGCCGGAGAAGCATTACAAGGTGCGGGAAGCGGTTCTCCGTCCAGCCTTCGGCGGTTCGCGATCTCAAGATCACGATAGGAGATCAACTGCTTTTCCGTACTCACGAAGGGCAGCCGCCTCTTATTCAGCAGCCAATAGAGAACGATGCCAAGTGAATAGAAGTCAACTGTTTCGTCATATCTTGAGCCTTTTACCACTTCAGGTGCCATGTAATTATAGGTACCCTTCTGGGAGAGCCCGCCGGTAACATTTTCCAGCTTTCTCGCTATTCCGAAATCACCGAGTTTATAATCACCGAATTCATTGATAAAGATATTGTCCGGCTTAATATCCCGGTGGATCACGTTGCGCTGTGCGCATCTCTCCAATGCGGAACAGATGTCGCATCCAAGCCCGACGACCTCTCTCTCCGACAATGTCTTATCGCTAATGTAGGTGGTGAGTGGTGTAAGCAGTTCCATACGAATATAGATGTCCCACCCTACTCTGTTTTTTTTCTCTATAACTTTGTAATCTTCGACGCTTACAATGTTTTGGCTCCCTTTAAATGACTCCATGATCTGGATTTCATTTGTGAATTCATCTACAACTTCTTTCAGGAATGTTTTGCTTTCATTTGGAAAGAGGCCTATAGAACGAAGTGAATCAATTTCTGATTCGTCCTGCGGAATAGAGATCACTTTGATCGCAGCGTGGCTTTCCACACCATGATCTGTTCGGATTGCCTCATATACAACCCCGTAAGACCCCCTGTTAATGGGCTTTACGCCCTTCCATTCCGGCCAGGCGGCACTGAGGTCAATAGAATTGTTCATTGAATTATTGCTCATAGGACATCTCCCATACATCCGCATACGTTCCGAGCGGATCCTCTGACAGGATACACATGAGCACAAAACACTCGTATGGATTGCTGATATAGAGCTCTCCCAAAAAACATCTCTCAAGAATTTTGTTCGTTGATTCCACGAAAGAACTATATCTCGCTTCCACATTGGGATATTCGTCAAGGGTCTGCGAATAAATAAAGAAGTTCAGCGTGATCAGGTCAAATCGAGTCACCTCGGTATTGCCTGCAAGCACCTCACTGATGTGCTGCCTGTTAAACCGTTTTCCCGCAAACTGCGCGTTCAGTTTAGATGCTTTGCTAGGGGTCAGATTACCATGTCGGTCAACCGGGATCGCCGACGAAATAATGTGTTCCAGATCGCTTTCAGTAATATCGTCAATCGTATAGACCTTTTGATGCCCCTTGCGGCCCTTTTCTGCCTCATCGTTATTATAAAATCCCGCGACGATCTCCCGCGCACGCGTATAAAGTTCATCAAAGCACTTTTTTGCCGTTACACTGTGCTGCGCGTAGTTCTTGTCCGTTTTCAGCTTGGACACGAACGTAATAAGAGCCGCTTCGCTATTTATGGAATTCATCGTGTTCCTGGCACCGATCGTGAGATCCGAGTATAAGAGCTTAACGTCGAGCGAATTCGGAGGGGTTTCGTTATAGACCCGCCACAGCCTCTCAAACGTCGGATAACCGTATTTATTTTTATAGCAGTACCAGCAAATGACTTCAAACGGGTCCTTCGCATTGATTCCCTGCTCCCGTAGGCCTTTCGTCAGGAATTCATTGACGTCTGCGACGCTCATTCTAAGGCCAAACCCCAGCAAAAACACCACTTTTCGTCTGACAGTCTGCTGGGTGAGCCACTTTTTTGACAAAGCACTGATCTTTGCCGTTGTCTGGTCAAAAGACTGCGGCGTATAGTTATCTGAAAAAGCCCCTTTGATGATCTGCTGATATTCTTTCAGGGGAACTTCCTCAAAGGGCTCCTCAAGACAGGCCTGACGATAAATGTAGCGCTTAAGGTATTCACCGAAAGAAATGAACTTCATTCTTTTCTGCAAGGCCGAATAGATCAGATGCGCATCCCTGTCGCGGAAATAATTGCTGTCCACCGCATCATATAGAACGTCCCACGCCTTATTCGTAAAGTCCATGCTTCTGTTTTCGTCCATGTTATGATTTCTCCTTCCCGATATTTGTCAGAACGGCCCTTGCCAGGCCCAAAAAAAGAACAACGAAGAGCAATAGGATCAGCCAAGCTTTGAGCATGTGCGGGACAGTGAAGTCAAAAAAGCTCTCGGCCTCATGAGACATCATAGGAAACTCCTGCTGCATCTTCAGCGGCAGCTCGTTCAGGTTTGCGGTCGTGCCATAGCCTTCCATGCTCCATCTGCAAATAGCAAACCATGAGAGCATCTCTGTCGCACCTTCCAACTCAAATATGAGTCCGGAGAATAGAATCTGCGGCATGAGCAGGATCGGAGCTACGGTCATCGCCCTGTCAGCATTCGTAAACAGGGAAGACACAAACAGGCCCATAGCAGCAGATGCGGTCGCTGTCAGAAATGTTATGATCAGAAACTCTATCATGGGCGGGAGGAAGAGCCCTTCCTCCGGAAGGCCGACAGACATTGCAAAAACACCGACGATCAGCGCGCTCTGGATCAGACACAACACCCCCAGCACCAGGATCTTGGAGAGAATATACTCGTTCAGCGAGAGTCCTGCCATATATTCGCGCTTCAAAATGCTGCGCTCCTTGCATACCTCCTGAATGGCGTTGAGCATACCCACCCAAAACGCGGAGCACGAAAGGGCAAACAGGAGGCTCTTCGTCATGTCATACTGTTCAAACTGCTGTCCATCCGCCACCAGTGAAATCAGCAGTGCAAGAGCTGGTGCCTGTGCGAGCAGGAGAAGCAGCCGCTGCCTGTCGTTCGCAACAAGTTTTACATAGCGGGAGCACAGGACGGGCAACTGGAGCGTTTTCTCGCCCTTTACAGGCGGAATTCTCACCGCGGCAGGTCTGCCCGAAACGGCTGGTGCCTGTGTCCTGTCATACTTTTCGCGCCATTCCATGGCATTATCGGTGATCATGTTATAAACATCCACAATGTCCGATACGCCAAAAAACTCCAGTGCATCATCATAGGAGCCAAAAAAGCACAGGTTCCCCCCCCTTCCCATGAACACTATTTTGTCGCATAGCCTCAGCTGAAGAGTGCTGTGGGTGACAAGGATAACCGTTTTTCCTCCGTCCGCCATTGCTCTGAGGGACTGCATTAGATTTCGTTCCGTGCCGGGATCCAGGCCGGAAGCAGGCTCATCGAGAAATAAGAGGTTTGGATCGGAAAGCAGTTCGACCGCGATGCTCGCCCTCTTCTTCTGTCCACCACTCAGTGACTTGATAAAGCTGTTCTTCTTTTCGGTCAGTTCGACAAGCCGGATGGCTCTCTCAATAGCCGCTTCGCGCTCCATCTTCGATATGTCCTTCGGCAAACGAAGCTTTGCCGTGTATGAAAGCATGTCATAGAGTGTAAGGTTGTCGTATACGATGTCTGACTGCGGTACATAACCAATTAGTTTTTTGAGCGAATCAAAGTTTCTGTATAACGCGACTCCGTTGACATACACCTCTCCCTGAGCTGGAGGAAGATATCCGCACATGCAGTTCAGAATCGTCGATTTTCCTGCACCGGACCCGCCGATGATTGCCACAAGTTCGCCCGGCTTAATATTGATACTGATATCGTTGCCGGTCACTATTGTCTTCTTCCCTTTGCCGCGGGTAATTACCACCTTCTCAGCATCGACTGAAATGCCGTTTTTGAAGGTGCAATAGGAGATCATGGACGCCGTAAAGATCAGCTTCGAATTAGTGATGGCAATAACGTCCTTTTCGTGAAGGAGTGCCTTTCCCGAAATCTGCTGATTGTTTACGACCACGCCATTTGTACTGTTGTTATCAATGATGTAGTACTGCCCCTGCTCTCTGACAATCCTTGCATGGTATTTTGAAACGCTGATATGGGGCAGCACGATGTCACAGGTAAGATCACGACCAATTTTAACTTCTTGTTTATCTCCCAGCCGATAGATGTCCCATTTGTTTTCCGATCTCTGAGATGCAAACACAAAAAGAACGCCTTCGGGTATCGTCTCGATTCCGTCGTCAATGCGGATAAAATCACCCTCGCACAATGCTCTGAACCGGATAGCGGTGTTGTTGCAGATCAGGCCGTTTTTGCTGGGATTGCCGCTGTAAAACGCTTTATCCTCAATAAACCACTGACCATTTCTGTAAATAAAGCGTCCGTGCTCCCTCGACACAAGCCGTGACGTGAGCACTAAGTCATTCGTCTCGCTGCGTCCGAAAGTAATGCATCTATGCCGTGATTCATCCAGGCTTACATTTTTCGGAGATGCATTTCCATCAAAAATCGTAACGACCATGCTGCCTGCGATAGCGCTCGGAGATGCTGTATTCGTGATCCTTGTTGTTTTATTTAAGTCCTGCACTGTGTTCTGTCTCCTTTGCCGGATTTGTTTCTCCGCTTGTGCCTAGCCGAGCAGGAAATGGAAAATCTTATCGAATAGGCCTAGCTTTCTTTTTTTCACCCTGCATAGAATGATCGTAATGTTGTCTCTGCCGCCGTTATCAAGTGCTTTCTGTAATAGCTTTTCAGCAGCATTGCTGACATCTGTGTTCCCACCTGCAGCCGTTTCTGTCAGGATCTCAGCAATCTCTTTTGTGGAAACCATATCAGTTAAACCGTCCGAGCAAAGCAGATAGATATCGCCAGCATGATAGTATCCCCTTGCATAATGAGGTTCGATCATTAGCTCAGTAGGCGGAATACCCAGATTCTGTGAAAGAGGAGGCTTTTTTCCATATATAGTCGCTGCGTAGTGGTCAACAGATATCTGTTCCAGTTTCTCACCATCAAAATGAAATGCCTTGCTGTCCCCAATATTGCAGAGATCTATCTCGTTCTCTGCAAAAACAATGATCACAGCAGTCGTTCCCATTGATACGATGTCATTATCATCCGCATATCTGCAAATCTCTTCATTTGCTGTTTTGCAGTATTGCTGGAGATCTTCAATTGGACATGACCCGATCTTTAAATTTGCAGCGCATCTGGCGGCGATCAAAGATGCCAGTTCTCCATGCTCTTCCCCTCCCATTCCGTCAAAAACGCCGAACACGTATGGCTGAGCGTGGTCTGTACATCCATTCATCGAAAATTCCACTGTATCTTCGAAATCACCCAAATACTTTCCGTCACACAGAAAGTTGTCCTGATTCTCATTTCTTCGTTTCCCGACATGGCTGCAGCATGAATAATGGATTTCGTAATTCATCTGATTTCCCCTTTTTAAAGTGGTCCCAGAAAACCTCCCCATAACTCAGTTTCATTAGTAAATAAAAAAGACGGGTAAGGCATTTCCCCGTCGTGATATTCTTTTATTCTTAATGTCTAATACGCCTTCGCCGGGTTGTATTTTCTGTATTATAGCATTGTTATTCCAATACCTGCATAAAAAGGCTCTCCGTTTTTTTTGCATTGGACTGTTTTTGGTCATTAGTTGCATCGAGATATTAATTGTTTATTCATCGTATATATACGGAGTATAGCAATTGCACGTTCCGTTTCTGTAATTTGAAAGTTACCTTTTGTACAAAATATTCCCTTTGCTCTTGTGGTCACGTATAAGCTTAATGAATTTTCAAATGTATTCAGCTATAATGTAAAGAAATCTGATGCTGTATTTTCTTAAAGATTAAACAGTATCAATCTGAATACAGGGCAATCAGAGAGGAGAGACGAGTCTGCCCGCTCGGCCAACTAAAAATGAACAAACACTTTATAATCTTTCTGGCATCTGCAATGGTTCTGAATCTTGCTTCCTGTAGTGCAAAACCCGGTTCAAGTGCCGAAACATCCACAAAAACAGCTGCTCCGGAGCAAACCGCGCCACAGGAAACCGAGCCTGTAGCTGACGTTTCTCAGGAGGCCAAACCCGAAGCAGCGTTTTCCCAGGAAGCCAAATCCGAAGCAAAGCTTTCTCAGGAACCTGAAGCAGATCCTGTCGCTTCCATGTTCAACGGTCTCTGGATGACAAACAGCAGTATTGGCACGCTTTACTATTTTGACAATGGGATAGTCACCTGCTATATCAATGACAATTATGACCCCTCGGCTCCCGATCTCCACTATGAGATAGCTCAGAAGGAAAACTATACGGTCGAACAAGTAATCTCCCAAGAAGCTTCAGGATATAGAGCAGTCCTGAAAAGCGGCAACGAATACTGGCTTCTGGATGATTACCCGGACGTGCTCTCCTGCTATTGGTATGATGAAAACGGTGTGCTGCAGCTGAGCGGCTCCAGCTCATTGATGAAGGTAACCGATTATACGGTTGATGACCTTATTGTGGAAGGCGTTCCGGAGGATCAAAATATTCCGGCCGAAGCAGCTGCAGACAATAGCATGGCATCACAGAGCCCCTATGCGGCTATTGTCCGTAGATATGAGAATGATTATAAGAAGCTGACATTTCTAAATGTCGACGGCTTTGATTATTACATAGGCGTATTTGAGGCTAAACTCATCGACTTTGATCAGGATGGTTCCGACGAACTGCTCATTGGATACTCAACGCCCCGCGAAGATGTCGAGCAGTATATACCCCAGCCGAAACTGGATGTCTGGACCATGAAAAACGGCGCTCCTGTCCAAATATATGAAGGAGCAAACGTCGGCCATGGCGATATAGGGTCGCACTGCGCATTGATTGATTTTGACGGGAAATACTGTCTCTGTACCGGATACAACGGATATGAGATGGATCTCACTTTATTATCGCTCGAAAAGGGCAGTTTCACTGAATGCCTCAACCTGAAATCCGACATGGACGGCTCCTACTACAAGATTAATGGGGAAGATGCCAGTGAAGACCAGTGGAAAGAACTCTACCTGAAAATCGATGATGATCCTGAAGAGCACTTCCACAGCGGCTACCTGACCCAATCCGGCCATGAGTCAAGAGAGGCCCTGCAGGAAGCGGTCTCGGAGGATTATAAGTTGCTTGGGATGTGAGTGGCAGAATTTCGCTGTGCACCATCCTATCTCTGCCAAGTGAAAAGCCCTGCGTCGCAGGGCTTTTATCATGTCATAATTTCCTCGCTTGTCGGAATTTACTCCGTTTCCAATTTCATTCCCGATCACTGGGCATTGGGATCAAACCAATAACCATGATCCACAAATGCAGCAATATCCTCATCTGAAAACGATTCTGTATCAAAATCAGGCATTAGACCTCCCATAAATACTTCCGCTAAGAGGTTGGCCGGATAATACTTCTCAAGCTTTGCTGCATTTTCACCCACTATGTAAGAAAACAATACTTTGCCTTTACCTTCTCCCAACACATCAACTGTTATGTCGTAGACTTCAAGTGTACAATCGTTTTCATACGGGAAACTGCCTCGAAATTCCACATCAACAGAATCAACACTATAACCGCTGTTGGCGCACCATTGCGTTACATTGTCTGCTATGTCATATATATTTACCGATCCGTCTGTACCGGCTAAGCCGATAAGTAGTAAGATCAAGAAAACTGCTGCTGCACATCCAATAACCACTCCTGGCAGTATTCCTTTACCTCTTTTAGCCGGCTCGGTGATTGGTATCGGGCCTCGAGAAACTGTCTGTTTACTTTCCGGATACTCTAACTTTGTTCCACAGTTGGTACAGTACTTTGCATTCGTTAATATCCTTTTCCCACACTTTGAGCAAATCATTTTGAATCCTCCTTCTAACTTCTGTAAGCACATTTACCTTGCTTCACATGTGCCAATCTTGTTGTAAGGCTATGGTATCAAAATGCAGTTTATTCTCTGTAAAATGAAAGTTCCTGCCCAACCAAAAAAGCCCCGCATTGCAGGGCTTTCGTCATGTAGTGGGGATCAGACCCCGGCTTATTGTTCGATTATCTCTCTTGCTTTATTGACATATTTATTGTTCTTCCACACTTCTTTGTCACCGATAATGTAAAGTCTATATTTTGCCCTTGTTGCAGCCACATTGACAATATTACTGTTCACAAAGCCGGTTACTCCGTCGCCTGGTTCATTTCTGTGTTGATTTCTTTAATGCCTCTGTTGATGTAAATAAAAGCCACAAACCAGGGTAAAATACAGAGAATCAATAACTTCATAACTCCACCAAACTCCCAGTCCCAAAGCGCATGGAGCGTAATCGGGACAATGAATGCCCCCAAAAAAGGAACTGAAGTAAAGCTCTTGATCGCGATTGTTTCCTTATTTGATGCCACGCAGAGTGCAGCTCCACTGATCGCAGTCCATACTGCATGTGTGCCTATCGATGTAATGCCTCGCAATATGATTATGACCATCATGTTAACCATAGACTGTTCAAAGTCAAAAGAGTAAGAAAACCACCCCATATCAACCTGCATGCTTTCCAGAAATGTGGCGAATACATATCCTGCTGTTTCAAACACAGCAAATCCCGCGCCTACAGCAGATCCGATAAGCAAACCATTCAGAATATAGTACTTCTTATCATCCGCATTGATCCGGTTGATAAACAAGGCTGTAACAATCGCTTTTCCCAATTCCTCCACGAGTCCTATGCCAAACGCACCGATCAGATTAAAGCTCTGATAGACATAATTACCAATTACCAAGGTAACAATTAAAGACATCAAGCCTCCTATTACAAATACCTTGATAACATGATGCTGGGGTCAAAAGGTCCCAGCTGACCTTTGTTACCTGTTGACTATTACTGATGGATGCCCTGCATCCATTTTCAGTGATCTACTTTGAAAAGTTCATATAGTCGCTTTTGTGGTGGTAAA
>Ga0256405_10007047_pt1 | contig 17332 bp, 12 predicted proteins | sample RumenRJG_02DNA_FD_189096 | JGI IMG/M metagenome (GOLD analysis project Ga0256405, IMG submission 189096) | Bovine rumen microbial communities from Lethbridge, Alberta, Canada - RJG_02 | ecosystem: Host-associated > Mammals > Digestive system > Stomach > Rumen | place: Canada: Alberta...
ACAGGTGGCATGATTGACCGACGCGATTTTGAAGCCGAATGGAGCGTAGCGGAATGAGGCTTCAAAATCCTTCCTACCGCTCACTCATTTTGGGTGTTTCCCGACTGCACTTTTCTTGACAATTCCAAAGAAACAAGGGCAGTAATACGAGTGGTACAGATGAATGTACCATTGAAGACATCAAAGCATTATCTACAGAAAACTATATTGAAATGGTACAAAGAAAGCTAAAACACTACCAACCAAAACCTGTCAGAAGAGTGGAAATCCCGAAGCCCAATGGGAAAATGCGACCCCTTGGAATACCTGCCATAATTGATAGATTAGTTCAACAATGTATCCTGCAAGTGTTGGAGCCTATCTGCGAAGCCAAATTTCACGAAAGGAATAACGGTTTCAGACCAAACAGGTCAACAGAAAGTGCAATGGCACAATGCTATCGAATGATACAACTGCAAAATCTACATTTTGTGGTTGATATAGATATCAAGAGTTTCTTCGATAATGTCAATCACAACAAACTAATCAGACAAATGTGGACAATGGGCATAAGGGATAAGCAACTTATCTGCATAATCAAAGCTATGCTCAAAGCACCAATAGTAATGCCTGACGGTAAAATAGAGTATCCTAAATGTGGGACTCCGCAGGGCGGAATTCTATCTCCGTTATTGTCTAATATCGTATTAAATGAATTAGATTGGTGGGTTGCCTCTCAATGGGAAAATATACCCACAAGGTATAAGTACAAATGTCCAATAAATAAAAATGGATCTCAAAACAAGGGTCCCGTACTTATGGCACTACGCAAAACACAATTGAAAGAAATGTACATAGTCCGATATGCAGACGATTTCAAGATATTTTGCAGGAAAAGAAGTGATGCCGACAAGGTGTTTATAGCTGTCAAGCAATGGTTGCAAGACAGACTAAAACTGCAGATATCTGAAGAAAAAAGCAAGGTGATAAACCTGAAAAAGCAATACTCTGAATACTTAGGCTTTAAGCTCAAAGCAGTCAAAAAGGGCAACAAATATGTTGTCCGTTCCCATATGAGAGATAAAGCAGTGCAGAAAGTAACAGACGAACTCATAGAGCAAGTCAAGAAAATCCAAAAGCCAAAGGATAACAAGCAGTCCGTAATGGAAATCTGCAAGTTTAATCAAATGGTTGAGGGTGTCCAAAATTACTATCAGTATGCTACTCATGTGAATATTGACTGTAAAAAGATACAAAGAGCAATAAGCACAGTAATTACAAACAGGTTAAAAAGGCGAGTTAAGAAAAAGGGTATAACGAGAAACAAGCATATCCATAAAAGGTATGGTGATAGTCAGCAGCTCCGATTTGTGGATGGCTATCCATTAGTGCCAATAGGATATGTGCAAACGAGAAATCCTATGTATAAAAAGGCGAGCATCTGCAAATACACGCCAGAAGGACGGCAAGAGATACATAAAAGTTTGCAATTCGATGAGTATGTGTCGTGGGTTATGGAGCAACTGCAATATAACTACACATTCACCGACAGCATTGAATTTACAGATAATAAAATCTCCTTATACGCTGCTCAAAATGGCAAGTGTGCAGTGCTTGGAAGTATTCTTGATATTGATGATATTCATTGTCATCATAAACTCCCTAAAAAGTTGGGAGGAAAAGACAACTATCAAAACTTGATTATTGTTCATCAAGATGTGCATAGGCTAATTCATGCAACCCAACTCCAATCAATCAGCAGATACCTATATGCCCTGAAACTTGACAAGCAACAAATCAGCAAGGTAAATAAACTAAGAAAAATGGTTGGTAATGAACCCATTAAATGAAAGTCTGAACAGTAACACAAACTTTTGAAGGATTTACTAATCTAACGAAAGAACATTTACGATGGAACGCCGTGTGCGGTGAAAATCGCACGCACGGTGTGGGGCGGGGGAAAAGTTAGAGATAACCTCAAAGACTTACCTATCGTTAAAAGTGCCTACTCTGAGAGGTTCATACCTCTCAGGGGTGGCACACATTTCTCACAGGACTGAACAGTTTGCTTGACACCTGCCAGCAGGTGACTTTGCCAACTGGCGATGTTATCAAAAGGCATCCGGACTGCGTTATTGTTGTGACGACAAACACATCTTATCAAGGCTGTCGTGAGATCAACAATAGTGTCATCTCCCGAATGCAGTACAAGAAAGATACGGAGCTTCCGACTGACGCAGATCTGAAAGAGCGCATTACTGGCATTACAGGTTTTGACGATGACGAAAAACTCTCGGAAATGATAAAGGTCATCAGAGAGATACACAGCTTTTGTCAGGAACGAATGATAACAGACGGTTCCTGCGGAGTCCGAGAACTAATTGACTGGGTACAGAGTTATATGGTACTCGGTTCAATCGTTGAGGCGGCGGAATGCACAATTATACCCTCCGCAAGTGCCGATGTCGATAACCAACAGCAAATAAAAATAGCTTGTCTTAATCCGCATTTCACGGACTGAGGCACAATGATTTCAGAAAGAAGCAGGGGTGTAACAGCCTCTGCTTTTAATACTTCAAAGAATTTGCGCATGGTAAAAATTCTATTCGCGGAAAAATATGAGCGGGTCATAACGCAGTCGGACGCGAATCGGCTGCGGCGGCTCGCCGCAAGAAAGAAGGTTTATAAATGAACAACGATTACGAAATGGACGGAGCATCGTTTTCAAGCCGTTCGGAAACGGATTTTCTTTCGTTTCTGAACGAACGGGAGGATAACGCACAATGGTTGGAGGAAGAAATCAAGGTGATGAAAGTCAAAGTGCAGGATATGTTTTCGCCGCACGGTGGAATTTCCGAAGCAGCAAAACGTGAGGCGCATTACTACATTACCGGAGGACAGCTCGGTGAGCTTTATCTGCGTGATATTGCTGTTCCGTCACTGCTTGAGCGTGCAAGGATAAGCGGTTATGCTTTGATGGATTTGTCGCATGATGACTTTGCGGATGTTGTTACACGCTGTCTGCAAACTGCTAAAAACAGTGAGCTGACAAAGGTTCGTGTGCAAGACGGCAAGGCGTCAGCTTTCATGGCGAACTCTTACCGTATTGTTCCGCAGCCTGACATCTACATCAGCGCATCGGAAAAGATCGGTTCTCAGTTTGACGGTGCATTTCTGCACGGAGCGTGGAACCACAGCTTATCTATCGCAGAGTATTCCGTTCGTCTGCCTGTGAGCGACTATGAAGCTATCTTCAAGTCAAAGGGCATGACTTTTTCAGAGATCATGATGACGATAACCGTTATGACCTCTGACACGGGATATTCTGGCGTTAACCTGTTTCCTGCTGTCGTTGGAATCATGCCGGGGGGACGGTCGTTCAAGCTGCCGATTTTAGGTGAAATCAGTATGAACCACAAAGGCAAAGCGAGCATTACGGAGTTTAACTCCAATCTGTCGCTGGCTTTTGCTCAGACGGAAAAGACAAAAACACGCTTGAAGGAGTTGGACAGCATTTCACTGAACTATCCCTTCAACTGCTTTTGCAATCTGCTGAAGAAGGTCAACATTACCAAGAAAACAGCATCCAATATACTCGACCAGTTTGCCGTGACGGTTGGCAACAGTGCTCCGGCAACAGCTGCGGATGTGTATTTCAAAGCCTGCGAGATTGGTTATGAAGTAGATCAGAAGGACACCATTGCCGTGATGGAGCTGGAAGAAAACATCAGCAAAATACTGAAACTCAGCGATAAGGCGTGGGCGGACTTTGACCGTCCCGTAAATTGCTGGTCTTACAATATCTAAGAAAGAGGTATCAATAATGAATGAAGATCAAATCAACAATGTTCGTAACAGTATTGCTGTGTACAAGACTGACAAGCGACTTGTCGAATTTCGTGACAAGCTCAACCCCTCGTTCTGGGGAAACTACGCCGAACTTCACGGACATGCCGATGTAGACGGAAACGGCAAGGTTTACTCTAATATCGGAGTGGTCCTGTACGATTATTCCAACGGTACGGGCAATAATACCGTCAAGGTATATGTCAATGTTACGCCGGAGGATATTTACTGGCTCTACAATGCTTTGACATCTCATACGGAAAACTTTGAACTGGAGCAGACCAAGATTTTCGGCCAGCCTGACAACAACGGTTATTCGCAAATGACAAAGCTGCGTATCGCCCGTGCAGGTGTTGACAAAAACGGTGCCGTGCGCCGTTACCCGTGGTGCATTTCCGCAGAAAACGGAGTCGGCATTGCTCAACATACCAAGATCGGCGGAACATACTGCAAGTCAGGAAGCTATCAGTCCATCAGAAAGGCGTTTATCAATCTGAGCGATTACGATTTTTTCAGGCTCATCAACCGGACTGTTCGCTATATCGCTCAATTTGAAAATACCTACTGTCCTCCGATCATCGGGGACGGAAGAATCGCTTACGGGCAGCGGAGAGCCTCCGCACCCATTTAATTTTGGTAACATAATTCTAACCGATACATAATTGCTTTCCAAAACTAAATCGGGTCCGGCAGCTTGCCGGTCATGCAAAGACAAATGGCAAACAATCCGACACAATATAGATAATCTCCGATTTTGTTACAGTATAATTAACAGAATTGGGATTTTCGGATTTTTGTTAAGGCTATGATTACAGATTGAGAATGAATCGTCCTTGCGGACACAACGACAACAAAGAGAAAGTGTGCCTTCGGGTGTACTTTCTCTTTGTATATTTTCAAAGAAAGAGGTCATCAATTATGAACGAAATGAAGGAACTTATCAGCAAGCTCAGGGAAGCCGATCACGCTTACTACGATCTGGACGAGCCTATCATGTCCGACCGTGAGTACAACCAGCTTTATGAGAAGCTTGAACAGATGGAAAAGGAAACCGGTATCATTATGAGCGAAAGTCCCACACAGAGGGTTCAGGGTACGGTGCTTTCCGGCTTTGAAAAGGTGGCTTTCAGCGAACCGATGCTTTCTGCGGCGAAAACAAAAAACTCAGCCGACCTGCTGAAATTCGTTGGTGAGCAGGAGGTTATCGTTACCTACAAGCTGGACGGTCTGACTATCGTGCTGATGTACGATAACGGCAGGCTTGAAAAGGCTCTCACCAGAGGAAACGGTACCGCTGGTGAAGATGTCACCGAACAGGTGCGCCGCATTTCAGGTGTTCCGCTTACGATTCCCTACAATGGAAAGCTTGTTCTTCGTGGTGAGTGCGTTCTCGGTTGGGAGGATTTCAACCGCATCAAGGATGAGCTTACTGAAAAAGGCAAGCCCTGCGGCCATCCCCGTAACATTGCGGCAGGTTCTATACGCCAGCTTGATACAGGTGCGGTCATCAGGGAATTGCAGTTTGTTGCTTTTTCCATGAACGAAGGCTCTGATATGGAGTTTGGCACGAAAACCGAGCAGATGGCATTTCTCCATCAGAACGGCTTTACGACTGTGCATCAGCTCAAAAGTCTGTATATTCCGGCTTCTGCAAAGCACACAAAAACGGAAATGGAACACATTGTTGACGGAATGAAGCCGGAGGATTGTCCGTATCCGGTTGACGGACTCATCTTTGAGTTTGACTTTATTGAATACGGCAAGTCTCTCGGCGGCACATCCCACCACAACAATAATATGCTGGCTTACAAGTGGAGCGATGAAACCTATACTACAACCTTTCGTGGGATAGATTTCAAGACCACAAGAACAGGCGTTGTTTCGATGACGGCAGTATTTGACCCGGTAGAGATCAACCACACGATGGTCAGCCGTGCGCTTATCCCGAATGTGGACTATTTCGATATGTTCAAGTTAGGTGTCGGAGATCAGATCGAGGTCTATAAAGCAAACCAAATCATTCCTCAGATCGACTCCAACATGACGCAGAGCAATACTTATGAGCTTATCACGACCTGTCCGTCCTGCGGCAGTAAGCTTCAGATCGTTGAAACGGAGAACAGTCATTTCCTGTACTGCGGCAATCCCAACTGCGATGCACAGAAGATCCGTTCTCTTGCACACTTCTGCAAGAAGGACTACATGAACATTGAAGGTTTGTCGGAAGCAATTCTGGAAAAGCTCTGGAAGGAAACCTTCCTGTACGACTTTGCGAGCATTTATCAGCTCAAGCAGTATGAAGCGGATATTATCAGGCTCAACGGCTTCGGACAGCAGGCGTTCAACAAGATGTGGGAAGCAATCGAAAAGAGCCGCCATACCACCCTTAACAGAGTGATTGTGGCACTGGGCGTTCCTACAATTGGACGCACGGCAGGCAGACAGATCTCTGAACACTTTAACGGAGATGTTGATGCTTTTACCGAAGCAGTTACGACAGGCTTTGATTTCACGGTTCTTTCGGATTTCGGACAGACCATGCAGGATAATCTTATCGCCTGGTTTGCCGATCAAAATAACCTTGAAGAATGGAGAAACCTTCTGAAAGAGCTTGATATTGAAAATCCGGCTCCGAAACCGGCTGTGAAAAAGCTTCCGCTTGCCGGTCTGACGATCGTTCCAACGGGTACGCTCCAGAACTTCACCCGAAGCGGTATCAAGACGGCTATCGAAATGAACGGCGGCAAGTGCGGCTCATCGGTCAGCAGGAACACGAATTATGTTCTTGTAGGTGACAAGCCCGGAAGCAAATACACAAAAGGAAAGTCACTCGGTATTCCGATGCTCACAGAGCAGGATTTCCTTGACATGATCAAATAATGAAACGTCCAAACGGACACAACAACAGAAAGGGAAAGTATGCCTTCGGGTGTGCTTTCCCTTTTTCTATTTTACAAAGAAAGACGAGGTTACAAAAATGATCCAGACAATGTATTGCAGTTCTTGCAGCTGCGAACTCAATGAAGGCGATTATTATGAGGTTGAGGGTGATTTATTCTGCAAAGAGTGTTACGACAGTGAGACCTTCAAATGCGAATGCTGCGAAGACAGATTCCTGAACGACAACAATTGCGGCGATGATGATACGATGGTTTGCCGTTCCTGCTTTAATGAGGAATATCATCGCTGTAACTGCTGTGAAAGAGTTATCCACGATGATGATACCTACTGGGCAAACGATTATCCCTACTGCTCCAACTGCTATGAAGAAGATGACGATGATGAAGATCGTGAATACGATAATATACACGAATACAGCTACAAACCTACACCGATTTTCAGACGCTGCACCAACGAAAATGCAAAGCGCATCCGTTACTATGGTGTTGAACTGGAAATTGATGACGGCGGCAAGGACGATGACAATGCCGAGGATATTCTTTATGAAGCTAACGGCTGTTCAGGTGAAGATATGCTCTACATCAAAACGGACGGTTCACTCAATGACGGCATGGAGCTTGTAAGCCATCCTTGTTCTATCCTCTACCACAGGACAGAGTTTCCGTGGAAGGATATTACGAGGAAAGCCAAAAGTCTTGGTTACACTTCCCACAACGCCGGCACCTGCGGCCTGCACGTCCACATCTCACGAAACAAGCTGGGTGAAAGCTATGAAGATCAGGAGGAAACCATCAGCAGGCTGATGTTCTTTTTTGAGAGCCATTGGAACGAGTTGGTGAAGTTTTCGAGAAGAACAGAGCATGCACTCAACCAATGGGCGGCCAGATACGGCTATAAGGATTGTCCGAAGGAGATCCTTGAAAGCGCCAAGTCCAGCACAAAAGGACGTTATGCCAGCGTCAATATCTGCAACGCCAAAACGGTGGAAATTCGTATGTTCAGAGGAACACTCAAATACAACACACTGATAGCTACTCTTGAAATGGTGGATGCTATTTGTGAAAATGTCATTTGCCATACTGACGATGAACTTCACGGTCAGTCATGGGCGGATTTTGTTGTGAGCATCAACCCTGAGTATGTTGAGCTGATAAGATATCTGAAGGAACGACAGCTTTATGTCAACGAGCCTGTTTCCGAAGAGGAGGAAGTGTAAATGTGTGCGATCTACGGATTTGTCAATTACAAGCACCTTCTCAGCGGTCAGCAGCTCAAGGAGCTTGTCCGGAATCTGTCGATAGCGTCTGAGGTCAGAGGAACCGATGCATCGGGAATTGCTTATGTCAAAAACGGGTATCTTTCCGTTTATAAGACGCCGAAGCCTTCCCATGAGGTCAATTTCTTCTTTCCTTCAGATACGACCATTCTCACCGGACACACTCGCTGGACGACACAGGGAAGTGCAAAGAACAACTGCAACAATCATCCTTTTGTCGGGAAAACGGCAGACGGCAGCTTTGCGCTTTGTCATAACGGTATCCTCCGCAACGACAAGGAGCTTGCTGTCGAGTATCATCTTCCCAATACGGATATTAAGACTGATACTTACGTTGCAGTGCAGCTTCTTGAAAGACACAGCAGTCTGTGCTTTGAGACGATAGCCGAGATGTGCGAGACCGTCAGAGGTGACTTTGTTTTTACGATACTGAATGACGACAACACGCTCTATCTCGCTAAAGGTAACAATCCGATCTGCTTGATTCATTCCAAGCGACTGGGGCTATATATCTATTCCTCGACAAGCGAGATCATGACCGAATCCCTGAAAGGAACCTTTCTCGAAGGAGAGACGTTTGAGCTCGTTCATCTTAACGGGGGCGATATTATCAGCATCGACAAACACGGGAATGTCAAAAACTATATTTTCGACTTCGTTGATGATTTCCCGTTTGGATATTCAATGGTCGGACACAGGGGTTTCTCTTGGTATGACGAAGAAGATGATGATGACGATGATTACCTGACGGAAATTTATCAGATGTACGGCATCGATCCGGATGACCTGCTTATACTTCGTGAATTCGGCTATGATGACGAGGATATCGAAATGATGTGCTACGATCAGGAGTATCTTCAATACTGTCTTGAGGAAGCAAGAACGTATTTCGGGTACTATGATGACTCACAGTCGGGTGCCGGATGAATCCGAATACAAAAATGACAGAAAGGAAAGTATTCCTTCGGGTGTGCTTTCCGTTTCCTACATTATATGAAGAGATGAGGAGCTATAATGAAAGCACTATTGATAAAGAAAACAAAAGAAATGCCTGTCACAGAAAGCAAAATGGGCTATGTCTGTTTTGAGATGCAGGAAACAGAGATCAACGGACTTGCCGATATGCAAAAAGCTGTTAAAGGCGATATTGAGGGCTGGGATTATATTCACGCACTTTACAAAAACGGTATCGTACTTTACTGCAATGATGAGGGCAAGATTCATGGACTATTGCCTGCTGTTGTGGTAGTCGGTAAAAAGCAAAGAAGTCCTTTCGCTGAACGAGAGATCATCGAACAGATTTGCGGAAATATTCTGCTTTGTGGTTATGACTTTGAATCGGATAAATCCGTCTCATTGACGGATTATCAGATGGAGATCATCCGCCGTGTTTTCAAGAGGGCAAGATATTTTACGGGGTCAGTGGTGATCGATGGCTATACAGCAGAAGCGGAGGACGATGACAATGCATGATTACATATTGTTTATCTCAACGGAGAAAATTGACCTGAAAATCAAAACATCATCACTGTGTCCAGATGATATAGGAATGTACGGCATAGCTGACTGCATCGGAGAAGAACTTCCGTTTCCTGAAAGACTTGCAGGTGTTTCTGTTGGTCAGGACGGAAAAATTGTTTTTACCAAACAGGATATCGAACGGTTTTTCAAATGGAGATTCGATAATATGAAAGCCAAATGCTCCGAAGTTACATTGCAGGACTTTTGTTCCACAAATCTGTTCGAGATTCGATACTCCATTGAAGAAAGGTTTGAAACCTATGTCGTGCCGATCACCGATCCTCTTAACGAAAACTATTATGCCGAAACGCTGGATTCGTTTCTCAGAGAAACATACAAAGACTTTGATGAGTACGAACAGCAAACCTTCTATATAGTGGCGGCTGTCGATTATCATTGGTGATAATTGGCAAAGAAGAAAAAGACTTGAGGAGGGGCTTCGGCTTCTCCTCTTGATTTTGTATCAAATTAAAGGTGTCTGAAAATGTATCAAAAATAATGGCATTTATGGCACTTTTGAGCTTGAAATAAAGTATGAATTATAAGGTTCGCTTAAAGTAATACAACAGCAAGGAGGCTGATAACATGATTTACGGTTACTGCCGCATATCAACAAATAAGCAGAATATCGAAAGACAAATACGCAATATTATGAAGGCATATCCAAAGGCTGAAATCTGGCAGGAAACATATACCGGAACAAAAACAGACGGTCGAAAGAAGTTTGAACAGCTTTTGAAAATTATCAAGTCTGGAGATGTTATTGTTTTCGATAGTGTTTCCCGTATGAGCAGAAATGCAGAGATCGGTTTTCAGATATATCAGGAGTTGTATGACAAAGGTGTTGAGTTGGTGTTTTTAAAAGAACCCCACATAAATACAGCAACATACAAAAAAGCCCTCTCAAACAATATACGATTGACAGGGACTAAAACAGATATTATCTTGAAAGCAATAAACGAATATCTTATGGAGCTTGCAAAGGAGCAGATCATTATCGCTTTTGAGCAGTCCGAAAAAGAGGTTTCGGATCTCCATCAGAGAACAAGGGAAGGCATGGAAACAGCAAGGCTCAAGGGAAAGCAGATCGGTCGCAAAAGAGGGACAACTATTGTAACGAAAAAAGGAATTGCTATCAAAGAGAGTATCAAAAAATACTCCAAGGATTTTGATGGTACATTGTCCGATCTTGATTGCATTACATTACTTCGTGTAGCAAGAAATACTTATTATAAGTATAAGCAGGAACTAAGAGAGGAAACAGACGAACAGGAAGAATAAATATTGCAGGGTACTCGGTTTTTGTGACTGAGTGCCCTGATTATTTTGTTCTGTCTTAACGATGTGAATTGTTAGCAAAAAATATATAAAGTTTCTTAAACTTTCAAGAAACGAAAAAGCCGGACACACCGCCGGAGCAGCTATTGTTCAGATCAGTTTAATATTTTGATTCCCAGCCTCGCCTCGTGCGGGGCTTTTTTCTTTTGTAAAAATGCGAAATTTATGATACAGCTTACCACAGATGATAAAGTCTGCGGAGGGCTTCATACACATGTACTGATATCACCCTTTTATCGGAGGTACAAAGTTCTCAAACGCTCTGACCATTTTAGGATGATGTATAATAAAATGTATTGCGGGATAGTTGGCTTTGGAAACAATAACGCATTTATTCTCAATGATCGAGAAGCTGATGTTTTTAAAGGTCGGTTCGTTCTCTACTTTTACGGTGCAATTATCAAAGCTTTCTGCGAAATCAAAGGTCTGCTGCAAATGTTCGGTGTATTCCTCGTAATTGTAAGCTATGCTGTTATCGTAAAAAAGCTGCGAAAGCTCTAACGAAACCTTGCTTTTATCAAATTTTTCCTTTGAAAGACTGCTGATCTCAACGGATATACTGTACTTTTTCAAAAGCTCCGTCATAGCGGTGCGGTAATCTGCTCTGAATGACAGAATTTCATTTGTGCCCTCATCGCTGATATTTGCACGATGAAGTATTTTCAGCAGCAGCTCCTCGGAAATAGTGAAGATCGGCAGGCTTGAAAATATCATCCTACGGCTGCCCACCTTCCACAGGCTGCGAAGATGATCTGTAAATTTTGCTTTTAGATTGCCTCTGTAAATATCCATAAGCGGTCTTGCACTTTTAAGCATCATTTCGGCAGCAGTCCGATATTTCTGTACCTTTGTTTTATTCTTGGTAACAAGATACAAGCCGTCCTTATGGTCGCCCGTAACAGCAAAGCCGCACATAGCAGCAGTTCCCGATACTTTAAGCAAATGGGAAAATACTCTGCTTTGCGGCTCGGAAAAATAATACGGCGAGATCTGCCCTGTCATATACATGGGAATGTTTCCCTCCAGCCCCAGCAGCATTTCTTCAAAGGATCTGTGAACATCGTGGATAAAGCTGATATGCAGATTCTTTTTCAGAAGTATCGCCATTCCGTACATATACTTTTTCGCAAAGTCTTCATCCCTTGCCATTTCTGCGATAGGCATATCCGAGTACATTATTATGTCTGCCTTTGATCTTGACAGGGCGGCAGCCTTCATAAAATCGAATTCCGCCTGCTTGAATTTCTCCAGACCGTGATAATAATTTGTTGTGGGGATCTCAAAGGGAACGGAGGATATCTTGATATTATTAAAATTAATAGCTCCGATAAAATCATTAAGATCAAATTTATCCAGATTATCAAGAAAGCTGTTGATAGGATTCTTCTCTGTTGTGTCGGTATTTGAGCCGAGCCATTCGATTATTTTTTTATGTATTTTAGTCGGGGAGTCTGTTTCTTCCTCGCCGCAGTCAAACAGCTCTTGTAATAGTGAGCAGTAACAGTTGTCGGAATAATTATTTGCAATAAATGAGGCTATCTGAGAGCTGAATTTCCCTATATCGGAAGGAAGTCTTTCGCCGGAAAGAAATCTTGATATCTGCGAGGGGTCATAATTCAGCCTTCGTGCAAGCTCGATATTGCTGATATTCAATGTTTTGAGCAGCTTGTTCAGGTTTGAAATATAAATATCAAAGGATACCTCGATATTTCCGCTGACGCTTTTCTGCAGCTCAAGCAATACGCTGTCATAATCAAATGTCAATCCATTCCTTCTGCCAAGCTCAACTATTGCTTTTGCGAGCATGGATAGCTTGGGGTTATTCATTTTCGGAATCTGTTTTCCCGCACGATAATTGCTGATCGTACCTGTGCTGATACCCGAAGCTTCCGAAAGCTCCTTGAAGGAAAATCCTATTGTTTTTGAATAATAGTTCAACTGTTCGCTCAGATTCATAATCATCACCATAAAAATTATATAACAATATAGATGACAAAGATAAGCTCAGTATAAGTAAATTTGAATGTAAATACAGAGCTGTTCGCAGAGATGAGTTGACCGAAATATTGCTTTCCGCAGGCTGTAGTAATGTCGTATGGAAAACGCCGGAAGAAACAGATTTTTATCAGCCTATTGTAATAGCAGAAAAATAACATTGCAGACACTGAGGCGGCTTTCAGATTTTGAGAGCCGCTTTTTTTCTGTTTTTTGGCTTTGGGGACAGCTGCAGAAATATTCAATTATACAGCAAAAGAGAGTTTTCATAGTACCGACAGAAAATAATAAATGTGAATTATCCGAAGAAGCTTCTTTGACTTGTTTTTCGTTGACATTTTGCTGCCCGTCTGATATAGTTTTGTTAGTAACAAGTAATTTATCAGATATTTGTTAGAGCAGTGACAGATCGGTCGGATGAGGTGAGTTTATTCCAGAAAACAAGAATACGGAGTATAAAAAAGAGAATGTTATAAAATTCTATTAAGGAGGATAATTATGCTGCGAAAAAGAATAATTGCACTTATATCTGCAACAGTAATGCTTATGGGGACCTCCGGATGCATTGAACATAATGAAAATAAACAGACAGAGCATGGAGATACAAAAATAACCGATACGAAAGTTCCCGATAAAAACTCGGACTATGGTGTAATATATTATACCCCTCCCGAGGAGAAACATTTTGCTCCGCTGGATAACAGTTCAATGAAATATATTGACAATGAGATCCTTGTGGTCGCTGAGCCCGGTACCTCGCGCGATAAAATAGCAGAGCTTGCCAGGAAATGCAATGCTGAGATAGTCGGAGAGATCGAAGTGTCGGGAGATTATCAGCTTCGATTAGATAGGGACTACGACATAAGCTCACTTGAGAACATCGCGAAAAAGCTTGTCGCTGAAGATGTTGTGTATGATGCTTATCCGGATTATGCAGCACCAATTTCAGATAATTCTCTTGAACCCGAAAGCATGACCGCCGAGGAGGTCAATGAGGCGTGGAATAATAACACTGACGGTTTATCCTGGGGTTTCAATGCAATAGATGCGCCAAAAGCGCAGGAAGAGCTTTTTAAGCCACCATACAGACTGGATCCTGTTCGTGTGGGACTGATAGATGAGGGTTTTGACATAGAACACAGTGATCTTGGATTCGTTGAAACTTTTTATGACAATGGAACTAACGGGGTTTATTATCCGGAAAAGGATCATGGTACACACGTTGCAGGAACAATGGCTGCTATAACAAAAAACGATATTGGAATCGATGGTGTTTATCCCTATGGCAATGGTCGCTTGTTCGGAGTATCGTTATGGGGGGTGGATACATATTCTGAAAATATAAGATTTAATACTTGCATGAATTATAAGATAAGCTGCGCAGAGCTTATAATTCGCAACGTCAAAGTAATTAATATGAGCATAGGCTTCGACTTGAAGGATGAAATCTTTAAGTTTTATAACGAAATGTTTGGAATATGGGACTACAACGGATTAAAAAATTGGTGGAATGACTCTTCAAATCATTCTTCTCGTATAATGGCCGCAACTTATTTGGCTGACTTTTTCAGAAGAATGATTCACTCGGGTTTTGATTTCGTTATTGTATGTGCTGCCGGAAATAATTCAAAATATTTGAAAGAAACAGAGCATTTTGAAGCAAAATATGAATCATACATGAATCTCATAGATAAAAACCAGTACCCCGAGGTATATGACCGCATTATAGTTGTAGGAGCATTGGATCAGGAATACCAAATCGCAAATTTTTCAAACGCTGGAGAAAGATGTGACATATATGCTCCCGGAGTAAAGATACTCTCTACCGTGCCCGGGAGTAAATATCAGAACACTTATCTTGCTGAGAATGGCAACCTGGCGGAATGGAGCGGAACATCTATGGCATCACCACACGTTGCCGGTGTTGCAGCGATGGTGTGGACAGCCAACAGATCACTTACGGGTGCTGAAGTTAAAAAAATAGTATGCAGCAGTATTAGTAATAAAAGCAGAGGTTATCGCATGGTGGATGCTTATAAGGCTGTAACAACGGCTCGAAACACAAAGGGAACAGGCAATGCTGATGTTCCTGAAAAAGGTGCTGTGCTCGGATTTGTCGTTGACGCACAAGATGAGAGCATACCTGTTGCCGGAGCTAACCTTACATTTACAAATTCTGAAACAAAAGAATATTACTGGGCCTGGACAGATGAAGCAGGACATTTTGAAGTATCGCTTCCTGTGGGCGATTATTACCTTAAAGTGACTGCAAGTAATTATCCCGACTATTCATGGAAAGCAGGCAATGAAACTATCCACGTTGAAGCTGAACAGGTACTCAACCTTGACTGGATAAAAATGGGTTCTAACTCTGTAGAAACATCAGTCCTGCCAGCTGGGATAAGCTGGGCAGTTGAACCAACGATAACAGCAGATGATATACTTGTCGGCGACAAGTATGCCGGATTTGACGGTTTTATTTCCTCCCCTTATGTCTATATAAAGAAAAACAATAAATACGGTCTTATCGGTTATGATGGAAAAATGGCCGTCGAACCAAAATATGACAGCTTCAATGGTGACGATTTCTACGGCATGGACGAGTACATTGCAGTCTATGACTCACAAAGCGGAGATACCATACGCTGCAATTATCTCCGCGAAGAGAAGGTATGGTCGCTCTCTTCAGAAAAGAAAACATACGGTGTGGTACCGATCGGAACGCAGACGGTAACATACTTCGTTGACGAAAATGATAACAAGCTATACCGTTGGCATCATTTCCTGGATCAACCGGAGGAATATTTCAGTGCAGACGCTTCATTCGTTGTACAGAAGATAAACTGTGTCCGTTCTAAGTACGGAATCGGGGATTCTACCGCAATTGATGAGAATTTTTACTTTTATTACTACCTTGGAAATAATAGATCACCGTTCGTTACCAAGGGCTATAAGTATGTTCACTCGAACGGAAATGGCTTCTGTGCCTGGTCGGGGTATCCGGACAATCGAAGTATCTTAGAAGGCTATACTACTGTTGCTTTCTCAAACAGCAAGAAAAAATGGGATCTCTATGATGCTCTCGGATATCAGATAGCATCTGACCTTGAGCCCTTTGACTGCAATATCGACCGCAATACTTGGTGGGCGCCGGCAACCTCATTCTTCAACAATGCAAGCAGCTACGCTTCATCAAACAACATCGCAGGACAGGCGGCACCGTTTTGCGCGACGGAGGGATATATCGCTGCCAAGAAAGACGGCAGGTGCGGTTACCTTGATCTTGACGGAAATGAAGTTGTACCCTTTGGAATACTTCAGGACGTCCGCCCTGTCCACAATGGCAAGGCTTGGGTCAAGTTTAATGGAAAATGGGGAGTTATCTCCATCAAGGCGACTAATCAGGGTATGTGACCATCCAGAAGTCCGGATCAAAACGGGATCGGTAACAGATCTCGCCGAATTATCAGGATGTTTCTTTGTATCCCGATCCTCCTCCAAAACATAAAATATTTAAGGCAACACCGCATAATTGCGAAGTCATTGAAAATATGATATAATAAAAACATGAACAGACAGATGACACTGGCAGAAATGAATGATGAGTTTGGTGCAGCCAGAACCAACAAAAAAGAATTTCTGAATAAAATGGATAGCGTTATTCCGTGGGAAACATTCGTAAAAGAAATAGAGCCGTACTATTACAAAGGAGAGCGCGGCAATAAACCATACCCACTTGAATTGATGCTGAGAATATATATGCTTCAGAATCTATACGATCTTGCAGATATGAAAGTAATGTATGAGATTCTTGATAGTCGTGCGTTTACTGAGTTTTGCTGTATCAATTCTCCTGATGAAGTACCCGACGGAGATACAATCGGACGTTTCAGAAATCTGTTGAACAAATACGGATTACAGCAAACGATCTTTGAAACAGTAGTCGATCTGCTGTTGCAACGCGGTCTGATTCTTAAAAAAGGTACCATTGTTGATTCGACATTTATTGAAGCACCCTCATCCACCAAGAACAAGGAAAAGAAAAGGGATCCGGAAGCACACTCTGCTAAAAAGGGCAATACATGGCACTTTGGCTACAAAATGCACATAGGAGTTGACCGTGACAGCGGGCTGGTTCATCATGTAAAAACGACATCAGCAAACGAACATGATGTCACAGCAACAAGTGAATTGATGCACGGTGAAGAAGAAACTTTGAATGGTGACAGTGGCTACATTGGTGCAGATAAACGCCCCGAAGCAATCAGGAAGAACAAGCAAGGCAAGAAAATCAAATATATTATCAACAGAAAGCAATCTTCTATCAATAAGCTCTCTAAAAGCGGACAATACGCAGCAAAAAAGAGAGAGCATGAAAAATCATCTGTTCGCTGCAAAGTTGAACATGTTTTTGCAGTTGTAAAAAGACTTTTCGGTTATCGTAAAACACGATACCGAGGACTGCGAAAACAGATG
>Ga0256405_10007048_pt1 | contig 17332 bp, 12 predicted proteins | sample RumenRJG_02DNA_FD_189096 | JGI IMG/M metagenome (GOLD analysis project Ga0256405, IMG submission 189096) | Bovine rumen microbial communities from Lethbridge, Alberta, Canada - RJG_02 | ecosystem: Host-associated > Mammals > Digestive system > Stomach > Rumen | place: Canada: Alberta...
GGGGGGGCGCCCCCCCCACGCCCCCCCCCCCCCGCACTGTTTTGCTGCAAATCAAATTTTCCATTCCGCGGCGGCATTCGAGGCCTGCCACAACTTCTGGTATTCCGCAGAGCTTGCAATCAGTTCTTCGTGCGTACCCTGCGCAATGACCGTGCCCGCCTTGAGCACACAGATTTTGTCTGCCTTCTTTATAGAAGAAAGCCGGTGGGCAATGACGATAACTGTTTTGTCCCTGATGATTTCATTGATGGCAGCATTCATTTTTTCTTCGTTCTCCGGATCCATGAATGCCGTTGCTTCGTCAAGCACGATGACCGGCGCGTTCTTGAGGATTGCGCGGGCAAGGGAAATGCGCTGGCGTTCCCCGCCGGAAAGCTGCTTGCCGCTGTCGCCGGCGGGCGTATCAATGCCCTTGGGAAAGCGTGCAAGGAATTCCGTGCACTGGGCGCGGCGGGCCGCATCCAGCACTTCTTCGCGGCTTGCATCCGGCCGCCCGATCAGGATGTTTTCGTACAGGCTTGTGTTGAACAAAAACTGTTCCTGCGCAACATACGAAATCTGATTGTTCAGCGCTTCGATGGACATGTCTGTGATGTCCTGCCCGCCGATTTTTATGCTGCCGCCGTCCGCATCGTAAAAGTGTACCAGCAGTTTTGCAAGCGTGGATTTGCCGCTGCCCGATTCCCCGATGAGCGCGGTGGTCGTGCCCTGCTTCATGGAAAGACTGATGCCGTGCAGCACCTGCCCTGCCGGGGTTTTAGGGGCCCGGCCCCTAGGAGAGGGGGTAGCGGAAGACTGCGGCGCAGGCTGGAGCGAGGGGGAGGCTTCCCCCTTCCGGTAGCTGAATGTTACGTCCTTGAATTCGATGTCGTAGCCTTTGCCTTCGAACGGTCTGCTGCCCTGTTTGACGGGGCTGCCGTTCATCAGTTTTTCGAGTTCTGCGATTTTGTAATTGAGCTGCGGGATTTTTCCGCCAAAGCTGAGCGCGCGCAGGATTGCGGGGCCGATGGCAAAGGACATGCACAGCACCAGCACCAGCTGGCTCAGGGCGATGGTTCCGTTCAGCACCAGAATGCCGCCGACGGGCAGCGTGAACAGCGCAAGGCAGGGAAGCGTGCTGTTGTAGACGGCCATCCACGGCCAGCAGACACGGTACCAGTCCAGCGTAAAATCGCGGTAGCCTTTTACGGCTTCCCCAAAACGGCGGAAGGAATCGCCGTCCTTGTTGAAGACCTTGATGGCTTCCATGCCGTTTACGTATTCGATGATGGTGTTGTTCATTTTTTTTGCGGACTCGTAGTACGCCCCCATCAGGGCGTTTCCGGAGCGCAGCATCATGAACATGCCGATGCCGCCGAGCGGAAGGGTAGCCAGTGTCAGCAGCGCAAGGCGCCAGTCCGCCACGAACATGGCAAGGATGACGATGCAGGGCACGGTCAGGTTTGCAATGCCTTCCGGAATGGCGTGGGCAAGCAGCAGCTCAATCTGGTCGATGTCGTCGGTGAAGACGCGCTTGATCTGCCCGGTGCCCAGTTCCTTTATGTTGCCGAGGGGCTGCTTTTCCAGCCTGTCCTTCAGCGAAATGCGGATGTTCTTGAGCGTGTTGTATGCGCTGATGTGCGAAAAGGCAAGGCCGCGGCTGTAGGCAAGTGCGTACACGGCTTGGCAGGCAAAAATCAGCGCGGCGCGCAGCAGGATGAACTGCAGGTCCGGCAGCACGCCCTGCGTGAGCGGCACAATCAGCTGGTACAGGAAGAAATAGGGAACCACATTCGCCACAATGCCGAGCGTTGTAAGGAATGACGCGATAACCGTATATTTTTTGTATGTTCCGATATACGGTGCAACGGATGAAATCATGTGCATACTCCTGTCTGGTAGGGAACTTTGAAAATGTGTTAGTTTAGGCTAACGGAAGCAGTATAGTCCTGCGGGCGGAGATTTTCTATCAGAAAAAGAGAAAAAACTAACACTTTCCGGGATTCTGCCGCCCGAATTGCTTTGGGGGCAGCCCGAACTTTTTCTGGAACTCTTTTGAAAAATGGCTCATGTTGGTGTAGCCGCTTTTGAGGGCGGCCTCGGAGACATTTACGCTGCCGGTGCTGAGCAGCGACGCGGCTTTTTCCAGGCGCTTTTCCTGCACATAGTGGTGGAGGGAAGTGCCGTACAGCGCGCGGAACAGGCGTGTGAGCTTGCTTTCGCTCATGGAAAGGCGCTGCGCAAGGTCCTGCGCGCGGTAGTCGTCTTCCGGACGGCACTGGATGTTCTGCCGCAGTTTTTCCAGCCGGATGAAGTCTGCTTTTGCGGCTGCCGGAATGCCGCTTTTCCACCGGGGCGAAAGCTCCGTCCTGTTGTGCGAAATGCCGTAGAGCACCAGGGCGAGCAGTTCGCGCATCTTTGCATCAAGGAATATGCTCTTGAAGTCCTGGTATTTTTCTGCGCCCCCGATTTCGGAAAGCACGCGGTACATGTCCTGCGTGATGGCTGTTTTGGTGACGTGCGTCAGGAACAGTGCCTTGCATTCGTCTATCTGGCGGGCGGGAAAATACTGGGAAAGCAGCTCTTCAAAATAGCCTGTTGCCAGCTGCAGGCTTTTGAACTGGAACTGCACCCTGCTGCCGTAATGCATGGAAGTCTGGCAGTCGTTGTTGCGGAACACGCAGACTTCGCCGGGAAGCATTTTTACGGTTTCGCGGCCCGCATCAACCTGCCATTCAATCGGCTGGTTCAGGTTGAAAATCACCTGTATCTCGTCCCTGCCGGAATTGTCCGGGCGCTTTGCGCAGATTTCCCGTGCAAAGGTCAGGTTCCAGTCGGAGTAAACGATTTTGTTCCGGCTGTCCTGCCGCTGCAGCGTGAGCCGGCCGATTTCATCCGGAAGCTCAAAGCTGCCGTCGGGCCTGTCCTGCGGCGAAAAACTCAATGGTTCCTGCGGCCCCCGCTCCGGGGAAAAGCGCTGCTGCATGCTGCGTCCTACGGCTGGCGGGGCCTGCGCGCGCATTCTGCATACAGCAGGTCGATGCGGCCGGGGAGCACCTGGCTTGCGGTGATTTCCCAGCCGTTTGCGGCAAGGAACTGCGTGTAGGCTTCGGCCGTCCATTCGTGCTGGAAACGGATGCCCAGCAGCTTCAGAAGTTTTGCCCAGCGGTTTGAGGGGCGCGCGCCGGTGCGGTGGATGAAATTCGGCGCGATGAGGATGCCGCCGGCCTTCAGTACGCGGTCTATCTCGGCAAGCACTTTTTCCGGTTCCGGCACAATGTGGAGTGCATTTGCGATAATCACAACGTCAAAGGATTTGTCCGCGTACTGCAGGCTGGATGCATCTGCAATCTCGAACGTAAGGTTTTCGGGGACGCTTCCTTTTTTTGCCTGTGCAATCATCTGCGGGGAAAAATCGGTCGCCGTTATATGTGCCGCGGCACCGGCAACATGCTTTGCGATAAGGCCGGGACCGGTTGCAAGTTCGAGCACGTCCTTTGCTTCAACGGCCGTACGGATGCGGGCATACATGTAGTCATATATGCTTTGCTGCGACTTCATTGCAAGCGAATAGACAGGCGCAAACCTGTCCCAGATTGATTTTTTCATGGCGTCCCCCTGCACGAAACGTGCGCCCGGTATGTGTTAGCGTATGATAACACATTTTGTGTTGCTGTGCAATTGATTTGAGTTAGCTTTTTTTTTACATCAGGGAATCGCCTTTCTTCTCTCATGCTGAACCGCTGTCCCGCCCCCGCGCCCAGTGGACTTTTGCCGGGCGCTCTGCTACACTGGGGGGCATGAATCTCTTAAGTGTAAACGGTCTTGCAAAGATTGGGCGTGAAAAGCCGCTGTTCACGGACGTTACGTTCGGACTTGATGAAGGAGACAAAGTAGCGCTCATCGGGCGCAACGGCACGGGTAAATCAACGCTGCTGAACACCATTGCAGGCGTGCTCCCCGCGGACGACGGTACGGTCGTCATCAACAAGGCTGCGGGCGTTTCTTTCCTGCCGCAGAATCCCGTGTACAACGAGTCGGACACCATCCGGGAACATATATTCCGTTCTGATTCGCCCAAACTGCGCATTATCCGCGACTACGAAGAGGCATGCGCCGCGCTGGAAAAAGACGGCGGCGCGCAGCAGCGTTTTGATGCGCTCACGCTGCAGATGGAGCAGGGCGATTTGTGGAACTACGAGTCGCAGGTACGCTCCATCCTTTCCACGCTGGGAATACAGGACATGGACCGGCGCATGGGGGAACTTTCCGGCGGTATGGTAAAAAAGGTGGCGCTTGCGCAGGTGCTTGTGGAGGACACAAAGCTGCTGCTGCTTGACGAGCCGACGAACCACCTGGACATCACGACCATCAGCTGGCTGCAGGATTACCTTGCCTCCACCAAACGCTCCGTGCTCATGGTAACGCATGACCGTTACTTCCTTGATGCAGTGTGCAGCCACATCTACGAGCTTGCGCGGGGAAAAATCAAGCTGTACACGGGCAATTATTCTGCGTACCTTGACAAAAAGGCCGCGGAAGCAGAAATCGAAGCGAATACCGAGCGCCGCATAGAATCCGTGCTGCGGGTGGAACGAGACTGGCTCCGGCGGGGACCGTGCGCGCGGGGAACCAAGGCAAAGGCGCGTATCCAGCATGACATGGCGCTTATCAACCGCGAAAAATTCCGCGCGGACAAGGGCTTTACCTTTGAGGTGGCGGGCCGCAGGCTCGGGGGAAAAATCCTTGAACTGCACGCTGTTACCAAGGGATTCCCCAAAGGCTCTGCCGACGCAGCGCACAAAGAGACGGCTCCCGTGCTGAAGGACTTCAGCTACACCTTCAACAAGGGCGAAAAAATCGGCGTGTTCGGAGACAACGGCTCCGGTAAATCCACGCTGCTCAACATCATCACCGGGGCGATACCGCCGGACAGCGGCAGCGTAGTGCTGGGGCAGAACACCGCCATTGCGTACTACCAGCAGAATCCGGTTTTCAAGGACATGGACATCACGGTGCTCGACTACGTAAAGGAAGCCGCGGAAGTGGTGCAGATGAACGACGGTACCACGCTGAGTGCTGCGCTCTTCCTTGAGCAGTTCGGCTTTGAGGGAAAAATCCAGCATTCTCCGGTCAGCTCGCTCAGCGGCGGCGAACGCAAGCGGCTCTTTCTGGTGCGGCTTCTGCTGGGCAACCCGAACTTCCTTATCCTTGATGAGCCGACGAACGACTTTGACATCTTTACGATGAATATCCTGGAACAGTTCCTTTCCGGCTTTAAGGGCTGCCTGCTCATCGTAAGCCACGACCGCTGTTTTATGGATAAAATTGCAGACTCGCTCTTCATCCTTGAGGATGACGGTTCGGTTTCCGGCTATGTGGGCAAATGCAGCGAATACCTTGATTACCGGAAGCAGCGTCAGGCTGAGCTTGATGCCGGGGCGGCGGAAAAGGCTGCTGCAAAGAAGGCTGCCGCCGTGCAGGCTCCGGCCGGGGCACCTGCTGCCTCGGAAAAGCCGCGCCGCCGGACGTTCAAGGAACAGAAGGAGTTCGAGTCCGTGGAAGCGGAAATTGCCCGGCTGGAAGAACGCAAGCCGGAACTGGAAGCCGCAATGGCTGACTCAGACTATGCAAAGTCTGCGGCGGCCGGTGCCGAATACACAAAGCTCCTTGCCGCGCTGGACGCAGCTTACGCCCGCTGGGACGAACTGGCCTCGCTGGGCGACTAAGAGAATGAGATTTTGGGGCTTCCTGCCCCTAAACTATGCCCGCTGCAGTGAGACTGTTGAAAAAGCAGAGAAAATGCATTTTTCTGCTTTACACGAATGTAAAAATGCAGTATTATTTAAGCACATTCAGTACTTCTAAAAAGGATGTGCGTTTACAATATGGAAAGCAATGGGGCTTTGCAGGCAATTTTACGTTCGTACCGGGAATACTATGCCGTCAGGCAGGATGGTGCGCTGCCGCCGTTTGTGGCGGAGGCGGAATTCCATGCCCACGGCGAGCAGTACTATCTTGTTCGTGCCGCAAAGATTGCCGACATTGACTCCAACGAATATGTTTTCTTTGCACAGGAAAACGAGCTTGACCTTCCGCGGCTCCAGTTCCTGCAGGAAGCGGCGTGGAACGAGGGACTTTCCCGCGTACACCCGCAGCCGGGGCACCGCAACTCTGACGTAACGCTCATCATCATCGCGGGCGCAGTGCAGCATGATGCCGCACGCGCCGTCCGCAAGCTATCCCGCTACAAATCATACCGCCTGAGCTTCTGGGGCTGGAGCCACTTCCGGCTGCTTGTCTGCGACCTTTCGTCAGGGAAGGTGCTGGCAAACAGAATGGGGAGCGGGCTGCGCCGGACGGTAGAAGCTGCACTGCGGCAGGGGGAAGCCCCCGCCCGGACTGCGGAAGGCTAGCCCCGGATACACCCCTAATCGAAGAGAGAATAGACCTGTTCTGAAACTGCGTTTCCGGACAGGTTTAATCTAACAGCATAAACGGCGCACGGGGGTGCTGCTCCCGCCGCCTGAAATCTCCCAGGAGGATAAAAAAATGACAGCATTAGGAATTATTATTGCTGCAATCGCCCTGCTCTTCTGCGGCTACGTGTTCTACGGTTCATGGCTTGCAAAGCAGTGGGGGATTGACCCGCAGAAAAAGACTCCCGCCGACACAATGAAAGACGGCGTGGACTATGTTTCCGCAAAACCGGCGGTGCTCATGGGGCACCACTTCTCTTCAATTGCCGGAGCAGGCCCCATCAACGGCCCCATCCAGGCGGCTGTGTTCGGCTGGGTACCGGTTTTCCTCTGGTGCGTGCTCGGCGGCATTTTCTTCGGCGGCCTGCAGGATTTCGGCTCTCTCTTTGCCTCTATCCGCCACGAGGGTAAGTCCGTCGGCGAAATCATCAAGGATTCAATGGGCAAGCGCTCAAAGAAGCTCTTCATCGTTTTTGCCCTGCTGGTGCTGATTCTGGTTATCGCATCGTTCGTGAACGTTGTTGCGGGAACCTTCTTTACCGCAGCTGATGCGGCGGTTACCTTCGGCATTGTGCGGAACCCCACCGGCAACCAGACTACGGCAATGGTCTCCCTGCTCTTCATCGTGCTTGCCATTGTCTACGGCATCCTGACGAACAAGTGCGGACTCAAGACGCTGCCTGCCACCATCATCGGCATTGCCGGCATTGTGATTTCTGTGGTCATCGGCCTGAACTTCGGTTTTGCCATGACCCGTACCTCATGGATTGTGTTCATCGGCATCTACATTGCCGTGGCATCGCTGGTGCCGGTGTGGATTCTGCTGCAGCCGCGCGACTACCTTTCAAGCTTCCTGCTGTACGGTATGATGGCGCTTGCACTCGTCGGTATTGTACTTTCCGCTATTACCGGCAGCGCAACATTTGAGCTGCCTGCTGTTACCGGCTGGAATACTTCCATCGGTTCCATGTTCCCGGCGCTCTTTATCACGGTGGCCTGCGGTGCTTGTTCCGGCTTCCATTCGCTCATCGCAACCGGCACCACATCTAAGCAGCTTGACAACGAGCGCAATGCAAAGGCAATCGGCTACGGTTCCATGCTCATCGAAAGCGCGCTCGGCATCATCTCTCTGATTGCCGTCGGTATGGTTTCCTCTAAATTCCTGAGCAAGGATCCGGCAACCGGGCTGCTCAAATTCGCCGGTTCTCCGCCTGCAGCATTTGCTTCCGGCATTGCAACCATGTTCGGCGTTGAGGCTTCAACTGTTTACAAGACAATTTATGCACTGCTGACGCTTGCCGTTTCTGTCTTTGCACTTACGTCGCTGGACACCGGCACCCGCCTGAGCCGCTTTATGTTCGGCGAACTTTTCCTGAAGGACGGACAGAAGAGCTACAAGGATGCACATGGCATCCGCAAGGTGCTTGCCTATCCGCTTACCGGTACGGCGCTCATGGTGATCATCGGCTGTGTGCTCGGCGGCCTGTCACTTTCCCAGATCTGGGGCCTGTTCGGTGCGGCAAACCAGCTGCTTGCCGGCATTGCACTGATGGCTGTTGCGGCTTGGCTTGGCGATGCGGGCAAGAACAACAAGATGTTCATTATCCCGATGGTTTTCATGCTTGCAGCAACGCTCAGCCAGCTTGTGCTGACGGTCTTCAAGAAGATTTCCGCAATGGCGGCGGGTACAAAGGGCGCCTTCCACTGGGGCAACTGGTTCCAGCTCTGCTTTGCTGCAGCAATGGCAGTGCTTGCTGTTGTCCTTGTGATTGAGGGTGTGCGCACCTTCAGCAAGCAGGGCAAGAAGGCCCGCTGATTCCCGTAAGGGGCTGATTTTGAGAATGCGATGTTTAAGACTTGCCAGGCAAGGCTTAAACTCGCAGGGCATCTCTAAAAAGTCGCAGCAGCGAGTTTTTAGAGATGCCCGTATATTTATGCACTGGGACTTGCTACAGTGCAATAAAAATGCAATAATACAGTCATGAGCAAGAATTTTCCCCTTAACCATGACCAGCTGTCTGCGCTGGCACAGAAATATCCTACGCCGTTCTATCTGTACGACGAACAGGCAATCCGTGAAAACATGCGCCGCTTTAAGAAAGCGTTCAGCATTTTCCCTGAATTCCGCGAATATTTTGCGGTAAAGGCCCTGCCCAATCCCTACATCCTGCGCATCCTTGAAAGCGAAGGCTGCGGGGCGGACTGCTCCAGCCTGCCGGAACTGATTCTTTCCGAAAAATCAAAAATCAGCGGGCAGCGCGTCATGTTCACCAGCAACGACACCCCGGCGGAGGAATTCCGCTATGCCGCAAAGAACGGCAATATCATCAACCTTGACGATATTACGCACATCAGCTACCTGAAAGAGGCGCTCGGCGGCAGTCTGCCGGACACCATCTGCTTCCGCTACAATCCGGGCCCGCTCAAGGAAGGCGGCAATGCCATCATCGGCAAGCCGGAAGAAGCAAAATACGGCCTGACCCGCGAGCAGATTCTGGAAGCCTATGCTATCTGCCAGAAAGAGGGCGTGCAGCACTTTGGCCTGCACACGATGGTCGCTTCGAACGAGCTGAACCCGGACTTTTTCGTGGATACAGCCCGGATTATCTTTGAGCTGGTGCTGGAACTGAAAGAAAAGCTTGGGGTCCGCATTGAATTTGTTGACCTGGGCGGCGGCGTGGGAATCCCCTACCGGCCGGGCCAGCAGCCGGTTGACCTTACCTATGTGGCAAAGAAAATCCGCGTGCTCTACGACAAGTTTATTGTTCCGGCCGGCCTTGACCCGCTTGCCATCTGCTTTGAATGCGGCCGCCCCATTACCGGCCCCTACGGCTGGCTTGTTACCAGGGCAATCCACGAGAAGCACATTTACCGCGAATACATCGGCTGCGATGCAAGCATGGCCGACCTGATGCGCCCCGGCATGTACGGTGCCTACCACGAAGTAACGGTCAGCGGCAAGGAAAATGCCCCTGCCGACCACACCTACGACGTGACGGGCAGTCTTTGCGAAAACTGCGACAAATTCGCGATACAGCGGCAGCTTCCGCAGATTGAACGGGGCGACCTGCTCATCATCCACGACGCGGGCGCCCACGGGCGGGCAATGGGCTTTAACTACAACGGCAAGCTCCGTGCCGGGGAACTGCTTTTGCGGCCGGACGGCTCCGTCATGCAGATCCGCCGCCGCGAAACCGTCGAAGACTACTTTGCCACCCTGGATTTTGCCGGTCTGGACGGCTTTACGGCGTAGAGCTTCGTAATTCGGCCTAAAGCAAAGCGCTCCCGTCTGTTTCGGGAGCGTTTTTTTGTGTTCTTCGTGCCTTTTTGGAAGAAAAATTTAAAAAAACTTGCAGAATGAAAAAAACGTATTATAATTAGAAGTAATTGTTGTTAGTAGAAAAAATGTTTTTCCCCGCAGTGAGAGAGAGCCAATTAGATTTCAGAACAGGTTCATTCCTACCGTCTCCGGGGAAGGGAGTGTCTTTTTATGGAAGGATCAGAAGAATTTGAAAGCGAAGAAGTGGATGCACTCTTCTTTACCGGGGAAACGGAAGCTGCTCCGGCACAAGAGACCGGCTATCTGAATGAAGCATATTCCTATAAGCAGATTGGTTCCATCGCAAAATATGTGGAGCCGGTCAGTTCCAGAAGCAGCATGGACGCGGTGCTCGACCTTTTCAAGAACGACAGCACGCTCAACGCCGTTCCGGTGGAAGAATACGACCATGTTATAGGTATCATCGACCGCAAGACGGTGGACAAAGCAACAGGTTCCGCCTGGAAACGTTTCACATCGGGGAACGTGGGCGAATGCACGACTCGCGTTGACAGCATTTTCCATGCCAACGAGTTCATCGAAAAATCCATCAATGAAGTGACCCGCATCAACCGCTCAACCGGCATTGAGTATTTCCCCGTGTTCGTGGGCCGGAGCTTCCTGGGCCTGGTAAGCCTGGATGATTTCCTGACGCGCATTGCCGACATCCGCGAAAAGGACTTGCAGAAGGCAAGCGTCATCCAGACGGCGCAGTTCCCCACGGAGGCTGAACTTGCCGCCCTGCCGTACAAAGTAACGGTGTGGAACCGCATGGCGAACATGCTTGGCGGGGATGCCTACCTTGCCTACCGGATAAGTGAGGACGAAAGTATTGTGGGCGTTTTCGATGTGTCCGGCAAGAACGTGGCGGCATCGCTGCTGACCATGACTGTTTCCTCGTTCTTCAAGGCGCTGGCAAAGCTGCCCTGTGCACCCCGTTCGGCCGTGCAGATTGTGTCGCTGCTGGATGCCTACCTTGCATCGGTGGTGCCGCCGGGGAACTTTATCACCAGCATTCTGTGCTACATGGACATGAAGAAGCACCGCATGCATATCTTTAACTGCGGACACACCACAACGTTCCTCTTCTACCGGGAGCCGGGCAGCACGGCACCTGTCAAGAGCGCGTCCATTCTGCCCAAGCTGCCGCCCTTCGGCATGGGCGCCATTGGGGATCAGCTGGCAAAACCGGGCAGCCCCAAGGAGCATCCGTACCTGCTGCTGGAAATGCGCAGCGGCATCCATCTGGACCTGTATTCCGACGGTTTTACCGACATGCAGAACAGCGACGGCATCCGCTTTGAGGAAAAAAATGCGTGTGAATTTTTCAGGAAACTTTATGAAATTCCCGACGAGCAGGTGGGGAATACGATAGGCGAGGCTGTGGACAAATACATCGGCGGCACGCTTATCCCCGATGACATCACCGTGATGGACATCCGCGTGTAAGCAGAACCGCGCCCCGCACTGTAAGGGGCGCGGCGCACTTTCCTGCAAAAACTGCTTTCCGGCGGCGTTAGTCGTCCACGGAAAGCTGCCCTGCGATTGCAAAGCAGCGGTCGCCAACCTTTTCTATCTGCTTGACCAAATCCATGTACAGAAGTTCCGCCTTTACGTTCGCCCCGCCTTCCAGCCGGTCGCGTGCAATTTTCTTCAGCGCCTTCTTTTCGCCGTCAATCTGGTCTTCCAGTTCCTTTGCAAATTCAAGCTGCTTTTCAGAAAGCTGCTTGTCGATGTTCTTGTAGACAAACTGGAGCAGCTGCCGGGCAAGTTCCAGGTAGGGCAGCAGGCGCTCAAAGTCTTCCTGCGGATAGAAATACTGCTTTTCCGTCATGCGCTTTATGTACACGCCGATGCTCAGGCAGTCATCAGAAAGGCTTTCAAGTTCGCTCGTAATCTGCACCAGGGAATTGATGATGTCGTTCTGGTGCTCGTCCACGTTCAGCTGTTCGCAGCGGATCAGGTAATTTATCAGCTGCTCGTGCATCTGGTCAAGGTAGCCCTCTTCCTTCACCAGATTGTCGTAATGGTCTACCACGAAGCGCCCCGAACGGTCGGTAAAACCGTACTGCAGGCTGTCGAACATCTGCACCGCCCGGTCTGCCATGCGGCTCACTTCGCGCTGCGCCGTGATGATGTAGGTCATGGGGGAATTGCGCACCGCAGTCTCCGGGAATTCCAGATGGTAGGCTTCGTCCTCGCCGCCGGGGGCATCCGGCACAAGGCGCTCCGTCAGCCGTGCAATCTGCGTGACCCACGGCAGGAACAGCACGTTGCCGCCTACCTTGAACACCGTGTGCAGCATGGCAATGTGGAAGACGATGTTGTCTTCGACCTTGCCGGGCACGATGAAATCAACAAAACTGGTGAAGGGTTTCAGGATGACAAGGGCGATGACGGCGGTGGTTACGTTGAACAGCACGTGGGAAAGGGCGGCGCGTTTTGCGCTGGGGTTCGCCCCGAAGGATGCCATGATGGAATCGATGGTAGAACCGATTTCGCTTCCGATAACGATGACGGCGGAAAACTCCCACGTGATGAGCCGGTTGAACGCCATGGTGATGACGATTGCCGTCATTGCGGACGACGAATGCATGAGCGCCGTCAGCAGCATGCCCAAAAGCAGTCCCAGGGGAATGCTGAATGCGCCCAGACTCTGCAGCGCGGGCAGGAAGGTCATGGAGCTGCTGTGCGCCGATATGGTGGAAGACAGCCAGCCGAGCGCGATAAACAGCAGGCCGAAGCCCATTGCCGCTTCGCCGGGGCCCTGTTTGTGCCAGCGGCGCATGACGGTCAGCACGTAGCCCAGGCCGAAAATCGGTATGGCGAAGGCTTCTATCTTAAAATTGAAGCCGAAGAGCGCGACAATCCATGCCGTTATGGTGGTGCCGATGTTCGCACCGAAGATGACCGGGATGGACTGAACCAGCGTGAGCAGCCCTGCGTTTACAAAGGTGATGACCATGACGGTGGTCGCCCCGGACGACTGGATTATCATGGTCAGCAGGCAGCCGGTGAGGGCGGCGGTAAAACGGTTCCCCGTCATGAAATGGAGCGCAGCCTTCAGCTTTTCGCCCGTTGACTTCTGGATGCCGTCGCTCATCAGTTTCATGCCGTACAGCAGGAAGCACAGGCTTCCGGCAAGCTGGAGCACGGTCGCAATTATCGTAGAGATGCTCATGGTAGCCACAGTATAGAGGAAATATGCATAATAGGGAAGTAGAGGGATGGGCTAAGCGAAAAACTAAAATGCGCGGAAGCGGGGTTCCGGTTGCAGCCGCCATTTGTAGCGCGGAGCGATACAACCGGCGGCTGCAACCGGGTTCCCGCTGGGAGCGCATTTTTTTTGCACGATACTCCTTCCTTGCAAAATATAAACTTAACTGTTGCTTAAAATAACTCCACAGGTATTTGCGTCGCTCAGTCGTTCATCCAGCGCGAGGTTATCTTGTTGAGCTGTCCGTCTGCGCCGAAGTGCAGGTTCAGCTCGTACCAGGCAAAATCGGCGAGGAAGCTTGCCGCGTCGCCGGTGTAGTACAGGGTGATGCCGCCGGCCTTGTCCGTGCCGATGGAAAGCGGTTCGCCGAGGAGCGCGCGCACGTCTTCCTGCGTCTGCCCCAGCGACAGCGAAGGAATGCCTTCCGGCTTGAACGAAGCGGTGTGCCTTGTGTCCTCCAGCGGGTTCCACGCGCAGTCGCCTTTGCCGCCGATGGGCACAAGGGTAAGGAAGGTGCACACGGCAAGCAGCAGGAGCAGCGCGCACGGCACGTACCTGGGCAGCAGGGCGAAGATTTCCTTCCTTATACAAGCGATGCACAGGACGGCGGCCGGCAGCATGAAGAGGCAGCTGAACGACTGCGCCACAAAGCCGAATGTATAGCCGGGGGCATACTGCACCAGCCCTTCATTGTTCCAAAAGCCGTAGTCCACGGTTCGCCAGAAGAACTGCGCCATGCCCCAGCCGCACAGGCAGCTTATGCCCAGCGCCGCCGCCCCCACCAGCCCAAGGAAGAGCAGGGAAAGCGCAAACGTCCCCAGCCCCCGGCGGGAAGGCCGCCCCAGTTCGTGCCGGAACGCCTTCCTGATGGACTGCAGCACGCCCACTACGGCGGAACAGAGCACAAAGAGGGCGGAACTGGAAAGGAACACACCCAGCGCCTTTGCCCCGTCATTTGTCCAGCCGAAAAAGCAGTGCTTGATGCACTGCCACGCACACATCGGCACAATCCCCACAAGGACGCTGAGCAGCAGGAAGCGCCTGCCCCGTTCCAGCGGCAGCAGGAGCCAGGCGAAGGCAAGCATGCACAGCGCAGAAACACAGGCGTCAAAATCAACAATATCGAACCTGCCGTTGGAGAAGTTGAAGCCCTCCACCGCAGTCAGGACAGGGAGCACCGCATACAGGGCAAGGAAGAGCAGCTGGCTTAGTCTGGGCTTGTACAGGATACGCATGGAAAACCTCTTGGAACAGCACGGTGCACGGCTACTTCCTCCAAAATGACGGCACGAAGAATATGACGATAGTGTAGAATTCAAGGCGCCCGGTTATCATCATCAGGCTGTACCACCACTTGACGGCGGCGGGCAGGAAGCCGAAGTTGTGCGACGGCCCCAGCTGATTGAAGCCCGGCCCGATGTTGCCGATCATGGACATTGCCCCCGTAAAGGACGAAAAGATGTCTAGTCCGAAGAGTGTCGTGAACAGCGATGTGACGGAAACCAGCAGCACGTACAGGAACATGAACGCCGTTACTGTGAAGACCACGTCCTTGCGTCCGGCCCGCTTGTTGATTCTGACGGTGAACACGCCGTGCGGGTGCAGCATCCGCAGGATTTCGTTGTGCAGCTGCTTGCCCAGGATAACCCAGCGGATAACCTTTATGCCGCCGCCCGTGGAGCCGGAGCAGCCGCCGATGAGGAAGAGCGCAAAAATCACCAGCTGCGCCGCGGGCACCCACGTGGTAAAGTCGTCGGTGGCAAAGCCCGCGGTCGAAAGAATTGAAAGCACCTGAAATGCTGAGTAGCGCAGGGAGTTCAGCAGCCCCCCGTAGGCAGGCAGGTTGCAGCACGTTACGAACAGAACGGCGGCAAAGACCACCAGCAGGTACGCCCGCAGCTCGGAATCCTTGCGCACATCGGCGAATTTCCCGGTAAAAGCATAGAAGTAGAGCGAAAAATTGATGCCCGCCAGGAACATGAAAACCGTACAGATGCAGTCGATTGCGGGGGAATTGTAGGCCCCGATGCTTGCGTTGCGCGTGGAAAATCCCCCGGTGCCCAGCGTGGAAAAGGCGTGGCTTACCGCGTCAATCCAGTCCATCCCGGCAAGCCGGAGCAGCAGCGCCTGCACTGCGGTCATGCCCATGTAGATGAACCACAGCACTTTTGCCGTCGTGGTGATTTTTGGTGTCAGCTTGCCTTTTTCCGGGCCGGTGGTTTCCGCCTTGATGAGCTGGAAGCCGCCCACGCCCAGAATGGGCAGCAGTGCCACCGTAAGCGCAACGATTCCCATGCCGCCAAGCCAGTGCGTCTGGCAGCGCCACAGGTTTATGCTGCGCGGCAGGGCTTCTATGTCGGAAAGGATGCTCGCCCCCGTGGTGGAAAAACCGCTTACGCTTTCAAAAACTGCGTCCGTTACGGAAGGAATCGCGCCGCTTGCATAGAGCGGCACTGCACCGAACAGGCTTGCGGAAATCCATCCGAGCGCAACCACGGCAAATGCCCCCCGCGTGCTGAGCGTGGTTTTGCGCCCGTGCCCAAGGAAGAATCCCGCCGCTGCCGTAATCCAGCTGCACAGCATGGGCACGGCAAAGGGCAGCAGCACCTGCCGCTCGCCACAGGCAAGGGCCGTTACCAGCGGCACAAGGAAGGTTGTTCCCACAATGCCCAGCAGTACGCACACAACGCGGAAAACCGACAGTGCCGTGGAAGAAAAAGTACCGGCGCGCATTTCAGCTCTCCCCGCTGAATTTTTCCAGCGCTTTTTTGTTGCCGGTCTGCGCAATGAGCACAAGGTGGTCGCCTGCGCTCAGGGCGGTGTTTCCGGCGGGCAGGTCGTAGCGTTCTTCGCCGTATTTCCTGATGAGCAGCAGCAGGTATTCGCCGGGGCTGGCAATGTCCTTGAGTGACTTGCCCACCACGCGGCTTGTGGGCGGCAGGTCGCATTCCACAATTTCGAACGCGCCGTTGGAAACTGTGTGTATCCCCGTAACGTTCTTTCCCCGCAGGTGGCTCATGATGCTGTCGACAATCGTGTCCCGCAGCGGCACGACGACTTCCACGCCCAGCTTGCGCGCAATCTCCGCAAAGGCTGAATGTGCCACCAGCGCAACCGTCTTTTCCACGCCCAGCGATTCAAGGTACGCGCACATCACCATGTTTATCTCATGGTTGTGCGTTGCGCCGATGAGCAGGTCGCAGTTGTCTATCCCTTCCTCCTGAATCAGGCTGTCGTCGGTGATGTCGCCGCAGATGACCTTTGCCGTCGGAAAACGTTTGCTTGCCTCGTCGCAGCGGCGCTCGTCGCTGTCCACGATGATAAGGTTCCGCATGATTTTCTGCTGAGAGCTTTCAAAGAGCCTGCGGAAGAACGGTGCCTTGTTCTTTTCTATTATATGCTCTGCTACGATGCTGCCGATGCGCCCCGCGCCCACCAGCACAATCTTCTTGAGCGCGTCAATCTTTGCCCCGCACAGCTGCAGCAGCCGGGGTGCATGTTCCCTGGCTGCAAGAATACCCACACGGTTTCCGGCATGCAGCACCGTGCCGCCGCTGGGGAGCGAAGAACCGTTTTCGTTTTCCACATACACGACGATGAATTTGAAGTCTGCCAGCGTGCGCAGGTCCTTGAGCGCCACGCCGTCAATTTTGCTGCCGGATTCAATCTGCAGCGCCGTCAGCTCGTAGTTTGAACCGAAGGTCACTACGTCGCTCACTGCCCCGTGTTCTACGGCGCGCACAATTGCTTCTGCGGCCTCCACGTCCGGGTGAATCATGAAATCGATGCCGTACAGCGGGCGGTGCTTGCCGCTGAACGTTTCGGAATGGTGCTTTGCGGCGGCGTTCGTGTTCACGTAATAAGAATAGTTGCGCACACGCGCGATTTTCAGCACCGACGGATACACTGCATCCACCATCGAGCAGGTAATCATGTTCACTTCGTCGCTGTCCGTCAGGGTAACAAGGGCGTCTTTTTCCCCGATGTCAAAACTTTCCAGCGTTTCAAGGCTGTTGCCGTCGGCAAGCTCCACGGTGCAGTCAAGGCGGTTGCTCGCGTGGCGCACCACATCATCGTTGTTGTCTATAAGAATAACGTCGTTCTTTTCGTTGATGAGGCGCTTGGCGAGCTGCACGCCCGTAAAGCCGGCCCCGATAATCACAATATTCATGTATTCCCAGTATAGCACAAAACGCCCTGCGCTGCTACCTGAAAACTGCGGGGGCGGGGTAGGGGGCTGCGCACAAAACAAAGAAAATATCCCCCGGTTTTTTTCAAAAAAATGCGGTTTTGTGCGTAAACTCTATAGATTTAAACTTTCTGCATGCTATAATAATA
>Ga0256405_10007050_pt1 | contig 17331 bp, 13 predicted proteins | sample RumenRJG_02DNA_FD_189096 | JGI IMG/M metagenome (GOLD analysis project Ga0256405, IMG submission 189096) | Bovine rumen microbial communities from Lethbridge, Alberta, Canada - RJG_02 | ecosystem: Host-associated > Mammals > Digestive system > Stomach > Rumen | place: Canada: Alberta...
CGAGAACATCACCGGAGAGAAGTTCGCAAGAGCTGAAGGTGAAGATTTATCCTCAAGAATCGAAAAGAACGTAACCGACTACTTAACCAAGTAATAACGGTTTAGTTACGAATAAGGGCGCTAAATAGCGCCCTTTCTTTTTGTGTTACAGATAAGTAAAACAAAGGAATCTAATTGTTAAAAGTAGAAGAGATAAACTCCGCAGCCTTTTCACATTTTTCTGGAGATCCGCAATATGCAGTCACCATATTGATTGAGTCTGACTGTTTTAATACATAAACAAATCTGTCATCAGGACAATCAAAAGAATAACCTGTTAAAGCAACTGACTGAATTGTAACTGGAACAGTACATCCCATGGAGTTACTTGCCTGAGTTGCAACCTCTAAAACATTACCTTCGGATGCCGACATTACTCTAACAGCATTTACCTTGGCTTTGAGCTGAGCGTTTTCGAAAGTGTAACTCTTTTCCTCATTATTCATCTCAGTTACCACCCATGCTGAGTATGCACAAGCACATGAGCATATTAAAGTCGCAGCAAGAACCGGTTTTATAAAATTCATACTTACCATCTTCCTCAAAATTATAACTGCTATAACTTCAACAATATTTTATTATAGTTGTTGTTTAATATTCACACTCTTTGTTACTAAATATAGTAAATAAATAATAAATCTGCAAATAATGTAAAGTGTACAGCTATAATTTTAAAAGTCATACAGCATTAGCTATTTGCTTTACACATATTGTGATCGGCAATTTTACAAAGTTCTTCAATGCAACAAGCATTATGCAACTGCGTTCTTCTCTATCAAAGCATCAAAATGGAATTCTTATATTTCTGCAGTAATAACCAATGGCTTCTTAATACTGAACAATCATCCATATTGCATATACTAGATGCCATTACTTGTATTAAGTAATCTAGTTATTCATATTTTTACGACAGAAAAAAAAATAATGCGCAACAGCAGAGTGTTGCGCATCAGTTTTTATAAACAGGAATCTTTTATTTAGTAATGTGGCTCAGCAAAGCAGAGGTATAAGCAATATACATAGCCAATTACAGGAATTAAAATTAACCAGCTTCTTGCTGTGGTAACGCCAATATCATTTAAGCGTCTAGCCATGCAGATAGAAGCAAATAAAATATGTAACAGGACAATTGCCGCAAATATCATTACGGAAATAACAGTCACTGCATCAGCGCTGTATGAGATATCCTCAGCAATGCCATTTCTGATAATTATGCATGAGAGGGTTGAGATAAACAGCAAAAAGAACCATACAGAGAAGGCACCTGCTGACATGGTCTTACCGCCAACTTCTTCAGTCAGATGAGAAATATAAGTTGCCTTTGCTGCAGATGATAACTTTGCATCGTCTAATAATGCATCCATGGTTTCGCTCCTTAAAATTTGATTATTGTCAAGGTGTAAAACAGCACTTGCCTTATGTTTTGAATTATAAGTTACATATTCATATTTATACAGAACAGTTTATAAAAAAAATATAGATATTAATCATGTTTTTTAGATAATGAAATATGTGTCATTAAAATTATAAATTCCTTTAAAGACAATATGATAATTTTATTATTTATGACACCAATGTCATTATATAATAATTTTACTATTTATATAACAATATTCATAATTTATAACAAATATTATATTTTTATAATTAAATATATATATGTAATTCACTGAATAATCAAATATTAGTTATCGGAGTCATATTTTCACTATATAAGTTATTCTTCACATAGGTTTTAAGCTTTTTTTTTAATCAATAATTTTTTCTACTTTTTTTCTTCAGATTAAAAATAAAAGCCTTCAGCTCATATATAAACTGAAGGCTTTTAATTTTATTTAACGTACTGAAGGAAAACTTCAGCATCAAAAAATATAGATTATTCCCACTCGATGGTTGCAGGTGGTTTTCCTGAGATATCGTATACTACACGAGAAATACCGTTGATCTCGTTAATGATACGGTTTGATACATGACCTAAAAGATCATATGGAAGTTCAGCCCACTTTGCAGTCATAAAGTCGATAGTCTTTACTGCACGTAAAGAAACAACATAATCATAACTGCGGTGATCACCCATAACACCAACAGCTCTTACAGGAAGGAATACTGTGAAAGCCTGACTTACTTTCTGGTACCAGCCAGACTTGTTAAGCTCTTCCATAAAGATTGCATCTGCCTGACGTAACAGGTCAAGATATTCTTTCTTTACTTCGCCTAATACACGTACACCAAGACCTGGGCCTGGGAATGGATGGCGCATTACCATCTCCTCTGGCAGACCTAAAGCTACACCGATACGTCTTACTTCATCCTTGAAAAGCTCTCTTAATGGCTCAACGAGCTGGAACTTTAAGTCCTCTGGAAGACCTCCAACATTGTGGTGAGACTTAATTACGTGGGCTTTACCGGTCTTTGCGGCTGCAGATTCAATAACATCAGGATAAATCGTACCCTGAGCGAGGAAATCAACACCTTGAAGCTTTCTTGCTTCATCAGAGAAAACATCAATGAAGGTCTTACCAATTGCCTTACGCTTTAATTCAGGATCTGAAATACCCTTTAAAGCATCTAAGAATCTGTCTGATGCATCTGCATAAACAAAGTTCAGATCAAGAGGCTTGAACATGGCCTCAACCTGAGCACCTTCGTTTAAACGTAATAAACCATTATCAACAAATACACAGGTTAACTGCTTGCCGATAGCTTTCTGTAAAAGCAGAGCTGTAACTGATGAATCAACACCGCCTGAAAGGCCTAATAAAACCTTCTTATCGCCAACCTGCTCACGGATACGCTGAACAGCATCTTCAATAATAGCGCTAGGAGACCACAGACCATGTAACTTACATACATCAATAACAAAGCGCTTTAACATCTCAGCACCCTGCTTTGAATGAGTTACTTCAGGATGGAACTGAACACCATAGAACTGTTTTGATGCATTATAAATAGCTGCATAAGGACAGGTATCAGTTGAACCTACAGTCTCAAATCCTTCAGGGATCTTAACAACCTTATCGCCATGAGACATCCAAACATCAAGCTTGTGCTCGCCTTCGTGATCAGTTAAGCCATCAAAGAGTGGGCAAGAACCATTCATGGTTACGGTAGCATGACCGTATTCCCTCTTAGATGAGCCCTGAACGGCACCACCTAACTGAACAGACATGGTCTGAAGACCATAGCAGATACCGAAAACAGGAACGCCTGCTTCAAATACCCATTCAGGGGCACGAGGAGAACCTTCTTCAGTTGTAGACTCTGGACCACCTGATAAAATGATACCCTGAGCATTGAAGTTTTTGATTAAGCTAAGATCTGCATCATATGGGAAGATTTCGCAGTAAACACCAATTTCACGCACACGACGTGCAATAAGCTGTGTTACCTGTGAACCGAAATCAAGGATTAAGATCTTTTCAGAATGAATGTTCTGTGAAGACATATTTTCAACTCTTGGCAGGTTAAAACAACAAATGCACCTTATGAAAAGGTGCATTCAGTTAAAAAAGGATTAAACGTGGCTCTGATAGTTTGGAGCTTCTTTGGTGATGGTCACATCATGAACATGTGACTCATTGAAACCAGCAGAAGTAATACGCACGAACTGAGCCTTGGTACGAAGCTCATCAATGGTTGCACAGCCAGTAAGACCCATTGCTGAACGAAGACCACCCATCTGCTGATGAATGATGTTGCGAAGCATACCCTTATATGCTACACGACCTTCAATACCTTCTGGTACAAGCTTGTCTGCTGCGTTATCTGACTGGAAGTAACGGTCAGCTGAACCCTTTGACATGGCAGCTAATGAGCCCATGCCACGGTATGACTTGAATGAACGACCCTGATAGATTTCAATCTCACCTGGAGCCTCTTCGGTACCAGCGAACATTGAGCCTACCATTACGCAGTTTGCGCCTGCTGCTAATGCCTTTGCAATATCGCCTGAGTAACGGATACCACCATCAGCAATAACTGTAATGCCGGTGCCTTCTAATGCCTCAACAGCATTAGAAACTGCAGTGATCTGAGGAACACCGCAACCGGTAACAATACGGGTAGTACAGATAGAGCCAGGACCAATACCAACCTTAACAGCATTTACACCCGCCTCAGCTAAAGCTAAAGCACCAGCTGCAGTTGCTACGTTACCGCCGATAATTGGCAGCTCTGGATATTCTTTTCTTAACCACTTAAGTCTATCTAAAACACCCTGTGAATGACCGTGTGAAGAGTCAACAAGCAGAACATCAACACCAGCTTCAACCAGAGCCTTTGCTCTATCCTCATTGCCAGGACCAGCACCAATTGCGCCACCAACACGAAGACGACCTAAAGCGTCCTTACATGCGTTAGGCTTGTTTGAAGACTTCTGGAAATCCTTAACAGTGATAAGACCCTTTAAGCGGAAAGCATCATCAACAACCAGAACCTTCTCAATGCGGTGTTTCTGCATTAAAGCCTGAACATTTTCACGAGACTCGTTCTCACGAACGGTAACAAGTCTCTCCTTTGGAGTCATGGCCTCGTAAACCTTGGTGTTTACGTTTGACAGGAAACGGGTATCACGGCCGGTAATAATACCTAAAAGATTATTATCCTTGTCTACAACAGGGAAACCGCCGAAACCAAACTTGGCGGCAAGCATACGAACATCAGCAATAGTTGCCTCAGGATCAACAGTAACCGGCTTGGTTACCATACCGTTTTCATAACGCTTTACTCTGGCAATTTCCTGAGCCTGACGCTCGATTGGCATATTCTTGTGAATGAAACCGATACCGCCTTCCTGAGCTAATGCAATAGCAAGGTTAGACTCTGTAACAGTATCCATTGCTGAAGAAATCATTGGAATATTCAACTGAATATTGGAGGTCAGTCTGGTACGAAGATCTGCAGTATTTGGTAAAACAGTTGAATGTGCAGGTACTAACAGAACGTCATCGTATGTCAGTGCCTCTTCCATAATGCGTAGCATAGAATCCTCCGAAAAATAAATTTTGCGCAATTATACTAAAAAAAGTGACCTATATATCAGTTTATGTAAGATTTTTTTCGTATGTGCGCAAAGCTGACATTTTACAAAGGCAAAACATCCAGCTTCTAATCATCATATAAGCTTAATAACATTGAGTTTTTAACATAAATTTCAGTTAAATACTGTATAATGAAATTACATTAAGTTTTAATATGTTTATTAGAATAAATATAGTGTATAAATTTATAAAAATCATCTAAAAATACACTCTGTCATAAATGCTTTTTTGAAAGTAAAATTTTAATTACTAAAACCAGCAAATAATTATTTAAAAGGAAAGAAAGTGAGTAATTTATCTACTCCTAAGAATGGTGATTTTGCTTCTTATGTTGAACAGCTAAGTCAGGAATCCTTAAAAAGGATACTAAAGGAAGCTCAAATGTCAAAGTCTGAGCATGAGCGTCATGCTACAGGTGAAGATTTGAATGCTGCTGAAGATGCATCCAGTAAGAAAAAGAAAGACACCCAAAATATCGATAAAGGAACCGCCTCATCAAAGAGAAAACCGGATAATGTAAAAGCTCATTACAAAAAAGCAGATAATCAGATTCACTCTAATCAGCCAAAGACAGACACCTCAGAAGGTCCCGAAAAACACAGCTGCATGGAAAACAAACCTCCATTTTTTGTGAAGGCTCAGAACATAATATGTCTTATTGCGCTGTTTGTTTATTACGCAACAAAAAATGAATATATCTCTGAAGAGACCTTTATAGATTACGTACCTATGGCATGTATTGTTCTGGTTCAGCTGTTTTTCTTTATAACAAACGCATTCAGAGTATTTTTAACTTTTGCCGCTGTCTGCCTTTGCATTTTCAATATCAACCTGATTATTGATGGAGATACTGAAACTGTGTATAACATGTCAACAGCTATTATGTTAATCACTGTCGCTGTGATATCCATTTTATTTTTTACTAAAAGAAAGAGGAAATAATGGAAGCATATCTTGTATGGACAATTATCGCCATAGTAATTTTACTGCTTGAACTGACCTTAAATACAATTTATCTGCTGGCAGTATTCATTGGAGCAGTAACTGCAGTTTGCATTGCCTTTATGGGAGGGTCATTCAATACTCAGCTTACCGCCGCCGCTATTGTTACAATAATAGGCGTAATCATTGCCTTCTTTATGAGAAAACACAGCAGAGCAAAAGGACAGAACAGTGAGGAAGGAAACCTTGACAGGGATAATCTTGTTGAGGTTAAGGAAATCGATTCTGACGGCAGTGCCAGAGTAAGCTACAGAGGCACATACTGGAAGGCATTTGCAAAAGATGGTACTCTTGAAACTGGTATGTACAGAATTGATCATGTAGAAGGCACAAGACTTATTATTAAGAAAAAATAAGCAGCCGGCAGTTTTTTAATTATTTTATTGTTTAAGGAGAAATCACAATGGAAGAAATTACATCAGGCACAGCTGTTGCCCTGTTTTTAGTTGTTCTTGCAATTGTTTTTGCATTTAAGTCTGTAAACGTAATTCCTCAGCAGACAGCATGGGTTATTGAAAGACTTGGTAAATTCCATAAGGTTTTAAACCCAGGTCTTAATTTCATTATCCCTTTTATTGACAAGGTAGCATACAAGCATTCATTAAAGGAAATCCCTCTTGATACCCCAAGTCAGGTTTGTATCACCCGTGATAATACCCAGCTTTCAGTTGACGGTATTCTCTACTTCCAGGTTACCGATCCAAAGCTTGCTTCATACGGTACTTCAAACTACCTTGTTGCTGTTACTCAGTTAGCTCAGACTACCCTTCGTTCTGTAATCGGTAAGATGGCTCTTGATGAGACTTTCGAAGAGCGTGACATTATCAACAACCAGATCGTATCAGCCATTGATGAGGCAGCTTTAAACTGGGGTGTTAAGGTTTTACGTTACGAAATTAAAGATTTAACTCCACCTGCAGTAATTCTTCAGGCAATGCAGCGTCAGATCACCGCAGAGCGTGAGAAGAGAGCTGTTATTTCAGAGTCTGAAGGTAGAAAACAGGAACAGATTAACCTTGCTACAGGTGCAAGAGAGGCTGCAATTGCAAAGTCTGAAGGTGAAAAGCAGTCTGAAATCAACATCGCTCAGGGTAAGGCTCAGGCTACCATTGCAATCGCAAACGCAACAGCTGAAGCAATTGCTCTGATTGCAAAGGCAACCCAGCAGCAAGGTGGCGATACAGCTGTAAACTTAAAGGTTGCAGAGCAGTATATCAATGCATTTGAGAAACTTGCAAAGACCAACAATACTCTCATTATTCCAAACAACCTGTCAGACGTTTCTGGTATGGTAGGTTCAGTAATGAAGATTATTCAGTCTACCAACGCAAAGAACTAATCATTTGAAATGACAGCAAGGCAGCCAAAACTGTCTTGCTTTTTTATTTATAACAGGACAAATTTGTGAAGATCAACGACCCGCATGATTTCACAGTACTTACTCAGGGAAACTCTTCATCACAGAGTGATTCTCAGAATAATACTAATTCAACCAGCGAAAAAACAGTTTATATACATTCTACCCCACAGACAAAAGGTCACGGTCCTCTGTGCCGTTTCCTGCTGGCTATAGGTTCAGCTATAACCTTTGTTAGAAACTTTGTCTTCAATCTTATTTTTCTCATTCTGGCTCTTTTGGTTTTCTGCTCTCTATGCCTTGTAAATTCTGATAAGAGCAACTCCTCTCTCTTTGCAGATGAGCCAGACAATGAAATTCATCCTCTGCTCTCTCTGAATCTAGATGGTCCTGTAAAGGAAATGCCTGCATCAGAGGACGAATATGCAAAGGTTTTAAGAAATCTTAATGAGAGTCTTTACAATGTTAAAGAACATGACGTTCTTTCAATTGAAAAGGCCTTAAAGAAAGCTGAGAGTGACGAAAGAATCAAGGCTCTCTATGTTAATCTGTCAAACCTCGGACCAACATCTTTAGGTGCAGCTATAAGAATCAGAGACGCCATAGAAAGCTTCAGAATCAAAAAAGGTGATAATAGTGTCGTGGTTTTTGCCAGATACTACACTCCTGCAGCATATCTGATTGCAACTGGTTCAAAGAATATTGCCATTGATCCTTTAGGTGGCTTCACATTTAAAGGATTCTCTACCTCTCAGCTTTATGTTGCTGATATGTTAGAGCGCTTCAAGATTGAACCTCTGGTATTCAGAGCTGGAGCCTACAAGAGTGCTGTGGAACCTTTAATCTCAAATCATATGTCTGATGAAGTTAAAGCTGAGTATCAGCAGATTTTTGATTATCTGTGGGACTACTACATCCGCAAACTTTCTGAGAAAGTTCCTTCATCAAGACAGCTAAAGGAAATTTATAAGGACGATACAAGATATCTTTATGTGCTTAAAAAACTAGGCAGCGAAGCCAGTCTTTTAAAGAAATTCAATCTTGTAAACGAAGTTATAAATGAAATCAATTTAAAGACAACCTTAATAACTTCATACGGAAAGTCTAAAAATTCATTCTTTGAACCAAAGTACACTGACTATACTCGTCTTCTTGAAAAGCCAGCTGGTACCCCTGAAAAAACTATCCTTAAAAATCCAACCAAGGCTACTATTGCTGTTATATACGGTATCGATGAGATCACAGACAAGTCAGATGACGTCAATGCATTTACACCAGCTTCAATCAAATCCCAGTTGGAACAGGCCTGTAAAGATCCAAACCTCAAAGGAATTGTTCTCTATCTTAATTCAGGTGGCGGTTCTGTTACCGCTTCTGAGGATATCAGAATTCTTCTTGAAAAGATGAAAAAGCGCGGTATCAAAATCTACGTGTCAATGAACTCCCTGACTGCATCCGGAGCCTACTGGATTTCAACTGTTGCCCACAAACTCTTTGCAACAGAAAGCACTATCACCGGTTCAATTGGTGTATTTGCAGTAACTTTCGGAACCAATCGTCTGTTAAATGAGTATGGAGTATACGAAGATGGTGTGCAGACTTCTACTCTTGAGATGAACTCTCTTGGCAGAAGCATGCCTGCAAGTCAGAAAGAGGCCTATGCAATTGAAGTAAATTCAATCTATCAGAACTTCTTAAGTCTTGTAAAAAATTCCCGTCCACGCATGACCAGAACCAACAAGGTTGAGAATTATGCAGAAGGCAGAGTGTTTACAGCAAAACAGGCTCTGAATCTTCATATGATTGATGAAATAGGCGATCTCAACAGTGTTATTGCATCACTCAGCTCAACAATTAAGAAAGGCCAGATCAAAACTGTTGAAGTAAAACATTATGCTCCACAGTCAAAGGATAACCTTGGCTTCTTAAAGAGCATCTTCTCAGGCTCTGTATCTGCCTATATTCCAAATCAATATTTGAAGATTCTTTTTAATACTCTGGTAAAACATGACAGCACAAAGGCTGAACAAAGAGCCATAATAATGGCTTTAACACCTTATGAAGTGAAATTCTAATCTAAAAATTGAGGACTCAGGTCCTCAATTTTTTTTATCTTTAGTGAGTGATTTTTGAAAGCTCATTAAAAAGATGCTCTAACACCTTTTCAAGTCCTGAGTGATCATCTGAAAGTCCGGCATATATGAGTTCATGCAAATCCTCTTCAAACAATAAACCTAAGTTTGACAGTTTGTACCAGATAAAATAAGCCTAACTCACTTATTTATAAAGGAATTAGGCTTATTTAGCAATTTGGCTAATGTAGTACATACTCTAGAGCTTTTTCATAAGATCATCACAGATCATATCTTTAAGCGGGCACTTGCGTTTTAATAGAGAATTGAGGTTTGCGGTTGTGTTCAGCCTGTAAAGTGGAGCCAGTCCTGTTGCAAGCATGATCTTATTGATATTAAGAATATCTTCTTTTCCTTCACCCTTCGGATCGCTCTTATCAGAATTAAGTTCTTCATACACGCTTGTATGCAGGAACAGCAGTTTTTCGTTAATTTTAAATGGTGAGAGCCTGGCATTGCTCAAGGCAGTGCTGATAGCTTTGATGCTTAAAGGAGTTTGGGCCAAAGAGAGCTTATATTCAAGCAGTCTGTAACTGATAAGAGCCAGATAGCATATCATCACGTACCCTCTGATGTGAGAGCTGCTGTATACATACATAGGTCTTAGACAGATATTGTTCTTGAGGATTCTGAAGCACTCTTCAATTTTGACCAGCTGATGATAGGCCTGAGAAATCTGTTCATTTGAAATATCTGATGTGCTGTCAGATGGAGCCTTATGGTAGACAATAGCAGAATATCCGCATAACTGTCTGAGTCTTTCATACTGAGCCTGATTAAAGGCAACAGCCTTGCCGCCAGTGCTGTCTTTAACCTCAACCATTGTTCCCCAGGTACGTTTGCTGCGAGTGATGTTGGTCTGTCTTTGTACCGCCTCCATTGCCTTTTCCTTATCGCTTTCAAGCTGTTTGATATCTCTTTCATATCTGTCAGCACTATAGGAAATGATAAGTTTGCAGCTGACACAGTCTCCAGTCTTTGAACTGCACTTTTTAAAGTCATCAATAACCCTGTAGCGGTACTTTTCAAAAGGGATATCTTTAAGAGCAGAATAGCCACTGTCATCAAACATCAGAGTTTTAATCTCATCAGAGAGATTAGATACCTTCTGAGCTACGATAAAGCCATAGCCATTATCGAGGAGCATCTTAAGATTGTCAGTGGAATTTAATCCTCTGTCTGCAACAACCACAGTGTTTTTAACTTTGTATCTTTCTTTAATCTTCTCAATCCGCCGCACTCGTTCTCAAACATTTCCTTAACTTTCTTAGTGTTCTTTGCGCTAGAAATTAGTTTATTGAAGTTTAAATAAGACATTATTAAACAGGAAAAGTTTTCAAATTGTTCCTATACTTACGAAATCTAGTTAACGAAATTTATAAATCAAGAAAGACGTTTTGTAGATCGAGAGGTGTATTTATGTTGTGGTCAAGCTGTTAGCGAATCAGAAAATGAGTTTCAGGAAATCTTAAAAGATGAAGTGTTCTCTCTTTCATTGCTAGAGATCTTAACGAATTTACTTCTTATTAAATCAAAAATTTTTTCTTTTTACTTTTAAAATGAAAAATTCTTAGAGTAAACTTAGCTCTCCATAAAAATGCGTTTATAATGAGATGATGCTTTTTTTATTCATAACTTTTTAGAAAGTAACTATAAATGAGTCAAGAAAATCCTAAGGCTGTCCTTGTAACCAAAAAATTCGATCTAAAAAACGATTCGAGTTTCTTTATCGATAGTGATCTTCTCGCCCCTCTAGATGTTGAGAAGGTTGCTCAATATTATGACATTGATAGAACTGCAACTGCTTTAGGAAAGCAGGAGTTACCTAATACTGATGATCCAATAAGAATTGATCAAGAAAGACAAATTGAGCAGATCTATCAAGATACAGTAACTAGATATCATAACTACGTAGTATCAAATATAGAAAGATTTGATAATGATTTCGAGAAAAGTAAGCATGAAGCTGAATCTACTTTTGATTCGCTTGATATGTTGGTTGCGGAATATGAAAACAAGAATTTTGATATAAAAACTGATTACGGCAAAAATCTAAAAAAAGAAAGAGAAGATTTTGAGAGAGCAGGTGCGGCATATAATGCTTATGTCTTAGAGAATCATTTATCAAATCGCCCTTGTAAACTTAGGTCTATTTCTTCAAAAACTGTATCAATTCTTTTTTTGTTTGTTCTTGTAATAATAGAATCTCTTATTAATGCGAATCTCTTTGCATCAAATCTGGATGGAGGATTATTCGCAGGTGCATTTTATGCTTTTCTAGCATCACTTTTTAACTCAGCATTTTGTTTTTTGGTCGGTTTGCTTGGTTTAGTTTACCTCGTACATTACAAATTCAGTAAAAAACTGATTGGATTCCTCTCTATTATTCTTTTCTTCTGCGGAACTATTTTGATTGCTCTGATAGTTGCTCATTATCGTGATGCGTTACAGTCTGTAGAAGAGGGAGCCGAAATATTAGCGTTAAATACGTTTAAAGATTCTCCTTTTGAGTTGGCTGACATATATAGTTGGTTCTTATTTTTTCTAACTCTTTTTGTTGGATTTTCTTCTGCTTTGGATGGATTCTTTTATAGAGAATCATATCCGGGATATGAATCCAAGGAATTATCTTATAGAAAAGCATTGGAGCAGTGGGACTATTTCTGTAAAGAAATAAAAGAGCATCAAGAACGAGTAAGAGATGAAACCTTAAAAGTTTCCATTGAGTCTATAGGGAAACTTGATAATGACATAATCTTTCTGAGAAATTGCTTCAATCAAAAGCAAAATCTTTTAATTAAATATGAAAACAGCAGACTAACTGCAGAAAAAGATGTTAGATCACTTATTCAGCGTTTCCGAACTAAAAACATGGAGGCGAGAAGTACAAAAGCTCCTTCATATTTTAACGAACCAATTGAAGAATTAGATATTTCAAATATCCCTGATATCAACACTTCTTCTAAGACAGATGGAGAATCTGTTATAGAGGCGCTTGAAGCTAGGTTAAAACATGCAAGAAACTTGAAAAATCAGGTTCAAAAAGAGATTTATCAGTGTTATGAGAAATATGTAGAAATTCTTAATAATGATTTAGGTACAAACTAATGGTTTACAAAAACATAAGGCAAAAAGAAGACTCTCATAATAAAATAATGATAATTGTGTTATTGTCATTCATTTTTTTTATACTTGCTTTTATAGCTTATATAAGTTTTTTTTCTGATAACGTAGAAATTGACCGCTCTAAAAAAGGAAAAACAGGTACTTTGTGTCCATTGGTAAATGAAAAAGCAGTTCCAAATAATCATAGTGTCATTTTGATCGATACCACTGATTCTCTTGATTCACTTCAACTGGCTTCTTTGGAGAGTAATGTTAGTGATATTGTTGCCTCCTTAGAACCAGGCGATCTCTTAAGCATATTTACTCTTTCTGGCACAAATACAAAAGAAAGGGCACCTTTATTCGAAAAATGTTTACCTCGAGATGGGAGTGATGCCAACGCTCTCACTGAAAATCAAAAGAAAATTAGAAAAGTTTACATTTCTGAATTTGAAAAACCTTTGTTACATAGTTTAAAGAGCATTGGCGAAGAGGCTAAAAAAGCAAAAGTTTCTCCAATATTTGAAAGAATACAATTTATAGCAGTTGCTTCTTTTGACCATTGGAAAACAGAAGGTAATAGGAATTTGTATATATTTTCGGATATGTTACAAAATACTCCTAGCTATTCAATGTTTAAGTTAAAAGATAATAATTATGAAGCATTAAAAAAATCCTCATACGGCATTAAAGTAAAAGCCAATCTTGCGGATGTTGATGTTGAAATATACAGATTTAATAATCATCCAGAACTTCAAAAAAATGGTAACAGTTTATTCTGGCAAGAATATTTCAAGGATGCTGGAGGCAGACTTCAACTGATAAAAAACCTAGGTTCAGATACGTTGAAAGAATAGTTATAAAGTATATGCTACTCTGTTATGTTGATTGTTTGCTTTTAAAGCGGAGTTGATAAATGGATTCCATTAAAACCTGTTTCGTATATGTAATTTCATTAAAACTATTATCTGCAATATTAGCTGTCATATTCCCTGTTCTGGGGCTTCTGAATTACACATCTTCATATTGGATTCTTGGATTTGCCCTTCCTTTAACTTTAATGATTTGGTACTTAAACAAAGGTCGTGTCGTAGTAAAGGGGCTAACCATTGATAATCAGGTAATATTTGGCAATAGTTGTTACTATCTTGGATTCTTATTTACAATTGCTACTCTTATTATTTCTCTTTTTATGCTTGGTTCTGAGGAATTTAATGTTGGAACAATTTCATTGCAATTCGCAACAGCAATGATAACAACATTGATAGGAATGTGCGCAAGAATATATTACGTTACCTTCAGTAAATATGATAATTATAAAAATGGAGAAACTATAAAAACAGCAAATGGAGTTACATTAGTCATTCCTCCTGGTAAGACTCTTGGAAACAGTTCATCGCAAAGAAATCCTTCAGATAATCTTTCAGCCGGACAATCACATCTGCAGCAGTCTCTTGCTGATCTTCCTTTATTGGGAAGCGCAATTAGCTCTATTTTGGGGCTTCTTGGCAAAAGTCATGGTGAAGGAAAAAATAATACTGAATCTCTAGCTACAGATAATAGCTCTCAAGAACAAGATAAAAATAACAGAATAGAGCCTATACACATAGAGGAGCCTCCTAAACGAGATGATGACTTTAATCAAATGAATCCTGTAGGAGATCCTTTCTCTCCAAAAAATATTCAACATATAGAACCAGTTGAAACAGATCCTGATGAAGGCATTGAAGTTGTCATAGAAGCATATTGTCACAACATAGCTGCGATGAACAGCGAACTCATCAATAGTATAAATCTCTATAACCAGACGAATAATGTTTTGATGTATACATTTGGTCGTTTGAGATCTGATCTATTGAATGAAATAAAGGATGATCGTGAGTTTAAGAACGCTGTAAAAAATTTTACAAAAAGAGTTATTGAACAGCATTCAGCAAAGAGTACTGAGCATTTAACCAATATGCTCAGGTTAAATCATAAGGAATCAGAACAATATATCGAAGAAGTAAAAAAACGAATTGATGAGATTGAGCATCAATCTGTGGAGCGATATAAAGATTTAAATAAGGCTTTTTCTAATAATTGTGAACAGATTAGTGAAAAAATGCTTGAGCATTTTGAATCATCCGCAGCTAATTTCCTGGATAAATTACAAAATATTACCGAAAAACATGTGGACTCTTATATTGATTTTCAAAATAAAACAAATGATAGTTTGGACCATGTTGTAAAAACTCAATTAGAGCTTGAGGAAAAAATGGCATCGTTTAATGCCACTCAAGTAAAAGCATGTGAAAAAACAGTAAAGGAATCAATCAAGAAAATTGCTGCTGTAGGCAATGAATGTCAGCAAGAAATATCTGAACAATTAAAGCAAATAACTACAAATGCGGATTCATATGTTTCTAATTTGACTAATGTGATAGATGCATTTGTTAATCAACTCCACTCTGCAAGTGATATTGAAAATTTACATAATGCAATTAACGGTGTTGTTTCAGAAATTAAAGAAGGTGCTTATTCTGTTCAGCAAATCTTTAATGAATTTTCAAATGAACTTAATTCTTCAATAAATGAAAGTAAAATTTCTGAAAATTTAAGGGACGCTTCTAATTATATAAGCACAAGTTTAAATGATTACAATTCAACCGTAAGTGCTGGTATAGAGTCGCTTAATTCTCAATTAACAGAATCTACAGAACTTTACAAAAAACAAATTTCTGCAATAAAGAAATTAAACAATCATATTGAAGAAAAAATTTCCGATTACAGCAATTTGATAGATAAAAAAATAGAACTGATGAACCTCAATGTGGAACAAACAGAATCTATGCAACAAAAACAACTAGATAGCTTTGATTCTCTCACAGAAGAGCTTAATTCCAACATCAGTAACTATAAATCCGCAATGGAAGCCGGCGTTAATTATTTTGATAATAGCTTGACGGTAGCAAATAGTATTCATGAAAAGCAGCTCGAGCTGTCTAATATGTTGAAAGACTTACAAGACAATTTGGTAAAGAAATCCAACGAAATACAAAATTATTTTGAAAATCAGTTGAAAACCATAGCAATTAAGCATGAAACCGAAGTCGATTCAAGTTCTGATGATATTAGTAAAAACGATATAGTTTCAGAAATAGAAGCTTCTCCTAAAGCAGTGGATCCAGAATAGAAAATTAATATTAAAACACTACTGACTGCTCATAATAGTTTCATAGAAATAAAAGTAAATGAAAAAAAAGTTAAAAAAAGATGATAGTATCTACCAATTATCGATTACAGAAATAGCTTTTGTATTGTCTGTTTTATTAGTTCTTTTACTAAGTTTCAGGCTAAATGATTCCCTAAAGATAGTTGATTCCCAACAAGATAAAATTGAACAGTTAGACAAGATAATCAGTTTGTACCTTGGACCATCTGTTTTAGATCCTAACTCAACAGATGATCTAATGCCCTGCAATAAATGCATATCTTATGTCAGAAGCATTCCCTATAAAGATGCAGAAAAATATACATATATCGGTGAAAATGTTATCAAATCGATGAATAAAAAAGATCTGACAGAAAAAGAACTGTATGCATTTTATGAGGAATTACTAAAATCTTCTAAAGCAATTTCTCAAGGGAAAAAGGTAAAATTTGTTGATAAAGAAGATAATAAAGAAAAATACTTAACATTAGGAAGAGATCTTTATTCTATATGGGAGAAAGAAAAGGTAGATGAAAAATCAGTATTCGAAATGAAAGCAAAAATACAGGAGCTTGCTACAAATTTATCTAAAGGAAGAGAGATCGTCTATGCTGATGAGGATGTTTCCATAAAATTAAAAGCATTGAAAAATGAAATCTCGGAACTAACATCAGCAGAAAAACGCTTAAAAAAAGAAAATACAGATTTAATTAAAACAAATAATTACCTTACTAAAAGAGCAGGAATGGATTTGCCTCCTTGCTGGTTATCTGACGAAGGAAAACCCCAGTATATGTTTTCTGTAAAGGTATCTGAGAATGCAAAGTCGGTTATAGTTAACTCTACTTGGCCAGCAGAACGTCAGGAAGAAGCATTAGCCATGGCTCCAGTTCAAAATATCATTAAGAACGAAGGCAAATCGATGCCTTTGGGGCAATTTGTAAAACATGCAAGAGAAATTAGAGCAATTGATGACAAGAATCCTCAAGGAGCTTGCAGACACTACATTCGATATGATGGAAAAGCTGTTACAAATGCAAATGAGTCAAGAAAAACAAGAATAGAGATTAATAGCAGCTTCTATATGTATGAAGTTCAATAATCTCCAGCTTTAGTGCGCTCAAAATAGAGAGGAGCGGCCTGTTTGTCATATTTCTTAATCCCACATAATTCTTCCAAAATCAGCCCCTTCAGGAAAATCGTCTGTTTTGATTAACTTATGACATTTCGGACAGAAAAAATTATATAAAACTCGCATTGATCTATATAGAGAACGGCGATCTGTCAAGCAAATAATTTAAAAAACATATAAAATAATTTTACTCTACATGCAATCAGATAACTCTATGAATTTACGTAAGTTTATTTATAAGCAAGGCTGTTTTTTAAGACAAAAGAATAACGTGGGCACTTTGTTACGCTGTTGTGGTTAAAGTGATCCTTTGATGTTTAACTGTTAACTGT
>Ga0256405_10007051_pt1 | contig 17331 bp, 13 predicted proteins | sample RumenRJG_02DNA_FD_189096 | JGI IMG/M metagenome (GOLD analysis project Ga0256405, IMG submission 189096) | Bovine rumen microbial communities from Lethbridge, Alberta, Canada - RJG_02 | ecosystem: Host-associated > Mammals > Digestive system > Stomach > Rumen | place: Canada: Alberta...
TTGTTGTTTCACATCATAAGTGAACGGCTTTCCGTCGAAGTTGACTTCATCGACGCTTGCAGTTTTTGTGGGAGAGGGATACTCGTTTTTTATTATGTTCACGTTTACTGTATTAGTCCATTGTGAATATCCATTGACATCAACACGTCCCGTATTTTCATGTTTCCCGATGGAAGCATCGCTTTTTACTTTTGTATCAATATGAACTTTAAAAGTACGTCCATCGTAAAAACCTTCCCAGCCAAGATTTTTCATTGAAACTTCAACAAGACTTGAACCATCATCTTTTTTCTTAACGACCGCTTCCCAATCTCTGGCTTTTATCGTTCCAATTCCATCAGAATTTAATTGGGCATTTTTTTCACCATTATTACAATTGTCTACGCTGATGTCTGTTACCTTGAATGCTTTGTCAATAGTATCAACAAAGCTAATTCTGTTATATTTTCGCAGAATATTTCGATTCATTGTCGGCATTTTTTGCGAAAGCATGAACGCTAATCCTTGCCCTCGCTGAACATTTTTCCCGTTCGCATCATGCCAGCCTTTTTTTGAATCGTTGCAGTCCACTGTTTTAGTAGGCTTAGCAACATAAGTTTTAATCGGAGCTGAAATAGGTGACATCCACGTACTGCACATATTATACGTTCCTAAAGCATACTGATGACCTTGCGTAAGGTTTGATGTTCCACCGCTATAAATGAAATAATCATCCCATTTGGATGCGGTGTCAGTCCAAGGAATTTGATATGCACCATTTACCAATCTGGCAACGACTCCCGCATGTTCTGGGAAGTCAACTACATTTTGCTTTCCGTTTTGCGTAGCAATGTAAATCGTATCTCCAAATGCTCCAAACCATTCGGAGTACACGCTGTTTTTATAATAACTTTTGTTTTTAGCATATGCGTTCAATGAACAAAAACTTATCCATGAATTGTCAATATTGCCTATGCTTGTTTTAGAATTAGCATTTGTCAACGTTATCGTAAAATCTATCTCTGGACCGTGACCAGTATGCGCTTTGTTATATAAAAGAAAACCTGCGGCTAAAGAGGTTCCGACGTCTACGTAAGAACAATTACTGCTCCCAGTAATTTGAACAATTGCCCCTACATCTCTTCCTTCATATGTTCCGACGTAAGAATAAATTATTTTCGGATAACCTTCACAACGATATTCAGTACCAAATGGAGAAATAACAGCTGATTGTTGAGGGGCTCTATAGCATTTCCCGCCTTCAAATGATACATGAGCGCCTTTTGACTTTAATTTTCCAATATCTGTTTCCAAATGAAATTTTGGTTCAACAGTAGTAACCGTGTCAGCGTTAAGATTATCGGGGTCAACTGACACACTTGCTTTTGCACTCCCCCCGTTCATCAATCCAACGCCTCCGATAACGCCGATTGCCAGTAATGCGAGCCAACGTTTCAACTTGAACATAAATAATCAGTCCTTTCTAAATTTTACTTTCATTATACTATCTTTGAAATTTTTTTTCATTACTAAACAAAAAAGCCCCATATACGGAGCTTTTAAGTCTATGTCATTTAACCTAGATAAGATACAAAAAACCATTGTTCTATATGTATCAAGGTTTTCGACCTATGCCGTTCAACATAGTCCAAACGCAATTGCATTTTTACGGCACAGACTGTTGAACCGACTAAATCAGTCAGACCAACATTAGACTGGATACGGCAATTGCGAACCTTACTCATAAAGCAAGGCTTTCGTCTTACATGCTAATTAGGAGTCCTTTTAAGTCCGTACGAAACCAACGGACTGCAAGTTTTTTAACTTACGAAATATATTATATATTAAAAATCAGATTTCGTCAATCGTTCGTCAACCTGCTTAAAATTACTTCAAGCACGTCACGGTCTATCAGCTTTACTTTTCCCGTAAGCGCCATTTTCTTTGCTTGATTCGTGAAATAGCTGTTCGTGACTACGGCACTTTCGTTCGCATCGTAGAATATTTGTGCGGACAAAGCCTGTTGAACCGCTGAAATTCCGACTTTGTTCGAATACCTTTTTGCTTGAATCACCGTTTTTTTACCGTGTCTGGTCAGTATCAAGTCTGCTCCGTAATCGTTTGATTTAGGAGTTTCTTCAACTTTGTAGCCCATTTTTCGGAAAACGTGCTTGAGCATCATTTCAAATTCGATTCCGCTCATTTTGTCAATAGCAGTCATGTTATAACTTTTGAAACGTTTCTTCTGCTCATGCCTTACCAAAAAATAAGCTATAATCGTCAAAATGAACATCATCATTGCTATTTTGAATGGTAAAGTCATAAAATATTTAGCCATTTTTCAGCATCTCTTCTTTCGATACGTACACTACTTCAACATCTGGTCTTGCGTTCTTGTTGCTTTGAAACGACGGATTTTTGGCAACCAGTCTGAACTGACCGTCAATCGGCAGATTTTTTTCCACTCTTTCAGCCAACAGACGCATCGTTTTTGCTTTGACACGTCCGTTGATGAACCTTGCAATCGAGCGCGCGCCAGTCGTCTGTGCTTCGCTTCCGATGATGTCTTCGGCAATCATGACGGACAACTCGTCATTGTCGCCGTAAGGAGTCGTTGCAACCGACATCTGCCTTTGCCAATAGGCATGGTCTTTTTTGGCGGGTAAGCCGATGTTTATCGGATATGTCGCGTGCTTCATCGATTCTTGGAATTCTTCCAACTGCTTGCGTGCAATATTTGCAATCGATTTTTTGGCATGTGGGAAGTAAGGAATGAATTCGCTGAAACGTTCCAAAAATTCGGGCTTGATGCCGTTGTTTCGCCCGACGTCGCCCGATTGCAAAGCCTTTCTGACTTCGGCTTCCTTTCTGAACCATGCTTCATCCAGTCCCTCCGTCAAAACATTGGGATTCGCTTGTCTGTTGAGATGCATGTTGTCCGCCAAGTCTGAAAATATCTTTGCTCCGAGGTTAGACGTTGCAAAAACAATCGTTGTGTTGATTGAACGCTCAACGTTGTGACTGTCGCGCACAATGCCGTCGTCAATCATTCGCATGTACGAATCCATGACCGTCGGATGTGATTTTTCGATTTCATCCAGTAAAATAAGCTGACGCTTGTTGACCGCCATGGCATCTCCTATGAAATGCTGAGCCTTGATTGCCGAATCGGGCGTGACGTAATCCCCACCGTTCAAAACAATCATGGAATCCGTTCTCCCATAATATGCCAAGGCGAGCGCCTTTGCGGTTGCACTTTTACCAGTACCAGTCGTTCCGACTGCGAACACGGTCATCAACGGCTGATTGTAGTTGCGCCGAGAAAAGCGGGCGGTGTTGATTACGTCATAAATTCTCCGCAAAGCCAAAGGCTGACCCAGTATCTTGCTTGCACATACTTTCTGAACGTGCTGTGGCGACATTTTAACGTCGATTTCATAGCCTTCCGCATTGAACGCCTTTGCTATTTCCTTGTGCGTTATCGCTTTGCCATAATTGGCGTTTTCTGAATGTTCCTGTCGGCAAAAACCGATAGCCTTGTCTAAAATGTCAAGCGACTTTGACGGATTAACTTGATTTCTGATGTATGAATCAGTCAAGTCGACTGTTTCTTCAAGCACTTTGTCTGAAACTTCGGGCATATATTTTCCGTCGGAAACCTTCATGAACCTTCTCAGAATTTCAACGGTCGTTTTTTTGTCGGGCTGTTCCATGATTATCTTCCCGAAACGTCTGTCAAAAGCTGGGTCGGGAACGATGTTTTCACGATATTCATAATCCGTGGTTGCACAGATGACAGGAAAAACCGACCGTGCAAGGCTTTCCTTCAAAGCGTTCATTGCCCCCGATGAACCCGTTCCGCTCGTCGGTTGAGCGCCATAATTTCTCAATTTGTGAACTTCGTCGATAAAAAGCACCATGTCGAATTTCTTATCGGGATTTGCTTTTTGCGTCGCATCCCTCACCTCGTTCAAGTCGGTCAGCAATCCTCTGAGCAATGCGACCATTCTGTCAGAACCCACCGCACCGAGTGTTTCGATTGCAAGTGAGACTACCGCTAATTTGACGTCTGAAAAGCTTCGACGATAAATGGCATGCTCTATGAGCGCAGTTTTACCGATACCTTGCTCACCCAAAAGCATGGCATTCGGTTGCTTTTTGTTCTGTAAGGATGCGTCAAGCATTTCAGATTGTTCCTTATAGCCTATCAGCGAACCGTTTCCACTTTTCAAAGGTGCTAAAGCGTAATTGTATTTTTCTTGAATCTCTGGCGGAATGACGACTTTGATTTCATTTTTTGAAACGTCATCGATATTCACCCCATGATTGAGAAACACGCTTTTTAAAATTCCGTGGTCTAAGCGATTTCCCGTGTGTTTGTCCTTTGCATGCATATATGAACATAGTCCCATTGCTTCCCCGAAAATCGCAATCGATTTGGCGGGATTTGCTTGATTCCAGATATAAGCATTCGCATAGTCCACGAGGTCGCCCAAGTCATTGTTAAGCACCATCGGAACGTAGCCCATCTTCTTTTTCATGACGGGCATGAGCCTTTTTAAAATCTTTATGCTTTCGTCTTTTTCAGGCTCTTTCATGGCTATCTGATTGAAGCGTCTCGTAAAAGCCATGTCTCGTTTCAGATACGTTTCAAATTCGTATTTCGTGGTTGCGCCAATCATCGGGAACATTCCGCGTCCCATTTCTTCCTTGAGAGCGTTCATTGCCCGACTGCCCGCCTCATTTTCGCCATAGAAAGCCAATTTATGAATTTCGTCGATGAACAGAATCATCTTAAAATTGCGATTATTTGCTTTTTGCGTTGCTTCTTCGATTTTTCGCATTGTTGAGAGAAGCGTTCTTATTTTTGAAACAAACACGTTTTCCGAAAATTCACCGAGCTTTTCAAGGTTTACGCCCACAACGACAACGGGACAGTCAGTCTGATTACAATCGTAAATAAACTGTTCAACAAGCGCCGTCTTGCCGACCCCTTGTCTGCCGACGAGCATGGCTATCGGGCTTATCGGATTGTGCATAATCATGTGAAGCGCCTTTAATTGAGTTTTATAGCCGATGAGCGTATTTTCGCCCATTTTTTGTTCAAAAAAAGCGTGATTATACGCTTCGTTGATTTCGTCGGGTATAATCAGCTTTATCTTTTTATTCGTCATTAAACCCCTCCTAAATCATTCCCGAAAAAGAATCAAGGTTGTTGTCGTTGAAGCCGTCCGAGAATTGCTGATTTTCTTGAGCAACTTCGGTATCGTAAGAATCGCTCTCTTCAGCGACGTCAATTTCAATCGGCTTGTAATGCACTATTTTTTCATCTTGAACCTTGTCATAGATTTTCTTTGCTTCTTCTGAAAATTTTTCAAAAGAAAGTTCTTCGTTTGTTCTGAAATATTTTTCGATTTCTTTTTTGAGCTGTTCTTCCTGCATAAAAAACACCCTTTCTAATTATTTCCGTTACTCAGATAATTGAATTTTTTCGTTGTCGTCTGCAATAATTTGAATTTGGTCTGTTGCTTGCCCAAAATGTCGTTTGCAACCTTGTAATCGTTCAGATGAGCATAATTTTTATCCTCTGTCTCAAGGTTGGTTTTTAAAGTTTCAATCGTGCTTTGCAGATTGTCAATGCCTTGGCTTGCCGTTGCGTCATTCGGATTTGCTTTCAGACGTTTCTCATATTCTTTTTTCTTTCGCTTTGCCTGTTCAAGTTTTGCCAAATCAGATTCTTTCTGCTTGGCGATTTTTTTCAGATTGTCTTTAATGAAAAGCTGATTTACGAGTTCTCTTTCATCGTTCCAGTTTGTTTTGAGCCTTTTAGCCGAATAAGGATTGATTCGAGCATAATAAATAGGTCGCCCGCCCGAATTCTGACTGTTTGTACTATCGCTTGATTCATTGCTTGAAGAATCAGCTCCCGCAAGCTGAGCAGTAATCGACTTGTCAAGCGTTTCGTCCGAAACGTTTTCGCCCGTCAAATCCGTATCGCTTGAAAGGTCTGTCTTATCCATCAGCATGACGATAAACGCTTTGTCGGGGAAGCCTTTGCTTGAAGCAACCTGCATCACGCCCACACCGTCAGTTCCGAAAAAGCCGTATTTCAATTCAAATCCGCTTGAATCATATTTTTCATCAGTTACGAGCCAAAGCTTGTAATTCTTGCCAAATGCGGAAAGATTCTGATGAGCCGTATCGTCATATTTGAATTCGACTGCCAGATGTTTTCCGTCTTTGGAAAGAATCGAATTCCCGAGCGTAAGCGTTCCTCTGTCCGAACTGCCCGTTAAAATCGGCAATGCGGTATTCTTGCTCATGGAAAGCTGACTTTGCTTGATTTGATATTTATAATTGGCATATTTTGCCATGCCTACTCCAGTTGCAATCAGTGCTACACCCGCCATAAAAATTATCGGCATTACTCTGAACAGTCTGACGTCTTTGAAAACGACTTCCTTTTCGGAGCTTTTAACGGCTTGAGGTTTTTTATTCTTCTTTTTCTTCGGCTTTTCCTCTTTGTCTTTCTTTTTCGACAAAATGCTTTTCAAAAAGTCCACAGTATAAAACTCCTTCCAAAATCAGAATCAGAATAGTCAGCGAAAGCAATGAAATAATCGCAAACGTTCCGACGTATGCATTCAGATAGCTTATGTCTGCTCTTGTCGTTCCGACCAGTCGTTGAGACTGTTCCATGTATTCAGTAATTTTTTTAATGCTCATGTGTTCGCTTCCGCACAGATTTTCCGCTGACAGATACTTTCGGTACAATGCACTTGATACGCATAAGAACGGCAGTGTTGACAAGAAAACGTACCAGTTGCTTTTTTTGAAGAATCGTCTGTTGATAACCAGACTTGCAATGAATGACATAGACATGACGATAATTCCGCCGACAAGCGAAATTTCGCTGAATTCAAGCGATACTTTCACACTTTCGAGAGTAGCCTTGCCAGTCGGCAGAAAAGTTTCGATGTTAAGATACCATGCAGTGCTACCCAACGCTAAAATGGCAATCGTATTAGCCCAAAAAGCCCATGGCTTGGTACTCTGCTTTCTCACGTCAAAAATAAGTACCGCACAGGATATCGCCAGAGTGAGCAATGCCAAAAGCAGATAAGTAATGGTCGTTGTGCTTTCAAAACTCGTTATTTTAAGCCCTTCGTGTTTCAAAAACTTGGCATCGAAAAACGCACCAATGAGAAGCACCGTAAAAAACTCAACCAACAACAGCGTTGCAAACTTGCACATTTCCAGTGCCTTGATTCGGTTTTCGGTTTTTCTCGATGCCTTAACAATTCTTTCCCATAAGCGCATCAAGCACCGCCTCGCTTTCTGCACCGTTTTTGATTTGAACCGCATATTCAATCGCCGTGACGTGGAGCAGAGTCATCGCTTGAATCGCCATTGCGACCGCCTGTTCATATCCTTCATGCCCGTACATGATTCCGATTGGAATTTCGATGCCTTTATCCGTTGTTTGCATTCCGAACGCTTCAATCAGTGTTTCAAAGCCGTGTGCCACGTCAGATTTGCGTTCGTCGTCATGTTCCATGATGTTCGAAATGTCTTTGGCTATTGCATATCCGTCACATAAGCAGATTGCGTTTCCGAGCAGTTTCGTTATTCTATACGTCACGAATTTTTCTCCGTTGATGTCTTTAAACGGCAACGTAACGACTTTTTCGCCTTTCTTGCTGTCGAATTCGATTGAAACGTCAGCCAATTCGTTAAAATTTTCAATAGAATGTTTTTTCAATTTCCCTCACCTAAATATTTCAAAATTTGCGGAGACGCCGTGTTCCATGCACAACTCATCACCAAACGGGCGCGCGTTACGATGCGGTAGTCGTCATTCGGCTCAAGGCATGTTATCAGCGTCAGAAACTTGTTTCTTGTTTCTTTTCTTGCAGTCGTATCCGTTTCTTTGACCACTTTCTGATAGTCAATCGTATAAACGGAAATCCCGTTCTTAGTCGCAACGTAAGCCTGTTTTCCTTTCAGCCATTTGTTTTCCGTCGCACTCCCGTTTTCAAGGTAAGAGTCGTCTTGATTTACGCCTTCCTGTAACGGCGAAAACATTCGTCTGCCGTCTCCGTAATTGTGTCCGACCAAGACAAAATTGTTCGAATCAACGTTTCCCAAAAGCTTTCCGTCTTTTATCGATGCCATCCGTTGCGCTCCGAATTCCAGTGCTTCTTCGTCGTAAGGCTTGTTGTATATCGGAACGTTGATTTCAAGTTCGGGTATCGAAAGCGTACCGATTCTGACCAAATTTTTCCTGTCCTGTTTCAGACATTTCTTCATCACTTTTTTATATGAGATTTCATCGTTACTAGTAAGTACTTTGTCTTTCATATATCGCACATGTTCTTTTTGCAACTGTTCCTGTTTCAGATTCATGAAGTTATGCTCATACAGATAATAGCTCCCCGAAAAAATGGTCATGATTAGCGCAACTGCAATACCATAGTTAAAGAGTTTTTCTTTCGCCATTAAGCCACTCTTTCAGCCATTTGGGAGAATTCTCGTCCGTAATCGGCACGACTGGTTTTCCGTTGCTTTTAAGCAATGGCACGTCGCCGTCTTTCGCCCATTTTTCGACCGTTGCTTCGGAATATCCGCCCATTGCTTTTGAAGCCGATTTGACCGTGATAAATTTCTTTTCTCTGAACCCTTGGCGCAAGCGCATGATTCTTTGTTCTCTTTTTTCGTTCGATGAAAAAGCCATATCAGACAATCCCATGTAAACACATCCCTTCGTCTTTTTCGGTGTTTTTATTATACAACGAAAGATATTATAGTTTCAACGTTTCGAGGGCTTTTTACCATAAAAAACGACAACAAAAAAGCGACAAGGAAAAAATTCCTCATCGCTTTTTTTCAGCTATTTCCTTTTAGTGATGTTCTTGACTCTTTGCATGATTTTATTGCTTGGAGCTGACATGCCTTTAATATCCATATCTGCCTTCGAGAAATCATTCGACTGCATCAAGAATTCATCGTATGGGATTGACCGAAGCTCTTCTGAATCAAGATTTTGCCCGTTGAACGTAAACTGTCTGCCGTCCATATCCGAAATAGGCGTATTCTTGACAATCTCGTCAATGTTGTTCTTGAATTCATTGAAATTGAATCCAAGAATGTCGTTCTTTTTCGCATCAAAACCGTCGATTTTTTTCAATGCTTTTTCGAACGAATTGATGTCTTTCTGAAGCTTAAGAGCGCCTTGACCGCTAGGATTCTTCTGATAACGCATTAAGCTACCAGTGAGGCTTCTGCTCATCATTGCAATGCCATCGGCTTGTTGTTCTGCGACGTATCTTGCGTCTTTTATGCGTCTTTCCTTTTCCTCATTATAGTCATTGCGCACGCTGGCGATTTCGTCGAGAGAATTCTTGACTTTTGCGCGTTCTTGCTTGACGTTTTGAATCTGCGTTGCAATCTTGTTCTTGGCTTCGGCAACGGCTTTACGCTCTGATTCGACCTGTTGTCTGAATCGTTGCTTGTCGCCTGCGGAAACGATGCGCTTCTGAACACCGTTTTGTCTTGCTTCCAAAATGTCGGTCTTGACGTTTGCGGAAGCTCTTGCATTCTTTAATTTGAGCAATTCGTCTTTCGTGACGTCGCTTTGCATTTTGATTGCGCGCTGAATCTTTTCTGACGCGTTTTTGTCTTTTGCCCGACTCTTTATGTCGTTGACCGTTGCCTTTGCGTTTTCAAGCGCCTTCTTGTCATACGAGTTCAAAGTCTTGTTCTGCAAACGCTGAACCGAAGTCTGAGCTTCGTTGAATCGTTTGTTTGCTACCGCATCCATGCCCGCCTTGTTGCCTAATTCGAAGGCTTTGTTGCTTGCACGTACATACGTTGCACGACTTCCTTCACTCATCGAACCGAGTTTTGCTTTCTCCATGCTCTTGACGCTCTTTTCCATGTCCGCCATTTCTTGAGACGACAGAGAAGATTGACCCGCAAGCACTTGTTGCTTCTGCTTGACTTCATTCAAAAGTGAGCTTTCTTCTGCCGTAAGGTCTTTCTTGCTTTCGAGTCGAGCGATTGTTTGCGCATTTGCCTTGAAGTTGGCTTTTTGTTTCAAATCGAAGCCAGATTTATCGGCAAGCGTGTTGAACGTTTCGTTTGCTTTTTGATAACGCATGCGGTCACCTGCGTTCATGCTCTTGAACATCAGATTTTCCATCTGTTTTTGTCCGTCGCTTACACGTCCGATTTCTTTTTCGGAGAGTCCCGAATCCGAAGCCAGTTTGGTGAATCCGTTTCTTGCGTTTTCGTAAGCATTCTTTTCGTCCTGTGACATTGAATTTTCGCCGATAAGCACATCCATTCTGCCACGGTCGAGGTTGTAAGACTCGATTTCCCCGTTGCTGAGTCCAGATTTTCTGATAAGACTGCGGTATTCGTCGGAAGCGTCTTTCAATTGAGTTCTTTCGGCATCGGTAATCGTGCCGTTTGCTTCTTTTTGGGAAAGCTCATCAATCGTTCTCTTGTCGGCATTAAACTTGTCGATTTCTTCACTGGAAAGTTTCGACTTCGCCATGATTGCCGAAGCATTGTTCAGAGATTTCGCAAATTCGGCTTTGTCCTCATCTTTTCTGATTCGTTTTTCAGCCATTGCGTTAAGCGATTGCGAGTTGTCTTTCAAACGGTCGAAGTCGTCGGCGCTCAAGTTGGATTTTGCACCAAGCTGTTTGATTGTTTCTTCCGCATTCGCAAATCTGCTCCTGTCCCCTGTGCTTAATTTCTTAAGCAAGGCTCGTTTTGCGGTTGCGTTGAACCCATGAAGCTGACGAGATGAATTCATATCCAGTCCATGTTTTTGAGCCATGTCGGAAACCGTCTGTTTTGATTTTGTCAAAAGCTGATTTTCTTCACCTGACAATTCTTTTTGACCGAGTTTGTCAATCACGGCTTGACTTTCCGTAAGCTTCTTGGCGTCTTCTTCATTGACGCCCGCTCCCTTGAGCGTTCTGGCAATAGCTCTCTTCTTGTTTGCAACGTTTTCATCGGTAAGCTCGTTTTGAGGAAGAACCGTGCCATAGTCGCCTTCATCTTCCAAAGCTTCGTCGCTTTGAGCATCATCGATTGCTTGTTGTTCATCTTCGAGGTCACTTTCAAGCTCGTCTGGCGATTCGTTTTCCTGTTGATTCAATGCGTCTTCGTATTGATTCAATTCGTCCATGCCGTCGGAGTCTTCGAAAATTCCTTCCTGTTCGTCAAGCAAGGCATCCTGTTTATTCAAGCTGTCCTCAGCGTCATCAAGACCTTTTGTTATTGCCTTATCCTCATCGGAATGGTTTATAAGGTCTTCATTATGTTCAGCCAAATGGTCTACGAACGCTTCCTTGTCCTTTTTGTTGTCATTACGCAAAGAATCCAAATTTTTGCGCATACGTTCTATGCGACCAAGATTTTCAATTTCCTGCATCGTGTTTTCAGCGGCGCTGTGGTAAGCATCACCAGTAACGCCTTGACCTTGGAATCTGTGCATTCTTGCACCGTTTTTAAGTACTTGGCGGTCTAATGCGTTGATTGCATCCGAACCCGCTCTGAGCTTGTCTGCCATTGACTTCCCGAAAGCGCCTTTGTTTTCAAGCTTCTCACTTGCACGATTAAGCCCACGCTGAATGTAAGAATCGCCTGTAGCCCGTCGTGTAAATTTTTGGACTTTTTCATTATATTTTTTGTCTTTTTCGCCCTTCCATTTGTCATATGCACTTTGAGCCGAACCTGCCGAATCTTCCAACTGTTGTCCTTTCGTGCTAGCCCAAATCCATGGGAGCATAAGAATCTCATTGAATTTTTCTCTGAACTTGGGAACTTTGCAATATAAAATTATTGCGGTCAATGAAATCGGAAATCCGATAACAAGCTGTAGGATTGCTTTTACAGCCATTGCGGATATTGGATTGCACATACCATTACCATTCGCCGAGTTATTCGCGCCTAAAATTACATCACCCACCGCACTTAAAAGCGTGTTGGCAACATCGACGACTGCATTAGGTACTATCGTGAACATGACAATGGTTGCCGTAATGCCCAAAACATAATACAAGCTTGCCATTGCATATTCCAAATCACCTAGAACGGAGCCTTTAATCCATGCACGGAAAGGCTTGAGATTCATTTCCACGATTCCAATTTGAAGGAAACATACGAGAACTGCGATGAATACAAAAATTGTCATCAACGGAGCCGTAAGCATAGCGCAGAGGGTAAAGGCAGGCATTCCGACCATGGAAATCGAATAATACTTCGTTCGTTGACTGTCGAAGTTTGAAATCGTCGCCTGTGCTGAACCCGTCGGCTTGGTTGAAAGGAAGAAAGTCCCTTTGTCATCGTCAAATCTTGTCGAGAGAATGTAGTACATCGAAGCGTCAGAAAAATAATAATTTTGTCCATTGTTTCCGCCCGCTCCCGCAAATGTCTGTTCCAAAGACGGTGCCTGTGCATAATAGCTTTTCAAATCGCCTCTGTTCTTTGCGCCGTAAATGTATCTGTCAGTCCACACGCGAGTTTTCGGAACCAAAAGGTCACCTTTGTCATCAACATAATCGTCCTTTGCCTTTGCAATCGGCTTGTCTTCCTTGAGCGCATCCCATTCGCTCTTCGGATGGTCGCGACTTGAAATGTTCTTGTCAAAATCGATAAGGTCTTTTGTCGGGAAATTTTTGCCTTTCACGAAATCGTAAATTGAACCAGGACATCCCGACGATTTCGCTGAAGTTTCGTAGTTGAGATAAGTCGTGCCGTCATAAGTTTCACCACCGAGATATGCCATCGCTAAATTGACGTTCGGAAACGGAGAGCCATCGTTATATTCGCTTATCTTCCACAAAGCGTCAGAAACTTTACTGATAGCAGATTCGCTTCCTCCTGAATACGGGTTGTATCCCAAATCGACATATCCGTTGTTTCCGCCTGCCTTAATGTTGTCTGCATTTGCCCGTGTCAGTGAAAAATTCTGTTTGAGCGCCCAACTCTTCGTATCAAGAAGATATCTTGCAAAGACTGGCTGAGAATAAGCGGTTGGAGTCATGTCGGCGACTTCCGTGATGAGTGTTGCCCCCGCCGCCATGACGACTGGAAGCCCTATGAAGCACAAAATTTTATTTTTGAGCTTGTTATACGCGTTTTGGTCGATGTTGCTTCCGCCTTTTCGAAGCATCCATCCAACAAGTACCACAATACTGATGAGAATGAACGATGTGAAAATATTCATCCAGTCCTTCATCACGTCGGGAGTAAGCCCCAATGCATCGCCCAATTTGCTTGCAAAATCGGTTTTGACGACAAAATTGCCAATCATCACGGCTACGTTAAATTGAGCAATCAGTCCGATTATTCCCGTGAACAGACTCATTACGATGTCATTGACGATTCCGAATACTACAAGTATGAAGCCAAATACAAATCTTTTTGCCGTTTCTGCAATTGCTCCGACGCCCATGGTGGTAGTCTGTAAATAATTGAACGTATTCAAAGTGACCATCGACGATACGAACTTTGTCGCCTCTTTTGAATCACTCGAACTCTGAATCATGTCAGAATAGTTGATGTCCGTTGAATTGCCACCGTATAAAGCACCGTTTACGGCTTTCTTTGCCTTCGTGACCAAATCCCAAAACGGAACTTTACTGTCAGAATTTGCTCCGACACTTTTCAGCAGATAATACTGATATACGGTCGAAACGTCCGTCTGGTCAGCCTGCTGTTCAACCGCATTCGCCTGTTGCGGTACGTAGAACGCCAGAAAGCCGACAAGGGCTATCGCAAGCCCTACCGCAATTTTTCCTTTTGCGAATCGTTTGATTTTGCCCTTGATTTTTTTCAAGGGAATTTTGCCCGCCATATTCTTCGCCTCTCTTATTTTGAAAGTTTTTTTACATACAAATATATGATACAACTTTTTCGCTTCCAAAACAAAAAAAGCATGGCTAAGCCATGCTTGTCAACCCATGCCATAATATAGGCAAGTTGCTGAATATATGCGAAACATCGCAGTATTTACATCAGGTTTCGACCTGTGCCATTTGACATAGGTGAGATACAATATTTGCTCCAAAAAAACCTTCCGTCTTCAGAACGTATCTGCCACCTAATTGTGGAACGGAAGGGATTGATATCTCTTATTAAATGTATTGTATATTGTTTTATGATTATTGTCAATGGTTTCGACCTATGCCATTCAGCATAGGTGAGATACCGTTGAATTTTCTCTATTCTAATGGCACAGACTGTTGAGCCGACTGAAACAGTCAAACCAACATTAAACTGGATACGGCAATTGCGAACCTTACTCATAAAGCAAGGCTTTCGTCTTACACGCTAATCAAGAGTCCTTTTTAAGTCCGTACGAAACCAACGGACTGTAATTTATTTTGTTTGCAAAACATATTATACACTAAAAATCAGATTTTAACAACACTATTTTCGCGCGCTTTTGACCTTGACCGTTTGCTTTCACATATTTTTCATCAGTCCGATTATTCCCGTGAACAGACTCATTACGATGTCATTGACGATTCCGAATACTACAAGTATGAAGCCAAATACAAATCTTTTTGCCGTTTCTGCAATTGCTCCGACGCCCATGGTGGTAGTCTGTAAATAATTGAACGTATTCAAAGTGACCATCGACGATACGAACTTTGTCGCCTCTTTTGAATCACTCGAACTCTGAATCATGTCAGAATAGTTGATGTCCGTTGAATTGCCACCGTATAAAGCACCGTTTACGGCTTTCTTTGCCTTCGTGACCAAATCCCAAAACGGAACTTTACTGTCAGAATTTGCTCCGACACTTTTCAGCAGATAATACTGATATACGGTCGAAACGTCCGTCTGGTCAGCCTGCTGTTCAACCGCATTCGCCTGTTGCGGTACGTAGAACGCCAGAAAGCCGACAAGGGCTATCGCAAGCCCTACCGCAATTTTTCCTTTTGCGAATCGTTTGATTTTGCCCTTGATTTTTTTCAAGGGAATTTTGCCCGCCATATTCTTCGCCTCTCTTATTTTGAAAGTTTTTTTACATACAAATATATGATACAACTTTCGCGTGCTTTTGACCTTGACCGTTTGCTTTCACATATTTTTCGATTGTTTGAGAATCGGGGCATTGTCTTCCACCTATCGGCTCGGAAAAAACCGCATTCGTCAATGCAAAAAATGTCATAATCACAAGCAAGGCAAGGATTAAGACCGCTATTCCCATTAAAATTATTTCGCCTTTTTTCTTCAAAATCACATCGCCCTTTGCCAGATTTTTTCGACTTTGGTTACACCTTCGATTTTTGTATTCATTTTTTGTCCTTTCAAAAAAACACGCTTTGACGCGTGCCGTATGTGCTACTTGACGGGATAATCGATATTGACGGTCGTTTCGTAAGCGGGCAAATTGTTCAACGCTCTGTATACGGCTCTTTCGACCGCTTGAACGCTACACGTCGTCGCAATCGCACGCGGAACGTTTTCGTCGTTCAGCATTTTCAGAACGACCGCTGAAGTCTCATGCGAATTGAGCGTTTGTACCGTGACTGCCAAATCAAACTTCTTGCCAAAATAATTTTGGCGTTCCGCTCTTTTGAAAGCGTCAAGCTCAATCAGAATTCCGCCGTGTTCTTCAATCATTTTGCGAATTCCGTCAGATACGAACGATTTCGGGTCGCCCACGATAAGTGCAACTGTCTTTCCTTCAAGGTCGAATTTCAGAGTGCTTTTTTCAGTTTCGAACGTCTTCTTGACCTTTTTGACTTTTACATTTTTCTTTTCTTCGACCGTTTCGGATTCAACGTCGTATTTCCAACGAATCGTAATACGTTCTGGCGTCCGCTGATACCACGCCAAATCAACGACATCCTTTTCTTCAAGACACACTTTGGAAATCTGCTCGTCTGTCGGATAAAAACGATTTACGGCTACATTTTCATCAAACAGCCTGTCTCCGTTAATGTTTTTGGATATATACAACTTTTTGCTTTCGAAATCTTTTTCAACGACCGCTTGAGAAAATTCTACAATTCCGTCGTTGTTTGCATTTTGTGGAACAATTTTTTCGACATCATATTCGCCATCAGCTCTCTGATTCAAAAACACCTTGTCGCCCGTATGCCAATCCAACGAGTGAATTTTCCGTTCGTTGAAAAATGCGACCTGTTCGTTTTCTTCATCAAGCACTCTTGCACCCGAAAGCATCCGTTGCACTCGATATTCGTTATTGATTTTTTCTTTTCTTCTTATTGCTTTGAAATCTATATCTGTTTCTTCGTTTTCCAAAGCATTGATAAGCATCGTCAGTGCCACTTTTGACTGCTTGAGACTTTCGGATGTATTTTCCGTTGCTTGCATCAATGCAATGACATCTTTTCTGTAATCATACATAAGCGTTTTTGCCTTTCTTTGATTTTTATTCATATTATATTATTAAATGCGTCATTTGTCAATATTGTAACATTCAGGAACGCGAATCATATTGACGAATAATTTTCTCTTTCACCTTGTGCTTGAATGCCAAAAACGCTTCGGCATATGAACAGCATTCAAATTTGTCAATTATCGACTTGTCTTCGGTCAAAAAACCGTAGGCTCGTTCAAGCTGTTCTTCGTCAAGCCCTGAAAGAAAACCTTTTGCGTGCGCATCGACAAGCATGATTTCTGAAAACTCGTGAATCATCTGCGCACGCGCCAGTTTGCGAATCAGACGTTCCGAACTGTCAAAATCCAAGGCAAGGTCGCCCAGTCGCTTGTCCTGTCCCACGTCGTTGATTAATTCGATTTTTTGTTTCTGGTACAGGTCGTCAAAAATACTCTTTGCTTCTTCAATTTTCAAAACATTCACTCCTCAATAAAGCATTATCGTCTTCTTGTTCTTGTTTATTGTCTTGCACAGACTTTCCAATTTGGCATAGTCTTCCGTTGAAAGCTCGTTGGCTTTTTGAGCATAACTAAAGTCGAACGTCATCTTATGGCGCTCGGCTTTAAGGAAACTTGTATAATCGGGAAAAGCAACGATGAACGCTCCACCCGCCCGCACGACCTGGTAGCCGTCGAAAAGCTGAGCCATGCTCAAGGGATGCCCGTTGCCCGCCTTTGCTTCAATCGATATGTACTTACCCTTGTATGTGCCGTAATAATCAGCAGTTCCGTTTTTCTGATACTTGTTCGCGTGTTTTTTTCGCCAGTAGACATCCGCACCGAACCCGTCAAGGTCGCGTTTTATGAGATTGTCAACGCTTATTTCTCGCATTTTTCATTCTCCTTTCTGTTTCAGAAGATACCCGAAAACGAACAGAAAAAGAACGCTTCCGCAAAACATCGAACACGTTGCCAAGT
>Ga0256405_10007052_pt1 | contig 17330 bp, 18 predicted proteins | sample RumenRJG_02DNA_FD_189096 | JGI IMG/M metagenome (GOLD analysis project Ga0256405, IMG submission 189096) | Bovine rumen microbial communities from Lethbridge, Alberta, Canada - RJG_02 | ecosystem: Host-associated > Mammals > Digestive system > Stomach > Rumen | place: Canada: Alberta...
TCTTGAGATAGCCAAGAGTGGTGCTACTAGCATTAGTATTGGATTCGCTCATAGCATTAAGGACTGTGGAGTTAGTGAGGTCTAGGGCGAGGTTGTCTAGCATCCAGAGGTTACCATCAGCGAGTTTGCTTACACAATAGGTTTCATTGTCACGATTGTCTTTGATTTGATAAGTGGCATTGGTGGTAAGGCTAGCTAGGACAGTAGCACGATTGCTGCTAGTAATGTCTTGCATATAGGTAATACCAGAAGCGACTGTAGATATCATCGGCGAGGCAGAGCAAGGAGGTTTCTTCCACATCGCATACACACTACTACTGAAAGTAGTTGGATTGTCACCTATGACATATAATCCACCTGGCTTAATAATGCTGCCACTACAAGTATCATCATTGGTAGTTGCAGTGCACCAGCCTTTGAATATATAGTTTGCCCTAGTAGGAGCAGTATCAGTGATATTAAATGCTCCAGTAGTAGTGGTACCAGTAGTAGCACTGGCAGGCATATTAGTAGCCTCTCCACTATTATCTACATAGCTTAATGTATAAGTAGTTGTGATTACTTTAGCCACACCAATAAAGTTAATTGTATTAGTATAAGTACCAGTAGCTTGAGTAGAAGCAGCTTTAGCTCCTATTTTGAACTTTAGTTCTGTTTCACTAGGTGACGTAGTATTAGCTAACATAACACCAGTAGTATTATCACTAGCATTGTATAGTGGAAGTCCATTATATCCTGCTGCTGTACTACCAGCATTATCACTGACCCAGTTAGTATTAGTATCACAATCATTAGTAGTATTACAATAACTATATCCCCAAGTATTATCATCAAAGCTTTCTAATGAAGCTTTACTGGATGATAAGTTAGTGAATACGTTAGTAGTATTACTACTATCTATCCTAAGGTCTGTATAGTTAGTAGTACTACTTCCTACAGTACTATATAATGTATAGCCATTAGCATCATTACTACCAGCCTTTACCGTAATAATATTACTATCTAAAGCACTGCCAGGAGTCAAGTTAGGTATAATTAAGTCACCAGACACATTAATACTAACAGTAGGATTAAAGGTAAATTGCATATCTACAGTGTCTTGGTAAGTGAGGGCGTGGGTAATATTACTTCCTCCTGCGATTACACCAGCTCCCGTTAAGAATGATAAGAATAATAGGTATTTTTTTGTACACTCACTCATAATCTCATTATAACACAAACGGAATAAAATCAAGCAAAAAAATCCTAAATTCCAATATTTTTATGCTTCTTCTAAAAACATCAAGCACTAGAGCAATCTGGCACTTTTGTGTCTATCACATTTTTCCGATAGCATCACCATTAATACTCCTGGCAATAGATATATCTGCAACGCATTCGGCAGCCCCGAGAAGAACATCAGCGTCACCCCATACGCCACTAGTAGCGCCAATATCATCCCGCTTGCTTTTCTCCATCTTATCACGGCTCTTACTACCAGCAAAATAGTCAACATTAACAGCCCAATCCCAATTAACCCCGTCTCAAGAAGCAGTGACGCATATTCATTTTGGACGATCTCTTTCGGTGATGGACTCAACCCATCATTATACAGTGCCTGCCCCGCACCACCGAGCCCCACCCCCAGTAACACCGTCTGAGGACTTTTGCTCCATGCTTCCATCGCTACCCCCGTCAACCTTAGCCTCGTATCGGTAGATTCTGCCACGTACCCATCAAAAACTGCTTCGTTTTCCTCAGAGTTTTCCACAAAATTTTCCACCACCTCATCTTCTACCACCTCCACTTCCTCTGGCTGACTATCCACAGTCCTATTCCTCACGTCCACCACGCCAAGCGACAAGTGATGTAGTGCCTTCGCCACCCCATCCACGTAAGTATCGCTAGTCGGGCTCACCGCCGACATCACCCCCTGCACATTCAGCGTAACCACAAACGCCACCGCCACCGTCCCCCATACTATCCCTAGTCTCTTTAGTACTCCCTTCCGCCTCTCACGTTCTCGCACCATCACAAACGCGCTCATAAACACCATCCCCACCCCGAACGCATAAATCGCTCCTCGCGAAAACGTCAGAAACAGCGTAGCGGATATCATAAAGAAACAAAATAGTAAAAATTCAAAACCTAAAAAGCGCGAACCGGTTGTGGTTTTGACAACAGGCACGGACGAGGAGCCCAATGCATGGGCAATTGGAGATGATGTTTTGAGGGGCTTCCGGAGGTTACGACCGAGGATGAGGGCGCGAGCCCCGTGACGACGGGAGCGAGCGACCCGTCCCCGAAAAGCATCATTCCAATTGCCCTGAACTACCATCCACGCCGTCACAATCACCGGCGCAAGCAGCAAATTCCCCATGAATTGCGGCTCTATCGCAAACCCATTCGGATGCGGAAACCCAAACATCTGATACGTACACCCCGCACACATCAGGCCATACTCCCGCCCCACCCCAGCCAGATCCAACGCACACTGCACCACACACCACGCACAAGCCACTAGTGTCGCCCCGAAGAACCACTTCCACCACACCATCTTATCCTCCGCAACCAGCATTCCGCGAAAATACCACATCCCATACACCGCCATATATATCAACCACAATATCCCCGCCGTCAGTATCCCTCGCACCGGATTCAACGACCACAGCACCGATACACTCAGCCACACTGGTAGTAGCAACCACATCCACCGTTTCACTATCCCTTTCCAGAACATTTTCTGTCTCACCCCCATCACCAGTATCACCGCATCAAATCCCACCAGCCACAAAAGCGGCACCGACAACTCAAAATTCATCGTCTCACTACTTCCAAACGAAATCACCGGATAATACGAAAAAAATAAACAAAGCGGCAATATATACAAAAGATTCTTAAATAAATTCCCGCCGCGTGAGCACTCCCGTTCTGAATTCCTATTTAAGCTTCTCATCAATAAACCCCTTTATTTCTCTATCAAATCTCGCAATATCAAATTCCCCTGCGCTCCTCGCTACCTTCTCGCGCGAAAACTTCATCTTTTCAAACTCCAGTATCGCTTCCGCCACCGACTTCGCCGTCTGTTTCTTAAAGAAGATTCCATTTTTTCCCTCTTTCACATAATCCAATGCACCCCCTTCACCATACGCTATCACTGGGCACCCCGCAGCCAATGCCTCCACTGGCGCTATCCCAAACGGCTCCAAGCTCGGGAACAAATATCCCTTCGCTCCCGCCAAATACTTCACCAACTCCTCTTTCTTCATCAGCGGCAAGAACTCGACCAATCCCGACCCTTCCGCCAACTTCACCAACTTCTTATGTTCCGGTCCTTCCCCAATCACTAACAGCCTCCGCTGCGCCATCATACAGCCCCTCACCGCCAGATCAATCCTCTTCCAATTCACCTGCCGACTCGTAGTGATATAATAAGACGGAAGCGGGTGACACTCAATGTTCCTTTGAAAATCCTCAATCTCTACCGGCGGATGAATTACCACAGACTCTCGACCATAATATTTCTTAATCATCCTCCGAGAATACTCACTAATCGTCACATAATAATCCGGCACCGCCGCCGCTTTATAGTCCGCCCTGCGTAGTGGCCGCACCATTATTCTAAAGAATAATCTCACAATCGGATTCAATACCCCAAACCCCGGATTTTTCACATAAGTATCATACATCTGCCAATAATACTGCGTCGGCACATGACAATAGCAGACATGAATCCCCTTCGGATTCTTCGATTCCCTCCCATTATCGTGAAGCCACTTTCCCGACTTCACAGCTTTCGCCTCCGCACCCGTCACCGAAATAATCAAATCATATTCCGACAGATCCAGCCGCGCGAACCACCTCTGCCTTAGCGGCCCAAGTAGTTTTCTTAGCTTCGCCGGATACTTCTGCAAACTACCAGTCCTTACATCCGCATCCTTGAACCAATCAATCCCCTTCGGATTATACTGAGAGGTATATATCGGCGCCTTTGGGTACATCCGGTGTAGCTCCAGCAATACCTTCTCCGCTCCCCCTACATTTGTTAACCAATCACATACCAATGCTACTTTCATTTAGCCCCTTCCCCACGCAAAACCACCGCAATCGTCTTAAAAAAAATCGTAAGATCCAACATCAGCGACCAATTCCTTACGTAGTATATATCCAGCGCTCGCCGCTCCTCAAACGAAATATCTCGCCTTCCCGACACCTGTGCGAACCCCGTCAACCCCGACTTCACCGTAAGTATTAGCGATCTATCACCATAATCCCTTAACTCACCAGGCAGCAAAGCCCTCGGTCCTATCAACGAAATATCCCCCTTCAAGATATTAAAAAGCTGCGGCAACTCATCTATCGACGTCTTCCGTATAAATCGCCCCAGTGTCGTAATCCTCGGATCGTTCTTCAAATAATCTCCACCCTTACGATACCTCTTAATTAGTTCCGGCTTACCCATCTTAATAAACGCCTCTTCCGCCGTCATTCCACTATATTCCGCCTTCATCGACCGAAATTTATAGCATTTAAACTTCCGATTATACTGTGTCAGCCTCTCATCCGCATATATCGGCGAATGCTTAACGTCAGCCAACTTCAATACTAGCCAAGTTATCATCATCGGTATCGCTGCTACCACAATCGCAATCAACGCAAATATAACATCGAACGCCCGTTTTACCCCCGCCAACATTCCATGTAACGGTGTCGCCATCACCATCACTGCCGGAATGTTCCCAATCAACTCTAATTCCCCAAAATGCGATGATAAAGCCGCTTCGCTCGGTACAAAATAATACTCCATATGCCGCTGCACCGTCTGCTTGTACACATACTCTGTTGATTTCTCATCCGTCTGGAATATCACATCCGCTCGCGCCTTCCTCAAAGCATCTTTAAGTGACGAGTACTGATGCGTCTTCAAATCCTTCGGAATAAATCTTTTCCCAGCCACTATCCCTGCCAATCTATACCCCGATTCCGGCGTAGAAGCAATATAATCCGCCAAGTACTCCGTACTTTTCGCATTACCTATAATCACTACCCGTTTCGCTCCATAATCGCTCCGGAATATCTGTCGCACCAGGAATCGCACCAGAATCCGTTCCACCAGCAAAAACACAAACGAAGACACCACCGCCGTCAACGCCATTACCCTCACCGGGAATAAATTCTCCCCCTTAAAGAAATCATACACAATCAAAGCCGCCACCGACAGCACCGCCGCAAGCATCAGCCTCCCCCACTCCGGCAATCTAGACCGACCCAAGAATATCTGTTTCTTATATAATCCTAGTGTTGCCAAAATCGCCAACATTATCGGCACCAACCACACAATCGTCAACGTAAAGTCCCACAGCTGTGACTCAAACGTAAATGGTCGCGGATCCACATGCACCCTCACGAAATATGCAAACGCAAAAGACAATATCAACGCTACCGCGTCCCCTATTATCAAACTAAGTCTCAATATAAAATCGGATTTCTTCCGCATAAATCTATTATACCATATAAGCCAATTAGCTTCCTTTATGAAACCCCAGAGCCCAATAACTAACTACTCTACAGTAACAGACTTTGCCAAATTTCTCGGCTGGTCCACGTTATAACCTTTAGCCACTGTTACATAATACGCAAACAGTTGCATTACAAGGTTCATTAATAACGGTGCAAATCGCTCAAAAGATGTTGTAATTTTTACAACATTTTCTACTGGAAGCTCAAACTCATCTACATTAGTAATTACCAGCATATGTCCACCTCGCGCCAACACTTCCTGCACATTCGACACCGCCTTTTCATATAACACCCCCTTAGGCAATAGCGCCACCTCGAAGAACCTATCGTCAACTAATGCTAGCGGACCATGTTTCAGTTCACCAAAAGCATATGCGTTTGCGTCCACATATGAAATTTCCTTTAGCTTCAATGCCCCCTCCATCGCTGTCGGATAAGCCGTATCCCGTCCCAAATATATCGCGTGCTCATACTTTGCGTATTTCTTTGCAAACCCTTGTACTGTTTCATCTACAGCTCCGAGTACCTTCCCAATCTCCTCCGGCAATCCTGCGATTTCTTCCACATATGGTTTCAGTATCGCATTCTTAACCCCCTTTGCTTGTGCAATAGTAAGCCCGAACATCACCATCGCAATCACTTGAGAAGTAAATGCTTTTGTCGAAGCGACCGAAATTTCCGGTCCCACATGCACATAAGTTCCCCCATCTACTTCCCGCGCAATTGTCGAACCAATCGCATTTACTATTCCTATTGTTTTCACGCCTTGTTTTTTAATCTCACGCAAGCATGCCAGCGTATCTGCTGTTTCGCCTGATTGTGACACGATAAGCGCCACCGAACCCTCCGGTATATACGCTTGCCTGTATCGATATTCCGATGCTATCACTACCTCAACCGTAATCTCCGGCGTAAACTGCTCAATATAATAACTTGCCAACATCCCTGCATGGTAAGCTGTTCCGCATCCCACAATAATCAGATGTTGAACTTTCCTAAGTTCCGCCTCACCCAATCCCGGACCCCCCAGCCTCACCGTACCTTCCGTTGCATTCACTCTCCCCCGCAAAGTCTCCGCCAACGAATCCGGCTGCTCCATAATTTCCTTCAACAGAAAATGTTCATATCCGCCCTTTTGAATTGCCGAAAGATTAGTCTCGATTTCTTCTACTTTCGCCGACACCGGCTCTGCATCTAGTGTCCGAATCTCAATACTGTCCTTCGTAATTTTCGCCACCTCACCATCGTTCAAATAAATCGCTCGCTTCGTATGCCCCACCAGCGCCGAAGCGTCCGAAGCAATTAAAGTCTCATCCGTCCCCACACCTATCACGAGTGGCGAACCGCTCCTCGCTACCACTAGCTCATCTGGGTTCTTCTGCGATACTACAGCTATTCCATAAGTCCCCTTCACCAACTTCAACGCCTGCACCACCGCATCTGCTAGCTCATACCTTCCATCCTGATAGAATGAGTCGATCAGCGCCGCAAGCACCTCCGAGTCAGTCTCCGACTTAAACTCATGCTGAATCAAAGTATTTTTCAGTTCCTTATAATTCTCGATGATTCCATTGTGCACCACATAAATTTTACCTGCCTGATGCGGATGTGCGTTTACCTCCGAAGGTTCACCGTGAGTTGCCCATCTCGTATGGCCAATCCCCACATGATCCTCCTTTTTGTTTTTCGCCAACTTCTTCTCCAGCTCACTGATTTTCCCCTTCGCCCGTATCAAAGTCGCCTTACCGTCATTCGACACCGTTGCAATCCCAGCCGAATCATAACCTCTATATTCCAACCGTTTAAGCCCACTCACCAGAAAATCCTGCGCTTTTTTATTCCCCACATAGCCCACAATTCCACACATAGCAAATCCTCCACTTAAGTTATGCCCTCATTATATCACAAATATTTTACTTTGCTATTTTATCTTCCAGCCCAGCGACAGATAGAAATCCTGTGCCGTCGGCAAATCCAAGTTCTTCAAAGTCAGATTCGTAATATCATCCACCATCACCACCACGAACAGAGTCACAGCCAGCGTCATAAAAGTTCGCTTCCGCATAGTCTTCGCCAAATAGATGCACTTCGGCAACAACCAATACATTAGGAGTAGCGCCCCCAGCCCAAAAGCCATCACACTCGCCGGACACACAAACCCATCAATATTCCCTATTCCCCATATCTCCTTCTGATAGTCCCAATATCTCGTACCATGTCCCACCGTATATACAATCCACCCCGCAAACCACTCCAATAATCCCGTCGCAATCGCTGACACCACAAACACCGCCCACGGATAACGCTTCAACCTATAGCTTACCAATATAATCAACATCGCCCCATATGCATATATATTGAGCCACGGCAACAAATTACCCCCCTTTACATACAAATGCCGAAATCCACCGCTAATCTCTGCCAAGCAAAATTCCCACACCCACCCAGCAAATCCAGCTATCACCACCACCAGCAACAATATCCCCGCCTTCTGATAAGCCTTCAACTTCACCTTATCGTTCAGATAATCCTGGAAAACCTTCCGATACGGTAGCTTCTTTTTTACCATAAGCCCATTATACCAAACATTCCGAGTATCCACAATTTAAATTCGAAAATGAAAGGCATCGCACCGAAGGTCCGAGTCCCCAACAAAATAACGCCTTCTTGAGGCGTTAAATTCCACTGGTGAACCAACCGTTTCTAACTTGGAACCAATCATCTCGGAACTGAGAGAACTCCATAGAATACTTTATATTTCGAACAGGCATCAACAGATAGGAGTGTCTATATGATATTGTTTCTAACTACCGCAATAATATGGAATATAGATATTAATAAGGAGAGTTGCTATGATTAACAAGACTGATAAACAACAAGACTTCATAGAACTTAGAGCAAGAGGAAATAGTTTTGACACCATCGCTAGACAACTAGAAGTCAGTAAAGGCACATTAATAAACTGGTCACGAGACCTAGAAGACGAAATCCAGAATTATTCAGCGCTAGAACTAGATATATTAAAAGAAAAGTATCTGATATCCAAAAAACACCAAATACAATCTTATGGAGAGCAGTTAGCGGTTGTAAGAAAAGAATTATCAAATAGAGATTTATCTGATGTCAAAACGGAAAAATTGATTGAAGCAGAAATAAAGTTATTAGAAGCAATCAACAAACTTGGCATTACTACCGTTTTAACAGGAGAAGGGGTGTCACTAAAATCATTTAACACGAGTTGGGAGATTTAGGGTGAGAGCGATGAGCAATATTGAATATTTTAGGTTTATAGAAGCATATTTGAATGTTGCGAGAGTTGACAATGAAAAGGCTCGCTCAGCATTACACTTTTTCTTTTATTGCACAAAAACTCTAGTAGATGAAGGGATAACAGACATTTTGAAACTGCTAGAAGAAGGCTACAAAACAAGCATACAAGAAATAGAAGACGATAAAGACGCTAGGACAGTATTCGAAAGATACTTAGAAGACAACGGTTTATTAGTTAAACCAGACTGCACTAAACAATTATAATTATTATTGTCTTCTTAAATACTCCAATCCAATTTATCCTTTTTATTTAAATTATCTTTTGCTTTTAGTAATTGTAGATTTGTATAATGACACAATCTCATTATGTCCTCTTCAGTATCAGCCGTCGATAATGGAACTATATGGTCAATATGAACCTCTTCTATTCCGTCCCAATCATAGCCGTAATTATCTTTAAATGTCTTTAATAAATAATCATAGAGTTCATCAAATTCTAAACCAACTATATCGTAAGTGTGACTACTCTTTTTTAAACTCTTTCTTCTGAATGACGAAATTATCAACCCTCGTATTTGCTTTTCAAACCTGTATAGAGCATCCTCTCCCGCTCTTTTGTGATGATAATCTCTTCTCTCCTTCCTGATTAATTCGACATTATCCTGTATCCATTGCTTTCTCTCTTCTTTATGATTATCTCGATACTTTTTATCCCATTTTTTTCTTTTTTCTAAAATAATATCGTGGTTTTCTTTTTTGTATTTCTTTCTCTGTTCTTTTATATATTCCTCATTCTCCGCCCTATATTGTCGTTGTTGTTCTTTGTATCTCTCACTTTTCTTATAATTCTGGAAGTATTCCTTATTGTCCTGATAATACTTTTTTCTATAGCCTATAAGATAATCTCTTCTTTTTTCTTTAATTTCCTCTCTATGTAATTTTCCATATCTTTTGGCATTCTCTCTAGCCTTCTCTCTTATTTCTTCATTGTTCTTATATCTCTCTCTTTTCTCTTCATTTATACATTCTTTACACTTTCCAGTAAAATATACTTTGCCATTAACTATATGTCTAGCAAACTCAGCCAAAGATTTTTCAACATTACATTTCTTGCAGATTTTAGTATCCATAAGGCATCTCTTCTTTTCTCTAATTATATCAAAAAAAGACATTATTTTTAAAAATCTTACAATGTGGTATAATTTAAGTATGGCGGAGAGAAAAATGAAAGAAGATGAGTTCATACACATTACTGATGGCAATTGGACTACTTTGGCGAGCGCACCAGATGGTTATTATGAGAAACTATCTGCATCTTGGCAACAACCAAGAGCAAGAATTAAAAATATCGATATGACATATAGGTCGTTGAATTATTTATCAAGCATCGGTTTGTTTCCTGATAATCGAGAGCAAGATGGTAAAGGTTGGCGAGAATTGTCATATGTCGAGTGTATTTATCTGACTTTAGTTTCTGAATTAAGACAATTCAATACTAAGGCAGAAACAATTCAGCGAGTATTTAATGCATTTAATAAAAGCGTAAAACCGAAAGAAGCGATGGTGTATTCTGGTGTCTGGCTAGACGCTTTTATGCTAATCCATTGTCTTCATACTGAAGTATACTTAATCATCAACCCGAATGGCGAAGTTCGTTTCTTAGACGCAGGAAGCACATTCTTTTATCTTGAATACGAGAACAGAAGTGGCGTAATTTTTATTCCATTATCAACCATTGTAAATAAGTTCCGTATGAGAAATAACCTTAAGCATATTGAAATTAAATATGATATCTTTAGTGACGGCCTCAAGAATTCTGAGCGAGATATGGTGATAGAGGCACGCAAACTAGGCGAGAATGAAAAATTAGAATATACCAAAAAGAAGAGGGGCGGGCTAATCACGACTAGCCAGAAAATTGATAAAGAAATGCTTAAGGAATTATCCTCACTGGTCGATGAGGATTTTGGAAGTATAAAAGCCGTTAAAGAAGGCGGAAAGGTTGTAAGCGCACAAAAAGAGGTAAGAAATCTCGTAATTGATGATTAGCGAGTAAGAAGTTTGCAATTATATGAAAAACATAGATTACTAACTTCTTTATAACAGTTTAATTCGTTGTTTCTATCAAAGAACTTGAGGAAACTTCATAAGGAAAACCTTTATGGAAGTTTCTCAAGTTGAAAACATTAAGAAGATAGCCTCAAAAATTACTCATCCAGATAAAGCAAAGAAGATAGATATGGCTATAGAAATCAATGAATTAGCAAAAATCCTAATAGCGCAATATGACTACAAACGGAGCAAAAAATGAAAAATGCAATTGCATATACAAGAGTATCCTCACGAAAACAAGTCGATGATGGCAATAGTTTAGACACGCAAAAACAAATCCTTACCGAATATGCTCGCAGAAATAATATAAAAATAAACAAATGGTTCATAGAAGAGGGTGAAAGTGCAAAAACTACTGACCGCACAATGCTAAAGAAAATGCTCGAATACTCATTCAAGCACAAGGGGGAGAATTCGCTTCTTCTAATTTATAAAGTCAATCGCCTTGCCCGCAATAGTATGGACTTCTACGCATTAAAGGAAACATTCGCAAAATGTGGATTAAGAGTTTTTTCCGTAAATGAACATTTCGAGGATACTCCAATCGGTAGGGCTATGGAAGGCGTCACATCGATATTTGCACAACTCGACAATGAACAGCGCGCAGAAACTTGTAAAGATGGTATGGTCAATGCAGTTCGTGAGGGTCGTTGGTGTTGGCCTGCACCTATGGGCTATGTAAATGGAAGAGATAGGGACTACAAGAGGAACCTCATCCTCGACCCAAGAGAAGGCTATGTCGACATTTTACGCTCTTCTTGGCATTTGATAGCGACTGGGAGTAGCGAAACGGAAGCAAGAAACATTGTTAACGCCGAATTAGAAAAAGCAGGCTACAAGGAAATACCAAGAAATACTTTTTCAAGAATGTTGGCAAACAAGATTTATATCGGAGTTATTGAAAGTTTTGGCCTTTCTGTCCAAAGTAAGACCATCCCACCATTAGTAGAAGAAGATGTGTTCTATAAAGTCAGGGATATCCTTAGCGGAAATAAAAATTTAGGCAAGAAATATATTAAGCATAATGACAAATATCCGTTGCGTGGTATTCTTTACTGCAAAGAAGGACATAAAATGACTGCATCTTCTCCAAAAGGCAGAACCAAGCGCTATCCAAAATACCATTGCCCAATTTGTAGAGGAGAACATACAGCAAATTACGATGTCGAAGAGGTCGATGCAAAATTCTTAGACTATATTAAAGACTTTAAAATGAGCCGAGATGTTCGAGAAGCACTTAAAACCGCTATAGAACTTAACCTGACGGAAACAATAAAAAACAACGGAAAAACAAGGGAAAATTTTGAAAAAAGGCTTACAGAAATTGGTGCTGAGAAAAAAGAAATTGTGAGGAAAAATTTAAAAGGTGTCGTTTCGGATAAAACTACTCAGGAAATGCTTTGCGAATACGAATGCGAGGAAACCGAAATTAGACTAAAACTGAACGAAATGGAAGATGATGTTGAAGATGTCGAAGAATTAATGGAGTTTGGCGTGAATAAACTATCCAACCTAGCCGAAACATTTGAAGAAATTGAAGACCCAGAAATCCGTTTTCGGTTCCAAAAATGGCTTTTTCCTGCTGGCTTGATATATGACGGAGAAAAATTTGGAACCGCTCGTATACCTATGATTTTACAGATAAAAAGAACCGCCCTTGCAGGCGTTTCTAACTCGATTGTTCCTTTTGGTGAGCCGGGTGGGGCTCGCACCGAAGATCCGAGCCCCCAACAAAATAACGCCATCTTGAGGCGTTAAATTCCACTGGTGAACGTTGCAGAGAACTTATTGATGCAGCAGACGAGATGACGCGCCGCCTCTATAACGTGATTGACTGGATGTTTGAGCATCCGGAATACAACCCTAAGACAAAGGTCATACCGAAGAAGGATTACCCTGTTTTAGTAGATGTTACGTTCTGACCAGGAATCACAAGGAAATGAACATTGAACCAATGTAAAGGAATAACTTATTCCTACAATGTCATTGAAGAAGATTAGTTACTACGGAGCTCTTTGATCCTATTAATGATTTTAGACATGTCCGAGAACCGTTCAGATGAGTCATCAAAATTAATCTTGCAGAAATCTTCAATCAATTCTCTATTAAAATCAAACAACTTACCAAAGAAGTTAGGCGCAGCATAATGCCTCTTCGAGTATTTAGGAATCATCATTCCATCCGAAAAATCCTTCTTGGCATTAGAAATATTTATAGCTTCAGCAGCGGCATTAATGGCGTTCTCATAATTAGAAGGCGATTCAGCTATTGCTGCTTCTGCTCCAGCCAGCAAGGCTAAGACAAAAAATTCGAAATTTGGTCTATTAATAACTAAATTATAGCCGGCTTCACGCACCATCTCCTTAAAATCTTCTAGAACCACACCGTGCTTCTCCATGTAGTCATAATCACATATCAACCATCTCTCTAGATTATCGCCGGTCGAAAAGTCACTTAATGGCCCATCTGTTCTTTTCTGTAAGCCTAAATCCAGTGCCTCATTAGCAGCCTCGATTATCCTATTGTGGCCATGGACTCCATTGAGCGGCACCGGAACGACGGCCACGCTGGCGCCGCTTTGATTGATTGACTGACCACTAAAGACTCTGTCTAATTCTTTAATAAACGCCGGTTCACTATTCTCGCCTTCTGTACATATAGCCAAATACAACATTACAACCTCACATTCGGCGTAGCGCCCAATAAGCCCTTATTATACTTTCTTTCAATAGAAACATCGTCATTCCTTATATAATTTGGAGCTGTTTCTACTTTTGACTCTTCATTATGATTCTTACTAACGAAGCGAATATTCTCTTTTCCTAATTGATTTTGCAATTGAGTACAGTGAGTATTTACTATTAATTGAGCCTTTTTGTCGTTATTCTGGTCTTCAAATAACTTTGCGAGCAATTTACATTCAGCAGGATGCAAATTATTTTCGAATTCATCTATGTATAGTATTTTTCCGTTTTCTATTGTATCGAGAAGCGGATAAGCCATATCAAAGAATCTCTTCGTTCCGGTAGATTCGTGCGCCGTTAGGTCAAATTTTTTAACGCCAGATACTGCACCATTCTCGTCGTGAACTACGTGCAATGTAGACACTTCGTAACTTTTTCTATCTAAGTTGGCCTTAAATTCTTCTGTAAATGGTAAATCTTTATAAAACTTTTCTGGCAATTCTACTGTAGAAACTACAAGATCCTGAATAGACATATCGGCGCTGCGCAAAAGATCAAGAACTTTTTGCTTAAAAGTAGAATCCTCCATAGTCTTCTTAGCTGTCAAAGCCGTCAATTGTTCGCCGCTAATCAAATTAAAGTTATTAAGCCAATCAAACACGTCTTTTGCGTATTTATTATTGTCTTCCCATGCCTTAGTCAGCACTAGTGCATCTGGGCGCGTGCGCTTTAATAGGTCATTGCCAAAACCTTTCTCAGCATATCTATCTTCCTTATTCATGGAATTACGGCGGAAAACTGTATCGAAACTAGAGTCGTTCTTGCTACGAACTTTTAAATATTCATCCTTAACTACACCTAACAGTAATGAGAAACCATATTGATATACTTTTCCGTCTTTCTCCATCTCTGCCTCAAAAGAAGTTGGATTCTTTCCTGCAGAAGTACTAAGCATGAAGTCCTCATATCGCATCGCCTGCCCCTCAAAGCGAGTAGACATGCGAATAAAATCTCTATAAAACATCATGGCTTTAAAGAGGTTAGTTTTACCGGCACCATTAGGGCCATATATTGCGGTGACATTCTTAGGTCCATCGCTAAACTCTATCTTTTGAGAGTCCTTAAAAGACCTATAGTTGGTCACACTAAAGCTGCGTAGCCTCATTGAGTCCTTTCATTAGTTATGTTGATTATAGCACAGATATTTTCCAAAGTCAATATATTTTGCTATTTTTTTACAGAAAAATGGTGTTTTGGAAAATATCCTCTAAATATAGCCCTGGCCATAAACAATTACAAACATAAGTGTATTCATGTAAAGAATCTATGAAGCTGTAGCCTTTTCAAATAGCTAACTTTAACAGGGGTGACTCCACTTGTTTACAAGTGGATAGAAATGGACGAAAAACACGATGATTCACCGCTTGTACACAAGCGGTGTTTTTGTGGGCTCAACAGGGGTGGCACCGATTGTACACAATCGGTGAAAAATAGCACCATATGTGGCCTGGACTTTATTGCAAAACGATCATAAGATCCGATTATGAAATACACAATTACGATAGAAGAAACCTGCGCGAAAGACTTCGAGATCGAAACCGAAAGCGTCGAAGAAGCCTACGAAATGGCCGAACAGAAAATATAAGTCCGGCGAATTCGCCCTAGATCCAGGATAGTGCCATTTTAGACAAATCGCCATTACTAGCCCAGGCGAAAAAGCGACGGAGTAGCGTGAGTTTTAGTCGAAATGCTGAGCTATGATAGTCGTGGGGAACAAGGCGCGGCATGCGGGCAGCTTGAAAGTTTTATGCTCGAGCATAACGGCAGATTTAATTCGCGCGATTACGACAAGTTCGAGCGCATAGAACTAATGGAATCGCCCGTTCGCGACGCAATCGCGAACTTAAAGAGTATTCCCTCGAAACGCTCGCGCAACGCTTCGATATACGCCTTTTTGGGCGCAGTAAGCGCGTTTTTGCACGTCTTGATAGCGAAGACGGCAGTTATATTACTTTACGCTTTCATACATCCCACGCGCACTAAATAATCGCGATGCGAACGACACAATAGTCCAGATGCTCTTATCGGAAAGTGGCGCGTCCACAAGCTTTTACTATGGGCTGAACCGGAAGATATTGACCACTACGGCAACGACTTTAACGACATATCTCGGTGATAAGCCAATAGATAGTCACCGATTGATTGCAAGCGGTTTTTTGAAAGTTGTTATGCAAGAAACAGAGGTAAAGATTTTTCTTGATAATGAGCGACAAAATATTATAGAGTTGTGGATAAAACCGACTTTTTGAACACTTCTGCTCATATTGACTAACGATTTAATTCATCCTATAATAAAAGTATTAAACGAGGAGGTCATTATGCGCGGTAAACGAATTGTTACGGGCATACTTGTATTGACTTTAACAGCGGCAATGAGCATTGCAAACGCGAAACCCGCCAGTGCATATACTAGATTAGGAGGTGTCTCGGTATATAACGCATGCAAGTATCAATATAACGCTGCTTATTCTTGGTATTACTACAGAGCATAAAGATGGGTATTATTGAAGCGAAGAATATACGTAAATCATTCGGAAAAGAACAAGTATTAAAAGATATCTCTATTGAGGTCGGTAAATCTGAGTATCTTGCAATCGTCGGCCCGAGTGGAAGTGGTAAAAGTACGCTTTTGCATATCTTAGGGTGCATGGATACTCAAGACTCGGGCGAACTATTGTTTGATGGCCAGAACATAAAACGACTATCGAATCGACAGATCGCAGCAATACGGAATAAAAAATGCGGGTTTGTATTTCAATTTTTCTATCTAGAACCGCATTTAACAATTGCTGAAAATCTGGAAATCCCGCTATTTTTAAGTAAGCTCACAAAAGAAGAACGCAAAAATAGAGTAAAGGCGGTCGCTGCGGCTGTTGGCGTGGAAAAATTACTTAATAAATTTCCACGCCAGCTTTCTGGCGGTGAACAACAGAGGGCAGCGATAGGACGCGCAATCGTCAATTGCCCAAAAGTTCTCTTCCTCGATGAGCCGACTGGCAACTTAGATTCAGTAAACACGGCAAGAATAATGAACTTATTAAAAACATTGCAGACAAAGTATAAATTTACTATCATAATGATTACTCACGATCTAAGTATTGCTAAGCTAGCCGACAGGGTGATAAACATAAAGGACGGTAGAGTATGTTGAGTATTTTCGATGCAATGCTTCTATCAAAATCTAAAATTCGCTCGCATAAAATATGGTTTGCCACTGTCATTATAATAGAGTCGTTTCTAATAGCGGTCGTGCTTTTATTATTAGGCACGTCAAGCGCACTTGAAAATGATTTAGAGCAATACAGCTCAAATAGTCTGAGTGGTAAATATCTCGTCCGAGTGACAAGCCCCCGCTATACGTATAACTCGGTATTAAATAGCAATCATGAGGTATGGGACTTATCAGAAAAATTATACAAAGAATCGGTAGCTAACAAGTCTATTACGACACTATTCTTAATACAACAAACCTTTTAGAGTGAACACAATTTATCTTATATAATAAGAAAAGTTTTGTAAGTGAATAGAATTTAAGAGCATAAAAAAAGAGCCTTTCGGCTCTCTTGCATCTAATCGTTAAATTGTAATTTAGCGAATAGTAACTTAATTTTCTTTTTTATTAAACATATGGCGTACTTTATCTATTCGATTATTTGGTCTACGTGATTGAATAACTGGTTCACAAGTAGCAATTTGATAATCTTT
>Ga0256405_10007055_pt1 | contig 17317 bp, 21 predicted proteins | sample RumenRJG_02DNA_FD_189096 | JGI IMG/M metagenome (GOLD analysis project Ga0256405, IMG submission 189096) | Bovine rumen microbial communities from Lethbridge, Alberta, Canada - RJG_02 | ecosystem: Host-associated > Mammals > Digestive system > Stomach > Rumen | place: Canada: Alberta...
TATAAAAAATAAAAATGTTAAATTTATATAAAAAAATGAAAAGAATTGATAGTAATAAAATAGTAGGAGTAAGAATTTGGGAAAACGAAGATAGGTTCCATGAAATTAGTAATGCCGTCTTTGGAAATAACAATTCTTTTAGAGTAATTGAGTTCAAAACACTTGAAGATGTTGATAAACTAATTAATAAATTAAAGCGTTTCAAAAAAGACTTTATCGAAATAGTGAATAACGGACATTAGGACAGGCTCCATTCTAAGCAAAAAGCCCACCAATCTTCAGTTGGTGGGTAGTTGACTATGTGATATGCCGACAAAGCCAAAGATTAATTGGTTTCCTTTTCTCCAAATATTTATGAAAAAATAATTTCACCAAAAACATATTGCTATGTTTAAGAATAAGTTTTTTTGCGTTTTACTTGGCATTTGTTCCATGTTTATGGTTTACTCGTGCGATATAACTTATGCCGAAGGGTATACTTCAGATATATATTATAGCACGGCTGTCGAAGTATCTCCGTCTTATGATGCCACGGTTATATTCAGATTCGGGACACCATATTATTATCGCGGTGAAGTATTATACTATTTTTATCGAGGATATTATTACTACCCTTATTATTACAACAACTATTATTACTTCAGGAGGTATCACACACCATTGACATATGGATACAGACCGCGTTTTTATTACCGTAGAGGTGATATTGGCATTCACAGGGATAGATACACCCCACCAAGAAGAAATGGTTATAGAGGGCAAATAAACAGGGGAAATGATAACGCCCAAAGAAGAAGAAATTATGCACCAAGTAGAGAAACACGCCCTAATATGATTCCACGGGTAAATAGCAGACCAAGTACGGTTAATACACCAAGACAGTCTACAAGAAGTTATACCCCTTCAGTAATGCAAAGGAGCACACCGACGCCAAACAGAAGTCACGGTGGCGGATTCTCAAGAGGGGGAAACAGGAGATAGTCTATGAGTAAGACGGTTATTTTGACAGAAGACCAATTCAATGACCTTAAGTCCGTTATTTCAGAAGAATTCTGTGATAACAGGTTTTTTATGGCGGATTTGTTTTTAGAATACTATTACGGAGACAGGCAACAATTTATATTCGAAAGGTTTTCTGATCGAACAATATTATTTGAAAAGTACGGCGTTTTCCCTGATTGTGAAAAGATTGCCAAAGAAATTATATTTAGGATAGAGAGAGATAACGAGCCTGAATTCTTGGTTAACGTCGACAATAATTGGCTTAGGAAGATTCGGGTTATAAACGACCCATCATTAGAATACTCAATGGGTTATTCACCTAATAGTACAAAAGAAGGCGACAATGTTTTTGATGAAATCACAATATATGTTAATAGGCTAAATTATGACAGTGACAATGAATTAGGCCTTTTAATGCACGAACTTACCCACGCCTATCAAGATTATTGTTTAAGAAAAAGCACAGGAAAAACACTAAAACAAAAATTAGAGGACAGCGGATATTTCAAAAACAAAACTACGGCAAATGATAATATAGATTTTGTTATATCTAAAGTGTTTTATTACTACAACGCTTTTGAGGAGTCGGCTTATGCGTCTTCAATAGACGGGTATTTAAAATCGGTTTCAGAAAATTTTTCAACAGTAGATGATGTGATGAAATTATTGTCAAAAACCCCGGTGTACTCAAATTACCAAGAACTCAACAACTATGTTAAATTCTTAATAGATGTACCTGAAGACTATAAATGGATAGTAGTATATTGCGCAAATAAAAGAAGCGGTAAAGATTTTAAAACCTATAACCAATTTATAAAATGGCTGACGAATAAACAATATAAAATAAATAAGAAGTTTTCTGATACAGTAAGGAAAATAGTTTATGATAACATCACCATGAAAACAACTCTTATGCCTCCTGATGCAGAGGTTCTAAAAAGAATGCCAACTAATTAGTTGGCATTCTTTTTTATTTAAAATGTGAAATTTTCAAGATCTTCTTCTTTTGGGTGTAAATAATTATTCAGGTTTTCAATAATTTCAGGACTGTTCAACGCCCCGATCATTTCCCCATAGTTATTGTAAAGCGAATAATTATCGCCTTGTTTTTTGATAAAGAATCTTTCATTTTCAATAGAAACTACGGCCTGCCCTCCCTCAAGCGTGTCTGAACATTTGTCAAACCACAGGTATGGGCTTACAAGAATTGAATTATAATTTGGGTTGGTATGTCTTCTAAAATCATCCGTTACTTTACTGCCGTCAATATAATTCCATTTTTGTTCGCCATTAATAATTTTTCCGCACTTTGCGTGCCCGTCAATTAAAAATTGCGGAAGGTAGTTAAACGGTGACCTTCTATCAGTAATTATATTTGTCTTATATGTCCGGTTCATTGAGTTTAGGCCGAGCATAAATCTCAAATCTTTGTTTGATTTGACAAATCTTTCAAAAGTGTCTTCCACTTTTAACGGAAAAAATGTATGGCCAAGATCATAGGATATACCAATTGGCTCAACGGCTGTATAGTCTTTTACTATATAAACAAATCCGTCAGTATATGAATGGAAAATATCACCATCAATGCACCTGCTTGCTGTCTTTGAATTGCTGCAGAGATGAGCATAAAGTCTCGAACCGGTATTTTGCCTGAATGCTCTTTCATATTCAAGGTTAATTAACCTGTAATAATCGCCTGGGGCTTCTTGTTTTACGTTTTCTATTAAATCACCGCATATGACATCCAACTGGTCTTTTATACGCCATTTATGTCCATAAATTTTTCTTGCCAAAGGTTCGTCGAATATAAGAACATTTTCAAGAGGGTGTTTCTTGTTTAGTCTACATACAATCATTATGGCCCTACTCATACTATCGCTTTTACCTTTTCCGCCATATATTCCGGCTCTTTCAGAATCACTTAAATATGAAAAATTCTGCCCACCGCTATCATGACCTGGCCTAAGACACGTATAGACGCCCGGTCCATGCGCTTGGTCTTTGTCGTAATACCGCTCCATACCACCTTTAAGAATACCTCCTTCAAGATTGGCCTTTCCGGTCATGTGGTATAAATACAGCGGGCCATTTATGATATTGGTTTCTTTTTTTAATGTTTCATATGAGATTGGCCCTCTTTTATTTTCATTAAGAATATTTTCTACTATTTCTCCGAATAATGACATATTAATCATGCAAATTTCGCTTGTCTATATCTACCATTCTATTCCAAAGATTGGAAAAACTTTCGGTAAACATTGCTTTTTTATGATTTAACTGTTCTGTCCTTATATTTGCCTCTGCTTCGTCTTTAGGCATATTTCTATACTCTTCTTGGCTTATACCAAACAAATTAAGGAACTTATCAAATGTAAAACCTTCGTTCATAACCGATTCTTTTAACCTATTGTTATTTTGAAATTCTATTCTGTCGATTAATTTGGCCATTGTTGACCAAAGACCCCACAAATTGTCTTTCTTACCGAGTTTATCATGGAATGATTTGTAAATCTTCGCAGTCACTGTCGGGTTCGAATATAAACCGAGGTAAACCATAACGCCATAAACGCACATGTTTAATTTTGCATTCTTCAGCGACTTGTCGTGCTCACGAGATATACTATCGGTCGACAAGAAGAATTGCTTTAACAAATCTTCAGTGCTTAGGTTATTTTTTATGGCGTCTAATACTTGTTTGTTATTTTCTTCTTTTGCTATGGCTTCAATAGTGTTACGGCACAGCATTTCATTCGATTCGTTGTTTTGCGGTAGTTTGGAAACATCCACGCCCGAATTTTCGACATCGACATTCACATCGTCAGATTGGCCTAATATTTCCTTTGCGGCTTCATTGTACTCATGAGATACATTTGCCATGTTTGCGTCGTTCTCAAATTTACTATTCAGTTCATTGTCAAACACAGTTGTATCGGATATGTCGAAATAGAATGTCCCGTAGAAACTTTCGGCTTTAATATCAGAGAATCTGCTATATTTGTCAAAATTTCTTTCTGCATTAGAACCGAACTTTTTGGCCTGCTCACGACTGACGCCCAAATCAGACTCTGCGGCTGCATCACCCCTTGGCCCCATTTGCTGAGGTGTCGTCGCCAACAATGGAAGCGCATTTCCGTTTACATATCGCCCAACGCTACGCCATTGGCTTTGGGTTGCTATTATGGTTGGTGTGCCTTGCCTTCCTTTTTCCATCCATTGGGCTATTATCCACAGCGTGTTTCTCTCTGAAAATTTTGAGACGTTCATAAGTTTTACGAATGAAGCATTTCCTTCGTCGTCAACAGAAAACGTTCCGATGCTATTTAGTAATTGCCTTATATTTTGGTCTTTAAGACCTGATTCAATATTTGAGAATATCTTATCGATAAAATTCTGCGCCATCGGCTTTACCATGGCTTGCGTTATTTCCAACTGACTGTTTATAAGTTGTAAGTCCTGATCAACTCTTTCGCTGTTAACGTGATACTTGTTTTTAGACAACCAATTACATATATTATTAAATGTGCTTGTGGAAGACTCGTTTTCATTTCCGAACATGCGCTCGTAATCACTTATACCGCCATCTTCTTGTTTCTTAACACCGAGAGCAATGCTGATTACATTTGGGTCAGAATTGCTGCTATCTACATTAAATGACTTACATGCTGCTTTCAATTTGTTAATTATACTTGGTTCTCCGAAAAATTTAAGGTAAACCTTTTTTACTCTCGGAGAATATTCAAGTGATGTGTTAATCTGCTTTTCCATAAGTTGTTGCTAGGCAATGATATAGGAGTTGACCCATAATGGCTGACTCTTTTATCTTCTTGCTTCACAGGGTTCGTAACCTCTTCCCTCCACAAGCTCTACACCCACTTGCCTATGGGCTTTTATTTCATTATTTTACTCCAACAAGGTTCTGCTTGTCAAAAGCAATCTCCTTGATGTTCATTGCAGCATTAACATCCCTATCATGCACCTCACCGCACACAGGACATACCCACTCACGGTCTGATAACTTCAAGTCTTGATTGATGTAACCGCACTTGTGGCATAATTTGCTGCTTGGTTCAAATCTACCTATAAATAGCACGTTCTTTCCAAAAAATTCACTTTTGTACTCTAACTGTCTAACAAATTCACTCCAAGACGCCCCTTGGATTGCCCTTGCAAGGTGATGGTTTTGTTCCATCCCCTTCACGTTCAAGTCCTCAAGACAAATCGTGTCATAATTGCTCACCAAATGTGCTGACAACTTATGTAAGAAATCATTCCGCTTGTTCGTTATGCTCCTATGGCACTTTGCGACCTTGACCCTCATACTTTCATGGTTCTTTGAATCCTTGCCCTTTCTTGCAAACACTTTCTGCAAATGAGCAAGATTCTTTTGTGATTGTTCAAGATGCTTCGGATTAGTGAACTTCGTGCCATCTGAGAGCGTTGCATAGTCTTTGATACCAAGGTCAACACCGATTGCATTGCCCTTAACCAACTTGGCTTTCGTTGGTTTTGGTTGTAAATCGTCAACCGTTATAACACACCAATATGTTCCACAGTGGTCCCTTGAAACAGTACAAGTTCCTTGCTTGCAAACGGATTGGTCGAATATCCTATTCTTACATAACTTAATCCAACCTAACTTTGGCAGTTTAACTTTCCAATTATCGAAATCAAAGTGTACTGAGTTAATGAACTTCACAGAGTCCTTTGTGCGTTTCTTTGACTTGAAATTTGGATAATTTGCTTTCTTGCGGAAGAACGCAGTAAAAGCGTTATCAAGACTTCTGAGTGACTGTTGCAATGCTTCTGTTGTGCATTCGTTAAGCCATTCGTGGTCTTTCTGTTGTTTCAGCGACGTTAATTCCTTTGCAAGTTGTACATACCCAACCGCCTTACCGTTTTCCTTGTAAGCACTTGTCTTTGCGTTTAAGCCCCAATTATAGATATAGCGCACACAGCCGAAGAACTTTGACAGAAGTTCCTCTTGCGCCTTGTTAGGCTTTATCTTGTATTTGTAGGCTTTCAGCATTGTCGTTTATCTGTTTCTTCACTAATAAATATCACGTTAAAGCAAAAAATACTGTTTTTGATAGATTTTTTTTAATATTACATTGACGAGGCTGTGTATCATTGGAACACAAGAAAAATGAGCGAATCGGAGAGATTCGCCCATATGTTCGAAAAGTCAATTGGACTTGTTAGAAAGTGGTCTGATATTAGAGTTGGTTTAATGGTTGCTTAATTTCTTGTTACTTATATCTTGATGTAAACTTGTCTATACAATCTGCTGCTTGAAACAAAAGTTCTGCCTCATCGCTTGTATTATTTGCAATATCGGCAATCGTATTTGCAATATTATCTAATTGAGCAATTTGTTTTTGAGAAATTCTGTCATCATTAGGAGCATCATCATCAAAGTATTTATCAGGTAAACCTCCTCCAAAGTAATTATCATCGTCTATATCTCTACTATCTTCTCTCAATACTTTATTTACAGACTCCTTAATAATCCGATGAAGGTCATTTTCTGTTAATCTTATTCTTTTATTCACATTATAATGAATTTATATTCGTTATTTTAATAATAAATATCATAAAGATTTGTTTTTCTCAACATTTTTCTGTATATTTGCAATGAGAAACATGTTACTATAGTCAATGGCAAAAAAAGATAAGTATAATTGGAGTAAATATCAACTTGATATATTTGATTTTATAAAGCATGGACAAGGAAACTGTGTCATACAAGCCGCTGCCGGTAGCGGGAAAACCACCGTGTTAATAAAATCCCTTGATTTTATAGACAAAGACAAATCCGTACTATTAACGGCATTTAACAGAGACATTGTTAGCGTGTTGGAGAAAAAATCAAAGGGGTTTCCGAATGTAACGGCCATGACACTGCACAGTCTCGGACTTAAAGTGCTTAAAAGAAATTATCCGTCGAGTGTTTTAAAAATTAATGAGTTCAAGTATGCTTCATACATAAACAAGAACATTTCTTGGCTTTCCGACGGTGACGTAAGCAAGCGAGGCGTTTACATGTCAAACATAAACAATTATGTTAATTTCGGAAGATTCTACATGTGCCAGACTGAAGAAGACCTTTCTTTTATAGAAGAAAGGTATGGCATAAATACTGTTTCAGATGAGAAGTCGGTGGCCATTAAGGTAATGGAATGGGGTAAGAAAAATCTCGATGAAATCGATTATACTGACATGATATGGATACCAAATGTCATGTATCTTGATACAAAGGGCCTTAAATATGACTGGATATTTTCGGACGAATGTCAGGACTATAATGTGGCCGAAAGAGAGTTACTCCTTAAATGTAGAAAAATAAACACGAGAATGGTATCATGTGGCGATAAAAGCCAATGTATTTATGCCTTTTCAGGTTCAGACCCATACTCATTCAAGGCGTTACAGGAAGTACCTAACACAATATCGCTGCCTCTTAGCATAACTTATAGATGTGCGGATAAGATTGTAGAATATGCTTCGAAGTATACCGATAAAATAGAAAAAAACGGCCAAAACAGAGAAGGCCGCGTTATTTACGGGGTAAATCCGTTAGACGTCCCTGATGATTCTATGGTGTTATGCAGAACAAACGCCCCTCTAATAAAATTATATACTAAATACCTATTATGTGGCAGGAAAGCATGTATAAGAGGTAAAGACATAGGAGAAAATTTAATAGAATTAGTAAAGAGAACCGGAAAAGACGAATTAAACCTTGGTTTGGCTTCTGATGGCGTGTTTGTAAGGCTATATGAGAAACTTTTTGATATGCGTGATGATATAATGTTGAAAAACAACATAAATAAGCATGAAGCAATGGATTCGGCACAATTTCAACTTAAGTTTGATATGATAAAGTCATTAGAGATTTTGTCCGGTGATATATTTACATCAAGAGAACTTATTGCTAAAATAGAATCTATTTTTTCAGATAAGAAAAATGAAAATGGCACAATATGGCTGTCAACAGTACATAAATCAAAGGGCCTTGAAGCGGATAATGTATTCGTTTTGTGCGATTCTCTAATGAAAGATAAAAAACCTGATAAAGAATGGGAAATAACGCAGGAGAAAAACCTGATGTACGTAGCTTACACGAGAGCCAAAAATACGTTAGGCTTTTTGGATGAAGACGGCTTTGAAGATGTTAAATACACTTATCAAGCAGTATTTTCTGATTTAAAGAAAAGAGAAGACAAAGTAAATATGGTTTTGGGAAAAAAACCAAAAGATTTTGTAATAGATTCTTCAAATGCCTATGACGTTATTAAAAATGCGAAGCCTATAGAAAAAACGGTCGGTAAATCCAAGGAAATATCTTTCGGACAACAAAGCAAAAAAAGTAATAATACATTATATAATAAAAATTTAACTAAAAAATATAAGAAATCATGGTGAAAAAAGTAATTGACCTACATGCTTCATGGTGCCAACCATGCAAGGCGTATTCAAAGACGTTTGAAACGGTTAGGAATAAGGAAGAGTATAAGAATATTGTATTTGAAGACTATGATATAGAAGATGATGAAATAGGTGAAGACCTTGTCACGAAATATGGCGTAAGAAGTGTCCCAACAACGTTATTTTTTGATGAAAATGAAAACCTTTTACATAGTATGGCCGGGAATATTAGCATGGGTGAACTTGAAAAGAAACTGGCATAAACAATAAAAAAAATCGACTTGACTGAAAAAAAGTCAAGTTTTTTTTGGCAGATATAAAACTTTTTTGTAATTTTGCACTGTCGTAAAAAAATAAAGACATGATAAACGATAGAAATTTTAGAAAGGCTTGTTGGATATTTTTAATAATTCTATTAATAGTGTCCTTTTTTGGTTCGTGTACTGTCGGGTATTATACACCTGCCATTGCATATGGCTATCAGCCCCCTGTTATTTATGGTCATACCCGTTATATAACAGTATATGATAATTGCAATGATTATTATAGACACCCGCAAAAGGTGCAAAAAAGTACTGTTTATGCTGATGACGCTTACCAAGAAGAAGCATATGGGGAAACATATTATGATCAGTCATATCATAAAGAAAATTACTGTGAAAGAATTACAAAAATAAAGTCACAGTGGACAATTAATTTTAATTGTAATGATTATATGCTTAACAACGGGGCATATACAAATATTAAAAACGTCGCCAAATTTTTCAGAGATTATCCTGAAACAAGATTCGCAGTGTACGGATTTGCAGATGTCCAAACAGGAAACAGTGTAATTAACTATAACTTGTCAAAATATAGGGCAAATAATGTTATGTCCGTGATGGTTAACACATATAATATACCACGAGAAAGGATAGACCTTCACTATGAAGGCTCATATAGACAAATTTATTCTATAAACAATTGGAACCGATGTGTGATAATAATAGCATATTAGAATTCTCTGACAATGAGAAACTGCTAAATTGCTGCTCATTGGTAGAAATGTGGGTCGAACAAAATAAAAAAATTATAGAGAATGATAATAATCGGCACGAGTTTTGCTTTAATGTTGTAGATAGTAATAGTGCTGAAACGGTAATAAAAGTAAGCATAGAGAAATCCGGTACTGAATTGCTAAAATTGTTGGATAATGCGTCATCCATAACAAAAATTGAGTTCGGGTTTATTGATGAAATGTCTGAAAAATTAGAAACTAAATTCGGAGAAATTGAAATTGAAAAAAATTAAATAAAGAAAGATATAATAAAATATGAAGGAAAAAGTTTTTTCGGTTAATGGTGTTGGTATTAGTAAAGACGGAACCAAGCATCATGTTACAATTGTAGCGACTTATTTACAACAAAGAGGAAAGGTTGTCGAGATTGAATCAAGTTCAAGGTATGACGGAGAGTATGACCTTTACTGCCAATATATAAAGCAAAAAACACGCACACTTAAGATTGGATATTCGATCTGTCACCCTGAAGACAAATTCGATGAAGACTATGGCGTAAAATTGGCCCTTAAAAGAATAAAGGATGGCGATATAAATGGTAAGCTTATTACAAATGACTTTACCATGCTAACAAAAGATATGATACAGTGCATCCTTGATTGCAAATTAAAATATTTTACAGAAAATATAGACAAATATCTGAGGAAGAGAAACCGTGGATAACGAAAAAGATTATTATAAAATTCTTGAACTTTCTGATGAAGATAAAAAACTCCCATTTAACGAGTTTAAAGAAAAGGCTAAAAAGAATTTCAGAAAATTGTCAGTAAAATGGCATCCTGACAAAAATCCGAATAATCCTGAGGCAGAGGCAAAATTTAAAGAAATAGCCGAAGCATATGATGTCCTTTCCGACGAAAATAAGAAGGCTCAATATGACAACCCTCATTCTGGTTTCGATTACGGAGGGGTTGGTGGAGTAGATGTCAATGACATGATAAACAGGATGCGTGCTCATATGATGCACGGGATGGATCCTTTTGCAGATGATGATATATTCGGTACAACCCCAGAACCAAAAGGCTCAAATGTCGTAGTAAGAGTTAAAATATCCTTAAAAGACATATTAAATGGATTTAAAAGAAAAATATCATATAACGCACTTAAGGTTTGTACACATTGTCACGGCACAGGTAAAACAAACAAAACCATTGTAAACAACTGCCCCAAATGCGGCGGATCAGGACAAATTATTAGCAGAAATGGCCCGTGGACAACAGTAACAACATGCTCTTACTGCCATGGGACGGGAAAAGTAATTAAAAATCCTTGCGAAGCATGTGGTGGAACCGGATTGGAAAATGCAAAAAAAGAAGCCGTAATAGAAATACCTAAAGGTGCTACAGGAAACATGCAATCAATTTTACGTGGATTCGGTAATGAAAGTGTTAACGGTAAAAACGGCGACTTGATAGTTGTTCTTGTAGAAGATACGGATGATAAATTTGAGAGAGAAGGGTGTGATTTATATACCTTTATAGATGTGCCCGTAATAGATGCGATGCTTGGGTCAGAGGTCGAAGTTAATACTTTGGATGACAAAAAATTGAAGGTTAAAATACCTCAGGGAACAGAGAACGGGTACCAAATGTCGTTTAGGGGGTACGGTTTGCCAAACGGTGTAAATTCAAACGAAAGAGGCAGAATGATTGGGATTGTAAGGACAATTATGCCGAAAAAATTAACGGAAAAAGAAATTGAATTGCTGAAACAATTAAAAGAGTGCCAAAATTTTAAATGATTACTATAAAAACAGGAGTAGAACTTTCAGATGAAAAGGAAATATCCAAATATGATGCGATATTGGTTGGAACAAATACCTATTGTTCATTAGCAAACGGGTTTCAATATTATGTTTCACACAATTACCCTTATGTTTTTGTTGACAATTGCAGAACAAAATATGGTGACAGAAGAAAGATTGGCACGATTATTGCATCTAAGAGGGATGGCTACCCGACATTCGTTTTATGTTATGTTAGTCTTGGGTATAACTTTAGGCCTGATATAATTTCTGATTATTTGGATTATGAAGCGCTTGAAAGATGCCTTAAAAGTGTTGATATAATATATAAAGGGAAAAAGTTAGCCACAACGTTAATTGGTTCGACCCATTTTGATGGAAATGGTAATAGAGAAAAGATACTTGAAATTTTCAATTCGAACATTAAAAATGTTGATTTAACGATATATGATTTTGAACAAAAAAGTAAGAAAACGTTGGATTATGAAAGGATGATATTTGAATTGAATTTAAGGTCAAATGACAAACAGGCGTATTACTCATACATGAAAGAAAAAAAAGAAAAAGAAAAACGTTTAAAAGAATTAAAAAATAAATACGAAAATGATAATTAAACTTGAAATTACTGAAGAGGTGCTTAAAGTGATAAGTTCGCTTTATGTACAAGAAGGTGATTATGATGATGTCTTTATCAGCGGAAATTGGCTGCTTGGCGGTAATCATATGATGGAGGACATGGCAAGGGTATTAGGTGAGGAGGATTCGTTTATTAAGGGGACCGAAAACGACCCCGAAGGACGATCATACCCACAGGAAAAAGAAGACCATTGGAAGGACGTTTATAGTTTTGTAAGCAGAAATTTATTTTACATAATGACTTTAGTTCTGCAATATGCCACAAAAGGCGGTCTTACGGTTGGCGAGTATAAAGCAAAAAACAATGAACTAATTTGGGAAAAAATTAATGGCTAATAATTTTAATACACGAAATTCTATTGACAATAAGTTCATTGTCAACGGACAAATTAGAGCCAATAACGTGCGAATTGTTGGTGAGAATATTGAGAGTAGGGTTGTTTCTATTTTTGAAGCTAGAAAGTTGGCGGAGAGTCTTGGCCTTGATATGATTCAGATATCAAATGGAAACGGTGTCCCCATTGTAAAGATAGCCAATTATGAAAAAATGCTCTATGAGCAGAAAAAGAGGGAAAAGAAAAGTAAGCAATCCACCAAACCCATTAAAGAAATAAGACTTACCGTAAACATCGCTTCGCATGATATGGAAACGAAATTAAAACAGGCGAATAAGTTTATCTCGGAAGGTTCCAAGGTTAAAGTTGTCCTTACTATGAAAGGCAGAGAGTTGTCCAGAAGGGAAGAAAACAAAAAATCCATTCTTGAGTTTGTATCGGAAGCATCAGAGTTCGCAATTCCTGAATCAATGCCTAAAGATATGGGAAATAAAGTTATTGTTATGTTAAAACCTAAAAAATAATTTATGGTATTTACAAAGACTACAAATAAGAAATTTGAAAGGACCAATATACTTACGGCTTATTACAATGACGTGAAAAGGTATGACGGGGAATATGCCGAAAACGACCAGTGTGACCTTTTAAAGGTGATAAAAAGCAAGTATAGCACCGACGAGCAAAAAGAAAAGGCTATTGAGAAATTGATTTGCATGAATCAGCGATATGTGATAAGTATTGTTAGAGTTTATGCGGATGATTCAAATGTACTTGACCTAATCAATGAAGGTAATATTGGTATGATGGAGGCGATAGCCAATTACGACGTTTCTAAAAATGTTAAATTTATGACATTTGCCTCATATTATATTAAAAGGGCGATAAACTTATACTTGGTGAATAATGAGAATTCTGTTAGGAAAAGTAACGCACAAAAATTGAGATATCATGAAAAGAAAGCGAGGTCGGTGTTGTTGCAGGAGTTGCAGAGAGAGCCTTCTGAACAGGAAGTAATGGATTACATTAACGACCACTCAAACGCAAACATAAAAAAGACGTCCGACCTTACCAGTGTAAGATATTTTACGATAGTACCATCGGACCAATATCTGAACGGAGACGAAAATTTTGGTGGGATATGTGATTCGAGGGACTTTGAAAATGAAACGTGCAGTTATAACGGTTATGAGGCTTCAGCCGATAACGAAGAAATAAAAAATATTTTATTTAAACTTTTCAAAAGATTAAATGAAAAAGAATTGAAGATAATTAAAATGTATTATGGTATAGGATACCCGGATAGTTTCACAGCAGAGGACATATGTGATGAACTTAATATCGATATTGTGGACTTTTCAAAAATAAAGTCCGGAATTTTGACAAAATTAAGAAAAGAAAAAAACAGAGTCCGTGATAGGGAACTCTGTTGAACATTAAAGTTGATTCGATAATACGCGTTCGATGGCATCGCCTTCTTTTTTCTTCAGTCTATAAGTTGAGCCACTATCACTTTTTTTGTGGTCTATCTTTTTCTGAAGTTTTGACTGAGCGCCCGCAGGTGTTAAGTTTGGGTAAATTTCTCGCGCAACCGCAGCGACATTTACCATATCAGATTTCAATACTTGGCTTAAATCTTCTTCATCCTGTTTTGACAGGTTTGGATTTGTCTTTTTATCTAACTCAGCATTGAAGTCTTTCCTCGAACCGCCAACGGTTTTAATCGCTTTTTTCTTGATGTCGGATTCTTTAATAACGTTATTTACATAACGATTTATGGTTTCAGATATTATCTGCGATACTCTTTCCTGATTAATCATGATACATTTAATTTTTAATATAAATATAAATAAGACATTGTTTTATTCTAAAATCAACAAATAAATTAAGTTTAACCTTTAAAAAATAGTAATTTATGGCATTAGTAGTAAATGCAAATGGACGTCTCGGTCGAGATGCTGAGATTGTCAAGACAAGTAACGGAGAGTTTGTTACATTTAGTTTGGCCACGGATGATTACGTGGATGGTAAAGAGACAACCGTATGGATTAATGTGGTTTACGGTGGAGAAAGGGCCATTAAAATGGCACAGTATTTCAAAAAGGGCAGTTTGGTAAACATTTCAGGTAAACTGCATGCAAGTATTTACACCGATAAGTCGGGACAGTCGCGAATTGACACTCGTGTATCGGCTTATGACGTTCAATTCGTTAAAGTTGGTAGCGGAACGACATCCGACGATTCATCTATTGTAAAAGCCCAACCTGAAGTAACCGGCACGCCAAAGAAGAAAAATCAGCCAACAACCGCTAAAAAGGCAAAAACCACGTCCGCTATTTTTAATGCTGCATTAGCATCTGCGGCAAACGACACTGAAGAGGAGGACGAACTACCGTTTTAAGAAAATAATAAATTATGCGGTTTAAATTCGATTTTGGTCCCGGCTCAATATTGCTTCCAATGTTTGTAATACTATTCTTTTTGAAAGTGTTTAGTGTTATAAATTGGAGTTGGTGGGTTGTGTTTATGCCAATATTCGTTATGGTCGGCTTTTTTCTGATAGGCACTTTGCTTTATCTGCTGACTATCGTGATAATATTAACAAGTAGAAAATAATAAAAGAAAATAAAAAGTAAAAAAAAAATGAAAAAGTATTTGTTTTTGATGCTGATTATGTTCAGCATGGTATTTAGCGCAAATGCGCAGTATGTCAATAACACGTTTGACAATATTAGTGTTGGTGTTAATGCAGGTTCGGTTGCGCCCGTTAAACCCGGTAAGGGCTTTTGGGAAGCACAGCGCCCTAATTTCGGACTTGAAGTTACCAAGCAGGTTAATCCTGTAGTAGCACTCGCAGTCGAAGGCGAAACAAATGTTAACACGACACCTTCACGCACGGCTTTTGATCAGGCCGCAGTGTATGGCCTTGGCAAGTGGAATTTGTCAAATCTTCTGTTTGGCTACCATGGATGCCCGCGACTTTTTGAAGTAGAAGCCGTAACAGGTGCAGGTTGGGGTCATAATTATTTCGCAGGTGCCAATGGTTCTGATGCGTTTTTGTCTAAGTTGGGTCTGAATTTCAACCTTAACCTTGGTGAAACAGACACGTGGACTATCGGCCTCAAGCCGGCTCTTGTTTATGACCTTTCCGGAAACAAGTTTACTTCAAACCGCCTCGTTTCAGAACTGCGTGCAGGTGTTACCTATCATTTCAAGAATCAAGACGGAAACAGGTATATCACACGCGTTCGTGTGTATGACGAAGGTGAAGTTGCCTCACTGAATGCAACAATCAATGATTTGCGTGCAGAACTTGCAAAGAAGCCTAAGGAGGTTATTGTTGAGAAGCAGGTGCCTGTTTATGTCACTCGCGACTTTGTCGTCATGTTTGCACAGAATTCGGATGTTTTGACGGATGACGCCAAGAAGGTGCTCGATGCTGTTAAGGAAGGTTCTAACGTGAAGGTTACGGCTACCGCAAGCCCTGAGGGTGGTGATGAATATAACAAGATTCTCTCACAGAAGCGTGCAAATGTTGTAAAGGAATATCTTGAAGGTCGTGGCGTTCAGGTTCTTGAAGCAGATGGTCTTGGTGTCGTTGGTGAGGCAAGCAACCGTGTTGCTATCGTAGTCGTGCAGTAAACAAAGACATAGAAAAGAATTAAGTTTATTTCTTTGTAAAAATATCCGGACACATAAAATGTGTTCGGATATTTTTTGTATATTTGCATTGGAAAATAAACTATATGTTATGATTAACAAAGAAAAAATATTAGAAGAGGCAATTAAGAATTGCATGAGGGAAATGTACAAGAAAGCCCAACCTTCAGAGGATTGGGACCACATTGTATATAAATACCAAAGCGGTGAATTAGGTAAAAATGAGATTGTATATGATAGATATTATTTGTCTCAAGAAGAATTTACTTATATCCTTAACAAATATCTTCATGCTTATAGATTAGAAGATAAATGGCCTGAGTATGTTGAGGTTGTTGAGAAGTATCTAAGAGATGGGGGTTTAAAAGACTATTATGTTCCTGAAGTGATATACGAAGATGGAAGTAAGCAGCCCGGATATAGGACAGCGGAAAAAGTTCCATCTATCCAAGAAAGTGTTTATGAAATCTTAAGCAGTAAGAAACCTGACGAAGATAATTATATTCTATCCAAGAAAATTGCTGATAAAGTTTTAGAAAACATCAATCTGTGTAAAGAATTCTATAAATTTGGAAGAAGGGATGAAGACGCCTTTAGAGTTAATGTTTCTTTAGGTGCTTCTCCCACATGTAATCCTAAAACTGTTATTGAGTATTGGAAATCTCAAGGTAAAGATATCGATATTGAGGAAAGAAATCCGCTATTGTTTTGGGAAAAAGATGAATATGGTGAAGAATTCGAATCCATAATGGAAGATGAATATGGTAAGGATTGGAAAGAATTGTGGGATAAGAAATGGGAAGAAGAGGTTAAAAAAAGAGAAGAAGAACAGAAGAAGAAAATAGAAGAATTAGAAAAGCGGTTAAAAAATGGTACTGGAAAAAATTAAATATCATTATAATGATTTAGGTATTGTTCCTGCGGCGATAAGCGATATATCAAGCCGTAAAGAGGTTAACACCTATCTTGAAGACGGGAGCCTACCGGTGTTTACAGCACCGATGTCTACGGTTGTTTCTGAGAAGAATTGGAATATATATCACGAAAATAATATAATACCGATTATACCGAGAAACGTTGATTTTAAAACAAGAATGGGGTTACTTAAACAGTTTCAATGGGTCGCATTTTCCTTAAAAGAAATAGACGAATTTAAACTAATGGGCGATGGACAATACAAGGTGTGTGTAGATGTTGCCAACGGACATATGAAATGTTTGTATGACAAAATAAAAGAGTTAAAAACAAAATACCCGAACTTTATCATAATGACCGGCAACATAGCCAACCCTGAAACTTATTATGCAATTAGTAAAATGAATGAAGAATTTTACGGCACTCATAAAGTTTTGTTGGTTGATTATTTAAGGTTTAACATTGGGTCCGGCAGTGGGTGTATTACAAGTACATGCTGTGGAGTACATTATGCCCCTGCGTCCCTGATAGCCGATTCCTTATATT
>Ga0256405_10007056_pt1 | contig 17309 bp, 12 predicted proteins | sample RumenRJG_02DNA_FD_189096 | JGI IMG/M metagenome (GOLD analysis project Ga0256405, IMG submission 189096) | Bovine rumen microbial communities from Lethbridge, Alberta, Canada - RJG_02 | ecosystem: Host-associated > Mammals > Digestive system > Stomach > Rumen | place: Canada: Alberta...
GCACCATCACTGGAACTTATTGATGCTATACAGGATATTAAAACAGGACATATGTAATTAAAAATAATTAGACATATGTTATTTTAATTAAAGTGTGATTTTAGACAAATCTTATTTTGCGTGTACACTCGTGTTATAAACAGGCATAACGACACTAACTAGGGGAAAAATCTTGGTTCTCCTTACTCAATTTACCGTTAACCAAATTTACTCAAAATCATAAGTTTTATGGTCAATGATTACATACACACTTATAATTCGCTTTCTTATTCTATATAAACGAACGTTTTTTTATTCCCATTAAAAGATTTCACAAAAAAATTAATACATGAATAATCTATATATTTATCAGACAGTTATTTTTTTATGCCTATATTATTAAACGATATAAAGGTATTGAAAAAAAACGTTCATTAAATTTAGGCAACTGTATGGAGTGCAAATATGGCTAATATCGGGTATTTAAGAGTAAGTTCATTAAAACAGACTATTGAGCATCAGAAATATGAAATCAATCAGTATGCCACTGCAAATAATCTTGTTATTGACCGCTGGATTGAGGAGACTGTTTCATCAAGAAAGCCTTTAGATCACAGAAAGTTAGGAGAACTCTTAGATGAAATTACAAACCAGGATCTAATTATTTCCTGTGAGATTTCACGTTTTGGCCGATCCTTGCTTGAGATTATGGATATATTGAATGTATGTCTGACAAAAGGCTGTAGAATAGTTACCATTAAAGAAAATTTTCATCTTGGCGATGATATACAGTCTAAGATATTAGGTTTTGCCTTTGGCCTTGCCGCAGAAATTGAAAGACAATTGATTTCACAACGCACCAAGGCTTCATTAGAAAATATCCGTGCTGCAGGCAAAAAACTAGGCAGACCGATTGGGTCACAAAACGTGAAACTAAAACTCACAGGCCATGACCAGAAAATAAAGCAATTGTTATCACAAGGGAACTCTATAAATGCCATTGCCAAACGTTTAAAGGTTAACCGAGAAACTTTAAAACGTTATATTGCTAGAATGGAGAAAAACAATAACTGCAAAAATACTTAATTGCTACAATCTCAGTGCGATAAACTAGTTCTATATTCTAGGAAAAATTACTCGGAATTTTAGCTGTGCTCATGTAATGATCTTGAGTATTAACTCAATACCATTAAATGAACGGTTAGGCTATTTACACCTGTTACGTATCCACCCTAACGCATTTTCAGGCAAGGACTACCAATATTTTAAAGCAGCAGGCCGTGATATCTCTTCCCTACCCTCTATAATTCATATCCCCTAACCTAACCATGCACTATTTTCGCAAGATTTAAACTTTCTTTTTAAATTCACCTTAAAAGTCATACAATAAGCGCGCTCAGTTTAATTTACCTCATAAGGATCCCATAATGAGTACCAATGAAAGTCATTTAAAAGCTTTCCTTAAGCGCAAGAATATTGAAATATCCTTAAACCGTTATGCCATAGATGCCTTAGGCGCCATGGCGCAGGGTCTATTCTGTTCCCTCCTTATCGGGACAATTATGTCCACCCTTGGTCGACAGTTTTCTATTGAACTTTTGGTGACCATCGGAGGTTTTGCCGTTAAGATGTCAGGACCGGCGATGGCCATTGCCATCGGCAGTGCCTTACAGTGTCCACGCATGGTACTCTTCTCTCTTACCGTAGTGGGTGCTGCGGCTAATGGTTTAGGCGGAGCCGGAGGACCTCTGGCTGTCCTAATCATTGCCATAATGGCTGCAGAATGTGGAAAGGCCGTATCTAAAGAGACGAAAATCGATCTGCTGGTGACCCCGTTTGTCACGGTCTTTGTAGGAGTGGCTCTTTCTTTGGCCATTGCTCCACCAATTGGCAAGGCTGCCATCAGTTTAGGTAATATCATTATGCTTGCCACCGAGCTGCAGCCTTTTATCATGGGTATTGTGGTAAGCGTGCTGGTAGGAATTGCCCTGACCTTGCCAATTTCCTCGGCGGCTATTTGTGCGGCTTTAGGGCTCACTGGTCTTGCTGGTGGTGCTGCAGTGGCAGGATGCTGTGCCCAGATGGTGGGTTTTGCCGTTATATCCTATCGCGAAAATGGTGTCGGAGGTCTGGTATCACAGGGAATAGGCACCTCCATGCTGCAGTTAAGCAATATTGTCAAAAATCCAAGGATCTGGATTGCGCCCATTTTAACTTCGGCAATTACCGGCCCTATATCCACCTGTTTTTTTGCACTTAAAATGAATGGCGCTGCCGTATCCTCAGGAATGGGTACCTGCGGTTTTGTTGGTCAATTAGGAGTCTATAGCGGCTGGGTAAATGATCTCGAAGAGGGTACAAAAGAGGCTATCACCTCATTTGACTGGCTGGGGCTTATCATGATTTCCTTTATCCTGCCGGCAATTATCTGCCCAATTATCAATATGGTACTACGCCGTATCGGCTGGGTTAAGGATGGAGATCTGAAAATTTAAATCAGAAATTTTTAAATTCAAATCAAAAGAAAGAAAATCTCTGTGTTACATAAATAAAAAAAGGCTGGCACACTTTTTTAGCCAGCCTCCTGTAATTTATTTTGGCTATTTTTTATGTAAATGAACAATTTTGAGTTTATCGTGGGAGAGGCAACTTTCCTCATCACCTAAGATACAGCCAAGATTGTAAAGTTCCCGTGCTTTTTTAACATCCTGCTGCACAATCTCACCCTTTTCATAGAGCAGCGCGGCATTATAGCAGCCTAAAATCTCATCTAATTCGCAGCCCCTTTCATAGTTAAAAACAGCCATATTGCCATCCTGAGCAACCCCTAATCCGACCTCATAATAATAGCCAAGATTTGAACAGCCAGTGCCCACAAAGAGATTACAGGCCTTACGGTAATATTCTGCAGATTTTTCATAGTCTGCTTTTTTCTTTTCATCTTTATCAGCATAGATGAGGCCGGCATTGACACACCCCAGGCCATCAAGAAGGTCACAGGCCTTGGCATAGAAAAAAGCTGCAGTACGTGGTTCAGGAGGAGACTTTTCTGTACCATGCGCATACATATAACCTAGTGAGGAACATCCAAACGAATACCCAAGAGTACAGGATTTTTCATAAAGCTCAAGGATCTCCGATAACTTGTATTCAACTTTCTCGTCATTTTCATACAGTTCGCCTAAGGAATAGCAGGCTTGGCCATACTGTAAAGTACAGGCCTTTTTATACAGCTTTTTGGCCTTTTCCAGATCTTTATCGGCACCCCCGTTGCCATTGGCATACATATAGGCAAGCCAGGAACAGCCGGCACCGTTATTAAAATTGCAGGAATGTTCATAACAGGAAAGCGCCTCCCTGTAGCGCCCAAGCGAGGTGAGCATGATTCCGGCACGATTACACGATTCGGCATTACCAAGACTGCAGGCAGTCATATCATCCATAATAGCAGATTGACTACCAGGAGGTGCAGCATGAACAGACATACAAAGACCAAGGCCTAGCATGACATAAAAACCGTTCCTCAAAAGAATGCTCTTGTTTCTCATCATAATTCACCACACAAGCATTAGTTCTTCAAGATATTATCATATTCAAAACACAGCACCCGATAGGCTTCCTCATCCTCCTCAATTTCAGGGAAACGACCTATAGGCTCGTAAAAATAATTATCATGCTCATCATCATTGCACATGGATACTTCACCTAAAAGCACCGGTCCACCCGTATCTTTAGCCTTAAAATTGTGATAAAGATAAGGCGTTATGGTAATGCTTTCACCAGGATGCAGCAGAATACTGCTCCCGGCCTTAAAGGTTTTTCTCACTCCATCAAGACTTACAATCACATCGCTATCAAGAAGATGTCCGCTTGCATCCCCATTCCACACACCAATATAGACATCATTGCCACCGCGGTTGATGATATCCTCCATTTTATTGACATGGTAATGGGTAGGAGCAAACTGCGAAGGATAGAGCATCAGCACTTTCTCGGCATAGGTTTTAGGATACTTTTGAGGGGATTTAACATTGCCATTGCGTATAGTAAAAAGAGCAAAACCACATTCCATAAATCTGCCGGTGCCATAGTCTGTTATATCCCAACCTAGACGATTGTCAAATATTTCCAAGGCCCCCTCCTTATTCAAAAGAAAATCCTGCTTCTGCCAGGACGCAAAAGGAGGCAGGTAAAAATGGCAGTCTTCAAGGAGTTTTTCCATATCTTTGATGACGGAATTGATATGTGAGCGTTTCATAAGGCTCTCCTAAACTTTAGTAAGACACATTCCTATTTCTACAATATACAACAGACCGGAGACTTTTTAAAATCAAAGCCTTAAGAGAAGATCACATTTTAAGAAAAACTCCTCAAAAATGTGACAAAAATTCCCGCCTAAAAGAGATAACTAGACAAAATCCTCTGCTTTTAAAGGACATGGAGCATTAAGATTGTAACGTGCCTTTTTTCCAAGGATTTCAGGAAGACGGTAAGGTTCAAGTCCTAATGCCGGACGCACCGAACGCACCATCTCTTCACTTAGGGTATCTCCAGCCTTAAGGTTAGCAATAAGATAGAGAGAACGACGCCCCAAGCGCGAGGATTTATCCTCCTCACTAAGATAAACGCCTTTTTTTCCGAGTGCAGATTTAACCTGAGCGGCATCACAAACCAGTGTTTTAAGTTCGCTTATATTCATAGAAAAAGCGCTATCCACTCCGCCTTTTGCCCTGTCATCAGTAAAGTGCTTTTCAATCATATCAGCACCTAAGGCTATAGCCGCAATATCAAGAGTATCTCCTAAGGCATGATTGGAAAGCCCCGACTTACACTGGTATTTTTCCTTAAGATATGGAATCGAGCGAAGATTAAAGAGTTCAGGAATCGCAGGATACCGGCTCTCACAGTGCAGCAGGGTCAGATCTGTTACACCCCGCCTGCGCACAATGGCCACCGCACGGTCAATTTCTTCTTCAGTGGCAAGTCCTGTAGACATCACCATGGGTTTGCCTTTTTTGGCGCAGTAATCAATAAGACCGACATCATTTAACTCATAGGAGGCTATTTTATAGGCAGGACAGAGAGCATCCTCAAGACAGTCTACATCCTCCCTGCAAAAAGGCGAGCTAAACAGAAAAATGCCATGCGCTCTGGCATGCGCAAAGAGAGGTTTCATCCATTCACGCGGGGTTTTGGCTTTTTTATAAAGCTCATAGTAGGTCTGACCGCCCCACAGTCCCCCCTTTAATTTAAACTCCGGGCGTTGTGAATCTAAGGTCAGACTATCCTCGGTATAAGTCTGAATCTTAACTGCATCGGCACCGCACTCATGGGCCAGCTCCATAAGTTCCACCTCTCTATCATAGGAGCCGTTATGATTGCCGGATAACTCCGCAACAATGAGGGGTTTGTCATTACTGAAGGAAAAAGAGGGGGACATAATTTGGAACCTCCACCGTTAATTTAGAGTTTCTTTAAAGCCTCGATTCTGTCCTCAAGACTAGGATGAGTAGCAAATAACGAAGATAAATTAGCGCCATTGATGCATAAAGCCTGCATGGCTTCATGTTCACCGCGAGGCTGTGGCTGTACGCCCCGCCTTAAGGCCATAAGAGCCTTTATCATATTCTCTTTGCCGTTTAGCTGTGCCGAGCCGGCATCAGCGCGATATTCACGAAAGCGTGAAAACCACATCAGAATAATCTGAGCCACAAAACCAAAGACCAGCTGCAGCATACTGCGCACAAAAAAGGAAGAACCTGCAGACTGGGAGCGGTTACCGCGTGAGGCTAGGGCGGCCGCGACAATATAGGAGAAAAAGTACACAAAGGTATTTAAAATGCCCTGCAGCAATGACATAGTTACCATGTCACCGTTTTGGATATGGCTTATCTCATGTCCTAAAACGCCGCTAACCTCGTCTTTGTTCATGCTTCTTAAAAGTCCTGAGGATACCGCAACTAAAGCACTGTTCTTCGAGGCTCCGGTAGCAAAGGCGTTAGGATCAGGCGCATCATAGATCCCCACTTCCGGCATGTTAAATCCGGCTTTTGAACTTAGACGTTCTATAGTACTCACAAGAAAACGCTCTTCGTCGGTTCTTGGGATCTCAATCACTCTGACGCGGTAGGCGGTTTTGCACATGGATTTTGACAAAAAGAGGGAGATTACCGATCCAGCACAGCCAATCACCGCACAAAAGAGCAGCAGTCCCCCATAGGATTGCGCATTGACATCGATATCAAGAGCAACCAGGATAACCGCCCCCACAAGACCGACTAAAGCCACCACGGCAACCTGCATCAGAATAAATAAAAACACACGTAACATGGGAAACTCCTCTAAATACTATGTCACTCATCCTCTTAAAAAAGAGGCCTAAGAACTAATCCCTTATATTGTCTTCGTCAATTTCCAGCACATCCTCGTTTTCAGCCTTATTCTCCTGAACATTGTAAGGTTTGCCGTTTAAAAGAATATCTTTGCCTGAAACTTCGAGGCTCGTGGAATAGACCCCGCGGCTAATGCTGATCATACCGGCATTGAGCATATCATTTAAGCCCTGATCGTACTGAGCGGACACAAAATCATCCACAAAGGCCCGATCGGCATGAGCATCAAGACGGGCATTAAGACTTGAGAGCTTACCGGTATTCACATCCATTAAAGGTCTTATAAAACCCTTTAGCCCCACCGTACTGCCTTTATGAGTAAAGACAAAATCATCAATTTTAAAGTCAATAGGCTTTGAAAAGGCTTTGATAACCGCAAGATTAGGCTCTTCTGACTTAAGCGCCGACAGGAGATCACTTAAGGAAAACGCACCTAAAGAAAGGCTGTAATGCACCTTGGATAAATCATAGAGATTAAGGGCTTTTCCTTCCTTGATATACGGCATGCCAAAAAATAGATTAAATTCGCCGCGGGTTTTTAGGGTATGGCGTCTTAAACCGTCATCTTCCATGGCAAGATGCATCTTAAACTCATCCACCTTTAACTTGTCGCGCAAAGTGGCATCACGTACCTTTTCCTTAGGCGAAAAGCCAATCATATAGATGGTAGAAGACTCAAAATCAAAATTATCAAAGGAGATATCAAGACCATCAAGGCTGATGGTTTTATCTTCCTCACTAAAATGCGGACGCGCCTTCACCTTAAGTCCCAAAAATTCAAGATTGAAGGCATCACGGCCGGCATATTTGTCAAAACCGCGGCACTTTACCCCGGCCGAGGCAAAATCAACTTTCAGCGAGTTTTTCGAGCGTCCTTGGAACACGACTTCACTGTCACCGACACGACATTCACCGCCCTCAAAAGGGGCGGTAAAGGCATCTGTCTTCACCGCGCCATAGCCCTTCAGTTGCCAGGGCAAAAAGGACATGCTGCCGTACAGTTTGATGGGAGGCAGATACAGATATTTATGTAAAAGGGCATCCAGATTACCGGCTCCATCTACCTTCGCAAAAGAGGCCTTGATGGAGGTAAAGGAAAAATCCACGGTTACCGCAACCTCGACACTTACTTTCTCCTTGGTACCAAGTGTTTCCACACGCAAGAGCGCATTTTTTTCAAGGATGGAAGAAGACCGCGGCATATATACGATTTTTACATGCTTCTGACGGTGATTGATTTTATCAATCACTCCCTCTACCTTTGAGTCAAAAATATTGCTTGCTATGACAATGGCAACTGACAACAGCACCAGGAGCACACCTAGGCTTATCACAAGAAATTTTAAAAGTCTGCGCATCTATTCTCTTTCATCCTGTAGTTTTGCAAGTGCCCTGCCGCTGTCGCTTAAAGCCTTATGAGCAAAATCGCCAAAATAGTTTAAGGTTTTATTGAAATTCTCAATAAACTCCTCAATATCTCCATGTTCAACCGTACACAGATCTTCCTTTAGGGCGCTCACGTATTTTCTAATCAGTTCGAGGTTTGACTGTGAGGACATGATAATATCGGCGTAAAGGCGCGGATCCTGAGCAAAAAGGCGCCCTACCATCATAAGTTCAAGCCGATAGATAGGAGAGGATAGTTTATAGAGCGTACCAATACTCTCATTGAGTTTATACAGGAAATGACCGTAACTGTAAGTGGAGAAATGACGCAGTGCCTGAATAATGGACATCGCCTTATCGTGTTCTTCTGCGGTACATCTTTCGATTTTGGCTCCCCAGACTTCAAACTGCCTTATCAAAAAAGCGCTATCCTCCTCATTGCGTGCCGGCACACTCACTATTACCTGCTTGACAAGATTTTTCACATCCGGACCAAACATTGGGTGCAGGCCTAAGACTGTCCCCTTATGATACTTGAGCATGGCCTCGACCACCGGTCCCTTGACGGAGGTAAAATCACAGAGAATGTGCTGTGCCTTAAGATAAGGTGAGAGCCTTTTTATCACCTCACAGGTAATATCAATCGGTACACTCACTATCACAATGCGCGCATCTTTAAGATAGGTTTCGGCGTTATCCCAGCCCTTAGAGCCAAAAGCACGCACCTCGTAGCCTGACAGTTCAAAATAGCGTCTGAAGATGCGCCCCATGCCGCCGTTGCCGCCCACAATCACAACAGGAGAGTGTTCTTTGGTGCACTTTGGATAGATAATCTCATCCTCACCTGCAAATTTGTAGGATTCCCGCAAGATACGCAGCATCACATCACGCATAAGGGTGGCGGGCAGTCCCTGGTCACGGGCACACGACTCCACATGTTCAAGAACATGCTGTTCACGGGCTTTTGAAAATGCGCCTTCACCATTTTCAATCTTGAGGAGCGCGGCCTTCTGCACTAAGGCGAAGCGTTTTTTTAAAAGCGCAATGAGCTCTTCATCAAGACTATCGAGATCTGCGCGCAAACTGTCTAGAGTATTGCTGTCTGTCACTTGTCAATCTCATCTAAAAATTCTTCAACATTCTCGTCTTTTTTAACATCCATAACGGCCTGAGGATGCACCTTGCCCTCAAGATACTGCAGATAGATGGTGCGGGTCTGTACATAAGGGTCGACAGCATTATCAATGAGCCCTTCCTGATCTATCAGTGCAGAGCGGCTGTCGACAGTCCGTACCGCCTTAAAAGACAGACCTATGAGCGGGTTGAAGAAATAAAAAGGCCAGTTATCCACAAAGGAGGCATGCAGGCTGCGCTCAGTATTCATGCCCATCACCGGGATCATAAGATAGGCACCGCTGTCAATGCCGGCCCGTCCCATAACCGTATCAAATTCCATAGGTTTTTTCTCTAGTCCCATGGCCGAGGCGACATCAAAAAGCCCCAGCACGCCCACGGTAGTATTGATGAGAAAACGTGATATGGAATAGGCAGATCCCCTAAAGTCGCCGACAAAAGTATTATTGACGGTATTGTTGATATCCGAGATGTTCTCCAGAAAGTTATGCACACCGCTTCTGGCAAACTGCGGAAGTTTTGCATAACCATGAGCCACCGGTCTTAACAGATAGCGATCAAACACATAATAATTCATCTTCCAGGGGTAGTTTTTGTTGAACTCATACAAAGAATCGATGGAATTTCCAGGCAGGATCGTAAGACCATAACTGTAATCTGCATGTGAGGCCTTTGCCGAAATCTGACGCGGGGCCATCGGACTGTAACTTGAATGTGCCGCCATAGCACTTCCCGCCGTCATCATGAGGGTCAAAACCATAACCGCTATCTTTTTTAGCATAAATATCTCCTCTAGTGTAACTCATACCATTTTACAACAATGTGTCACGCAAAATAAAGGAATCACCTCCCCCCTGTTTGGTGCTACTTATCTAATCAAAAAAATTTTGCAGCACCGCACTGCAGAAAACGAGACAGTATAATTACAGTCACCAAAAATTAAATTTCAGTCACAAAAAAATAGCGGACAATTTCAAAATTTTTCTTAAAAAAACCACAAAAGAGTGAGGGAGTTAGCGTTAAATTACCAAGATTCTGCTATGATAGACAACAAAGGATAAATTTAAGCAGTTATTAAAGAGATCATGGACAGTTTAGACGTTGAAAGCAAGAAAACCGCCGCGGTAGAAAAAGAAATAAATTTAGGTGACAGTAAGAAAACCAGTGCTCAGGCCAGGCTCAACGCCCAGGCCACGGCTAACTACATAAGTATCATGTCCCGTCAGAAGGGCTTGCTTGCCGAATCCTCACAACGCACCCTAACGGTACTGTCCTCTAATCTCAACACCTATTTAAAGGAGGCCGGAGCCTTAGATGCCATCGAGGATGATAAAGATTCGGCGCAGTTAGGGCACTACAGAAAGCTGACGGTACAGGTCATCAATCGCGACCAGAGTCTGCAGGAGAAAGTCGCCCAGGATCTATCCACCTCAGGACAGTTAGTCCGCTCCCGGGATGCCGCCACCACCTTAGAGAAGAATCTTAAAAATCTGCCCCCAAGTCTCAATGAAGGAACACCTGCCGGCAAGAATCTTAACAAACTGATCTGTCAGTCAGTGGTTAACCTTACAGACTATGAGAATATGGGAGCGGGTCTGCAGCGTGATCTGTCGATTCGGGAGGTCTATCCCCCATCGAATACTCTATCGCTGCGCTCTAAAATTGCTACGCAGGATGCACTGACGGCATCAATAGCCTATGTCAAGAGCAATCAGCCTGAAGTGCTCGCTACCCTCAAGAATTCCTTAGAGGTGGTCAAGACTAAACCCGGAACCTCCACACCGCAGATTATGACGCGCTATCTGCGCAAGGCTTTAGATGAGTTTCCTAATGACTCAACCTACCTCGATATTTTTAAACAGAACAGGCAGAAAGCCGATGAGAGCAAGGAATATCAGGACGAAATCTCAAGGCAAACCGCCAAAAGGATTCAAACCTTAATCCATAAGGCTGCCGATACGGCACGACGCGGCAATCTGCTGCCAGAACCGCATCTTGCAGAAAAAGGCAAAAAACAGCCTGTAAATACTCAGTCGGCAACTGTAGCCAAGGATAGTTCTGCACTTAAGGATGCCTCAACCCTAACCCTTTCCGAATTATCCGACCGCGCGGCTAAACTGCAGCAGAAATTCCGTGAAGAACGGATCCGCATGGCGCAGGAAGGCAAACTGCCTGATCCTGCCGCACGCAACAGTGCCATCTCCAAAGAGGATGTGGCAAGACTTGACAGCGGGATTGATACCGCCATGAGAAGCGGTGATCTCAGGGCGCAGTCCCCACAGGGAACTCCTAAAAGCGAGACTCTCACACCTGAAGATGTCAAAAAACTGGCCTTAGATGCCATTCGTGAGGTGTTAAAGGAAACTGCCAAGGCACAGTTGGAACTGACGCAGAATGCCGCCAAAGAAACTGCAACTCAGGTAGCCGAGGTGCTCAAGGAATCAGTGCGTTCTCAGTTAGAGGCCACCCAGAACAATGCCCTGCTTAACACCAGCAAGGCTATCGAAGAGTTAAAGGCTACGGTTCGCAGTGAACTTGAGGCCAGTCATAACAGTACCCGCGAAACCACCGACAAAGTGGTGGCCGAACTTAGAGAATCTGTCAAAAATGAACTTGAGGCTTCCAAAAACTCCAACCTTGAAAATACCTCCAAAGTTGTAGCCGAATTGAAGGATGCCGTCAAAAGTCAGCTTGAAGCCTCCAAGAGCAGTCTTGAAAGCACCACCAAGGTGGTAGAAGAACTTAAAGAAACCGTCAAGAAGGAACTTGAGTCCTCTAAGACCACCACTCTTGAAAACACCTCCAAGGTAGTTGAGGAGTTAAAGAACACCGTACAAAAGGAACTTGAGGCCACCAAGAATTCCAGCCTCGAGAATACCTCCAAAGTGGTGGAGGAATTAAAGAATACCGTACAAAAACAGCTGGAGGCCACCAAGAATTCCAGTCTTGAGAATACCTCCAAGGTGGTGGAGGAATTAAGGAACACGGTACAAAAGCAGCTGGAGGCCACCAAGAATTCCAGTCTTGAGAATACTTCCAAGGTGGTTGAGGAATTAAAGAACACCGTACAAAAACAGCTGGAAGACTCCAAGAACAACAGTCTTGTCAACACCAGCAAAATTGTCGAGGATCTCAAAGAAACTGTCAAAAATCATCTTGAGCAGTCCAAAAACTCGGCTCAGGAGGTGGCTTCCCAGGTCGCCGAAGAACTGCGTAAAACAGTTAAGTCTCAGTTAGAGTCGCAGCAGAACACCAATAAGATGAACGTGGACAGGATAGCCGCAGAGCTAAAGAACAGTGTCAAAGCCCAGCTGGAGCTCTCACAGTCCACTGCCAAAGATATGACTGACAAGGCACTAAAGGAGCTGCTATCCTCGTTTAAGAGTGAAAACAGTACCACAAGAGAGAATACGCCTGCTGTCCGCAATAATGCGCTTAATTTTGCCGCCTTGAATCAAAATGAGGATGCCGAATTCTCCCTAAGCGGAGATCCTTTGAAACTAGGCGGTAAAAGTGATGAATATGCTTTAAATACCCGCTCTACTGCTGATCTTGTGCACGAGAAGACCATCTCTAAGGTAACTCATGACCTCAATACCGTCGCCGACACCCCACAAGAAGGGCTAAAGACGCCTCTACTGCAGACAGACGATGACAATGCGCTTTTAAAGAACGACAAAGCCGCAGAGGTCAGCGCACCGGCTACTGACGAAACCGCCAAAATTAGCAGTGCCCAGGACGAGAGAGCACGTGAGGCGCTGCATAGTGCTCAAAAAAAAGGTGAAGATGTCAACCTAAAAGAGGAAAATGTACCTAAGGATGCTGTCAGTACCCGCATCATTTTCAGTTCAGGAAAAACTATGGCCGAACATGAGGCCGATATTGAAAAAAGACTCGCTAATGCTCCACTGGCCTATCCTAAAGACATCGCCGCACCGCGAAATCCCCTTAAGGATGAAGTGCCATCTGTAGCCACTCTCATCCAGAACGATAATATCCTAGATGAGGAAAGGTCTGACAGCAGCGCCGGGCAGGATGCAGTTTCATCTGCAAAGAGCACCATCACTTACACGGACGGGGAAGAGCCAAAAGCCAATACCATCATCAGCCGAACCTCCCCAAATACCGCAGTTCTTGATGAACAGACCAAACTTGCCGACAGTATTCCTACAGAAGTGCTGCTACGCGATACCAGCGATGAATCCACTATCGAAACCGTCAATCAGTTTGCCTCGCGCTTTACTACAGCCAGCGGGATCGGAACCAGCACTCCTGTGGTGCCAGGCAGTACCGACACCCCAATTCCTAACACTGCGCAAGGTCTCACTCTTGAAGAAAAGGCTCTTGCAGAAAGTCAGATGAGAGAGCAGAAACTGGCGCAGAGCAGTTTGAGTGAGAGTGTAGACTACAGTACCGCCGCCGACGATACCCCGATTTTAAATCCTGATAATGACAGCTTTGATGAGTATCTGAATGCTGACAGCAAAACCCGCGCTGCCCGCGACAGTGCAGAAAAGGCGCGCATGTCGGTATGGCAGGGGCTTACTTCCGCCCATGATAGTGAAATGCAGGCAGGCAAAGCACCTTCGTCAGAGAATAGCTCCGGCATGTTAAATACCGATAAACAGAGTCTTGGTCAGCGTATTCTTGCCAATACCATCCCTGAGGATGAACTGTCTGACAGTGTCATTCCCAAAGATGTCAAAGATGCAAAACTTTTAAAGGAAAACGCTGAATTAGTAAAAGGCGAGAAGAAGGATGGCAGCGGCGCTGCCGCCACTACTGCTCCTAGCACGACTCTAGGTGCCGCTGCCGTGACCTCAGGACAGAGTGAACCGATACCGGATAAAACGGTAATCGACAGTTCGCAGGAATCTAAGGATAAAATAGGATTTTTCGGTAAATTAGCCTCCTTCTTCAAAAAAACCGACCACAAGGAATTGGCAGCCGCTGAACGCAATATCAGTACTCGCGAGTCCAACTCTGCAAGTGCCAATCTCATGGCTCTTGCTACCAAGGATTCACCATTAAATGCCCTGACGCATGCACTTAAGGTACAGATGAACAATGCCAATCTGCCATCTATCGTACGCGACCAGGCCAGGAATTTTTTAAAGCAGTTAGAAAATCCCATCAACGATCTGCCATCGGTACAGAACTGGCTGTCCTTTACCTCCTCGCCCATGAGTCCATCATCGTCACTCGCACTGGCTCTGCATCAGTGGGCCTTTACCCTTTTGTCCATACGTTTTGCTCAGTTAGGCAAATCCGTAGACAAGTTTTTGAAAAAGAAAATAAGTCTTTATGACGAACCTTTTGATGAAGAACTCAATGACATAAAAAAATTATTAAAGGATGGCTCGCGCGGCAGCATTTCTGGACTGTTGAATGATACTATGGATCAGATCCAGCGTTTTCAAAAACCGCAGAAAGAAGAACTGCCTGCTCTTTATCAGTATGTGCCGCTGCCTCCGGCCCGTGATGGCGGTCATGAGGGAGCCTTCAACGCTCGACCGGTAATAGAAGAGGATGGTGTCAGATCATGGCATCTGACCTTTGTCTTTGATCTTGAGAATCTCGGACCGATTGAAATCAAGGCCGTAGCCAAATTTCCACAAGTCAAACTCAATGTGGTCACCAGCACCTTTGAAGGACTTAAAAAAATTCAGGAATGCATGCCATATCTTAGAGAGAGACTGCAGCACTCCGGACTCACGACCACCAATGCCACAGCCCGTCTTGGTACTGTCCACTTCAGAGATGATATAGTTCCGCCACAAACTGATGGAACCCGCGCAAGAGATGATGAAAACGTATCCGTGGATATATAGGAGAAAACATGCAAGAAAATCACCATGAGGATGAGACTCCCATCAACGTTGAGACTATATATGATGAGACTCCTAAAAAGATTGATGCCACCGATGAGGATCTATCCTTTAAACAGGAATATGAGAAAGCCTCTGAGGCTGTAGCCATCTCTTACGATGCAAAAAGGCACTCTCCATTCATCAGTGCTCTCGGAAATGACGAGCGTGCCGAGGCCATTGTGGAAATGGCTAAAGAATTAGGCCTTTATGTTCACAAAGATCCGGCACTATTGAATCAGTTGAAAGGACTTAAGGAAGGTGAGGAAATACCTAAAGAACTGTATACCGTTATCGCCATTATCATGTCCTTTAGTTACTATCTGCAGGGTAAGACTCCTGAGGTATACAAGCGTCAGGATGGCAGCACCGCTGTCAATACCAATGCCTAGCGGCTAATTATTCTCTGAAAGATTTGGTCTTTTAAAATCTGCAGTTCCTGTACCGTGATTAAACCTGAATCGCGAAGTTTCTGCAGCCGTTCAAGAGACTTTAGAATATCCTCCTGTGATCCGTTGTCATGCTGTTCCTCACGATCATTTACAGAGTGCCCGCGCTCTTTTTTCTCATTCTCCTTTTTCTCATTCTCCTTGCTGCCGCACAGAGATGACATGCTTGTCACTTCTGAAAGGTTACGTGGTTTCTCAGCCACATTCCCGGTATTGTCGATTTTTCTTATAAGACCGGAGGTTTTCTGATTGACATTTTTTGCAAAACGGGCCAATACATCATTATCGAGTACCGAATCATATTCTTTTTTTAGTCGTTCGTTTAAAGACTGCTCCTCAAGGAGCGGATCGACATTCACAACCGTATTTGGATCAACATAGACAATCGGCGAGCCGTAGAACATCCCCACCGTATCTTCGACATGACTTAAATCCCAAAGTGGTTTCTTTTCAAAATAACGGGCATACATAAACATGAAACGCATGGTTTTAACCGCACTGATATCCCAGTTATCAAGATTCTGATTAAAAGCGGAGGCATCATAAAACATGGAGGCCATATTAGTGACATGAGAGACATCCCAAGAGCCGATATTCTGATTAAAGGACGAAGCAAACTGGAACATACCCCGCATATTAGTAACACTAGCCACATTCCACTGCGAAATATCCCGATTGAAGTTACTGGCGTAGCAGAACATAAAACTCATGTCAGTCACATGGGAGACATCCCACTTTTCAATACCATCGTAAAAAAAACGCGCCTGATCCCCGCCGCGCATGGTAGGTTCAAAGAGATGGCTCATATCGGTAATTCTGCTGGTATCAATATCCGCTAACTCAATATCTTCATTTAAAATCAGCTTTCTTAATTCGATTTTGCTCTTAGGAACAAACTTCTTACCCATAAATAACTCCACTCACTTTATGCTTTATGCAAAAAAGCGAGTCTGTCATATTTTTTAAAAGACAACATGCAAAAGATGGTATCTTATCCTGCTAGTGCAAGAGTTACCCGCAACAAACAGCACTTTAACAGAATCCATCCACAAGGCTGCTACTATTTTAAGTTCAATTTCCGCCAAAACCTTTGAAATCACAGCCAAAAAATATTTTTCCTTAAGGCAGCCTGCATCGAAAAGACTATACAGCAGAATGCCGTCTTGCAGACTGCCCCACGTAAAAGTCTGTCAGTTTATGGCACAATTTATAACATCGATGAACATTATGCTACTTAATTATTAAAAAATGCAAACAATAAACAAGACTAGATGTGTGGATTAAACGAAATACATGAGTATCTTTTGCCTCAAGACACAATTTCAACATCACTTTAAGAATCTTAGGATGTGTCTCAAAAATCATCAAGACTAGTGCAAAGAGATATGCAAAACACGATTTTGCTGCCTACCAGAATCGAACTGGTGACCTACTGGTTACGAATCAGTTGCTCTACCTACTGAGCTAAAGCAGCATCGGCATAATTTTAAAAAAATTGCGTTGTTTTTTCAACCTAATTTTTTTTCTAAAATATCTTTAAGTTACCCTATCAGGCTGTTTAACAGCATTTAAGAAAACGCTTCAAAAGTGTTTAATTGTTACTATTCAAAGTCTATATTTACTTAAAGTAACCTAATCCCTCCATAATCCTCAATAACGTTATTCTATGCTAGAATAAACAAAAAGTTATGTATGGAGAAGAATATGGAGAAGGATTTATTGTTTCTTACAGGCAGTGAGAATTTTCCGAGATTATAGAAGAGGGGGCTTATTATGTTGATAAGACTTCTTATTTAAAAACACTGTTTTAAGTTCCTATGAGGTGATGAATCCTCTCTTTATCCGTCCCCGTCGCTTTGGCAAGACTCTTAACATGGATATGATAAGGGAATTTTGTGAGATAAACTATCAGAATCCACAAGACAAATCCCGTCAGCAGAAACTCTTTTTGGATAACGGCAGAAACCTTGCGGTGGCGGGTGTCGACTACAAAGACCTGCGTGAAAAAATCATGGGAGAGTTCCCAGTTATAGATATCTCCTTTAAAACCATTGAAGGAGGCTCTTTTTCTGATGCAGTAAGTCAGCTTCTTTATAAAATTG
>Ga0256405_10007057_pt1 | contig 17304 bp, 15 predicted proteins | sample RumenRJG_02DNA_FD_189096 | JGI IMG/M metagenome (GOLD analysis project Ga0256405, IMG submission 189096) | Bovine rumen microbial communities from Lethbridge, Alberta, Canada - RJG_02 | ecosystem: Host-associated > Mammals > Digestive system > Stomach > Rumen | place: Canada: Alberta...
TTTCGGGTGCTATACTGTTTTGGCGACTTTGTAGGCGGAAGAAAGGAGTATCTTACCATGAAAGTCAGATCTTCAGTCAAGCCCATGTGCGAAAAGTGCAAAGTCATCAAGAGAAAGGGTTCCATCAGAATCATCTGCGAGAACCCGAAGCACAAGCAGAGACAGGGCTAAGACGCAGCAGTAAAATCTAACAGGAGGAAAAAAGCACAATGGCTCGTATTTCAGGCGTTGATTTACCGAGAGAGAAGCGTGTGGAGATCGGTCTTACCTATATCTATGGTATCGGTGTGACCAGCTCCAACAAAATTCTGTCTCAGGCCGGTGTGGATCCGAACACCAGAGTGAAGGATCTCACGGATGACGAGGTCAAGAAGATTGCCGAAATTATCGCTGAAACGCAGATTGTCGAAGGTGATCTGAGAAGACAGACCGCTATGGACATTAAGCGTCTCACCGAGATCGGCTGCTATCGCGGCATCCGTCATCGCAAGAGCTTGCCTTGCCGTGGTCAGAAGACCAAGACGAACGCAAGAACCTGCAAAGGCCCGAGAAAGACCGTTGCTAACAAGAAGAAGTAATTAAAGTAACGAGAATCACGCTGCATGTTTTATAAACAGGAACGGCAAGATTCGTAACAAAACAAGACGAGAAAGTAGGTTAGTTTAATAATGGCAAAACAGTCCAGCGCGAAGAAAGCCACGGCTAAGAAGCGCGTTAAGAAAAACGTTGAACGCGGCCAGGCGCACATTCAGTCTTCGTTTAACAATACGATTGTTACTCTGACTGATCTTCAGGGAAATGCTCTTTCCTGGGCAAGTGCGGGTGGTCTGGGATTCAGAGGTTCAAAGAAATCTACTCCGTACGCAGCATCCATGGCTGCAGAGACTGCCGCAAAAGCAGCTATCATTCATGGTTTGAAGTCTGTCGACGTTATGGTGAAGGGTCCCGGTTCCGGCCGTGAGGCTGCGATCCGCGCGCTTGCAGCATGCGGAATCGAAGTAACCAGCATTAAGGATGTGACCCCGGTGCCGCACAACGGCTGCCGTCCGCCGAAGCGTAGAAGAGTATAATCAGGAGGTAGAAAAGTGGCAGTTAACAGAGTTCCTGTTCTTAAAAGATGCAGATCTCTCGGCCTTGAGCCTGAGTTCCTTGGCATCAATAAGACGTCCAGAAGAACCTTAAAGAGAGCCAACCGCAAGATGAGCGAGTACGGCAGCCAGCTTCGTGAGAAGCAGAAGGCCAAGTTCATCTACGGTGTGCTTGAGAAGCCCTTCCGCAACTATTTTGAGAAGGCATCCCGCATGAAGGGTCAGGTCGGTGAAAACCTGATGATCCTTCTCGAGAGCAGAATCGACAGTGTCATCTTCCGCCTTGGCTTCGCAAGAACCAGAAGAGAAGCTCGGCAGATCGTCGGTCACAGGCACGTCCTCGTGAACGGCAAGATCGTCAACATCCCGTCCTACCTGATCAAGGCAGGCGATGTCATCGAAATCAAGGAAAAGGCAAAGTCCACCAAGAGATATGAGCAGATCCTCGAAGTGACCGGCAGCCGGATCGTCCCGGCATGGCTGGAGTGCGATCGCGAGGCGCTCAAGGGAACGGTGAAGTCTCTGCCCACCCGCGAAGAGATCGACGTCCCGGTTGACGAACTGCAGATCGTTGAGTTGTACTCCAAGTAATCAGGGTGTGGCCAAAAAAAGGAGGTATCATTCTTGTTCGATTTTGAAAAACCTAACATTGAGATTGTTGAGATCTCCGAAGACAAAAAGTTTGGCCGCTTCGTTTGTGAACCGCTCGAGAGAGGCTACGGCCTGACCCTCGGCAATTCGTTAAGAAGAATTATGCTTTCCTCTCTGCCCGGAACGGCAGTGAGCCGGATCAAGATCGACGGTGTCCTTCATGAGTTTGCATCCATTCCTCATGTCAAGGAGGATGTGACGGAGATCGTCATGAATGTGAAGAGCCTCTGCATCCGGAATTCGTCCACCGGCAATGAGCCGAAGATCGCCTACATTGATTTTGACGGCGAGGGCGTGATCACCGCGGCAGATATCCAGTGCGATTCCGACATTGAGATCCTGAACAAGGATCAGGTGATCGCTACGATCTCCGGCGGAAAGACCAGATTCAGCATGGAGCTGACCATTACCAACGGCCGCGGCTATATCAGCGCTGACAAGAACAAGGCAGCGGATGATACGCAGATCGGCGTGATCGCGGTGGATTCCATCTATACCCCTGTTGAGCGCGTCAACATGCAGGTCGAGAATACCCGTGTCGGCCAGACGACCGACTACGACAAGCTGACCATGGATGTATTTACCAACGGAACGCTTGGGCCGGATGAGGCAGTCAGCCTTGCAGCGAAGGTGCTCTCCGAGCATCTGAGCCTCTTCATCGATCTTTCCGAGAGTGCCCGGAAGGTCGAGGTCATGTCGGAAAAGAAGAACGACGAGAAGGAAAAAGTCCTCGAGATGAATATCGACGAGCTTGAACTTTCCGTCCGCTCCTACAACTGCCTGAAGAGAGCCGGAATCAACACGGTGGAAGAACTCATCAGCAAGAGCCCCGAGGATATGATGAAGGTCAGAAACCTCGGAAAGAAGTCTCTCGATGAAGTGCTTGAGAAGCTGAAGGAACTCAATCTTCAGCTGAAGCAGGGAGACGAAGTCCAGTAAAGCAGGCATCCCGCAGGGATGCTGAGTACAGAAAAGATCTATGTGCTGCGCCGGTAAGACCGTAAGTGCACGGCGTATGCGCTCCGGAAATGGAGGAGAACTGCAATGGCAAACTACAGAAAACTCGGCCGCAAGAGCGATGTCAGAAATGCAATGCTGAGAAGCCAGGCGACCGCACTGCTTGCAAAGGGCAAGATCATCACCACTGAGGCAAGAGCGAAGGAGCTCAGAAAGTATGTTGAGCCGCTGATCGCTCTGGCTGTCCGTGAGAAGGACAACTTTGAGACCGTTACGGTTACCGCAAAGGTCCCGAAGAAGGATGCCAACGGCAAGCGCGTTAAGGAAGAGCGTGACGGCAAGAAGGTCGTTGTCTTTGATGAGGTCCAGAAGGAAATCAAGAAGGACAAGCCCTCCAGACTGCATGCGAGAAGCATGATCAACGCGAAGCTTTATGACGTTACCGAAGTCGACGCAAAGAGGAAGAAGGCCCGCAAGAAGGTCGACCTTGCTGCGAAGCTGTTCGACGAGTACGGCCCGAAGTATGCTGAGCGTCACGGCGGATACACCAGAATCGTCAAGATCGGCCAGAGAAAGGGCGACGCGGCGATGGAAGTCCTGATGGAGCTCGTCTGAATCTGAGTCTGAATACAAAGCCGCAGGGAGACACCTGAAAGGGTGTCTCTCTTTTTTCTTATATAAACCGTAAGTTGCCCGCATATGATATAAAACCTATAATATGATTATCAGAACAGTATTCCCTGCGGGGAACTGCAGTTACTATATCTCAGTGGGAGAAGACACCCACTTCTCCAGGGAGGACAGAAATGAAAAAACTGATCAGGGCTATTCTGCTGCTGCTCACAGCGACACTCCTGACCGGATGGCAGGCGGTTCCTGCGGAAGCGGCGACCAAAAAAAAGATCCGCAGCGTTTCCATCAAGGTGAAAAACAAGCTGGAAGCCGGTTCGGAACTCAGGGCGGATGATGTAATCTGCGGGGAGCCGGATTCCGGCGAGCTTGGCGTCTGGACAACCTCGGAAAAATATGAGATTACTTCCCTCAGAATCACCAGCGGCACCACCTCACATCTGAAGGTCGGGCAGACCATCAAAGTCAAGGTCGTGCTCGAAGTGACGGATGACGATTATATTTTCCGCAGCGGCCTTGGAAAGAGTAATGTCGACGTCAGCAGCTGCGCGGAAGTGACCAGTGTCAACCGGTCCGCGCAGAAACTGACCGTGACGATCTCCGTCAGCGGTGTCAAGGGAGAATATGACGCGCCGGAGGATGCCTGGTGGAGAGATACCGGGATCGGAATCGCAAAGTGGACAAAGCCCTACGGGAGCGACAGCAACGGAAGCGGCCATTACGAGGTGGCCCTGAAAAAAGGCGGACAGATCATCACCAAGGTGGCGGACACCACTGCGACCACCTATGATTTTTATCCGTACATGACGAAGGCCGGGAATTATACTTTCCGGGTCAGGACCATCCCGCATACGGAAAATCAGCATAAATACGGGAAGACTTCAGACTGGACCGAATCGGAAGAGTATTGTCTTGAAGAGGACGAGGTCTACACCGGTACAGACTACAACGGTGGATTTTATCCGGTGCCGGATGGGATCCGACCCGGGGAAGCAGGATGGTACCGGGAGGGGGCGCATTGGCGTTACCGCTATCCCGACGGGACAGACATGAAGAACGGCTGGGCTGTCATCCAGGGCAGGCATTACCTGTTTGACATGGAAGGAAACATGATGACCGGCTGGGTCCAGCTTCCTGCAGGATGGTATTACCTGAGTGCAAGCGGTGAGATGCTGACCGGATGGCAGAATATCAACGAAGTATGGTATTATTTCTATGAGGATCCCGGCGCGGAATTCTATGGAAGAATGGCGGAGAATACGCTTGTACAGCGGAACGGAGCGACTGTGTACGTGGACGGACAGGGGCACATTATCACGGGCTGGGTCCGGATCGGGGATCACTGGTCCTATTTCTATCCTGATGGAAGCATGGCCAGGAATACCGTTGTTGAAACCTTTTACGTCGATGCAAATGGTGCATGGCGGCCCTGAAGAAAGGAAAAAACCGAAGGGAAACCCCGAAGGGAAACCCCGGCAGGCCGGGGCCGGAGGAAAAAGTGAAAGCGGTGATTGATAAAGCCGCAGATACGCGGTAGATTATTAGACATGAAGATCGTTTATTTCGGGACAGATGTTTATCTGCCCACCTTCATATTCCTGCTGAAGAATCATACAGTCATGAAGCTGTATACATATCATCAGACAGAAGATTACTTTTCCGACCGGGAGATCGTAACGCTGGCGGAAAGACTGGGAATTCCCTATTCTTATGATCTGATCACCATGGAAGAGGAGCGGCGATTCATTGCGGAGGGCTGCGACCTCTTCCTTTCCGCGGAATATGACCGGCTGATCCCGGTCCTGCCTGAGGAGGACGGATTCCGGGGAGTGAATCTTCACTGCGCGCTTCTGCCGGAAGGACGGAGTTACTGTCCGGTGGAATGCGCCATGGCGAGAGGCCTGAAAGAGACCGGGGTGACACTGCATAAGCTGGCGCCTCGCTTTGACGCAGGCAGTATCATTCTGCAGCGCAGGATCCCGATCCCGGAAACCTATGACAGCATTGACCTGACGATTGAGTGCGCCCGGGCCGCGGACGGGATGATCCGTGAATTCCTTGCGGATCCGGACAGACTCTGGAACGAGGCGGTTCCTCAGAAGGGAGTGTTTCCGGCCTGGTTCCTGCCCCCGTGGGAAGAGAGAATCATTACTCATGATCTTACTGTGGCGGAAGCCAGAAACAGATTCCGTATCTTTAACAGGATGGTCCGCATACAGATCGGTGAAAAAGAATATAATCCGGAATTCTTTGAGACCGGATCGGCGGTTTTCGGCCCCAGAGTGATCCTGGCGCAGGATGTCGTGATCTACGGACTGAAGGACGGTCATATCCGGACCCGCCTGCTCCCCGCGGATTCTGAGGGGAACGGGAGAGGAAGAAAGTAAGCAGGAGGAAGAGTATGGATATTTTCAGGAGCAAAGAGGACAATCCGGCGCGGGGAATCTCGGGACGGCTGCTTTGTGATCTCTTTCTCCTGATGACCATTCTGTTTTTTGTTTTTGCGAGTCTGCAGGTCCGATTCTACCGCGCGAAGACGGAGGAAGACTTTGTCAAAGTGGCGGCTTCCTACAGCAAGGTTGCAGCCCGGATGGTCAGAAATGCAGATATCAAAAAATATGTGGAAACGAAGGAAAAAGACGAGAACTGGTATACCACGAAACTTCGTCTGGACTTTCTGGTGGAGACCGGATCGATCAAGTATGTTTATATTGTGATCCCCATGGAGGAGGGATATCTCTATATTTGGGACGCGGGAGAGCAGGAAGGTGTCTGTGATCTCGGGGACTTTGACCAATACTATTCCGGCGGAGACGTGGTGATGAAGGAAGCCTTTGCCGCGCCGGCGGGTGACTTCCGGATGATGGTCTCCAATCATCCGTTATACGGATATGTGGTCTCTGTTTTCACACCGGTGTACAATTCCCGGGATGAGCTGGTTGCCCTCTCCTGTGTGGATCTGGACCTGAATGAGATCAACGAGGATATCGCCGAATTCCTGAAGTACAGTATCGGACTGCTGGTCATTCTGATGCTCCTGGCTACGATCGGGTTCTATCTCCAGACGAACCGCCTGATCGTACGGCCGGTCAAGAAGCTGGAGCGGCTAGCCGCAGGATATGTGAATGACCAGATGACTCACGGCGTCGTCCTGGAACCGGACATCCATACCGGGGATGAAATCGAAGCGCTGGCGAATGCCATTTCATCCATGTCCTCCCAGATCCGCAACTATATTTCCGATTTGGAGAAAGCCATTAAGGCAGAGGAAACCGTGAGGGCGGAGCTGGACGTCTCCCGCAGAATCCAGGAAGCTCTTCTTCCCAGAGAATTCCCGGCATTCCCGGAACTTGAGTATCTGGATCTGTATGCTTCCATGGATCCCGCACGGGAAGTCGGCGGAGATTTCTATGACTTTTTCCGGATCGATGAGAACCGGATCGCCTTCTGCATCGCAGATGTTTCCGGGAAAGGAATCCCTGCGGCGCTGTTCATGGCTTATTCCAAGACGCTGATCCAGATCGGAGCCCGGAGTATGGCAGATCCCGGTGAGATGTTTACTATGGTCAACCGGGAACTTTGCGAGAACAACGAAGCGGACATGTTCGTGACAGCGTTCTTTGCAGTCCTGGATCTGCGGACCATGCAGCTTACGTATGTGAATGCAGGTCATTGTCCGCCGCTTCTCCGCCATGCGGGAGAAGATGCTGCATATATGAAGATGCGTCCGGGGTTCGTCCTTGCAGGGATCGATACCGTGAAATATCGTTGTGAAAAGATCATTCTGAAGCCGGGAGATGAACTTATTCTTTATACAGACGGTGTCACGGAAGCCATGAACGAGGCGAAAGAACTGTTCGGAGAAGCGAGGCTCCTGGAAACAGTAAATGAGAACCGCGGGGTTTCCTGTAAGGAGCTCATTCTGCAGATCAGCTCAGCGCTGGAGGTTTTTGTCGGAACGGCGCCTCAGTTTGACGACATTACCATGCTGGCAGTCCGTCTGCTTCCGGAAAGCGGAGATATACAACAGACAAATGAAAAAATATGAGACAAACATCCTGCTGCTGTCGGTAGTTTTCTGCTGGGCAGCAGCGTATGTTTTTATTGAGACAGCTTCGGAAGTCCTGTCCCCCTTCGGCTACCTTGCCACGATCAACGGCATCGCCGCAGTCCTCCTGATCCTTGCTTTCCTGCCGCGGCTTCTGCGGACCACAGTGCCGGAATTCCTGCACGGCGTGATCCTGGGCTCGGTGATGACGGGGGTGCTTCTTGCCGAATATGCCGGCGTAAAGCTCACGAATTCCTCCACCGCGAGCCTTCTGTCTTCCCTGGACCTGGTGGTGGTGCCCTTCCTGCTTCTGTTTCTCGGGAAAGTGCCGAAAAAAAACCAGATCGCGGGAATCCTCCTCATCCTGGCGGGAACGGTCCTGAGCCATAAGCTTTCAGGGAGCGGGAACCACATTGCCGGCATCTTTTTTATGGCCCTGGACGGTGTCCTGATGGCCTTCTACAACGTGTTTTCCAACCGCTTCTGCGAAAAGGACGATCCCGTCATTCTTGCGACGGTTCAGCTCTTTTTTATGGCACTGGTCTCTCTCTGTCTCTGGTACAGAGAGGATCCGGCGGTCTTTTTCGGCGTCGCCTGGACCAGGAAGCTGGTCTCGGCAGTGCTGGTCCTGGGATTCTTCTCCAAAGCATTCGCCTATATCGTTCTCATGTACGGGGAGCATTACGCGGACCCCATCGATGTAGTGGTCATTTTCGCCCTGGAGCCCATCATCACGATGATCTTTGCAGCCTGCATCCCGGACAGCTTCGGCGGGGCGGAGACAGCGATCACCCGGAACGGTCTGATCTGTGCCGCTGTCATCATTGCGGGTTCCATCATCGCGGGAATGGAACCGGAAGAACTGCGGGAGCTTTGGCGGAGGATCTTATGTTTGTTCCGGAGCCGCCGGAGGGCGGAGAAAACAGCGGCCGCGCTGCCGGAAACAGGCGCTGCGGATTCCGGTGAGGAGGCGGAGCCCTGCCGGAGGACGGCGGGGACCTGGTCCCCGGGGCAAAGCTTCGTGAAGGTTTTTGTCACCTTCGTGCTGCTGGGCGGCAGCTTCAAGGTTATGACCCTGATCCCGGGATATACGGAGATCCGTCCGGTGAACGGGGTCGCGCTGCCTGCAGGGCTTCTGTTCGGGCTGCCCGGGGCAGCGGCCTGCGGCCTCGGAAATCTGGCCGCGGATCTGTTCGGTACATTGAAGGACACGTCGGTGCTCGGCATTCTGGTCACCTTTCTTCAGACCTTTATCCCTTACCGCCTGTGGGGGCTGTACGGGGAAGGAGGGCCCGACATCCATACCCGCAGAAATCTCGCCGCCTATATTTTCCTGACCTTTGCGGGAGCGCTGTCCTGCGCCTGGAGTCTGGAATACGGGATCTTCTATTTCAGTCACACGTGGATCCCCAGGCTTCTGCAGTATATTTTCCTGAACAGCCTGTTCTTCCCGCTGCTTCTCGGACTGCCGGTGTTTGTGATCCTCACGTCCTCCAGCGTCAGGCTGGTGCCGGCGCCGGCGCTTCCCTGGATCCTTCCCCTCAGCGGACCCCTCCGGAGAGGGCTTTTTGCCGCACACCTTATGATCGCGGCAGCTTTCGCTGTTCTGACGGTACTTGGGATCACGCCGGCTTCCGGCGGGAACATTTTCTTCCCTGCCGCATCATTTCTGGCGGTTCTTCTTCTGGGGGCGGCGCTGCTGTAGCGGAACCGGGCGGGACGCGATATACTGGAGACAGACCGGAAAACAGAGTCATTCCGGCAGGCATGATTCAGCATGGCATCATTCAACAAAGCATCATTCAGAAGGGAATCATTCGATGGACCAGGATCGCAGACAGGAGTATCTGAACATTTTCATGTCGGATTATGACAGCCTTCTCTGCATTGATCTCGCGGAAGATACTGCAGAGGCCATTATGGAGGCCGGGATCCTGAAGTACGCGGAGGGAAAGGTTCCCTATTCCGCCGGGATCCTCAAAAAGATCATGGCAGCTGTCGCGCCGGAATATCAGCCGTGGGCGGAGGAGCAGCTGAGCCTCGAAAACATGATCCGGGAACTTCGGGACCAGGACATTTTCAAGGTCGTCTGCCAGCTGAAGGACGATCTGGCCGGCAAGGCGGAGGTGCGGCTCTTCCGCAGGGAAAACGGCGAGCCGGTATCTGCCATCCTGGCGCTTCGGAAGCCCGTGCGGAGAGGACAGCTGGAAAAGCGGATCCGGGGAGAAGACAGGGATTCTTTGTTCTGTATCCGGAAGAAGATGGAATTTGAGCTGGGGCATCACCAGGAGATGATCGAGGGCCTGACCCGGGAATATGAATCCGTCTTCCTGGTGGATCTGAATACCCTGAAGTACCAGACCCTGCGTCTCAACGACCGTCTGAAGGACTATATTTCCGAGCATCTCGTGCAGGACTACTTTTCCTCCTTCCGCTCCTTCTGTGCCCACCGGGTCTACCTGAACGACCGGGAGCCGATGCTGGAAGCCATCTCCCCGGAGGGGATCCGCATCAGCCTGGCGGAAAATGATGAATTCGCGCTGGTCTTCCGCGTGATCCGGGAGAGCAGTCCCGTTTATATCCGCGCGAAGGTGGTACGGGTCGGGAAAAAGAACGGACCTCCGGATGAAGCCCTGATTGGATTCGCGAACATCCAGGAGGAGCGCCGCGCCGAGCTTCAGCAGCGGCTCCTCATCGAGAGCGCGCTGAAGCAGGCAAAGCAGGCGGATGCCGCGAAGACCATGTTTCTCTCAAACATGTCCCACGATATCCGTACGCCGCTGAACGCAATCCTCGGTTATGTCACCCTGGCCTCCCTGCAGCCGGACCGCAGGGAGATCGTCGAGGACAGTCTCCGGAAGATCCGGATCTCCGGAGAGCATCTTCTGGGACTCATAGAAAACGTCCTGGATGTGAGCCGGATCGAGAGCGGCAGGATGGAGCTTCACGAGATCCCCTGCAGCCTGGAAGCCACCGTGCGGAATTCCGTGAGCATGATACAGCAGGAAACCGGACAGAAAAAACAGGAGCTCACGGTCCGGATCAGTCCGGAGCTGGAAGACAGGGTGGTCTGCGACGAGGTCCGGCTGACCCAGATCCTTTCCAATCTGCTGGGAAATGCAAGCAAATATACGCCGGAGGGCGGATATATCAGTCTGGAGGTCCGCCAGGGGAATCGCTATGCAGACCGGGAAGAAGTGGTCTTTACGGTCCGGGATGACGGGATCGGCATGTCGGAAGAGTTCCAGAAGCACATTTTTGAACCCTTTGAGCGGGAGAACAATACCACCGTCAGCCGCGTCGCGGGAAGCGGTCTGGGAATGTCCATCTGCCGCGGTCTGACGGGCCTCATGGGCGGAAACATTCATGTGGAGAGCAGCCGGAACAGCGGGACCACGGTGGAGGTTCGGCTGGAGCTCCGCATTGAGCAGAGCCGGGACCGGGATGACGAAAAATTCGCGGACGAGGACGGCGCCGGCATCCGGAGCAGGATTTTTGAGGAGAACATGGGCCGCGCCCGGAAGTACACCGGGGCCCCGGAGATCCTCCTGGCGGAGGACAATACCATGAACCGGGAGATCGCCGTCCGGATGCTGCGTCATCTGGGCTTCCATGTCCGCACCGCGAAGAACGGAGAGCAGGCCATGCGCATGGTGCTGGATGCCGTCTCGGGAAATTCCGGTGCGATTCCCGATGTGATCCTGATGGACATCCAGATGCCGGTGATGGACGGATATACGGCAGCAGAGCGGATCCGGGCCATCCAGGGACAGCCGGGCCAGGAGATCCCCATCGTCGCGCTGACGGCGGATGCCTTTGCCAGCGATATTACCCATGCCCGGAGATCCGGGATGAATGCCTTTATCGCGAAGCCCATAGACCTGGGCATCCTGAAGGAAATCATAGAGACCTTTGCAGAAAGGGAAGGGGAAGCGGATGGCACAGAAGAATGAAAAAAACCGGATCCTGGATCTCAGAAATCCTCATCTGGCGGATGTGATCTATGAAAACCTGGTGGAGGAGATCATCGATTTTCAGAATGATCTGGACGAAAACCACGAGGTCGGCGTCCTGCTGGCATCCTTCGGCTCCTCCGTCCTGATGAATGTCACGGAGCTCGGCTACCAGAATCCGGATATGCTGTATTTTTACGGGTACGTCAACGGGAACGAAGCACGCCTGATCCAGCATGTCAGCCAGCTGAATTTCCTTCTGATGTCGGTGGAGCGGGAGGATAAGACGCAGCCAGCACGGCGCATCGGGTTCCGGAGCAGCAGTGACGAGGAGAACGGAGCAAAGAGCCTTCCGAAGCCTGAGCATAAAGAAAAACAGGCTCCCGGTCAGAAGACAGGACAGACGCCCTGACAGAAGGATGAGATAAAACAGGAGGAGTTGAAAACCTTTGAGTCTGATGAAGCGTGAAGAGGCAGATCAGAGACCCGGATTCGGGCCATCAGAGGAAAGTGATGTCATGCGGCTCGTACGGGAGAGCCGCAAGGGTCTGCTTCGTGTACTGTTCAGCCGCGCCGCCCAGTTTACGATTCTGATCCTGCTTCAGCTGGGGATCCTGGTCGGGGTTTTTTACTATCTCCAGGAATACCTGCCCCACGCCCTTTTACTTCATGTGATCATTATGGCGGCGGCAGCGCTCTATATTATAAACGGCAATATTGACCCGTCTCCGAAGCTGACCTGGCTCCTTGTGGTCTTTCTGTTCCCGGTCTCCGGAGTACTGCTTCTGGTGATCGTAAATACAAACCTGGGAAACCGCAGACTGAAGGAGGAGATGCAGAGCATTGTCGACCGGACCAAGTGCCGGATTCCCCAGACGCAGAATACGCTGAACCGGATGATGGAATACGAGCCGGAGATGCTTTCGCTGAGCACATTCATCAACAAGAGCGGCTGTTATCCGGTCTATGAGAACACAGACGTCCGCTATTTCCCTCTTGGAGATGACATGTTCCCGGTGTTTCTCGAGGAGCTCCGGAAGGCAGAGCGGTTCATTTTTTTGGAATTCTTCATTATCCATGAGGGATATATGTGGGGAAGCATTCTCTCCATACTGGCCGAGAAGGCAAAGCAGGGGCTGGAGGTGCGGGTCTGCTATGACGGGACCTGTGAATTTGCGCTGCTGCCGCACGATTATCCGGAACGGCTTGCGAAACTCGGCATCAAATGCAAGGTCTTTTCTCCCATCAAGCCCTTCATTTCGACCCATTACAATTACCGGAATCACCGGAAGATCGCCGTGATCGACGGAAAGGTCGGCTTTACCGGCGGCGTGAATCTCTCGGACGAGTATATCAACCGCAGGGAGGTCTACGGACACTGGAAGGATACCGCAGTCATGCTGCGGGGCAAGGCGGTTAGGTCTTTGACGCTCATGTTCCTTCAGAGCTGGGGGCTGCAGGGCGGCAGAGCAAACTACGGGAAATACCTGAAGCATCTGGACGACGGGACAGAGATCCCGAACGGTCTGGTGCTTCCCTTTGGTGATTCCCCACTGGATGACAAGCGCGTCGGCGAGCTGGTCTATATGGACATCCTGAACCGGTCGGAGCACTATGTGCATATTATGACGCCCTATCTGATCCTGGACGGAGAGATGGAGACAGCGCTGAAATTTGCTGCCGGACGGGGCGTGGATGTACGGATCATCGTCCCCGGTATCCCGGACAAGAAGATCGCCTATGCCCTCTGCCAGGGCCATTACCGCACACTGATCGATGCCGGCGTGAAAATATATGAGTACACACCGGGATTCGTACACGCAAAGGTCGTGGTCAGCGACAATGAGACAGCGGTGGTCGGCACGATCAACTTCGATTACCGGAGTTTCTATCATCATTTTGAGTGTGCAGTATACATGCACGGCACGTCCTGCATCGGCACGGTGGAGGCGGACTTCATGGAAACGCTGAAGCTGTGCCGGGAGGTAAACGGAAACCGGATCCGTCAGCGGCCGATGCAGATGAAAGTTCTGGGAATCCTGGCAAAGGCTGTGGCGCCGCTGATGTAACAGACATCAACGCTCCCGGGCAGGGAATGATGCGGAACGCGAACAGCCCGGAGAGGAGTTTGAAAAAGAACTGGAACAGCCCGGAAGCGGGGCTGAAAAAGAGGAGGAGAGTCAAATTGAGTACGGAAAAGAACGAGGTTTCCGGAATGAGTGAGACGAACGAGGCTGCCCGGGATATGTATCTGGAGACTGCGGAGGCACTGCTGAAGCTGATCTCTCTGAGCCCGGACTGCTTTCATGTGGCGGACAATCTGAAGACCATGCTGGATATGCAGGGCTTTTCGGAGCTGCGGGAAAACGAACGCTGGGAGCTCCAGCCGGGAAGAAACTACTATGTGATGAGGAACGGATCTTCGCTGATCGCGTTCCGGCTTTCGGGACCGGATTTCCGCGGATTCCGGATCATTGCCTCCCACAGTGATTCACCCTCCTTCAAGATCAAGGAGAATCCGGAACTCCCGGGCGCGGACTGTTATGTACGGCTGAATACGGAGCGCTACGGCGGAATGCTGATGGCTCCCTGGTTTGACCGGCCCCTTTCCGCGGCAGGCCGTGTGTTTGCGGAGGTGACGGACGGCGCCGCGGGCGCGGAGCTTCCGGCGGAGCTGGACCCGGAACTGAAAAAGCTTCTGACCGGGAAGAAACGGATCGAGCAGCGGCTGGTCAACATCGACCGCGATCTTCTGATGATCCCTTCCCTGGCGATCCATATGGACCGGAGCGTCAACGAAGGGAAGAATCTGAATCCGCAGAAGGACCTGCTGCCGCTGCTGGGAAGCGGGGCGGTGAAGGGACGTTTCGCAAAGATCGTCGCGGAGGCCGCGGGCGTCGCGCCGGAGCAGATCCTGTCCTCGGATCTCTACCTTTATGACCGCACGGCCCCCTCTGTCTGGGGCGCGGACCGGGAGTTCATTTCCTCGCCGCGGCTGGACGACCTGGAGTGCGCTTTCTGCACCTTCTTCGGCTTCCAGCGGGCGGTCAATGACACGGATGTTCCGGTCTATGCGCTGTTTGACAATGAGGAGGTGGGCAGCAGCACGCGCCAGGGCGCAGCTTCCACCTTCCTGAAGGACACGCTGCAGCGGATCGGAATCGCCGTGGGGAGAGATGCGGAGCAGTATTATACCGCCATTGCGGACAGCTTCATGATCTCAGCGGACAACGGCCACGCAGTCCATCCGAATCTGCCGGAAAAGGCTGACCCGGTGAACCGGCCGGTCATGAACGGCGGGATCGTGCTTAAATACAGCGCGAACCAGAAATACACGACGGACGCCGCCAGCGCCGCGGTGGTCCGGAAGATCTGCCGGGACGCGGACATCCCCTGCCAGACTTTCACGAACCGTTCAGATATCCCCGGCGGGTCGACTCTCGGGAATATTTCCGGGAACCAGGTGCCGGTGCGGTCTGCCGATATAGGCCTCGCTCAGCTGGCCATGCATTCGCCCTATGAGACCGGCGGTGTGAAGGATCCGGAGTATCTGCGGAGATTCGCGGAAGCGTTTTACAATGCAGTGATATAGAGCCGTGCAGGCTCATGCTGCCAGACTCGGAATGCTGCGCATTCCTCGCGGGGCAGCGCGTCGTGGAACAACGCCGTGCAGGCTCATGCTGCCAGACTCGGAATGCTGCGCATTCCTCGTTGGACAGCGCAATCCCTATACACGCACAGAAAAAAACCTGCGCTTTCATGCAAGCATGAGCGCAGGTTTTTCTGTGCGTGTGCACGGCTTACTTTAATGCCATGTCTCCGTCTTTGACCCATCCGAGCTTTCTGCAGCCCATGTTGATGATGGGGCAGAGAACTGCGGGAAGAATGAAGCAGATCAGAATGAGGCCCAGCCAGTCAAAGGCGGTGATGGCTGCCTTGGTGCCTTCCGCCACGTCCTTGACCCAGCCGGTGTAGACACCGATCTGGCCCACCAGACCGCAGGTGCCCATGCCGGAGGAGACCGGCGCACCGTCCATGCGGAGTTTGAAGATGCAGGTGGCGATGGGGCCGGTGATCGCGGAGGTGACACAGGGCGCGATCCAGATCTTCGGGTTGCGGACGATGTTGCCCATCTGCAGCATGGAGGTTCCGATGCCCTGGGAGACCAGTCCGCCCCACTTATTCTCCGGGAAGGACATGACTGCGAAGCCGACCATCTGAGCGCAGCAGCCTGCGACGGCAGCGCCGCCGGCAAGGCCGGTCAGGCCGAGGGCTGCGCAGATAGCTGCGGAGGAGATGGGAAGCGTGAGGGCGATGCCCACGAGTACGGAGACCAGAATGCCCATCAGGAAGGGCTGAAGCTCAGTTGCCCACATGATCAGGCTGCCCAGGGACATAGCCGCTTTCCCGAGGGCGGGGGCCAGCAGCGCCGAGAGGGCGACGCCGGCGAAGATCGTTACCATGGGCGTGACCAGGATGTCGACGCGGGTCTCCTTGGAGACTGCCTTTCCGATCTCAGCGGAGATGATGGCGACGAACAGGACTGCCAGCGGTCCGCCTGCGCCGCCGAGGGCGTTGGAGGCAAAACCGACCGTGATCAGGGAAAACAGGACCAGCGGCGGGCAGTGAAGGGCGGATCCGATGGCCACTGCCATGGCCGGACCGCTCATGGCGCTGGCAAGACCGCCGACCGTATACTCGGTTCCGGCCACCGTGGCCACCGGGTTCGTCAGAAACGGAATGTGGAACTGGCTCCCGATGGTGTTGATGATGGTGCCGATGAGCAGGGAGCAGAAGAGACCCTGCGCCATGGCCCCGAGGGCATCGATTCCGTAGCGCTTCGCGGAGATCTCAATATCCTTTCTCTTTAAAAAAGCCTTGAAGTTTTCCATCCTTTTTCCTCCCCCTGGAGAATTCGTCAGGGACGATCCTCCGAAATAGTGCCGGTGTAGTTCCGGTAAACTGTGCCGTGCCCCGGACAGAAATAAGAGGGTATATACACGGCAGGTGTCTTGACACATGTCATGTATATACCCTTGTGAATAAAATGTCAATCGAAAACACGGATTGTTCACAAAAATGGACAATAATAGTTGTGAAAGGCGGAATATTGCGGATTTTTTCTTATGCCTGCTCGTTCAGAAGGACGCCGAGCTCGGAGAGACGGCTCAGCATCCGGCCGCAGGCTGCGACGCTGGGACAGACGACGGTGTGGAGGTGAATTCCTTCCGTCAGCATGGAAAGCGGCTTGGCGTCGGCTTCCGCACTGTGACGGATGAACTCGTCCACGTCGTGCCGGCTGGAGAGCTCCAGCTGACCTGCGATCTGTCCGTAGATCGGGTGTTCCACGATCACGTCGCGGACCGTACAGCCCTCGTCCACGATGGCGTACAGTTCGTCCCGCATGACTTCGGCATCATGCCTGCAGGCGATCCTGCGGACGATGTGGGAGCTTTCCCGTTCGATCCGGTATCCCCGGGGCGTTGCGGTGATCTCGCTCCCTGAAGCGCGCAGAAGGGCCACGTCGCCCACAATGATCTGCCGGCTGACGTTGAACCTCGCGGCAAGGGCGGAAGCGCTGACAGGGCGGTCTGCGCCGCGCAGGATCTCCAGGATCGCGGATCTTCTTTCTTCTCCATCCATTGTTATGCAGTCCCTTTCTGAAAAGACGGCGGTCTCCGGCCTCCGGAATTCAGAGGCGGAGCCACGAAAAAAGTATAGCATAAAGTAAAGTCTGAGGCTATTTTCAACTTTATGGTTGATGTCGAACATGTGTTCTGTTATAATGAATTTATAAACACAAGAAGAAAGAAGAAGAACACATGCTTGAAACCAGTTTGAAGGAAGTCCTAACCGCATACAGAAACCTTTCATTTTGCGACCGGACAGCCTTTTATTATTCGGTTTCCAACGACGTTGACGTCAGCGAAAGCAACCTTCAGGTTTTTCTGTTCAAAACCCGCCTTAAAGAAGGCAG
>Ga0256405_10007058_pt1 | contig 17303 bp, 13 predicted proteins | sample RumenRJG_02DNA_FD_189096 | JGI IMG/M metagenome (GOLD analysis project Ga0256405, IMG submission 189096) | Bovine rumen microbial communities from Lethbridge, Alberta, Canada - RJG_02 | ecosystem: Host-associated > Mammals > Digestive system > Stomach > Rumen | place: Canada: Alberta...
AATAGTGTCAGTGTCTACTTATGGAAATGAAAAAGTATAGAACTGTCTACTATTAGAAACAAAAAACATTAAAAAAACATTTTTTGTGTCTACTTTTTGAATCTGGTACAGCCTTTTACCAAAAAATCAAATAAATTTGATTATTATGCCAAAATTCTTGCGTATGTCAAACTTTTTTAGTATCTTTGCACGATTTTTCATTTCGGAAAGTGCTGTTGGATATAGAATATTCGTTTGAAAAAGTGTAATAATAATCAGATAATTCGTTTGAAAAAATGTTAAAAAGAAAGATTGAGAACACTCTTTTGCAGTGGAAGAACCATACTAACCACAAGCCGTTAGTGATAATGGGCATCCGCCAATGCGGTAAGACCTTTATTGCCCAACACTTTGCTCAGGAGCACTACAAGACGGTTGTTTATATCAATTTTATCAAGCAGCCGGAACGAATATCTGCGTTTGTAGGTTCCAAGGCGGTGGACGACATCTTGCTCAGTCTTTCTGCTCAGATTGCGGGCATCACGTTCACACCCGGTACTACCTGCTTTATCTTCGACGAGATTCAAGAATGTCCGGAAGCTCGTACAGCACTTAAATTCTTCAAAGAAGACGGACGTTTCGATGTTATTGCTACCGGTTCACTCCTCGGTGTACAAGGCTATGGCGACGAGAAAAAGAAACAACATCGTAAACTGATACAGCAAAAAGAGCTTGGTATCAACTCCGTTCCGGTCGGTTCAGAAGACATCGTGGAGATGTATCCGTTGGATTTCGAGGAATTCCTATGGGCAAACAATATCTCCACGGAGGTGATTGATGCACTCAAGAAGTTCTACCGCGAAGAGACACCCGTTCCGGCCGGAATTCACACTGCCATGAAGAACCTGCTCAACCAATACATTGCTATCGGCGGCCTGCCTGATGCTGTGAATGCGTTCCTTTCGTCCAAAAACATGAACGAGGTGAGCAAAGCGCATCAGTCGATCTTGAAGGAGTACCGAGACGATATGGTGAAGTACGCTCCCGATAAGGACAAACCGCATATCCGTGAGTGCTTCAATTCGATTCCCAAACAACTGGCCAAAGAGAACAAGAAGTTCCAATACAACCAAGTCAAGCCGGGAGGTAGAAGCGATACCTATCTTGGCTCGCTGCAATGGTTGGAAGATGCGGGGATTATCTGCCGTTGCTACAATACCGATATTACCGGTCTGCCCATGGAGGGAAACGCTAAAGACAACGTTTTCAAAGTCTATGTGTCGGATATAGGCTTACTTTTGGAGATGTTAGGATCAGGCACGCGTGCGGACATCCTGCAAGGCAATTTAGGAGGATTCAAAGGGGCTATCTTTGAGAACTTGATGGCGGATACCTTGCATAAGAAAGCACAGAGTCTTTATTATTTCCAAAAAGAATCCGGACTGGAATTGGATTTCCTCGTTCGTATGAAAGGAGAGTGTGTCCCATTGGAAGTAAAAGCTAAATCATCCAAGGCGAAGAGTGCTAAAACCGTGTTGGCGCATCCGGAGAAATATCACGTCCATCAAATCATTAAGTTCGGTGATTTTAATATCGGTCGCGAAGGTAACCTGCTCACGATGCCGACGTATATGCAGTTCCTGCTTGACCTTGAGCCCGAACAGATTGTGTTGGAATCGATAGACACCGACCAACTCACGCAATGGGCCAAGCAAGCCCTTGCTGATAATTGAAAACCGACGAAGGCGGCAGGTTAACCAAATCGTTTACCCGAGTTCTATAATGGCACATGCGAGTATCTGAAGAGTTTAGGAATTGAAGAGATATAAATGACACTTTTTCTGATCATATTATCCGTTATCATCGTTCTCGCAGCGGTATTAGCATATCTGTATCGGCAGCAGATAAAGGATTTGTATGTCAAACTGCAAGCGAAGCGTGAGAAAGAACGTCAGGAACGAGAAGCGGAGAAAGCACGATTAGAACAAGAGCGGTTACAACGTGAAGCGGAAGAACGCGAGCGGAAGCGCAGACAAAAAGAAGCCGCTGATGCCATTCTTCAAGAGTTTCTCCAAAAGAATCCATATATTGCTATTTCCGATTGGGAACAGGTCAAAAAGCAGATATTAGAGGTATGTCCGTTCTATGAATTAGATCCTAATTTTGTTCCGCAACATAACCGTGAGTTTCGTGAACAACAGAAGATAGAGCACAAAGAGTATTTTGACACTCTCTTTACTTATCCGCTTGACGACCAACAACGCGAGGCTATTGTAACGCTTGGCGAAAATGTATTGGTAGTGGCTGCTGCCGGTAGTGGAAAGACGGCTACTATCGTTGCCAAAACACACTATTTGGTTAATAAGATGCACGTTGACCCGCGTAATATTTTGGTGGTGACATACACACGCAAAGCAGCGGAAGAACTCCAGACGCGCGTTGGTGTAGCAGGTGTTGAGTGCAGCACTTTCCATAAACACGCGATTGACACGATAGCACGCATAAAGGGTGAGAAACCAACCATTTGTGAGAACAACACTCTCAACACTATTTTTGATGCGCTTATCCGTAAGAACGCTACCTTTGAATCATCTTTCTTCCTTTTCCAAACGGTTCAGAAAACGCTTCTCCAATACGACTACGAATATAGCAGTTACAAAGAATACCTCAAAGCCCTTCTCGAATATGGTAAAATGGCACCTTATCGCGATATGGACAATAAGTTGTGCTATGTCAAGAGCCGCCAAGAAATGGAGTTGATGGTGATTCTTACCGAATTAGGTTTGAATGTGCGCTATGAGGAAAAGTATCCTCATCCCACATCTTCTACCAAGTTCCGCCAATACAAGCCGGACTTCACAATCCACTATCAGCAAGACGGGCAAGACAAAGTCCTGTATTTGGAGCATTTCGCCATTGATCAACATGGGCGTGTTCCTGTTTGGTTTGGGGAGGGAAAGCAAGGTGGATGGGCAAGAGCCGACCGCGACTACAATGAAGGCATTCAATGGAAGAAACAACTGCATCAATTGAATGGCACAACAATGGTCTATACCACCAGTGCTGACTTCCACCAAGGAATTATTTCTGCCCGTGCGCGGGTTGAACAATTGCTCCAACAACAAGGAATTCCTTACTCTCCGCTGACAATGGAGCAGAAAGCTAAGAAATTGGCTGTTCCTCTCAACCGTTCCATTGAAAGTCTTGTGAAGTTGATAAGTGGTTTTATTGCACTTCTGAAAGCAAATGGTCGTACAATAGCTGAACTCCAAAATTCCATTTCCGATAGGGATGTTAACAAGGAGCGCAATACGTTCCTGCTTCGCCATTTGGTACAACCGCTTTATGAGAGTTATGAAGAAGCGCTTAAAGAGCGGAAAGAGTGTGATTTTACCGATTGTTTGCTGAAAGCGTCCGCACTACTCGAAAAAAAGCAGATATACAATTACGACTACATTCTTGTGGATGAGTTCCAAGATATGTCTATGGATAAATACCGTTACTTATCTGCGCTTAGACGGAAGAATCCACGTACACGTATCTTCTGCGTGGGAGACGATTGGCAGTCTATCTATCGTTTCTCCGGTAGTGATATCAGCCTGTTCTCGCAGTTTGAGAAATTCAATGGACCGACAGAAGAAATCAAGATTGAAGCTACACACCGTTTCGGCGAACCGCTTCTGCAACGTTCATCTGATTTTGTGCAACAAAACCCTGCCCAGAAGAAAAAGAAACTGCGTCCTGATAAAGATAGAGTGACTTATTTGGCGTTTGCCGGATATGAAGATGAGAAAATTGAACGTTCAATCATTGAGAAACAGATAGCGCGTTTGCCGGAAGATGCACGCATATACATCGTCTCACGCTATCGTTATGACATCGGTAGTGTCTTCCCGGAAGCTGCAAGTAAAACACGTGATGAGAATGGAGGCGCAATCGAATTGAATATTGCAGGTCGCCGAATACAAGCACTTACCGCTCATTCAAGCAAAGGTTTGGAAGCCGATTACGTGTTCCTATTGAATTGTAATAGCGGCTATGATGATTATGGTTTTCCGTCACAAGTAGCCGACGACCCGATTTTGGATTATGTGCTAAGCCGTTCAGATTCGTACGACCATGCTGAAGAACGGCGTGTGTTCTATGTCGCTATCACACGCGCCAAACGTGCGTCTTATGTGCTTTTCGACAAACAATATCCGTCCTTGTTTGTAACAGAGTTAGGAGGCGTAAAAGAAGAAGATAATACCGGCGGTAGAATCTGTCCACGATGCGGAAAAGGCAAATTGATGTTCACCAAAGACGGCTATGCCAAAAACGGTCATTTCTATACCGTACAGCGATGCACAAACAAAGAGTGCGATTTAAAAGATGATATTATCTTCTTTGATCCCCGAAAAGAACCATACGAAGTGCTTGATTTTGACCAGTTCCTCAAACGCAAACGGGTAACTTCCGCAGAACAAGCGCATATTGTAGTGGGTACTTCTCCTGACTTTACAAGTTCTGTGCTGCTTATCCCGTGTGCCGCGGAGTCTCCACAAAGTCTCGCCCTTACGCTCGACCCACGTTACGACCGCTACGACCTCGGCAAGTTCTACGCTCAACATATCCGACAAAACGATCTTGCTGTTTGTATCCAGCATAAAGATAGATTAGAAAGATATTTATTGACAATTAGGAAACAATAACGAACGACAAAGGTAGAAAACATGCACGATGAGATGCTGACATATGGGCTAAAACGGGGAACCAAAGATGATCTACGACATATAGATTCTGTTCCCAAAGGTTTAGTTTGTGATTGTGTGTGTCCGCATTGCCAGCATAATTTGATTGCTCGAAATGGTGGAACAAAGAAGACGCATCACTTTGCACACGCAAGTGGGGCAGACTGCGGCGGTGCACGAATGACTGCCTTACATATCTTGGCACAAAAGATTTTGGAACGTGACAAGGTCGTTATGTTGCCAGTATATGAAACCGAATATATAAAACATGATGCGCAGCAAAAAGAATTTGCAAATGTTGTCTTAGAACAAGTTTGGAAAGATGATAGTTCTACCCGCAAGCCCGATTGCGTTTGTTCCCAGAAAGGCAGTCAGAATCCTCTATGGGTCGAGATTTACTGTCGCCACAAGGTCGATAAAATTCGAGAAGAAGACATTAAGCGAAGGCAAGTTTATTGTATAGAAATAGATTTCTCTGATTTGTTATCAACAGAATATAATAAAACGATGTAGTTGAGCGACTAACTAATGATACGACACATAAAAGATGGATATGTTGCCCCGTCTGGGATAAGGAGAATGAAATTGAACATCAGAAAATATTAGCTGAGGAAGAACGTGAAGCGCGAGAGACAGAAGAATTACGTTCTGCATCAGAGAAAGAATATCAGCGTTTGAAAAGTATTGTTGATAACTGGCAACAGAAACGCGATACAGAGGCAGCTGCGAAAATAATAGAAGAAATCAAAAGAAAGCCATTCTCTAATCCTGATGAAGAATATGAATGGTGTATATATGAACTCTTAGTCCCGAATAACAATTGGGTGGATTTTGCAAAACACATTCCAAAGACTGATTCTGGCAGAGAGGTTTTCTATGCTCTCATACATTATTACGTTCGAGCGAATTTTAGCAGATTACCATCCGAAGACTATTATTGGGTTAATACAAAAATCACGGATATTCTCAGTCAAGACAACAACACCAAAGCATCCTACATCCAATTGGAATATATATTGGTTCTATGGATATTGAGTAAATTGGAAAAATACCGTAACTACAAAGATGAAGATTCTGAATATGGAAAGGTATTTGCGCATAATGAAAAGGTTAGACGGGCGGTGCTACGCCTAATTTGTGCCGGAAAACGCAATTGGAGAAGTTTCTTGGCAAATCAAACCGCACAGGAAACCATTGTAAAGAACTTTTCCGGTAAACAAGGAGGAGATGACGTAATAGCAATTATACGTATCTGTTTCCCAATAAAAGAGGAAACACATATAAACTATCTTCAACAGGAAGAATCAACTCACTACGAGCCTTATGGCTATGATAAAGAGTTTGCAGACATAAACATAAATGATGCATGGAAGCAACTTAATGAAGCATTCAAAGAACAAGAAAACAAACACAAATAATAGATATGGCAACATTTGCATTTTATCGCTTTAAGCTGAATGACCCCTCTTGCACGAAAGAGACATTCGCGGCTTTTGAACCGGAGAAACGGTTAGACCTTATCGTGTCTCAACGCAAGAAAGAAGACGGCAGCTACGAGGACAACAAAGTCGTAACCAAGTGTTACAACAACGATGTGCTCATCAACCATGAAGACATCCTTGTGATGACTATCGAAAACAACAAGCAGAAAGCCACCACGATTGACAAACAAAAAGTGCAGCATGAGCACCATCCGTTTTGCCATGTCATCATCGATTATCGCGAGGGGCACAACATCATCGCCATAGAGCGGAACGGGGCTTTTGACAATAAGCCGGAGAAAGTGCGGGATATTTTATTCCATGGCTTGAACCGCATCTTCTATCGCCAAAACTTGACGATTGAGTTAACTCCATTGACTAAGTCGTACAAGGATATTATGGAAGCCATTGAGATGATTCGTCGTCGTCACCATGACCGCGTGAAGAAGATTTGTCTTGATTTCAACAGCAAGCATAATCCCAACCGTCAAGTGGATACCAATTCCATCACCACCGCGATGGCTCTTTTGGCGGATAAGGCGAATGCGAAAGGCTTGGTTGCTTTTCAATCGGAAGGCGATGAAGAAATGGACATCAATGCTATACAACAAGAATTGCTCGCTATCGCAGATATCTGTTACCGCGAAGGAGAATACGACCTCAGCATCCATTTCTACTCGTACGGCATCTTCCGTTACGGAGCGGATGTCGTAGCCCAGTTCGGAGTGGATCAAACCGTGATTGACGAGTTTGTGAATCAAGCCGACTCCATGGATGCAGATAGAGACCGTGACAGCCTGCCGAACTGGTTGGATAAAATGAAAGATACTTTCTCGGACTATAATGAACAGACAGTTGCTACCATCGAACCAAAACGTGGCCGTAGAAAATAAATTCTGCCCACATCCGCTTTATCCTTACCTCGATTTCGTTTGCAAACCCATCGTGGCGGAGAGCAGGGATTTTGCCCTCAGAACAGGCGAATTGTTCTACCATTGTGTCTTCTCCTTGGACACGCTGAAAGGCACGTCGTTGCGGGACTTGGAGCGCAAATGCATCCAACTATGGGCGGATATGGTGGATTTCGTGCGCGAGAAAGGAATTTCCACGGATGAACCGGAAGTGATGCACGCCATCACACTGATTGTCTATAGCGTCGGACGATGTCTGTTATTAACCAATAACCCACGCTACACGGTTCCGGTGGGTGTCATGCAGACCGTCATTCAGCGGTACGATGCCACTTTTGCTAACCAAGTCCGCAAAGGATTCAATCGCGCTGAACAACTTATTGACAAACAGACTTTAGCGGATTGGCTGGCGCAATACATGGAGTCCCAAGAATATCTTTCGGACGAGATAGAGAAATTGATTAGTACCATTAAGCCCATTGCAGAAATCCCACCTGTAGTCAAGACTCCATCACAGGTCATCATCCAAACACCACAAGTGAATATAGAGAAAAACTATGGTCAAATAAACTCAATTGAAAACAGCGATGTCACTTATAATCCACAATAACTACGGACAGGTCAATCATATCGAGAACTCGAATGTAACTATTGCTCCTAACGGGCAAATCACTCATTCAGTCCGATCACATGATGCACAAGCGGAAGATGTAATACCGATAACGGAGTCCGCCCAACAACCGCTTACCGGTATCGAAGCCGGCATATGTGCCGTACATAAGGCCAAAATCTGCAATAAGGCTGATTGGGCTGTCGTGGTTAAAATATTGGAAGAGCGAGATGAAATGCAGAAAGGCGCCTATTCTGCGGATGCAGAGTATATCAATCGCATCTGTGGCGAGGTGGTTACCAATGCCAATTCTATTTCTCGGTCACCTATCTTCACCAAGATTGTTGGCGAATATCCCAACTGGTCTGTCCGTCCGTCTGAGCAGAACCGCGAAACCGCCGGTAAACTTCAAACTTATCTTGAGATAGGTAAAATTTTCACCGAAGCATTAGAAAGGTAACACCATGCCCTATCCACATAATAACATAGATTGCCCGCGCTTAAGCTAAGACTTGTGTTACTGCGGTGCAAATAAAAAGCAAAAAAATCGCTCAGAGGGAGCGATTTTTGCTTTTTAGATATCACGCGTATGAGCGCGGGTGTTCATTAGTTATTGTTAGCTACGGATAGCTCCGATTATTTCTTATTCGGGAGTTCGAGGCCGTAGTTCTTGCGTTTGTCTTCGATCTTGAGTGCGAGGCTTAAGAGGAACGCGAGGACGCCGAAGGACGCAAAGACAATCATCGGTACGAGGTAGCCGTTGGTAGCCACACGCAGTTTACCGATGAGCAGCGGCACAAGGCACAGACCGATGTTTTGCACCCAGAAGATGAGGCAGTAAGCCGAGCCAAGCACTTTCTCGTCGATGATCTTCGGCACAGACGGCCACATGGATGCCGGCACGAGCGAGAAGCTGACACCAAGCACGAGGATCGTAATCAGGGCAAGGGTCTTGCTCGGGTACGCAGGCAGCACGAAAGCGAAGACGCTATGGCAAGCAATCATGATGATGGCGCCAAGGAGCATCATCGACGCACCTTTACCTTTGTAATCGATGAACGCACCGAGGAAAGGCGTCAGAACCATAGCGAGTATCGGGAACCATTTGAAGAGTCCTGCTGCCTCGGCATTGGAGATAGAAAGGGTCTCTTCAAGGAAGTTCGTTGCGAAACGCTGGAAGGGGAAGATAGCGGAGTAGTAGAGCACGCAAAGGAGCGCTACGATCCAGAACATCTTCGACTTGAAGATCTGTCCGAGGTCGGAGATATGGAACTCCTCCTCCGGATCTTTCTCGGCAGTCGTTTCTCCGATAGCCACGAGTTGGTTGTCAAAGCGTACATCCATGATGGTGAACACAAAGAAATTGAGCAAACCGACCACAAGGAGGAGGGAAGCGAAGAGCAGCGGAGCGGTCACGGAGTTCGTGCCGTTGACTGCAAAACGCTCGCTGAAAAGCGGTGCAAGCCACATCGCAGCGAAGACACCGAGACGAGCAATCGCCATCTCCAGACCCATTGCGAGCGCCATCTCTTTGCCTTTGAACCACTTAGCAAGGATCTTGCTGACGGTAGTACCCGCCATCTCGCATCCGCAGCCGAAGATCATAAATCCGAACATCGCCAGTTTGGCGCTACCGGGCATGGAAGGCCACCAAGAGTTAAGCCACTCCACCGTGTTGGCTTCGGGCCACGAGATGCCCCAGTATTTGATAGCTGCTCCGATAACCATGAGACTGGCAGAGAGCAGACCGGTGAAACGGACTCCCATCTTATCGAGGATGATACCTGCGAGGATGAGGAAACCGAAGACGTTGAGCAGGTACTCGCCAGCTGCGTAAGTACCGAAATCACCGCGATCCCAGTTGAGGTTTTGCTCCAAGAGCGAAGCGAGGGGCGAGAGGATGTCCACGAACATATATGCGAAGAACATCATCGATGCCACCAGCACTAATACCGCCCAGCGTGCTACCGCGTTATCGCGCAGTGTTGTTTGAATTGCTTTTACCATAAAAATTTAGTCGTTAGTCGTTGGTCGTTGGTCGTTAGTCGTTGGTCCATGCAAGGGCTGTTGTTGGTCGTTAGTCGTTTTCTTATACGACCATTTCTTTTTCTTTTTGAGCCACTCTGCCTTTTTCTTCTCGTATTCGGCATAGTGGGACTCCAGATAACCGTCAGCCATAGATAATTGTCAATTCACAATTCACAATTTACAAAGGGCTCATGGAGTTTGGTACGAACTACAAAGATTTGTACGGACTTAGGACGTTGTACGAAACCCAATAGGACGCTTTGATAATTGATAATTGTTAATTGTTAATTTATTTTATACCCAATTCTTTCTTGACAGAAGGCGTAACATCGACAGCATCGGTGCTAATGAACGCCATAGCAGCGGAGTCGAAGATATAGGTGTAGCCCTCACGCTCGCCGACTGCTTTGATCGCTTTGATCATGCGCTCGTGAATAGGAGCCAACAAGTCCTGTTGTTTCTTCTGGATGTCCTGCTCAGCGGTCTGATAGAAGAGTTGGATGCGTTGCTGCATCTCTTGGAGTTCCTGCTGACGGATCTGCTTGATAGCGTCCGCCATGGTAGCCTCTTGCGCTTGGTAGTCTTGGTACTTCTTCTGGATCTCCTCGTTCATGGAAGCCAACTGCGTCTCATACTGTGCGTTGATGGTATCCATTTTGAGTTTTACTTGAGCCATCTCCGGCATCTGAGCGAAGAACTCCTGCTGGTTGATGTAACCGAATTTTTGTGCGCTGGCGAGCATCGGCAAAGCCAGCATCATTGCAATAATAATCTTTTTCATTGTTGTATAGTTTTTTTATCGTTATTTCGTGATTACGTTATTACGTTAATTTAGTGTTCCACGAGTCCGTGGTTAGTCCGTATTGCCTCCGTGTTTAGTCCGTTATGCTTCTGAGGCTTTTTTTGTGGAACAATGGGTCTTTTTATTTAGCGCCGAGTTTGCGGAGCACTTGGTCAGAGACGTCCAGTTTGGAGGACATATAGATGAGTGCGGGATCGGCAGAGCGGTCTTTGACGAGGACAATACGTCTCTCGTTAGCGACCTCTTGGATAGCGTTATATACCTCATCCTGAATAGGTTTGATGAGCGCCTCGCGTTTCTTATAGAGCTCGCCCTCTTGACCGAAGTATTTGCGTTTGAGTTCCAGCACTTCCTGCTCTTTCTTAACGATCTCCTGCTCGCGTTGCGTACGCATGTTCTCAGAAAGGAAGATCTGTTCCGTCTGATAGTTGGTCGCCATGACGCGTGCTTCCTGCTGCGCGGCGTCAATCTCTTTCTGCCAGCGTTTGGAGAGCATAGTGAGCTGCTCGTTAGCCTGTTCGTACTGCGGCAGGTTCTTGAGGATGTACTGCATATCGATATATGCAATCGGCTGCTCTTTTGCTGCAAAAGTCGTGCCACAAAGCAGCAGGGCTGCAATGAATAATGAATAATGAATACTGAATATCTTTTTCATATCTGGTCTTTTATCTTTTAGCAGCCTGTGGCTGCGGTCTTTATTCTTTAAGCGAAGCGGTCTTTATAGTTCTTGTCCAAGGACGAAGTGGAACTGACTACCGCTATACTGTTTGGAGCCGTTGATCTCGTCGAAACCCCAACCCCAGTCCACACCGAGGAGTCCGAACATCGGGAGGAAGATACGCACACCGACACCGGCTGAACGCTTGAGGTTGAAGGGGTTATAGTCTCGTAAGTCGGCGAAACAGTTACCGGCTTCAATGTATCCGAGTGCCCAGATGGTAGCGTTCTGCTCAAGCGTAATGGGGTAACGGAGCTCCACCGTAAATTTGTTATAGACATAACCGAGGTTACGTCCGCTGGTGAGGTCGTACGGTGTAAGCGAACCGGCAGAGTAACCACGCATAGCGATATACTCGGTCGATAGACCGGACGAATAACCCGCCATACCATCACCACCCATATAATAGGTCTCGAACGGCGATTTGGCGTATTTATTGAAATAGCCGAGGTAACCGAACTCTGCACGGGTCATGAGTACCAGTTTGCTATCCGGCGTGAGGGGCGTGAAGATCTTGCCCATGAATTTCCACTTGTGGTACTCAATGAGGTGGTAACGCTCGTTGTCAGGCAGGGTGGAGTAGTCTTTCTTGCTGAAGAGCGACCAAGGCGGTGTGATCTTCAGACCCAGCACGAACTGCGAACCACGACGGGTGTAGATGGGGTTGTCGATAGACGAACGACTCAACTGGAGGTTCACCGAGAGGTTATGCGCCGTTCCGTTGGTGATCAGCAAGTAAGGCCAGTCTTTCATCCAGAAGAGGGTGTAACCCAACTCGACGTAGAGGTTGAAGTAGTCGTCCGGCCATTTGAGACGCTTACCATAACCGATAGCCAAACCGAACTGACGGATGAACTTATCCTTGTCGGCTTCGGCTTCCGCCAGCTGTTGGTAGTAGTTGGAGTTGCCGGAGTAGTAATAGTAGTTCGAGTACGTGTTATAGAGGTTTTGGTACGCTTTCTGGTAACGGCTGGACCAACCGGTCTGGTTGTAGAAGAAGAAGCTGGCACTCAACTGATTAGGACGCTTACCACCGAGCCACGGCTCCAAGAAAGAGAGCGAGACGGAGGTGGAGTAGATACCGTTGGTACGCAGGTTGATAGCAAAAGTCTGACCTTCACCCTGCGGTACTATATGCCGGTACGCCTTCTTGTTAAAGAGGTTTTGGATAGCGAAGTTGGTGAATTTGAGACCGATAGTACCGGTGATACCCGTAGCACCCCAACCGAGCGAGAACTCGATCTGGTCACTGGATTTGGTCTCCAAGTTATAGGTAATATCCACCGTTCCGTCTTCGGGATTCGGCTGGATGTCCGGCACGAGTTTCTCTTGGTCGAAGTGACCCATCTGCGCCAACTCACGGAGCGAACGCATGATATCCGACTGCGAGTAGAGCTGTCCGGGTTTGGTGTATAACTCACGGCGTACCACATGCTCATAGACACGGGTGTTACCGACGATCTTGATATCGTTGATGGTAGCCGGTTTGCCCTCGTACATGCGCATCTCGAAATCGATGGAGTCGTTCTCCACGTTCACCTCTACGGGCTCTACGTTGAAGAAGAGGTAACCGCGATCGGTATAGAGTTTGCTGACGGCGTCATCATCGGTCTGCAGACGTTCGTTGAGGGTCTTGAGGTTATAGACATCACCGGGTTTGATACCCAAGGTAGCGTCCAGATACTCATAGGGATAGATGGTGTTACCGACCCATTTGACGGAGCGGACGTAGTACTTGTCTCCTTCGCTGATGGTCATATAGACATCCACGCGGTTGGGGTTCTCGGGGTTTGGAACAACGCTGTCCGCAACGATATAGGCGTCACGATAACCGTGTTCGTTGTATTTCTCGATAACCGCCTGTTTGTCTTTCTCGTACTCGGCGGTAACGAATTTCTTGGAGCGGAAGAGGTTGACGATATCGTTATCGTTCGTTTTCTTCATCGCTTTGTTGATCTGACGATGGGTCAGCGCGTGGTTGCCAGTTATGTAGATCTTACCGACTTTCGTTTTGACTTTTTTGTCCACGGCGACAAGGACGCGTACGTAGCCCGGATGGTCGGCGTCGGCTTTCTGGATGACGTGTACCTCGGCGTTGTGGAAGCCTTTGTCGGCAAAGTATTTCTTGATCACGGTCTTGGCATGATCCTCTACGTTCGGGGTCATCTGACTGCCCTGACGGATACCGGCTTTGATTTCTATATCCTCCCTTTCACTCTTTTTGAGTCCTTCATAACGCACCTCGCTGATACGGGGACGTTGTGCCAGCTCGATAACGAGCCAGATCTTATTGCCCTCGATCTTCTTGGCTTTGATCTTGACATTGGAGAACAGACCCTGTTTCCAGAAACGTTTGATGGCTTTGGTGATCTGTGCGCCGGGCACCTCTATCTTATCTCCCACAGCGAGACCGGAGAAGCCGATGAGCACAAAGTCTTCGTAACTATCCGCGCCCTCTACTTCGATTCCCGCTATCTCGTAAGTTTTGCTGGAGAGTCCGTACTCTATCTCCTGCGCATGAGTCGGGAGGGGACGTACGAGCAGGGCGCATAGAGCGAGGACTACTATGTATAAAATTCTCTTCACGGTTATTTATTTACTTGTTCGGATGTTTTGCCGAAACGTCTCTCACGTTTCTGATAGTCAATGATGGCTTTATAAAACTCTTCTTCGGTGAATTCCGGCCAGAGGCAGTCTGTGAAATAGAGCTCGCTATATGCGAGTTGCCAAAGAAGGAAATTGCTGATACGGTATTCGCCGCTTGTACGGATGAGCAAGTCCGGATCAGGCATGTCACGGGTCGTCATGAGGGAAGAGACGAACTGCTCGTTCACGTCTTCCGGACGAAGTGAACCGTTGTGCGCCAGACGAACGGCTTCCTGCATTGCACGGGTGATCTCCCACCGAGCGGAGTAGCTGAGTGCGATGACCATGGTCAGACCGGTGTTACGGCTTGTCTGCTCGATGCAGCCAAGGAACTTCGCCTTGGTCTTCTCCGGCAGACGGTCGATGTCGCCGATGGTTTGCAGACGTACATTGTTATTCATAAGCGTCGGCGTCTCCTTGACGATGGTGTCCACGAGCAGGGTCATGAGTGCGTCCACTTCCTCTTTGGGACGGTTCCAGTTCTCGGTGGAGAAGGTGTACAGCGTCAGGTACTCCACACCGAGCGCCGTAGCAGCGACTGTGATGTTATGTACCGTTTCGACACCTTTCTTGTGACCGAACATGCGTGCGAGCCCTTGTTTCTTCGCCCAACGACCATTACCGTCCATGATGATGGCAATGTGTCGCGGTAAGCGCTCTTTGTCTATTTGCGTTTTATAATCCATTTTTATCTTTCAACTTTCAACTTTCAACTTTCAACTTTTTTACCAGTTGCAGATGCGGCATTCTTTCTTCGCTCTTGCGAATTCAAAAACTATGCCAGCGGTGAGCATACCGGTGAGGTCGCAGTTCATCCAGTTCCATCCGTTGAGCTGATGTTTGTTGTCCAGAGCTGCTCTTCCTTCGATATTATCCGCCATGTAGATATTATGCTGCCAAGCGATGTTGAGTCCGACGAACTCATGGAATTTCCATTTGAAGCCGATGCCCAGCGGCACATAAGCGGTAGCGTGGATCTTCTGGTCCTTGGCAAACCCATATGTGCCGACACCAAGACCGATGAAGATATACGGGGTGTAGCAACGGATGCGTTTGTCAAACTTATTGGTACTACCGAAACGGAAGAAATTGAACTCCGCCATGACGTCGGCATTGATCATGCGGTTCTCCCATTTGGTGTCGAGCTTCTCGCCGCGGATAGTATAGTCGTTGGCGGTGATCCGTTGTCCGGACACTTTCGCTTGAATAGCCCAGCGCTTGGTGAACTTATAGCGGAAATGGATGCCGTAAGCCTCACGCGGACGCAGGAAAATATGATTTGCGGCATCGCCGACATAGTATCCGCAACCCGCCTGAATACCGAGCTCGCACAAGAACGGTTGTTGCGTTCCTGCGCTCTGCGCATAGGCACTTATACTCGCACACGCGAGCATAATAAAAAGGCATATATTTAGACACTTTTTGGGCATGTTCACAAAATAAGCGTGCAAAGGTACACATTTTTTCTCACATATGCAAGAAAAAAAGTACTTTTTTGCTACTTTTTAGCCTTTTATGAGCAGTCTGAAGGCGTCTGTGACCTTTTTTACGGGTACAATCTCGATAGAGTAGTGTTTGGAATCGACCTTTTGGTCGGCGGGAATAAGAATGCGTCGGAAGCCTAATTTCTGGGCTTCGGAGATGCGTTGTTCGATGCGGTTGACGGGACGGATCTCGCCAGCGAGACCGACCTCACCACAGAGGCATGTGCCGGCATCGAGGGCGATGTCCATGTTACTGCTGAGAACGGCAGCGAGGACGGCTAAGTCGATAGCGGGGTCTTGCACTTTGAGTCCTCCGGCGATGTTAAGGAAGACATCTTTTTGGAGCAGTTTGAAGCCCACACGTTTCTCCAAGACGGCGAGGAGCATGTTGAGCCGTCTGCCGTCAAAGCCGGTAGAGGAGCGTTGGGGCGTGCCATAAGCAGCGGAAGAGACGAGGGCTTGCACTTCGATGAGGAAAGGTCGTACGCCTTCGACGGCTGCGGCTATGGAGATGCCGGAGAGCCCTTCGCGAGCTGTGGAGAGAAGCAGTTCGGAAGGGTTGGTGACTTCGCGCAGACCGTTCTGCCGCATCTCGTAGATGCCTATTTCGGAGGTTGAACCGAAACGGTTCTTTTGTGCGCGGAGGATGCGGTACATATACTGCTGGTCGCCTTCGAACTGCAGGACGGTATCGACGATGTGCTCCAGTACTTTGGGACCTGCCAAAGAGCCCTCTTTGTTAATATGTCCGATGATGATAAAGGGGATGTTGCGCGTCTTGGCGAACTCCATGATCCGTGCGGCACATTCGCGTACTTGCGAGAGGCTGCCGATGGTCGCTTCAACGGCTTCTGTCCCGATGGTCTGGATAGAGTCGATGACCACTATCTCGGGTTCGAGTTCTTTGACTTGGTCTAAGATCCGTTCGAGTGAAGTCTCGGACGAGATGAATAGGTTTTCGGCGTTACCGGCGAGCCGCTCTGCACGCAGTTTGAGTTGTCTGACAGACTCTTCGCCGGAGGCGTAGAGGGTCTTTCGTTCGCCTTGCTGCATCAACACTTGGAGGGCAAGGGTCGATTTGCCGATACCGGGTTCACCGCCGAGCAACACAAGACTGCCCGGAACTAAACCGCCGCCTAAGACCCTGTTGAACTCACCGTTCATCATGTCAATTCGCATCTCTTCCGTGGCTTCGACGTCTTGAAGACGTTTAGGAAGAGCGGCTTCGCCTGTAAGACCACCGGCGCTGTAAGACCGCTTCGCTGTAAGACCGCTTCGCTGTATGACCTCTTCCTCGTACGTGCCCCATTCTCCGCAGACCGGACAACGACCCAACATCTGCGGAGCTTTTGCACCGCAGGACGAGCAGACATATTGAATCGTTGGCTTTGCCATTAATTTAGAATTCAGATTTCAGAATTCAGATTTCAGATTTCAGATTTCAGAATTAGAGGGGTATCACATTATTTTCCTCTGCGAGGAGGGTGTTGTCAAAAATGGGTTTGGCTTCGGCAAGGAAGAGGGAGTGATCTTCGATACGTGCGGAGTAGTGCCCGAGGATGAGTTTGCCGACCTTGGCTTTCTGAGCTATCGTGGCAGCGTCCGCTGCGGTGGAGTGTTGCACCTCTTTGCTGCGTGCCGCCATGGATTGCAGGAAGGTGGACTCGTGGTAAAGCGTTTCGACTCCTTCGATGATGGGGATGATCTTCTCGCTGTACATGGTGTCCGAGCAATAGGCGTAGCGTTTGCGGGTGACGTGGTCGAAAGTGCCATCATCGTTCTTGACGCGGTGGGTCTCTTTGAAGAGAAATCCGCAGGTCGGTACGCTATGTTTGAGCGGGATCGTCTCTACAGAGACGGTGCGATCTTCGAAGATCACCTCATGTTTGCGCGGGTTGATGGGGTGAAAGATGA
>Ga0256405_10007061_pt1 | contig 17297 bp, 13 predicted proteins | sample RumenRJG_02DNA_FD_189096 | JGI IMG/M metagenome (GOLD analysis project Ga0256405, IMG submission 189096) | Bovine rumen microbial communities from Lethbridge, Alberta, Canada - RJG_02 | ecosystem: Host-associated > Mammals > Digestive system > Stomach > Rumen | place: Canada: Alberta...
AAAGTTATCCGAGAAATTACAGGACATGATGCAACATTGTTCTATGGCAAAGGATGCTATACAAATGCCGAGCGTAAAATGCTCTACACAATTATTTCAAGCGACGAGGAAGACAAGCTGGTAAGATCTATAAAAAAGACCGATCCCAACGCCTTTGTGAATATTTTGCAGACAAAGGTTCTAAAAGGCAATTTCTTTATGAAAAAGCAAGATTAGATTTTGAGATAGTTGGATTAATGAATGAAGAATAAGCTGGTGATTTTCTTGGTATTGTGTTTGTGCCAGTCTCTTCATTTTCGCCTGTTCGTTGAGTTTTTTACTTTTTAGCTTTATAGTTATTCAAGACATTTGCACAAGTTGGAGTAAAAATGGAAAATATTCATATAAACTCATTGAATATTGAAACATACAGAGGAATTAAGAACTTAAAACTTGACAGATTTACAGGCGTTAATATCCTGACTGGCAATAACAACTCTGGAAAAACAAGCGTTCTTGAATTGCTAAAAACTCTTATAGACCCAACACGTGCTGAAGTTTGGCAGAGTCTTATACGACGACCTTTCGGGGCTTCAAGAAACATAAGCTATTATGAAGGCTTTATTGATTTGTTTGACAAAAGCTCAAATGAAGAGCCAAAAATAAAATATTGCATTACAGACGCAGATAAAAAAGAGCATAATGTTGCTGTTTCTTATGAGATTAAGGCTGAATCCATTTCTACACGGACGGCAAACCAATTATCAAAGAAAAGATTCTCGACAGAAGAAAAACGAATAATTGCAAACCGCCTATATTTAACGTTTGTCTACAATTCTCAGTTTTCTAATAACTATCAAATATATGAATTTCAAGATTCTTTTGATTTTTTATTAGACGGTGAAAAAAATTCCCTTTTTCATAAAAACATTGTCTATGTATCACCAACAGAACACGCAAAAAATTATGTTTATTTGGACGAAATATTAAACGATTCAGAGCTTTATCCAGAGTTGCTGGCAATCTTGCAAGATTTTGACCCTGATATTATCAGTATTAACCAGTATGCTTCCCCAAATTCAACAAACGAATACTGCGGGATTTTGACCAAAAAGTTTAAGAACGCACTTCCGTTGAATATGTACGGCGACGGAATGAAAAAAGTGATATTGCTTATGTCTGCCGTAGTTGTGGCAAAAGGAGGAGTTCTGCTCATCGATGAGTTTGAAACAGCCATTCACACTTCCATAATGTCCGAGATTTACTCTTGGATTTTGACGACCTGCAAAAAACTTGGCGTTCAGCTTTTTATGACGACTCACAGCAAAGAAGCTCTACAAAAAGTTCTTGCATTGAATTCAGAGTCTGAGCTGAAAGACGATATTACACTTTACACGCTTTACAAAAAAGACGGCAAGAACATCGCTAGACGGCTTTCGGCAGAACGTGCGATTGAAGCAGACAAAAACTTTGATCAGGAGCTTAGATAATGAAGTCAATCATCATTTGCGAGGGCGAAACTGATTTTATATTTCTTCAGCATTTTATGATTAAGGCAAATGGTTGGGAGGATAGAGGAAAATCAGAAGACAGAAAAAATCCATCGTTCAAACCAGATGTAAAGGACTCTGAAAGCCGTGATTTTTTCAAGGGAACAGATATGCTTACAATAATTTCCTCTGGTGGTTGTGGAAATATAAAGACTGTATTTGAAAAGGTTGTCAGAAAGAATCAGAACGAGATTTTTGATGAGGAGAGATATTCTAAAATCGTGGTTCTTACAGACAATGATGAAGACGGTGTTGAAGAAAAATTTGGTTCAGATTTGGCTTCTGTTTCTGAAACATCTGCCAAAATACTCAACAATACTTGGACAGATTTGTCTTTTGAAGATATGACTGGCACCCCGTTTAGCTCAAAACTCTTGCTTCTTATAATTCCTTTTGATGAGCACGGAGCGTTAGAAACATTTTTACTGAATGCTGTTTCAAAACAAAACTCGTATGATGCAGAAATAATAAAAAAAGCAAAAGACTTTGTTGGTAGCGCAGACCCAGAAAAAAGATATTTGACTCACCGAGGTTTTAAAACCAAAGCTGAGCTGTATGCGTATTTTTCAATTCGCATTGACTATTCAAAAAGGCAGGTTAAGCAGCGAAAAGAAATTCTGACCAAAATTCCTTGGGAAGAATACGAGAACATACAAGAATCATTCAAAGAACTACGAAAATTATAGAGTATTCTACAATAAACTCAACAAACAATCTCCCTTTTACAAAAAGCAAGATTAAGATTTTCTTCGCCTTACATACCTTTATTTTTTACAAACTCTATACAAGGTTATTTGACTTAGCTTTAGTCTAGAAAGGAGAATCGTCAAAATCGTCAAAATCGTCTCTTTGTGATTTAAAATTCATTTTTCTTTTGCAAGACCAGCAAATAGGTGAAGCATAGCTTGTTCGAGAACTTCCTAGCAAGCCTATGCCACAAATATGGCAATAATATTCTTTCCAATCGGGGTTTTGCCATTGTACCCAAGAAGAAAAACAATCGTCGCACAATGGTCTGTTTGGATTTAGAGGAATCTCTGTGTTGCATCTTATGCAATGTCCTGATTCAGATAATATTTTTTGTTCATTTCTTTCAAATCGATGCTGCTTGTAGGGCATATTTTTATTATTATTTTGTTTAGAATCGCTAAAGTATCGTCCTTCAATTATATATGGATTTCCTAGCAGAATATCATTTTTAATTACTTTTTCCAAAAATTCTTTTGACTGGTAACGTCCAGAAAAATAATAGCCAAGTTCATAATTATTCTCTGTTGAATATTTATATAAGTTCATCGAAGAAATTAACGATTCTGACTCATTAAAATATAGTTTTGTATGCAAATTTTCAACAAAAACAATATCAAAACCATAGTCATTCAAATATTCGTATTCATGATTTTTTTCGTTATCCCGTAACATAAAAATAATCTTCTTGTTCTGTTTTGCAGCTTTTTCCAATTCCCTGTCCAAAATATCCCACGTTTGGAAATATGCTGTAACTAAAAAACAGTATTCGTTACTATTCTGAATAATCTCAATGATTTTTGTTGGTATTTTATTTACGTCTAAAATATTTGAAGTTGCCATACGGAATCTCTAAAAAATTGATTTGTATTTTGCAAGTTAAAAACACACAGGGGCTTGCCTTTGATTTTGGCAAGCCCCTGTTTATCGTTAGTTATGAAAAACTACGGTCTTACAATGATTGACTCAAGCTCTGGAAGTTTTTCCAAATCTTTCTTCAAGCCAGCTTCGCGTGCTTTGTTGCGGTAAGCTGGGGCCTGGAAAGAATATGTAAAGTTTGTATGAACATCGTAAGTACCCTGCATGATTGCATAAGCGTCTTCTGTCATTACAAGCTCTTCGTCTGTTGGAATAACGAAAACTTTTACTTTGCTGTCATCTGCAGAGATGCAAGTTTCAGCGTTGCCTGTGTTTGCAAGAGCGTTCTTTTTTGGGTCGATTTTAACGCCCATCCACTCAAGACCTTCAAGAGCCTTTGCACGGATTGTAGGAGAGTGTTCGCCGACACCAGCTGTGTAAACGATTGCGTCAACAGGACCGATTGCTGCCATGTATGCACCAAAGTATTTTTTGAGGCGGTAGCATTCCATCTCAACAGCGAGCTGGCAGTCTTTGTCGCCTTTTTTTGCGTTCTCTTCAACGTCGCGGCGGTCTGTGTATTTGCCAGTAATTCCGAGCAAACCTGATTTTTTGTTCATTGCTGTGTCCATCTCGTCTGCTGTCATTCCAGTCTGGCGCATAATGTAGAATGGAAGAGCACAGTCCATGTCTCCTGAGCGAGTTCCCATTACTAAGCCTTCGAGAGGTGTGATGCCCATTGATGTATCGTAGCAGCATCCGTTTTTAACAGCACACATTGAAGCGCCGTTACCAACGTGAGCGATGATTACGTTTGTGTCTTTTGGAGCTTTGTGGAGCAATACAGAAGCGCGTTTTGCAGTGTACAGGAATGAAGTTCCGTGGAAACCGTAGCGGCGTGCACCGTATTTTTCGTACCATTCTTTTGGAATTGCATAGCGGAAGCTTGACTCTGGCATTGTCTGGTGCCAAGCTGTGTCCATTACTGCAACGTGAGGAACGTTTGGAAGAACCTTCTGCGCAGCTTCGATTCCCATGATGTTTGCTGGCATGTGAAGTGGTCCAAGACCGATAACTGAGCGGAATGTGTCCAAAACTTCTGGAGTAACTTTTACAGACTTAGTGAATTTGTCGCCGCCGTGAAGAACGCGATGTCCTACAGCGCCAATTACGCTCATGTCAGAGATAACGCCGTGGTCTTTGTCTGTGATTGCGTTAAGGATAAGCTCGATAGCTTCTTTGTGAGTTGGACAAGGGCTTTCGAGAACGAATTTGTCTTTTCCCTTTGGTTTGTGTGTGATTACAGAGCCGTCCTGTGTAACACGCTCTACAACACCAGTAGCCAAAACATCTTTGTTGTCCCAGTCATAAACCTGATATTTTGCGGAAGAAGAACCGCAGTTCAAAGTAAGAATAACCATGATTTTCCTCTAAAAAATAAATGTAGGGTTCATTTAGAGCATTAGACCCAAAAAGCTGTCTTCAAACACTGACAGAGTTTTGAAATTGGCTTTATTATTGGTCAGTTCTAATTTTTCCTTCATTAAAATTATATTCTTATCAAAAAGAATTATCAATCCTTAGAAAATCCTTGAACAAAGTGCTCTTCTCATATAAGATAAAAGTATTAGATTGACATTTTTAACGATTTTGTCAGAATAAATTCTGGCGAGGAGAAATCATGGCTAAAAAATACGCATTTTTGTTCCCTGGACAGGGTGCTCAGGCACCGGGAATGGTTAAGGATGTTGCAGAGAATTCTGCTTCTGCAAAAAAAGTTATTGATGATGTTTCTTCCATTATAAATGTGGATATGGCAAAATTGATGTGGGAAAGCGACGCTGCGGAACTTTCTCGCTCTGATAATTCGCAGATTGCTATTACAACTGCATCTTTGGCTATCATGGCAGCCCTCAAGGATAAGGGCATTGAGCCTAGTGCTGCAATGGGATTCAGCTTGGGCGAGTTCCCTGCTTTGTATGCGGCAGGCGTTCTTGGTTTTGAGGATGTAATCAAAGTTGTACGCCAGCGTGGTCTTATCATGCAGAAAGTTTGTGAGGAGATTGCCGCTGAAAATGCTGGTCATGCACCTGGAATGAGCGCAATTCTTGGACTCGCTCCTGAAAAGGTTGTAGAAATCGCTTCTGGTATAAAGGACGCTTACGCAGCAAACATGAACAGCGTAAAGCAGACTGTTATTTCAGGAACTTTTGATGCTCTTGCACAGGCTGAGGAAGCCGCAAAAGCTGCTGGAGCACGTCGTGCAGTAAGACTTGCTGTTGCAGGTCCATTCCATTCTCCACTTATGCAGAAAGCAGCAGATGAATTTGAGAAGGTTCTTGCTGACGTTACTTTCAATGACCCAAAAATCCACTTGTTCTCAAATGTAACAGGAAAAGAAGTTTTGAAGGGTGCTGAGGCAAAATCAAGTGCAGTTCTTCACCTTACACATCCTGTTCTTTGGACTGACGAGGAAGCTGTTCTTGCAAACATTATCAGCGTTGAGGGCGGAGCAGATGCTTGGAGCGTAATTGAGCCAGGTCCTGGAAAAGTTCTTTCTGGTTTGTGGGGACAGACTGAGTTTGGTGCAACAATGGCTTGTACACCAGTAAACACAGCAGAGAGCATTAACGCTCTTTAATTAGGAGAAAATTATGTTGTTGCAGAATAAAAAAGCACTTGTTACAGGTTCTAGCCGTGGTATTGGCCGCGGTATCGTTGAAGCCTTTTTGAAGAACGGAGCTGAGGTTTGGGGCTTGTGCTCAAAACCTAGTGCCGCAAAAGAAGATTTGGAAAAGCTTGCTGCAGAGAATGGTGTTGCTTTCCACGAGATTTATGCTGATGTCGGAAACGCTGAGAATGTCACAGAGGTCGTAAAGGCAGCACTCGCTGAGGCCGGCACATTCGATGTTCTCGTAAACAATGCCGGAATCACACGCGACGGTCTTTCTTTCCGCATGAAGAAAGAGGACTGGGACGATGTTCTTCGCATCAACCTTACAAGCGTGTTCCTTATCAGCCAGATTGTTTCAAGCAACATGATTCGTGCAAAAGATAAATCTTGTTCAATCATCAACATGGCTAGTATCGTCGGTCTTCACGGACAGGGCGGTCAGGTTAACTATGCGGCTTCTAAGGGCGGAATCATCGCTTACACAAAGGCTCTCGCAAAAGAAGTCGGAAGCCGTGGCGTTCGCGTAAATGCAATCGCACCAGGATTCATCGAGACTGACATGACTGCCGTTCTCAAAGACGACATGAAAGCTCAGTGGATCGAAGGTCTTCCTCTCAAACGCGCAGGAAAACCAGAGGACATCGCAAATGCGGCTTTGTTCCTCGCAAGTGATTTGAGCACATACATCACAGGTCAGGTCATCGGCGTAGACGGCGGAATGGGCTGTTAATGCCCTGCAGGAGGCAGGGGTAAAGCAAAGAGAGAATTTTCGTCAGAAAATTCTCGTACGAATCCAAAAATCCATGGATGGATTTTTGGTTCGAAAAATTCTCGCGGGTTTTATTTGCTTTTTATTGACGCGACTTCCATGTCGCTTTTTTGATAGGCTGGCCAATGCTTCGGTGGAGGTCAGTTTTTTTATGCAATATCCGATAAAATCAAGCATCAGACATTACTGGGGTGAATTATGAAAAACATGCGGAAGTTTCTTGCAGTTTCGTTTGTGCTTTTTGGTATGGCGGCAAATCTTTTTGCGCAGGAAATCAAAAGAATCGATGAAGATTTTGAGACTTTGTATGATTTGTGCGGTGAAAAAAAGCCTGATATTGCCAAGGTCAAAGAGCTTTTGAAATCAGGTGTTCAGGTAAACAAGTCTTCTGAAAACTCTTTCACTCCATTGACTTATTCTCTCTATAATAAAAATTCGGAACTTGCCAAGCTTTTGATTGAGTATGGCGCGGATGTCAATTTAAAGGACAACAATGAATACTTTCCTCTAAATTTGGCCTGCCAGATTGGAGATTTAAGTCTTGTAAAACTCATGGTCTCAAAAGGGGCGGATGTTAATGTTGCCAACGAAGGTAACCGCACCCCGCTGCATTATGCTGTTTGCTCTGGTTCAAAAGACAGTCTTAAACTTGTAAAGTTTCTCGTTGAAAAAGGTGCCGATGTTAATGCTTCGACAGATAGCGGATACACGCCTCTTATATATTCAGGCTGGGAAGAAAACGGACTTGAGCTTATCAAATATCTTGTAAGCAAAAAAGCAGACATCAATGCAAAGACAAAAGACGGCTATAATGTCGGAATGTCGAGTACAAGATTAATTGAACTTGAATGCTTTAAATTCCTTGATGAAAACGGTTTTGATTTTAAAGCCTGCGATAAAGACGGACTTACAGTCCTGCATTATTTTATACAGACTGTTACCTGTTCAGACAGAAACTATATTTTATATTATTCGCCAGTCATGGAAAAAGAAAAGGAAATCGCAGAAATTGTCGCATTTCTTGCAAAAAAAATTGACATAAATGCCGTGGACAATTCAAAAGAAACGGTACTGCATTATGCTGCGCAATCTATTTTGGATTATACTGCAATCATAGAGATTCTTATCAAGAACGGGGCAAATGTAAACGCCCTTGATAAATACGATTGCACTCCGATTACTTTTACCTATGATACTCCGAAAATTGTCCAGCTCTTTGTTGATTCCGGGGCTGATTTGTCCATAAAAGATAAATGGGGAAAGACGGTTCTTGACAGGCGTGAGGAAGCCTTAAAAAAGAATCCGAAAATAGCAGATGTCGTAGAAATTTTAAAGGCAAATTCCAAAAATAAAAAGAAATACACTTTTGTGCAGCTTTGTGAATACAACTATGGCGACCAAGCCTTTGAAATGCTCAAAAAAGGAAAAGTCAAAGGGCTTGATGATTATGACGCAAATGGTTGCACACCGCTATATTATGCCGTCATTAACAACAATCGTGAGCTTACAAAAGCACTTTTGGACAAGGGCTGTGACATAAATAAACGCAATGGTAAAGATGAGACGACAGTTTTGAACCATGCCGTAGACAATCAGGAACTGGAAATGGTAAGGCTTTTGCTCAGCTACAAGCCTGATTTGACTTTGAAGTACAAGAGCAGAGTCTATTCTTCCGAAGCTGACATACTTTACACGAGCATTCACGCAAAGAAGTATCATGCCACTTATAACGAAAAAAAAGCCTGTGAGATTATAAAGTGTCTTCTTGATGCAGGATGCGATCCAAATGCCGTCATTGAGGGATGTAGCGACTCAAACTATACAATCACAGTTGACTGCTGTGAAAGCGGCTTGGAAACCTTTGCCGAGATTTTGATTGAACACGGCGGAAATCCTTTCACAGTCTGGACTTCTAGTGTACCTCAGTTACATGACTGGAGGAGTTTTTCAATCATCAGAAATGATTTGCAAGGCAATAAAATCGACTATGAAGAAAGACAAGCTGTTTACCGGGGGCTTGTAAAGCAATTTAAAAACAAAACTCTCGTAGCGACCGACAATCTAAGGCTCAGAAACGGATGCAGCCTTTCCGGAAGAATAATCACGGCAATCAAAAAAGGAACGAAAGTAAAAGTCCTTGAAGCTGACAACATGGAAGTCATCGACGGCATTGATTCTTGCTGGGTAAAAGTTGAAGTCCTGCCCGGAAGCATTGACAGCGAAGGCAAAAAAATCGCTAGCGGAACGACAGGCTGGTGTTTCTTGGGCTATCTGAAATAAGAAAAAGTTTTTTTGTCTGTAATTACCACATGGCTCCGGCAAGCATTGTAAGGCGGATGAATGTGACTTCGCTTCCTTCGTGGAGTTCGATTGGCGTTTCGAGGGGGAGTGAATCTTTTAGTCCGCTGATTTCTTTGCCGTCAACAAAGAGAGCGAAAATTCCGTCGAGATAGCATTGCCGTGAGTTTTCTTGCGCTTCTTTTAAGACCGGCGAGTTTGTTCCGTAGTTCACTCCAAAGCCGATTTTGCCAGACAGGGATTTTTCTTCAATTTGCTCGGAGGTGAGCACTTTTAAAATCTCGCTTTCGTTCTGGCGTTTTTTGTACTGTGCCACGCAAATTGCCGTAACTGCATCCAAAAAATCGCCCACGGTGGTTTGTGCCTGAATCTCTTTTGGAAGCTCAAAATCCATGGCACTTACGCTTGCACGCCGTGCGCCCACGCTTTTTACATTCACTTTGATTTTCATTTTTTATTCTCCTCATTTTCAAAACTGGTATTCCAGAAGCTCGCAGTTTTTGATTCCAAAATCGCCGTAAGCTTCGTTCGTCATATCAAAAAAATAAGAGTTCACTGCGCGAGCAATGCCGTTGTGTGCCACAAGAAGATATGTTTTATCATCTTTTGAAAGCTCATCTAAAAGATTGTAGATACGCTGGCAAAGACGGAGCATTGATTCCCCGCCCTCATAGGACTGAACGAAATTGCGCTTCTCAAGTTTGAAGATTTCGCCGTTGCGGGCTGTTCCCTCGTACTTTCCGAAGTTCTGCTCTTTTAGTCGTTCTTCTGCACGAAGCGGAAGCCCTGTCATTTCTGCAATGTGCTTTGCGGTATCAAAAGCGCGGGAAAGCGGAGAAGATAGAATCTCATCGATAGCGATTTCGCCCTTTTCGAGCTTCTCTTTTATGAGACGACCAGTTTCTTCTGCTTGTGCGTGACCTTTTGGCGTAAGACCAATATCCGTTGCACCGCAGATTTTATTTTCCACATTCCAAAATGTTTCGCCGTGTCTGCAAAAATAGATTTTTTTAGTTTTCATTTTGTGCTTTCCTCATCAAAAACGCTAGAAACATCTTTTACAAAGTTTGCCAGCCCTTCCGCAGACGGCAAGACGTTTTTAAGCGAATACGTTGAAACACCTATCGGTTCAGCAGATTTTTCCACAGTCCATTGTGCCACAACGTCATTTTTCTCTTTGCAAATCAGAAGCCCGATTGTGTCATTGTCGCCCTCTTCTTTGCGCAAATGGTTCACTGCGTTGCAATAAAAGTTCAATTTGCTCTCGAACTCCGGCTGAAAGTTTACGACTTTCAATTCTACAACAATATACCGCCTCAATTTTAAGTGATAAAAGAGCATATCAAGTTCATATTCGTCGCCGTTCACCACAAACGGAACATGACTGCCAACAAAGGCAAATCCGCTCCCAAGTTCCAGCAAAAATTTTATCAAGTTCTGCTCCAACGCCGTGTGCAAATCTTTTTCCTCGTAATTTTCCCGCATTGAAAGAAAATCGAACTTGTACTCATCTTTCAAGATTTCTTTTGCACATTCGCTGTCGTCTTTTGGCAAAGTCAGCGCAAAGTTGTTTACCGTGTTGCCTCGTGTTTCATAAAGTTTTGTGTCCAGCATATTCAAAAGCATTGCACGACTCCAGCCGTTTTCTTTCGTCTTTGAGATGAAAAACAGAGCTTCGTCTACAGATTTTGCTTTCGTAAATATTTCTATATGATGTCGCCACGGAATCGTAAATAGAACCGATTCAAATTTGTCACCAAGTTGGTGATGAATCGGAGAATAAAACGCATAAAATCGTTTCATATATTTTAGATTTGTTACCGAAAATCCTTGTGTATTCGGGAACGCAGAACGTAAATTTTTGCTCAGCGTTTCATAAAAATGGCTTCCGTATTTTGCATCAAGTTGCTTTACTGAAATATCCTTGCCAATATTCCAGTAAAGCAAAAGCATTTCTTCGTTTACCGCAATGCTTGCTTTTATCTGAGCCGAGCGAATCTGTTTTTTTATCCCCAAAATCCAGTTTTTATATTCTGCATTTTCACTCAGTGCATTCAGTTCATCTATTTCTTCATATTCCTTGTTGCTAGCCAAGACTTCTGTCATTTATCTTTCTCCATTTTGTTCTTTCATTTTTCGAAATACTCCTGCATTAGCGCCTTGTATAGCGTTTCCGCCTTGTCTAGCGATTTCTGCACGGCAAATTTTGATTTGTCGATTTGCTGGACGAAGGAGTAATAGTTATCTTGAATTTCTTTTGGTGGCTTTATGATTTCAAAAGAGGAAACGATAGGAACATTTAAATTTGGCATTGTTTGTCCAACAGCTTTATCTTCGATTGTTTTTTTATAACTTGGAAATGAGATTATCTTCTGTATAAAATCAGGTTTTAATTCTCCTTTAGTTCGAATAATTAAACTTCCAGTTCCACAAAGCAGACCATCGGAATCAACAACAGCACATCTTCCCATTTCGCCTCTTCTGCCCATTACAACATCATGTTTTTGAAGATGATAAGGAGTAAGTTCTGTATATTTTTCATCCGAGATTGTAAGTTTTTCATCAGTACAAATTCTGCCATCAATAATATGAGATGGATTTACTAGAGCATGCCCACCAGTAATATAATCCTCTTGATGCAATAAAGAACCAAAAGGTCCAATTTTTATATCAGCAACAGAATCTAATCTGACTTTTTCCCACTCTTTTTCATTAATAACTGGATCTCCAAACATCTCGATAAACCGGGATTTGATGAGCGTGTCGTATTTTGCGATCATGTGCTTGTGATTTGCGATGACCTCTGTACATTTGTCCAGCACGGCGGCGATGTGCTTTTGTGTTTCTAGCGGCGGCTGTTTTAATATAATATTTTCGATTTGCTTTGATGAAATATGTTTAACAGTAACAAATGCAGTTTTGTCTTCTATCTCTTTTAATTTTCCCTGTAATCCATAATAAACGTAATCTTTATGGATTAAATCTTCATTTGGAACAATTTTGCATACCCGCTGATTGAGAAAACTGTCTTCACTTTTCCACAAAGAACAATTAAATTCCCCATCCATTCCTATAAGTAAATCTCCAGATTTTATTAAAAAGCGAGAATCAACAGTTTCTGTTGTATACGTTTCTGAAAAACCTCGAATAACATCTCGGATTCTAATGAGTGGAGTACCTTTCTTTTCTGTATTAAAAAGCTTAGAATCGAATGCAAAACCATTTACAATTTCACATACATCGCCTAATCTTACCATTTTATAATTTTCCACTTTCATCTTTCCATTCTCCACTCTCCACTTGCAACATCGCCGAGTCTTACTGTCTTCCAGTTATTCATGTTTGCCTTCCTCTTCAATGTTTGATTGAAACTCTTCTGCCCATTCTTTTATTTTGGCTTGCAAAAGAGCCTTGTCGGGCAGGCATAGTTTGTATTCAGCTGCATATATGTTTGAATCTTTAGGCAAGGTCAGTTCAACGAGCGCATCCTCTTTTGACTTGCAAAGCAAAATCCCAATCGTAGGCTTTTCAAAATCGAGCTTTACATAGCGGTCGAAATAATTCACATACATTTGCATTTGCCCAAGGTCTTGATGAGTGAGCTTGTCAATTTTCAAATCAACAAGCACATAGCATTGCAATATTCGATTGTAAAGCACAAGGTCTACATAAAAATTGTCTTCGTTGAACGTAAAACGCTTTTGCCGCGCCTCAAACAAAAAGCCTTTGCCCAATTCCAGCAAAAATGTCTGCAACTTGCTGATTATTGCACTTTCAAGTTTTGATTCGCTGTATGCGCTTTCTGTTTTTAAGCCCAAAAACTCCAACGTAATCGGATTTTTGATAATATCAGAACTCTTTTCTATTATTTGCCCTTTTTCTGCCAATTGCATAACTTCATCTTTATTTCGGCTCAAAGCAAGTCGTTCATACAAACTGCTCGCCACTTGTCGCTGAAGCCATTTATATCCCCAGTTTTGCGCTTTTGCTTCAATTTCATAAAACTTGCGCTCATCATTATTTTCCAATCTCATCAGTATCTGATAATGATTCCACGAAAGAGAAAACTGCGGTGAAGAATTTGTCTGACCGTCAGACAAATTTGAATAAGCAACATAAAACTTTCGGCATTTCGCTAGAGTTTCGTAAGACCAACCTTTTCCGTATACATCGGTAAGCTGAGCCGAAAGATTTTTCAAAGTTTCCTTTCCGTATCCAGCTCGGTTTCTTCCGTTCTGTTCATATTCAACGATGTAATGCCCAACCCTGTAATAAGTGTAGACCATAGCAGTATTGACAGCTTTTGCAACTTGTTTTCGACTGTCCTCAATCAGTTTTGCTATATTTTTAAAAAGCGTTTCTTCTGCTTGGTTTTCACACACATCGCCAAGTCTTACTGTCTTCAAATTTTCATTTTTCATCTTTCAGTTCTCCTCTTTCCACTTTCCACTTTCAGCTTTCATCTTTCCACTTCCAATTATCCTAAAATTCCATAAGCAAAAAGTCTTTTATGTTTTTGTGGATTATTCCGTTTTGGGAAAAATCAAAATCATCCATAGAAACAACGTATTTTGGAAAGTTGTCTTTTATGGAATTGAAAGCAGAAAACTCTCGCTTTACAGTTTCTTCGCTTGCCAAAAGATAAGTCACCTGGACGTAGATTTTTTTATCCTGCTTTTCTGCAATAAAATCGATTTCTGTGTCGCCTTTTTTGCCTACAAAGACTTTAAAATTTCGTCGCAAAAGTTCAAGACAGACTATGTTTTCAAGAATCTGGTCAATGTCCTGAATGTTTTTTCTAAAAACAGCCTCACGTAATCCGTGGTCTGCGCAGTAATATTTTTCGTTCACGCTGACAATTTTTTTGCCTTCCAAATCGTAGCGGTTTATTTTGTAAATCAAAAAGGCATCCGCACAAAATTTTAAGTAATTCAGAATCGTGTCATGGGAGATTTTGCGGTTTTCGCTTTTAAAATATTTTGAGAGCGATGTTGCGCTAAAAATGTGCCCGATGTTTGAAAAAGCATAAGCCACAATCCGTTCCAGAGTATCAACGTCACGGATATTATTCCGCTTTACCACATCTTTCAGAACCACGGAATTGTAAATGTCCATCAGATATTGATTTTTCGCTGAATCGTCTCCGCCAAAATTTGAAAGGAACGGCATTCCGCCTGTTTTTATAAACTGCATAAAGCAGGAAGTTTTGTCTGCCTGCGGATTTTTTTGTCGGCTCATTTCTAAGAATTCTGCAAATGAAAAAGGATAAATTACAAATTCCACATAACGCCCTGCAAGATACGTTGCCAGTTCGCCGGACAGAAGTTTTGCATTTGAGCCGGTTATGTAAATGTCGCAGTCAAAGTCCACACGGCAGGAATTGATGCATTTTTCCCAGTCTTCAACTTCCTGAATCTCATCAAGAAAGAGATATGTTTTTCCCTGCGCGTTTTTTTGGAACTCAACGATTTTTTCGTAAAGGCTTTGTGCGTCCAGAATCTGAGAATTTGCAAACTGTTCAAAATTCATGCAGAGAAAGTTTTTTTCGTCTACGCCGGAATTTTTAAGCTCTTCTTTAACAAGCTCCAGCATTACGGATTTTCCCGCTCGCCTGATTCCTGTAAAAACTTTTATCAGCTCCGTATTTATAAACGGTCTGATTCTCTGCATATAAACTTCACGCTTAATCATGTTTTTAATTTTATCAGTCATACTAGCTAAAATCAAGTTTTTACCTTATTTTAGCTAGTATAGTCGCTGAAAATGCAATTTTGCATTTATTTCGTCCATTTCGACTTACCTCAACTACGCTCGGTAACCGACGCTCAATGAAGCTTGGGTGCTGAGCGAAGTCGAAGCACCGTTTTCCACTCTCCGCTTTCAACTTTCCACTTTCAACTTTCCACTTTCAATCTCCTGCGTTTATCTGCTCCAAAATGTACGGGTCTTTTATGCTTTCGTCACGGGCTAGCATTAAGATTTTTGAGAGGACTTCGGCGGTTTTTGGGTCTTCGTCCACGAATGGGAGGAAGAGCTTTCCGCGCTGCTGGGAGTGCACGGCGATGATGTTTATCGCGCTTCCCGCAGTTTTTCGAACCAAGCCCGTTCCAAGGTGAACGGAATATTCGGCACGGCATCCCTTGATGAAGGCAAAGTTCTTTTCAAAGCGGACGTTCTCGATTTTGAACAGAGGCAAAGTGAACTCGCAGACGGCACGGCGCATCTCAATCGTTGAGTGGCTGGTTTCTGGGTCTACGCTTCCTGCATGGGCAACGCTCACGGCAAGGTCAACGTCGCGCATGATTTCTGAATAGAGAATGTCGTCAATGTCCTTGATTTTGAATGCTTCGCTTTTTATGCCAGTGTACCGGCGAGGCGAGAAGTAGACGTATTCGATTGCGGGGCACTCAACGTCCGCCGGCGAGAACCAGTCTGCCTGCGCGTAAATTTCTGCAATAAGATTCTGCTTGTAAAAGACTTTCTGCAGTCCGCTTTCGTAATCCGCAATCCATCGGCGGGTTTTGAGCGTGGCGACGGCTTTCTTTGGCTGAATCTGGTTTCCTGCGAACATGAAGGATTTGTTTTTTTCAAGTTCCTCTTCAAGCTTAACGTACAGCTCTCGGAAAACCTGCTTGAACGGCTGAACGATTTTGTTTTCAAAAATGAACTTTTGCCATTCGTGCCAGTGCTTTGAGCTGTAAAAATCCCATGCGTGTGCGACCCGAAGTTCCGTTTCTCTTTCGATTTGTTTTTGAGAATTGTCCCAATTTGTGAGGAAAATATTTTCTTCGCTGACAGAAATCAAGCCGGTTTCGCCTTCTTTTGTGATAAAGACGAGAGCATTTACAATCGGGCTTACGACAGGATTTTTTAGGAGCGAAGCGATTTCCTTTGCCGGAAGCTGAACCTGCTCGGTCATAAAATTCTCGAACATTGCGCGGGTGCGCTCGTGCTGCTGCTTTAGGCGTTTGTAAACGTCCTGAACGTGCTCGTTGAGTTCGGTCTTTTTTAATGCGGCTGGTGCGCTCTTTAAAAGTTTCTCGGCACCTTCTTTTCTGTATTCAACGCACGGCTTTCCGCTTTCGCCCACGTTTATGCGCACTTCGTAGCCAGAATCCGCTTGCCAGTCAAATACTTCCCGCACTTTTTCGATTAGCGCGCTTTCCATGTTCAGGTTCAGACGGTTAACGTCGGTGTAGCCAGCTGAACGCGAAAGATTCTGCAGAGCGATTTCTACGGCTTCACCCTCGCTCTGTCTCCTCTGCGCACCGAATTGACGGCTTTCTTTTTTGAATTTCTGCAAATACTCGTAGCGGTGGAGAATCGTTTCGTTGAACGCATCGCCTTTTTCGCAAATCGGAATGAGCGGGTAACTCATCAATAAGTCCTTGTTGCGCGCGCGGTCAATTTCGGCTTCAAGCTCGTTTTGCGTTACGCGGCCAAGCGCGGCGTCGGCAAATTTTCTTGCCCGCGCGTGGCGGATTCCGTCGGTAATGTATTTTGCGCTCAAATAAAGTCTGTCAAAAACTTCCTCGCCAAGCTCGGCGTAAACTTCGGTGAACCAGTCCAAATCGAACGCGCCTTTGTTCAGCTCTTCCATTGTGAGCGGCGTGAATTTTGCGATTTTGCTCGCGTCCCTGTGGTCGCCCCAGCCTTCTTTCATGTGGGCAATAAAATAGTAGCATCCGCTTTCGAGGGACGGAACTCCGAGCACTTCGCTCAAAAGCGGAATCCACTGCGGAAGATACATTGCAATATCGTACAGACGCTGCTCCGGAATCTTGTATTTTTGCACGAGAGATTTCATTTCTTCTGCCGAATCGTTTTCCGTCGGTTTTGAGACGACAAGCAACCGGCTAAAACAGTGGCCTCGCGAAAGGTTTGTTGAATAGTGATAGCCTGATTCTGAAAGTCCTCGCTCAAAAGAAGTTTTTCCCAATCCCTGAACAATGCGCAAAAGATAGTCCGCGCCCGGAACGATGTGCACTGACTCAACAAAGGCCGATGTCGAGGATTCTTTTTCTCCGCGGCGAATCTCGTTTATGATGATTGTGTCGTTTATGCGTTTGTAGATTTGGGCAAATTCTGCGTCTTCTGCGTAAAAGAATGAGTCTTCGCTCAGACTTGCCGAAAGTGTCGAAATCTTTATGATTCCAAAATACACGGTGTCCAAGCTGATTAGGCCGAGTTTGTAGGCTCTAAAAAAATGCTCCGCGTGGAGTGCGTTTCCCACGGTTCCGTAAACCGTCTTTTCGCGGCTGGCGCCTTTTGTGCGGGATGCGTAGTCGGCTTTGAGCGCGAATGCGTACATCAGTTTGAACCAGTCCGTAAAATCTTTATCGTTTTCAAACTGCTTTGCATCTTCCAGTTCTTTGTAGCGGTTATTGATGATAACGACAGGTTTTGTGCCATTAGTTTTGGT
>Ga0256405_10007063_pt1 | contig 17294 bp, 10 predicted proteins | sample RumenRJG_02DNA_FD_189096 | JGI IMG/M metagenome (GOLD analysis project Ga0256405, IMG submission 189096) | Bovine rumen microbial communities from Lethbridge, Alberta, Canada - RJG_02 | ecosystem: Host-associated > Mammals > Digestive system > Stomach > Rumen | place: Canada: Alberta...
TCTTTAAAAAGTTTTATTTATTTTAATATTTAAAATTACTTTATTTGTGTATGTTCCGACTATTTAAAATTTTTTCATCTTTTATAGCAATAAATTTTAAAAAGAGTCTAGTAACTACTTTTTACAAAAGTAGCAAAAGCAACACTTTTTTCCACGTCAAAAAAAGTGTTCAAAAATTCCGTTCGTTCTTTTTAGGAAAAGAACCAAAAACTAACCTGCTGGAAAGTTTAATTAGTACACGCAGGAGCACATACAGATCAGTTACTTTTTAAACCAAAAAGTAACCAAAAAATTAACTTTTTTATCAAAAACCTTAACTAAAAAACCACAAAACGTTTAACTTTATGTTTTACTTAATAGATAATGTATTAAATTAGTTATGTGTTCGTCTTTACGCATGTAAAGACATCTAGTTGGTTACTTTTTAAGTAACAGCCGCTTCGGCGTTTGAGAAGGTACTTTGTTACTTTCTTAGAAAGTAACTAGTTGCCACGAGTGAATGTTTTATCTATATATTCGCGAAGTTTATCGCATTCGTCAAATTTTCGTATGTTAGATATAGCTTTTTCTTTTATCTGCCTTACTCTTTCTCTAGTTAGGTTTAATATGGAACCTATTTCATCTAATGTCATCATTTTACATGGTGGAAAACCGAAATAATATCTTATGACATCTTCTTCTACTTTATCTAGTTTAGATAATATGGAATTTATTTCTTCGTTAAAGGAATCTAGATCTTTTTTCTCAGTCATCAAGTTATCATTTTCATCAGCTAATATGTCTACGAAACTATAGCTATCATCATCTTTAGGTGCAGAGTCAGCATATAAAGGAAACTTATAAGTATCTATAACACTCATGACCTCATCTATATTCATCTTTAATTCTTGGGATAGTTCATATATTGTTGGTTCACGCCTATTTTTTTGTTGTAGTTTATTTCTAGCGACGACAAATCTATTTAAGTTATTAACCTTATTTAAAGGTAATCTAACCACTCTACTACATTCTGATAATGCTTGAGATATAGACTGTCTTATCCACCATACAGCATAAGATATAAACTTAATACCTCTTGTTTCATCATATTTATAGACACCCTTTATAAGACCTAGATTACCTTCATTAACAAGATCATCAATAGACAACCCTCTACCGTTATATTGTTTAGCTATAGATATTACGAATCTCAAGTTACATTTTATTAATTTTTCAACAGCAGCTTTATCTCCATTTTTTATTCTTTTAGCCAATTCTATTTCTTCTTCTTCTGTTAATGTGTCTTCGTTATTAATTTCTCTAAGATATTTAGTGAGTGTCTCGCTACTTTTACCAGTAGTCTTTTTCTTTTTATTTTTTTTAGACATCGAACTCTTGATAAATTGCTAATGTTTTTTAGTAATATAAGTAAAAAAATAATAGATAAAAATAAAAAATAATTTTTTCTTTTAACAAATTGATTATTTTACTATAAATATTTAGCTTATTTATATGCGTTTACAACTATTTAACTACAAACTCCCAACAGAGCTTATTGCTCAATATCCTCCAAAGAAAAGAAGTGATGCTAGGCTGATGGTTGTCCATAGAGATACAGGTGAGATAGAACATAGAAGATTTACTGATATCATAGATTATGTCAACGCTGATGATGTATTTATGGTTAACGATTCATATATGTTAAATAATCTTATATTTGGTCAAAAACAGAATTCATCAGTGCAGATTTGTTTTTATCTATTAAGAGAAGTAGATACAGATAACTTCGTATGGGATATAGAAGCAGATCCAGCAAGAAAAGTAAGAGTAGGTAATAAATTATATTTTAAAGATATAGATGTAATAGGAGAAATAATAGATAATACATCTGTTAGAGGTAGAATGATAAAATTCATAACAAATAAAACTAGAGAAGAATTTAAAAGAGATATCGTTAATAAAGGTCTTACAAAGTTACCTAAGTATATAAAGAGGTTTCCAAATGCTGATGATCTAAAATATACTAAGAGTTTCTTTGCTAAGAAAACAGGATCTATAAATCACGTTATTAGTGGATTACATTTTGATGAAAAACTAGTATTACAGATGAAGTTAAAAGGAGTACATATTGAAAGTCTAACATATAATATCAATGATTTTCCTACTAATAAGTTTAGTACTAAGACTGTCAACAACTGTAAACGTATACCAGAATTTTTCTATATAGCTCCAGAGGTTATTGATCTTATTAATGAAAAGAAAAGACAAGGATCTAAGGTCTTTGCAACAGGATATTCTACTTTGATGGGATTAGAAAATGCTTATAATCCAGCGTTAGAAAAACTATCTGATGTCAATGAGATAGTTTTAAAAACAGTATTTAGTAGAAATGATTTTAATGTCTGTGATGGTTATCTTACTAATTTTTATGAACCTGGATCTATGTTTTTAATTGTAGATACAGCTTTTTGTGGTGAAGAATTACTGACAAAAGCTTATAAAGAAGCAATAAAAGAAAAATATAATTTTTTATTATTTGGGGATTCTCTTTTAATTATTTAGACTTGTAAATATAAATGGGAATAAAAAGTAATAAAATATTTTTTTCTCTCCTTTTTCTTTTTTTTATAAATGTAAAATCAAAGAATATAGAAAAGGGTAATAATGATATTGTTGAAAATAAGAAGAAATATAACAATATCAAAATTATAAATAGTGATAATAAAAAGATTTTTCAAAATAATAGTTTTGGATATATTGTAAATGAGGTATATGTAGAGATACAAAAACTTAATAATGCAGATAATGACGAGCAAGATGATATATTGAAAGAAAATATATTAAATTCTTTAACATTTTCTAAAAATAGTTATTTAAATATAAAAAACTCAACAATATCTAATAATATTAGAAGAATAAAAAGACTATTTCCTTTTATAGAAGATGTAACTTTTGAATGTAAAGTAAATAATGAAAGATTAGATATTATAGTAAAGGTAAAAAGATATAAGACAATAAAAAAAATCATTTTTAAAACAGAGCAAGAGACAGATTTAAATAAGTTAAATGAAAATTATAATAATAAGTACATTACAAATAATATCGTAAATGATATTAAAAATGAAGTAAAGAAGAAATTTAAAAATGTAAGATATATAAAAATTATAGATAATGAAACTGATTCAGAAGAGGTTTTTAAAATAAAATCTCAAGGGAATACTTTAATAGTAAATAATGTTGATTTTGTTGGTAATAATAGTATAAAAAAGGGTAAACTGTTAAATAAAATAAATTTAAAAGGATTACAAAATAATAGTCTTGGTAAAAATATAACTAGTGATATAATAAATACAAGTGTTAATAATATCAGTATTACAGATTTAATACAAAAAGCTCAAAAGGACTTTTTATATTTTGGAAGTTTATATTTTGACAAAGAAGCATTCGATAATGATAAAAAAACAATAACAAAGATATATCAAAATAATGGTTATCTGGATGCTAAAATATCTAAAATAGAAGTAAAATTGTCACAAAATAAAAAACTAATAGATATAGTATACCATATTGATGAAGGTAAAAAATATTTTGTAGGTAATATAGATATAATAGGTAATAAAAATATAAAAAAAGATGTACTTTTAAGGCTTATAAATGTAAAATATGGAGATAGCTTTAATTTTACCAAGATACAAGAAAATATAAATGGTAGTCCTACAAATCCTCTTGCAGAATGTATTAAAAACCTATATGGTTCATTAGGATATTTAAAAACAAATATAAGTTTAAAAATAGATTCTATAATTGATAATTATGTAAATATAACAATAAGTATTAATGAAGGAGAAATAGTAAAGATAAATAAGATAAAAATCGTTGGTAATAGATTTACTAATAATAATACATTCTATAGAAATTCGATGTTGTTTCCAGGAGATAACTATAATAACATTAAATTTCTAGCAACACAGCAAAATATAATGCGTAATGATTTTGTTGATCCTAAAAAGACATTTATAACAATAGATAATGACAATAATATACAAATGATTGTTGAAGAAAAGTTAATCATTGAACCTGTTTTTAATATAAAAGCGCAAAAAGTAGATAAAGATTATTGTTGTGAATGTTGTAAATGTTGTCTTTTAGCACCATCGATTACATTAGGAGCCAAGTTAGGAAACCTAAACTTAAGAAAGTTATTACATCTTAAAGACCCTAAATATTTATTTTTAGGTAATGGAGATACGTTTAATTTAAATATAAACTATAGCCCTATAGATTCTAGATTAGATACTGGTTTAGAAGTCACTATTAAAGAGATAACAAAGAATTTAGGTGGTGGTTTTGGTTTTAACTATATATCTTTTAGAGGTGCAATAGATAATGAAGATAATAACTTTAATGAAAAGAAAGAAGATAAAAAAAATAAAAAAATGTCTTTTTGTGAAAATAAAGTTAATAAGATACATATAATAACTAGGGTTATATATAGTAATTTTTCAGGAAATATATCTATAAGTTTTACACCTTTTAGTTTTAATACAACATTTGGTAAAAATAAATATAAGGTATTTAAATGTTATCTAGATTTTCCAACAGGTTTAGAATTTAAATATTCTAATATATCAAATAGTTTCTGGAATAATAATGGTATTGACTTCACATCGTCGTTAATATTTTCTAATCCAATAGTGTTTTTATTTAAAATAAAAGACAAAAGATATAAATTACATAAAAATATTAGGTTTTTAAATACATTTTCATTCTATAAAAGTATTATTAAGAACTTAGTATTTTCGTTACATTCTAATATTGGTTTTAGTAAAGCAATAAATGATAATAGTAGTAATTTCTTTAAAATAAAGAAAGATGATAATAATAACTTTGAGACTAATGGTGTACAAAATATTACCTATTTATATTTAAACGGTTTAGTAGAAAATAGTAATATTTTAAGAGCAATAAATAGAAGTAATTGTAATTTAGCTTTTAAATTAAACTTAGAGCTAAGATATTTGTTTTTAATAACGCCTATAGTAAATTCATATGTATTTTGTTTTTTTAACGGTTGTAATTTATTTTTAGGACAAGATAATAGAGATTATAAATATATCAAGAACCTAGGTAAGAAAAATCTATTTAACCCAGTAAGAATATATTCATTAGGAGTAGGTGTAAGGATAGAACCTGAAATATTAAAGATGATAGTACCTTTATGTTTTAGTATATATTTCGATGCTAGAAATAAATCGTTATCATTTAATATTATAAAACTAAGATAATAATTTTCATTACAAATTATTTTTAAAAAAATAAGACAGTTAAATATATGTTTAGTTTTTATTTTAAGTAATAATAAATTTTAAAAGTTTTTTATTAGCAAGAAAACATATATAGATAATGAGCGATAATAACGAAAACGATAAGATAAATATCAATGGAAATAATAATGAAAATGTAAATATTGAAAATTCAAACAAAGGAGATAAGAAGTTTTTTGACATTAATACGTTAAAAAATATAGATAAAAAGTATTTATATATAGGTGTTTTTATAATTTTTATTCTTTTAACATATGCTGTATTAAAAAAAAATAATAAAGTTAAAAAGAAAGTAAAATCAGTAAAGAAAAAACATATAGTAAATGAATATTATAAAAACAAAGCAAAAGCCAATAAGTACTTTGAAGAGAATAGAGATTATCTAGCTTTAGAATATGGTAAAAAATGTATTAAAGATGATCCTAAAAACCCTAATGGATATTTTGTTATTGTAAAAGCTTTATTATCAGTTAAAGAATATGAAGAATGTAAAAAATATCTTGAAAAAGCTAAAGATCTATGTTTTACTGAAATAGATAAAGAAAGATATAATAACCTTGAAAATATATTAAATGAAAATATAAAGAAAAATGAAATATTATTAAAATCTAATATAAATATTAAAAATATAATTCCTTTTTTAAAGAAAACCTATATTAACGGAGGTAAGATAAATAAAACACAAATAGATTATAATGATTTTAATGTAAGAGGATTAATAGCTACTGATGATATTAAAGAAGGTGAAGTTATTGTTAAAATACCTAAAGAATCACTATTAATAGCTAAGGATGCTAGAAAATATATATGTGAGAAATATTCTAAAGACGATAATGTAACTGAAAAAGAAATAAATGACATAATTGGTCAATGTTATTCACCTAATAACTTTTCTTTAACATTCTTTATTTTAGAAAATATGAATAATGAAAAATATAAAGAGTATTTAGATATAATATTTTCAAATAATTATGAATCTTTTCCAGTTAAATTCAATGATGAAAAACTAAAAAGATTTGAAAATACAGATGTTTTAGATTTAGTTACAATTGAAAATTATAAATTTACGCATGATATTAACTTATTAAAAAAGATAAAAAGTGTTAATAAATATGATCTTGAAACTATTAAAAAAGTATTTTTAGGAGTATCATCAAGAGTATTCCAATACAGTATTCATGATGTAAAGAATATTTTCTTATGTCCATATATAGACATGGGTAATCATGGATGTGAAAAAAATGCTAGGTGGTATTATGATGACAATATTGATCATTTCTGTTTAGAAAGTAAAATAAAAATTAAAAAAGGAGAAGAGATCTTAGATACATATGGATCTTCATTACCTAATAAAAAACTATTTGTCAACTATGGTTTTACTGATATAAATAATAAAAACTCAGATATAGTATTAGAATTTAATAATAAAAAATATGTATGTAAACATGTTAATATTGTTGAAGATAATAAAATAAATGAGTTATTTGATGCTATAATAAATAATATTAAAACTAATAGTAAAGTTAAATTTAATAATGAAAAACTTGAGATTAATAAATTAGAAGAGTTTAAGAAGATATGTTTAGAAAGGTTAAAAAAATATAAAACAACATTAGAAGAAGATATTAAAAAATTAGAAGATAAAAATATAAGTTTTGATGATTTTAACCTTACGTTAATAAATAAAGATGAAAAAATAATGTTAAAATATTTTATAGATTTTAGTTCAGAATGTATTAATTTTTTGAAAAAAAATTCTATTAAAAATGTTAATAAAAGAATAGATGATAAAAAATTAAAATTATCAGATAATTCTAAATATTATTTAAAAGAATTATTTAATAAATATTATCCCAAAAAAAATAAATAATTATAATTTTATTAATTTTAAAAAATGTATTTAAAAAATGATGAATACAATATTACGTTTAAACTTCGACATTTATTTTTATTTATAATATTTTATTCTTCATTTAATAATAATTATAGTGAAAATTATAATGATAAAAAATATATTAAATCACAAAAAATAGAAATTTATAATGTTAAAAATAATTTTAGTTTTAAAAATAATATTTTAGAAAATGAAAATTTTATAGATAAACTACTTCTTTTTTTAAAAAATAATACATCTAATTTTTTAGATAGTTTATATATTAATGAATCTTATAAAAATAATTTTTTTAATAATTTTTTAAATTATAAAAAAAATTATGTGAGATTAAAATATGATAAAAATATATCTATAGATGAAAAAAAAATAAGAAATTATAAATTATATGATGAGTATAAAAAAAATGTAGAGTTAATAAAAAAAAATTATTTAAGATTTAATATTTTTAAGGATATTAAATTAAAAAAAAAATTATATGATAAAGATTATATAATTGAAATAAATAGAAATATAAATAATTATTTTAAAAATTTAGGATATTTAAATAATGAAGTAAATACAGAAGTAATTTTTAATAAAAATAATGTTTATATTAATCATAAAATAGATGAAAAAGAACTTTATTATATAAATTCTTTTGAAATTCTTTCTAATAATATTGATATTAAAAATATTATTGAAAATAATATTAAAAAATTTTTTAAAAAGAAAAAAGAGAAATTCTCAATGAAAAAAATAGAGAATTTTCAGAATAAGTGTCATAAAGATATATTATGTAATGGTTATTTTAATTTTAAAAAAGAATTAATTAAAATATATATTTGTAAAAATGTTAAAGAAAAAAATGCAGATATTGTAATTACTGTTGAATCAAATAAAAATGATTTATTAAAAAAATATAAATATGAGGATTTCATAATAGAATATGAGTGTGATTATGGGGTTGTAAATAGAGAAAGAAATAATATTTTATATAAAATATCAAATCCTGTAAAAAAAGAAACTATAAATAAATTATTTAAATTTAAAAAAGGTAGTTATTATAATGAAAAAGATATTGAAAATTTATATAATTATTTGTTTTTTACTGATATTTTTAAATATATAGATATAAAAGGTATAATTAAAAATGACTTATTATATATTTCAACAAAATTAATTCCAGTAGAACGTTTTTCAATAGAATACTCAACAAAAATAAATATAAATAGGAAAAATATTAATATAACAGCTTCATCATTATTTAAAATAAGAAATTATTTTAGAAGAATGGAACAATTTTTATTTGAAATAAATATTACAAATAGAAATAAATATGTATTAAAAGATTTTAAATATTTAGACAATTATAGTTTTATTTTTTATAATAATATTTCATATCCTTTTTCACTTATCTTTAGTAAGTATTGTGATAAAACAAATATAAATATTGGATTAACAAGTAGTTTTGATAAAAAAAAAAATATATTTACTAAATTAAATTATATTTTAAAATATAAATACATTAATATTTCTATAAATATATCACTCTTAAATTTAACTATTAATAAAATAAATATTTATAATAAATTAAGGAATAAATTTACACAAGATTTATCATTAAGTTTAATATTAGAATTTAAAAATAAATATATTATATCGAATATTACAATCGAGGGGCATATTTCTTCAATAAATAATTATTTTAATTTAATTTATAAATCGTTATTTTATAAATATTTAAATGATAATTTCAATTATTTTATTAAATTAGTTTATGATCAGATATTTTTTTTAAATATAAATGAAAATTCATATATTAAATTTTTCATAAAGGGTGGTAATATATTTTATTTCAATAGTAAGATACCTGAGAATACATTATTTAAATTAGGAGGAGAGGAGACATTAAGAGGATGGAATTATGGTGAAGTAGGCCCTGGTTTAACAAAAAATAAAGGTACTGGAACATTTATGTTATATTTTAGTACTGAGTATAATTTAAAGATAAATGATGATCTATTTTTTGTACCATTTATAGATTGTGGTAATATTTGGAATAGGCTAAATATAAATAAAAAAAATATAGAAGAAACATTTATATTAAATAAAAATCTAATAAAACACATATATTTAGATACTGGTTTTGGTTTTGAATTTTTAATAGGAGTATTTAAAATAAGAAGTGATATAGCTATTAAAATATACGAACCTCAAAGTATAAAAGAAGACATATTTAACATAACATTTAGGGTTATTAATAACTAGAATTTTTAACGTTATTGAATAATTCATTGTAAATATATTTAATATAATTTATATTAGCATTTTCTATTTTTTTATCAAAAATTTTATGAAAGAATACACTATTTAAAAATAAAAATTTATGTTTTTTATCATAGTTAAATTCTTTAAATTTATCTTGAAAATTATTAATATTTATTTCTAAATAATTAAATAAAATATCTTTACAATTATTATCCAAACCCTTAATAATATAATTTTGTAATTTATTTATTTTATTTAAATAAACATTTTTATAATTTTCTAATTTTTTATTTTCTTCAATATAAATATTTTGATAAGAATCATTTTCAAAAATTTTTATTAAAGAATCTTTACGTTCTATTTTTTTATAAATTTCGTACAATAATTCTACAGTATAATTGTAATATTCAATAATATTATTTTTATAATTAATTATTGAATTAATGTTAGAAAAAAATTTATAAGAAGAATATAATTTTAAAGAAGTTATATTTCCTTTTTTTTCATAAATATAAGCTCCAATTGCAGTTGATGTACGATTATATAACATATCTTTTATATATATTCCTGATTTACTATAATTTTCAACTAATTTGTCATTTTTAACTGTTAATAAACTAAAATGTTGTGGAGCATTTTGATGAAAATAATTAAAAACAGCAAATAAATTATAACTGCTATTAATAATAAGTGGATATTCTGTAAATATTAAGTTATCATTTTCAAACATTTCAAAATCCTCATAAAATGTCTTAAAAGCAAACTTTTTATTAATACTAAACAATATTAAATTAATAAAAATGTGAACATTATAACTATCATATAAATGACTACTTCGAATTACCTTATTAGTAGAATTTATACCTGGTAAAAATATTTTATTATCCTTGCTGATACAATTGTTTATTTTTTCTTCAATTAACTTTCTATAAAAATCATCACAATTATTAAAAAAATCTTTAGTCAAATATTTTTCAAAACATTTATTTTTTATTCTTTCAAAATTATACATTGTGCCTTTTAGACATGAATCCAAATATGAATTTATGTAATCTTTTTGATCATTTTTTTCCATTTTAACTAAATCAGGAAAATTCACTTTAATTTTATCAAAAAAAGAATATAATTTATCCTTTAAAAGATTATAATCATCTGAATATTTATTTTTTAAAGCTAAAATATAAAAAATATATGAAAAATGATCATATTCAAGAGGATCACATAAATATATTTCAACATCTTCGCCAAATCTATTATAAAGATATTCATTATTCTTTTTATTTAAAAATTCACTATTACAAGAACAATTAATTAATTTATCCTTTATTTCATACAATTTTAGTAAATATCTATAAGAATTTTTAGATATTAATTTATTTTCAGAACAATAAGTTAAACAATTATATAAATTCTCACACCATTTTTTATTATAAAAATAGGATAACAACCAACTTATATTTCTACAATTTTTACTATTATCATTCACTATTGTAACATTTGATGATACAGTTTTATTATTAATAATATTATTATTTACTTTCTTTTCAATAATATTATTTGTTTTCTTTTCAATTTCTTCCATTGAATATACATTAAAACTAAAAAATGTACATAAATAAAATTTATATTTATCCATAACGTAACTTTAGATAATAAAAAAAATTGAAAATAAAAAAAAAGAGTGGGTTCTATGAGGATCGAACTCATGACCCACTGATTAAGAGTCAGTTGCTCTACCAGCTGAGCTAAGAACCCAATATATTTTTATGATAATATTTTTTTTTAAAAAATTATTTAAAATAACAAATTATTATTTTTTATTTTTTAAATCATTACATTTTTTACAATTATAGTCTTCACCATCATACGAACAACTATTATCTGAATTGTCATCATCATCATTATTTTTTTCTTTTTCAAAACATTTACGACTATATTCTTCATCTGATATATATTCATCTTCCTCTTCTCTTTTATTAGATTCTTTTTCCTCTTGTTCCTTTTTTTTACGATGAATATTAAATACGAATAAAGTTCCACCAATTATCATAGCACCTAAAAGTTGATATCTACTTGGAATTTCTTTTATTATCAATGTTGAGAATACTAATGTAAATATTATCTTTGAGAAGTTTAATAATTCTAAAGCAGCTACTGATGAAGCTCTTTGCACTCCATGAATAATACATGTATGATGTAAAAAAGCTATTGTTGAATAAATATACGTACATGGGTTTAAAAATACATGTAAAGAAAATCTTTTAGTAAAACTTAAATATAAAAAACCATAAAGAGCAAATATAGTTATTTCGACACATATAGCCTGCATAGCATTATCCCATTTTCTACAATAATATCTTCGTGTTATATCTCCTATAGATGCTATTCCTATATAATATATTATCCTCAATAAATCACCATCATTGCTTGTAAAATTAGGATTAAATATCTTATTAAAATGAGATACCATGAACCCAAATATAGCCAAAACACCATATATTATATAATATGAATGAAATTTTTCATGTAATAAAAATAATGCTAAACAAAAAACTATAAAAGGCTTTATCATTGCAGATACTTCTACATAAGGTACTGGCATTGATTGTAACATACTTATTTTAAAAGCAGCTGCGTAAACAGGAATACCAAATAATATTATCTGTATTATCTCTTTCTTCTGAAAAAATGTCTTCTCAAAAGAGAATTGAGCATTATGGTGTATCTTACAATAGTTATAATATACGATAAACACAAAGAAATTAATAATATTAGCATGAAATGTTATATCCAACATTTTAATTCCATCTGAAAAAAAATCATTCTTAATAAAAAATTTATTCAAGATATTAGACAATGCACTAAAGCAATTAGCAAGTAGATAATATATCATACACTTACTGTGTTATTTTATCGCTATTAAATATTTTAAAATTTCATAAATTTTTAATCTTTTTTTTTAACTAAACATAAAATTTTTTAAACCTACTTTCTAAGTAGGCAACAGGATGTTTCTACATTCGTAGAAACTAATACATAGTGTATTTTAAAATAAATTATCTATTAAAATACATTATATATTCTTGTTTTCACAAATGTGAAAACGCAAAAATTTTTGTCAGACTTTTTATAAAAAGCCGGTTCGGCGTTTGAGAACGAAGATCCAACCTTAGGTTGGTAATTTTTTCCATAAAACACTAAAATGTAGCACTCCTAAGAATATTATGGAAGATAAAGATTTAATATTAAATAGCTAAAAATATGTTAAAAAAAATGTTAGATATAAGTTTGATTTATAAATTATCTAAATTACCTATTGATGAAACTAATAAGTTAAAATAATTTTTATAACTCTAAAGTATGAAGATTTTTTTATTAATATTTATTTCTTATATCTCTATATTTAATTTTTATTGTTCTAAATGTAATAATTGTTGTGAAAAATGTTGTACACATTGGAATAAAATAATAAAAAAATCTCATGATACTAGTAATAAAAATAATAAGGAACCTAAAGATTATAAACATATAGATGAACATAAAGATAATAACATTGTTCATTATAAGGATTTTAATAAAGATTTTAAGTTTACATTTTTGAAAAATGCGTTATTTCAGCATAATAACAATTGTACTTTAAATGCTGTCTTTATGTCATTATTCAACTTTCCACAAATACAAAATCTATTGTTATATAATGATTTTAACAATGAAATATTAAAATGTGCAAAGAATTTATTACAAAAAGCAATTAATGAAAATGATAATAATAAACATATCGAGTATTCAGATATATACAATAATATTATTAATTTTATAAAAAATAATAGACATGAAATGTTTGGTGAAATTTTTTCAGATTCAATCAAACCTTATCCTTTTATAAAATTATTTGAAAATTCAGATATTTTAATATTTTCTATTTTAAATAATTTTATATGTTATGAATTAACAAAGCAATATTTTATTAGTAAAGATAATTTGGTAAAAATTATTAATAACGGTAGTAATAACCCTGATTTTAAGAACATTTTAAAAAATAACGACATAGTAAAAAAAATATATAAAGAACTAAAATATTATAATAAAATATGTGAAATTATTGATAATTTAAATTTTAATAGAAATAATACAGGTTCTTATGAAAATGATGAAAATATAATAGATTTAGAATATGATGATGGTATTACTATAGAATTTACTACAGGCAATGATGAAAATGCCAATTTATTTCTTGATTTAAAAAATATTATTATAATACCAGAAAATGAAAATGTAAAAGAATATATTAAAAATCTTCAAAAAAAAATTATTAAAAACAAAAAAGAAAAAAATTTAATACATTTTTTTCCTTTTAATTTTTTTTACGATAAAATATTAGAAGATAATAAAATAGAATTAGAATTAATTTCAATAAATTTTATAGTTTCAGATCATCATGTTTTTACTATTAATAAAAATGTAAAAGATAATAAATGGTATATGTTTGATGATTTATATCAACAAAATTGTATAGAAGTAGATTTTGAACAATTATTAAAAGATGGATTTTTTATAAAAAAATGTAAACATACATACAAACCTTATTTTTTTTATTTTAATGCAAAATTTAAAAATAAATAAAACTATATTTTTAAATCATAAAATTCGGCTCTTTTAAAAATTTATTGTTAAGCGAGGTAGAAAAAAAGGAGTGCTACATTACTGTTCTTTTAATAAAAAATATTTTTTATACGTCGAAGGTTACTTTAAAAGTAACCAACCAGGACTAAGTCCTGGACTATTATATAATAATATTAAATATTGTTGCCTACTTTTTAAGTAGGTCCAACGTTACGTTGGTTTTGAGTAACTTTTTTACAAAAAAGTTGTTACTTTTAAAGTAACCAACCAGGACTAAGTCCTGGACCATTATATAATAATATTAAATATTGTTGCCTACTTTTAAAGTAGGTTCGCCGTGTGAGAAGGAAGATCCAAACTTAGTTTGGAGTTACTATTTAAAAAATTAATAAAATATGATTTTTTGCATAAAGTACACCAATGAACCACTCATTAAATTTTAATTTATTAGCAATAAAAAATAAAAAAAGCCATTAACGATCCTTCAGCCTGTTTAAAAACCAATACCATTTAAATTTTAATTAAAAAGTGCCGAAAAAGCATTTTCAAAATTGAAATCATTATCTTTAAGTATTTCGAATATTTTTTCATTACTATAATCATCTTCTGATAAATTAAATGTATCTCTAAATTCCAAAATTTTATCCATATTTTCTTCCATTTCACTTTTTTCATTGTCTTTTTCTTTTATTTTCACCATAGCTGTTATTTTATCACCAATGATATTCTTATTTGTATAAAACAAGAAAAAAATTTTATATTCTCCAATTGTCTTTTCCCCCAAATTTTTTATTACAACTTTATATCTTCTTTCCTCGTTTGATTTTTGTTGCTTTAAATCAATATCATTAATTTTTAAACTCGAAGAAGGATCAATTTTTATTTTGCTATCTGAAGCCCATGTTTTTTTTCCGTTATTTTTCAAAAATATTTCAAACTCAGCCTGGTCGGTTCCTTCATATATATACACTGTTAAATACATCGCATTTGTACAATCAAAGGAATACCCTTCCTTTAGCTCTTCTTCTTTCTTCCTGTTATCAGCAATATGTTTTCTTATTGTTTTTATTAATTTATCATTATCTTCATTTAAATTATTATTAATAAAATCATCTTTATAATTGTTTAAATAAAGCTTTAAATGATTTTCCAAAGCAGTAGATTTCATATATTCATAATTTCCTAAATTAATTAAAAATTTTAATTTTTTATATAAATTATTATTTTTCTTTTCAATTTCTTGTTCTTCTTTATCTTTATTACTAATATCTTTTTCTATTTTTTTTATTAAATCTTTATTATCTCCATTTAAATTAGCCTCAGAAAAACCATCTTTATAATAATTATTTTTAATATCAGTTAACATATTTTTTAAAACATCAGATTTAATACTTTCATAATTATCTATTTTAGTTAAAGCAACTAAACTTTGATTTAATTGTTCATTTTTCTCTTCAATTTCTTTTTCTTTTTTCCTTTTAGCTTCTTCCTCCTCTTTTTTCTTTTTAGCTGCCTCCTCTTCTTTATTTTTAGATTCTATTATTTTTTGTATTTCTTCAACTAGTTTTTGAATTTCATTATTTTTTAAAAGTGTTTTATAAGCAGGTACCATTAAAATAATATTTAAACTGTCTTGCATGCCTGATGAATTTTTATTTTCAACATTATCTTTAATTTTAGTTAATGAATTAGTTATTTCACTTCTTAATTCTTTTTCAGTCTTCTTTTTAACTTCTTCATCAATTTCTTTTGCTCTTGTAGCAATAATATGTTTATCTATTTGTGTCATTAAATTTTTATTATCTGCATCTATATTAGCCTCAGAAAAACCATCTTTATAATTATCTTCTTTAATTTTAGCTAAACTCTTTTTTAATTCATCATATTTCATATTTTCATAACCTCCTGATTTAATTAAACCATTTAACGCATTTTTTAATTTTTCATTTTTCTCTTTAATTTTTTTTATTTTTTCATTTTCAGCTTCTTCTTTTTCTTTATTATTATTTATTAATGTTTCAAATTGTGATAAATTAAATTCTATTAATGTTACATTATCATTAGATTTAATAGCATTAATACCATTTTTTAAAACATCAATATCTTGTTCAATTGGTGAGTTTAATTTTTTATTTTCAGCATCTAAATTATTTAATCTATCTATTAATTCCTTCTTTTTAGGTTCATATGGATCAGCTTTCTTTCCATCTTCATTTTGTTCATCTTCATTGTTATCTTTTTCACCATTTTGTTTTGTATCTTTGTTTTTATTCACACCACTACAACAACATTTTTTTTTATCACCGTTTTTATTTTTTCCACCAGATCCAGCAAATGTATAAAAAACAATAATATTTAAAATTAATGAAAAAACAATACTTTTATAAAAATATTCAACTAATTTCATATACTATAATAATATTTATATGTTATAAAAAATATTTTAAATTTAATAAATATTGTAAAATAATTAATATTGAAATTCTTAAAATTTAATAAGTTATAAGAAGAACTAACTTGATATTATTGGTAAAAATTTAATAAAAATTATACAATTATTCAAATTTATTTTTCATTATATAAAAACCTTTAAAAAACAAATATTTTTTTTAACATATTTTTTATAAAAATTACTCGAAAAATGGAATTTATCAGTTACAATTTCTGCATTTGGAATATATTTAGAAACACCTAAATTATACGATTTTGCCATATCTATACTTACAGTTTTTATGTTTTTTATGAAATTTTCCCCATAAAAATCGCAGAAATTTTTTACAGTTCCAGAATCTCTACCTTCATAATAGAAAATAACCTGTTTTTTATCAAAATCAACCAACGTGACGTTGGATCCAATATTTTAATAATATTATAATGGTCCAGGACTAAGTCCTGGTTGGTTACTTTTAAAGTAACTCTCGTCTATAGATAATTTTTCAACAAAACCACTTTGCAATTCTTTGATTTTGTTAAAATTTGATATTTTTATATGATTTTTAAATATAGATTTTATTATCGAAAATGGCAATTTATATTTAAATTTTAAATCATTTAAAACAGTGTTTTTATTAAAATCTTCTAAAACTTGATTCTTTAAATTTTGAGTAATTCGATGATTTTCATATTGATTTTCAAATTTATCAGAAAAAGTTTTTTTACATTTTGTACATAAATATCTTGTGATTTTTATGTTAAAAACCTCTGTAAAATTGTTGATTTTTAAATTT
>Ga0256405_10007065_pt1 | contig 17292 bp, 11 predicted proteins | sample RumenRJG_02DNA_FD_189096 | JGI IMG/M metagenome (GOLD analysis project Ga0256405, IMG submission 189096) | Bovine rumen microbial communities from Lethbridge, Alberta, Canada - RJG_02 | ecosystem: Host-associated > Mammals > Digestive system > Stomach > Rumen | place: Canada: Alberta...
GTCCCGGGTTGATTCCGGTTCCGAGGATGGTTACGCCATTCTCTTTTGCGATCTTATCCAGCTCAGCTGCGAGCTCGGGGCTCTGTGCTGCGGGATATGCCATCTCCTCAGCGGAGGTGATGCAGTTGATGCCCTGCTCCAGGATGAACTTCATTCTCGGGAAAGCTTCCTTTGTGAAGGAATCTGTGCACAGGATAACGATGTCAGCAGCACCCGGCTTGATGATCTCTTCCGGAGCAGCGATCAGAACGTCTTCTCTGTCACCCTTCTCTGTCTTGATGTACTCATACATGGAGTGACCCTGCTTGTGCTCTCTGCCAGCAACGCCAACAATGTCAACACCTTCCTTAGAAAGCAGCATGTCTGCGACACCGCCGCCCATAGCGCCAAGACCCCAAATGATTACTTTTACGTTTTCCATGTTTTTCTCCTTTTCATATAAGTTATAATTTATTTGTTGCCATAACTTTTTACGACCATATATTAAGCAAAGGCTGTGCCAACTTTTTCTCGATATTAAGCAAAGGCTGGAATTCCAATGGTTCCAGCCTTTGCTTGAATGATTTCTCCTGGTCGGATCCCTGCCAGGATCGCACAATTTCGCAAATATATTTGCGGTTTTTAGCAAATATATTTGCATGCATGAATATTATTCAGACTATTTCATATTTTTTCAGCTTGTGCTGCAGATTCTGGCGCAGCAGTCCCAGATCCCTGGCCGTCTTCGTGACATTACCTCCGTTGATCGTCATATACCGGCGGATCACGGTCTGCTCGATATCCGCCAGATATTCCGGGAGGCTCTCGCCCTCTCTGCCGAAGTCGCTGATGGCGGAGGATGTCTCGTGGTACCCTTCCGGAATGCTGATATCGTCGGCTGTCAGCACGTGCTCCTCTTCGGCCATGGACACAGCGGACATGATGATGTTCTCCAGTTCTCTGACATTGCCCGGATAATCATAGTTCTTCAGCTTTTCCAGGGCGGCGTCCGCGATCATCCAGATCTCCCGGTCGTATTCTTCGTTGTATTTCTTGACGAACCGGTCCGCCAGGATCGGGATGTCGCTCAGGCGCTCCCTCAGCGGCGGGATGTTGATGCCGATCACGTTGAGGCGGTAGTACAGGTCCGGCCGCAGAGCACCCCGCTCGATCAGAGCCTGAGGGGATTCGTTGACCGTTGCGATGATCCGCACGTCCACGAGGATATCCTTACTGCCGCCGACTCTGCGGATGTATTTTTCCTGCAGGACCCGGAGCAGTTTGCTCTGCAGTTCATAGGGCATGGCACTGACCTCGTCCAACAGCAGGGTCCCTCCGCTGGCCTGCTCGAACAGTCCGGCCCGGTCCACGGCGCCGGTGAACCCGCCCTTCTCCGTACCGAAAAGGATCCCCTCCAGCAGACTGTCGGGAATGGCGGCGCAGTTCTGGGCCAGGAACGGCTTCTTCTGGCGTTTTCCTCCGTAATGGATGCTCTGGGCAAACAGCTCTTTGCCGGTTCCGGTCTCGCCGTAGATAAATACAGAAGCCGTATTCGACGTCGCCTTCATCGCCCTCTCTACCGCCTGCAGGAATCCTGGATCCTCACCGATGATATCCGCGAACTGGTACCGGCGGATCCCGCTCTGTTTCTTCAGCGCTTCCATGTCTTCGGCCGAGATCTCCTGCCGGTTCTCCGCCGATATGCTGTCCTGCAGGGACATGATCTTATCGCTCATATCCTTGATCTCGGTGATATCTCTGGCGACCTCCATCGCTGCCACGACCCGGTCGTCCACGATGATCGGAATGGTCGTGTTGACTGTGGTGACCTGTTTACCGTAGATATTCAGATAGGTCTGCTGCTGACTGCGGATCTCCCTGCGGTTTACCAGCGCCTGGTACAGGGTGCTCTCTGATTCGGGAATACTCCCGAATACCTGCCGGAACGGTTTGCCCAGGGCATCCTCGACGGAGATCTTCTCCAGCTGAGCCATCGCTTCGTTATACAGGATCGTCTTGCCCGATGCGTCAACGATATGGATGGCCTCGCCCATGACCTCGGTCACGGCCTGCAGCACCGCCATGTAATCCTTTCCTCTCATGCCGTTTCACGCTCCTTTTGCTGCCATGATCTGCCCTTATTGTATCATGCATGATTATTAAGCGCAAATATATTTGCAGTCGATCAGCGTTCAGAGAAGACCTGACCCGATGAGATTGACCAGGGTCGCCACGACCCAGGCGATCGCGCACTGCCAGACGACCACGGCGATCGCCCATTTCCAGCCCAGTTCCCTCTTTGTCGAAGCGATCGCCGCCACGCAGGGCGTATAAAGGAGAGAGAATACCAGAAGGCATATGGCCGTCAGCGAAGTCATGGCACCGGCCACATTTCCTCCGAAGAGGATCCCCAGCGTCGAAACGACTGTTTCCTTGGCCATAAACCCGCCGATGAGAGCAGTGCAGATCTTCCAGTCGCCCAACCCTGCCGGCTCCATGATCGGCGTCATCCATCCGGCGATGATAGCCAGGATGCTGTCCTGCGAATCGCTGACCAGATTCAGATGAGTATCGAAGCTCTGGAGGAACCAGATCACGATGGTCGCGATCAGAATGATAGAAAAAGCTCTCTGCAGGAAGTCCTTGGCCTTGTCCCACATGAGCCGCATCACGTTCTTCACGCCGGGCAGCCGGTAATCCGGCAGTTCCATGACGAAAGGCACCGCCTCGCCCTTGAAGAGTTTTTTATACAGAAAGGCTGCCAGGATCCCGAGGACGACACCCAGGACGTACAGTCCTGTCATGAGCAATCCGCCATGTCCCGGGAAGAAGGCGCTCGTAAAAAACGCGTAGATCGGCACTTTTGCCGAGCAGCTCATGAAGGGTGTCAGCAGGATAGTCATCTTGCGGTCCCGCTCACTGGGCAGGGTCCTGGTCGCCATGACCGCCGGGACCGTACAGCCGAAACCGATCAGCATCGGCACGATGCTCCTGCCGGACAGACCGATCTTTCGCAGGAGCTTATCCATGAAAAAGGCGACCCGGGCGATGTATCCGCTGTCCTCCAGTATAGAAAGGAAGAAAAACAGCGTCACGATGATCGGCAGGAAACTGAGCACCACGCCCACACCCTCAAAGATCCCCTTGATGATCAGACTGTGGATGGCGAGGTTCACGTCCCCTGCCGTCAGGATCTGATCAACGACCTGTGTCAGGATCCCTACGCCGGTCTCCACCAGAGCCTGCAGCCAGGCTCCGACCACATTGAAGGTCAGCCAGAACACCAGCCCCATGATCCCGATGAAGGCCGGGATCGCGGTATATTTACCGGTCAGGATCCGGTCCAGCCGTTCGCTGCGAAGACGTTCCCTGCTTTCCCGGGGTTTGCGCACCGTGGAATCGCAGACTTTGTGTATGAATGAAAACCGCATATCGGCTATAGCAGCGCTCCGGTCCAGTCCCCGTTCTTTTTCCATCTGGAGGATGATGTGTTCCACCATCTCCGCTTCATTCGGCTCCAACCGCAGCTGCTCTTCGATGAGCGCGTCCCCTTCGATCAGCTTGCTGGCAGCAAACCGCACCGGCAGTCCCGCCCGCACAGCATGGTCCTCGATCAGGTGGATGATCCCGTGAAGGCACCGATGGACAGCGCCGCCGGCTTCCGAAGCATCGCAAAAATCCTGGCGCAGCGGCTTCTCCTGATACTTTGCCACATGGACTGCATGACTGACCAGCTCCCCGATGCCCTGGTTCTTGGCCGCGGAGATCGCGACCACCGGGACGCCCAGCTGCGCTTCCATCTCATTGATGTCGATGCTGCCGCCATTAGCCGTCACCTCATCCATCATATTCAGTGCCACGACCATCGGCACGTCCATCTCCAGAAGCTGCATCGTCAGGTAGAGGTTCCTCTCGATGTTGGTCGCGTCGACGATGTTGATGATCCCCCGCGGCTTCTCCTCAAGAACGAACGCGCGGGATATGATTTCTTCGCTGCTATAGGGCGACATGGAATAGATCCCCGGCAGGTCTGTGATGACCGTCTGCGGATAGCCTTTGATCGATCCGTCCTTGCGGTCGACCGTCACTCCCGGGAAGTTTCCAACGTGCTGATTGGCTCCGGTCAGCTGATTGAACAAGGTCGTCTTGCCGCAGTTCTGGTTTCCCACCAGAGCAAAGCCGAGCGTCTCCGTATCCGGCAGCGGATCTCCGCTTCCTTTCGGGTGGAACCTTCCGCCTTCGCCCAGACCCGGGTGCTCCGAAATGCTCCCTCCCGATGCTCCCGAAGAACGCATTTCCCTCTCCGCAAGCTGTTCTACCTCGATCTGCTCCGCGTCCGCCAGACGCAGGGTCAGTTTGTATCCCTGCACGATCAGTTCTACCGGATCGCCCATCGGAGCGTATTTCACCACAGATACGACCGCGCCCGGGATCATTCCCATATCAAGAAAGTGCTGACGCAGCTGTCCCTCTCCGCCAACGCTGATGATCCTGCCGTGTTCACCTGGTGTAAGTTCCCTTAATGTTGTCATGATCCTGTTCATTCCTCGTAATGTTAAACTTCTTTAATTTCAGTATGTCACATCGAACTGCAGTTAGTCTATCCAAACTTGTCTGATATTGACTTTTACTGTATCAACGGGACGGTTCCCCCAGGCCGGCAGGTATGATAGAATCAATACAGGACTATTCAAAACAAACGAAGGAGAAACATCAATGCCGAAAATGAAGCTCAACTCTCTGGATACCGTTCTGGAGATGCCATATTTCAATGTCTATTCCGCCATGTACGAGAACCGGGAGACATCCCATATCGCTCAGTACGATATCGTCTCAAGGAACAAAGGTCTGACCATGCAAAATCTGGGAAGGAACCTTCCGGTCAGCGCTGTGGCGATCCTGCCGGTAGATCCAGTGAACCGCCGGATCCTTCTGACCCGGGAATTCCGTATGCCAGTCAACGACTACCTTGTTGCGATACCTGCCGGGCTGGTCGACCCGGGCGAAGATGTCAGGGCGGCCGTCATCCGGGAACTGCGGGAAGAGACCGGCTGCGTCGCGGACCGGGTCATGGTCCTGCCTCCAGCCTTTTCATGCATCGGACTGACTGATGAGACCGCGGCCTGCGCCATCGTCACCGTACGGGAGCAGGCGGGCAGCGAACAGGAGGAAAACGAAGAGATCACCAGCCGCTGGTATTCTTATGAACAGGCTCTGGCCATCATGACTGACCCGCAGGTCCGGACCGGCGCGCGCGCCCAGCTTCTGGTCCTGTTCTGGCTGGCGCAGGAAGGAATGAAGGTCCTGTAATGGGAAATCAGCGCCGCCGCAAAGGCCGCAACAGATCAAAACAGATCAACAAAGATATCATTTCGTTCCTGAACGAATTCGATATCGACCAGTACCGTGAACGGGCCCGGCGAATGGACCGCCACTTCATCCTGCACATCGGTCCGACCAACTCAGGGAAGACCTACGATGCTCTGCAGGCATTGAAAGCTGCCCGTACCGGCGTATATCTGGGTCCTCTGCGTCTCCTCGCGCTGGAGATGTATGATACGCTCAATTCCCAGGGCGTCCTTTGCGAGCTTCTGACCGGCGAAGAATTCATCCGCACCAGCGGCGCGCAGATCACCGCCTCTACCATCGAGCTCTGCAACTTCACCAAGCGCTATGACGTGGCTGTGATCGACGAAGCCCAGATGATATCCGATCCCTTCCGGGGCGGGAACTGGACCAAGGCGATCTTTCTGGTGGACGCGGCGGAAGTCCATATCTGCCTCTCTCCGGACGCCCAGCAGCTGATCTGCCGGATCCTGGACAGTTTCGAAGCCGACTACGACGTGCAGTGGCATGAGCGGCTGGCGCCCCTGGTCTTTTCGGGAACGATCGACAGCATGAAAGATGTTCAGGACGGGGACGCGGTCATCGTCTTCTCTCGCAAAGCCGTTTTAGCGACCGCCGGGGAGCTCCAGAACCTGGGCAAAAAAGCCAGTGTCATCTACGGCGCCCTGCCTCCCGCGTCCCGCCGGGAAGAGGTGCGGAAATTTGCCGCCGGCGAAAATACTGTAGTTGTTTCCACTGATGCTATCGGCATGGGGATCTCCCTGCCGATCCGTCGGATCATTTTTCGTGAGCTGACCAAGTTCGACGGTGAAGATGACCGGACACTGACAGACAGCGAGATCCGGCAGATCGCCGGCCGGGCCGGCCGTTACGGGATCTACAACAAGGGCGAGGTCCTGTCCATGAAGGATCCGGAAACAGTAAAAAAAGCTCTGCAGCGCACCGGCAGACAGCTGCGGGACATCACCATCCCCTTCCCCAGAGAAGCCATCGAGACCGGATTCCCTTTTAACCGCTTGTTCGATGAATGGCAAAGGCTGCCGCTGATTCCCGGCTTCGCGCGGGAAGACATGACCGAAGCGGCATTCCTTCTGAACGAACTGGGCGGCAAGATCGCCCGGAAGCTGGACCGACAGCTGCTCTATGAGCTGATCACCTGTCCGGTGGATGTGAAAAACGAACAGCTGGTCCTCTACTGGCTGGAAAGCGTCATCGCCATCAGCGTAGATGCCATCCCCGAGGTCCCCATGTTCGATACGGACACCCTGGAAGGATGCGAACTCCAGTATAAGGCCCTGGATGTGCGGCACCAGCTTTTGCGCCGCATCGGCATCGAAGACCCCAGAATGGACGAAAAGCAGGAGCTGTGTGATAAGATCAACAAACTCCTGCTGACTGATAAACGTAATTTCCGCAAGCGGTGCCGCCTCTGCGGCCGCACCCTGCCCGCCGATTACCGGTTCGGCATCTGCGAATCCTGCTTCCGCCGGCACCGGAGACGATGGAGATAACGAACACAAAAGGGACCTGTCGCAACAGGTCCTTTGTTATTCCAGCCTTTGCAGGAAACTTATTTCGCTTCCTGTTCCTTCTTGTAGTCTTCGATGATCTTCTGAGCGATGTTGGACGGAACTTCTTCGTACTTGGAGAATTCCATCTCGAAGACGCCTCTGGCCTGTGTCATCGTTCTCAGAGCGATCGCGTAGTCCAGCAGCTCAGCCTGCGGAGCTTCTGCCATCAGCTTCTGTCCGCCGCCGTGTACCGGCTCCATACCGAGAACAGCGCCGCGGCGTGTCGGCAGGTCGCCCATAACTGCTCCGACGAAATCGTCCGGAACATGGATCTCCAGCTTCATGATCGGCTCCAGCAGGCAAGGCTTCGCCTCTGCGATACCTTTCTTGAATGCCAGGGATGCCGCGATCTTGAACGCCATTTCGTTGGAGTCTACTTCGTGGTAGGAACCATCGTACAGGATCGCCTTGACGTTCTGTACCTTACATCCGGCGAGAGGTCCCTTCTCCATGCATTCTCTCAGGCCTTTCTCAACAGCCGGAACGTAGTTCTTCGGAACAGATCCGCCGAACAGTTCCTCACCGAATTCGAACTCTTCCTGAGACGGGGAGAACCGGATCCATACATCACCGTACTGGCCGGCACCACCGGTCTGTTTCTTATGCTTACCCTGAACATCGGAGTTGCCCTTGATGGTCTCTCTGTAAGCGATCTTCTGCGGAACGGTGTTGACGTCGACGCCGTACTTATCCTTGAGCTTATCCTTCATGATGTTCAGCTGGATCTCACCCTGGCCGCCGATCAGTGTCTGATGTGTCTCGATGTTGTTTTCGAGTACGAAGGACGGATCCTCCTCCATCAGTCTCTTCAGACCGCTGCCCATCTTCTCGTCGTCGCCGCTCTTAGCCGGCTCAACTGCCTGATACAGTGTCGGGGACGGGAACTCGATCTTCGGGAACTTGATGATGTTCGCCTTCTCGCAAAGTGTGTCACCGGTCTTGGTGTTCTGCAGCTTACCGATAGCTACGATATCTCCCGCAACGACTTCCGGAGCATCTTCCTGGTTCTTGCCTCTGACGAAGAACAGGGAGCCCAGCTTCTCGTCTCTCTCGGAGTTAGCGTTGTAGATCGGCTGACCGGACTTGATCGTTCCGCTGATGACCTTCGCCAGGGAGATCTTGCCCAGGAAGGAGTCTGCCAGTGTCTTGAAGATGAATACTGCTGGCTTGCCTGCGGGGTCGACCGGAACTTCGATCTCAGCGTCGGATCCGTCGACTGCCGGATACGGCTCGTGATCCGCTGCTTTCGGAACGAAGTCGATGAAGTTCTGCAGTACGGCCTCAACGCCTTCGCCTGTCATGGAGGAGCAGTTGAACACAGGAACGATGTCGCCCTGGCTGATGCCCTTGGTCAGACCCTTCGCGAACATCTCATCGGTCAGTTCCATGTTCTCGAAGTAGTATTCCATCAGTTCTTCGTCGGTACCCGCGATCTCCTCTTCGAGGGATTCTCTGTCGTCCAGTGTAACGACGGAGCTGCCGAACTTATCCTTTAACGCCTGGATGGTCTCATCCAGATTGACGTTCTCTTTATCTGTCTTGTTGATCAGGAAGAAACGGGGAACGTCGAACTTCTTGCAGGAATCCCACGCCTTCTCTGTTCCGACCTGGATACCGGATGCTGCGTCGACTACGATGACAGCAGCTTCGACCGCTCTCAGAGCGGAGTTGACTTCGCCTACGAAATCGAACGATCCCGGTGTGTCGACAAAGTTCAGTTTCACTTTGTTATACTCTACCGGTACGACGGTGGCGTTGATGGAATATCCCTTCTCGATCTCCATCTTGTCGTAGTCGGAAACTGTCTGTCCGTCTTCGACCTTGCCCAGTCTGCTGATCACGCCTGTTGCCAGCAATCCTGCTTCCAGGAAAGTAGTTTTACCGCAGCCGCCATGTCCTACCAGCGCGATGTTTCTGATGTTTTCGCCTTTATAGCCCTTCATTAAATGAGACCTCCTAAAAATATTTACTCATGTGGCCGCTGCCACTTTTAATCACATACAAAGTTATTGTACCATTGCAGATTGTTCATAGCAATGGTTTTTTAGAACTCACAGGTCTTCGTGCCTTAGAATTCGCAGGTCTTCGGTGTACGCGGGAACGGCAGCACGTCACGGATGTTGCTCATGCCTGTGATGTACATGATGATCCGTTCGAAGCCCAGCCCGAATCCGGAGTGGACCACGCCGCCGTATTTGCGCAGTTCAAGATACCACCAGTAGTCTTCCTCGGTCATGCCCATGTCTTCGATCCGGGACTTGAGCAGGTCGTAGCGTTCCTCTCTCTGGCTTCCGCCGATGATCTCGCCGACGCCCGGGACCAGCAGGTCGCAGGCTGCGACGGTCTTGTTGTCATCGTTGAGCCGCATGTAAAACGCCTTGATCTCTTTCGGATAGTCGGTGACGAAGACCGGCTTCTTGAAGATCTTCTCGGTCAGATAGCGCTCGTGCTCGGTCTGCAGGTCGATGCCCCACTCGACCGGATAGTCGAACTTCTCACCGGACTTCAGCAGCAGGTCGATCGCTTCGGTATAGGTGACTCTCCCAAAGTCTGAGTTGACGATGTTGTCCAGCCTTTGCAGCAGGCCCTTGTCGACGAACTTATTGAAGAATTCCATTTCCTCGGGAGCGTTCTCGAGGACGTAGTTGATCACGTACTTGATCATGGCTTCGGCCACTTCCATGTTGCCGGCCAGATCGCAGAACGCCATTTCCGGCTCGATCATCCAGAACTCGGATGCGTGGCGGCCGGTGTTGGAGTTCTCGGCCCGGAAGGTCGGTCCGAATGTATAGATGTTGCGGAATGCCAGCGCGAAGATCTCGCCTTCCAGCTGGCCGCTGACGGTCAGGCAGGTCTTCTTGCCGAAGAAGTCCTCGCTGTAATCGATCTCTCCGTCTTCGGTCTTTGGCGGATCCTGCAGATCCAGCGTGGTCACCTGGAACATTTCGCCGGCGCCTTCTGCGTCGCTGGCGGTGATCAGCGGTGTATGTACGTAAACGAAGTCATTGTCCTGGAAGAACCGGTGCAGCGCGTAAGCTACCAGAGAACGGACTCTGAACACCGCGGAGAAGGTGTTGCTTCTCGGTCTCAGGTGGGCGATCTCTCTGAGGAACTCCATGGAATGGCGCTTCTTCTGCAGCGGGTAGTCTGCCGCGGAGTCAGCTTCGATCGCGATCTGCTCGGCCTTGATCTCAAATGGCTGCTTGGCATCCGGTGTCAGGACGAACCGGCCCGTAACGTTCAGTGCCGCTGAGATCGGTGCCTTGGAGATCTCGCTGAAATTATCCAGCAGCTCCGCTTCATAGACGATCTGCACGGATTTGAAAAAAGATCCGTCGTTCAGTTCGATGAATCCGAACTTGTTCGATCCTCTGTTGGTTCTGATCCAGCCCCGGACCGTGATCTTCTGATCCGCGAACTGCTCTGTTTCTCTGTACAGCTGTCTGACTGTTACTTCTGCCATGATTATTTCTTTCTCCTTATCATTGTTACTGTTATTGCCGCTTCGCCCAGTCTTTGCAACTAAAAACTACCGGCGGCAGTCGGCAAACTTGATTTTATCACAGAATGCGGGCCGGCTCAACCGGAAGTGGGAGAAGTTTTCACGGGTTTGCTTCGAGTTCAGCCCTCATCGCGCTCCTCACGAACCTCTTTAGGTGTTCTTTGAACCATATATGGTTATTTTTGGTTTTAAATAACTTTATTGGTATTTTATGGTTGACATTATTTGACATTTATTGTATCTTTATCTCACAACAACAATATCAGGGGGATTTTGTTGCACGTTGAAATAATAATTTATGAATTCTGCAACAAATCGGCTTCCAACAGCCTTTTTTCCCTTTCATTTCCCTGAAATAAGGGGCTTCGTTGCAAGTGTTTTCATCATTTATTTTTTTCTGCGACGGATGAGGTCTTCCTGTTGCAGAAATCATCACTTTGACGCATCAATAGTTAACAGGAGGTGTACTATGGACTATATTATTCAGGAAATAGAGCTCTTGTTGCAGATTCTGATTTTGCGAAGGAAAAAATGCAACAAGGGTCTGGCCGCAAGCCCTGACGGCGGATTGATCCGGCCCAAGGTGCGAAACCGTCCGGTCTATATGCATTCGATCACCGACGGAACCTATTCCAATGGCCAACCCCGCTATGCAAGAAAAGAACTCTCCGAAGACAGCGACCTGTTTCAAAAGCTGGTCCTCAAGGAATATCTCCGAATCGTGCTGAAACGGCTTGATCACAATATCCGCGTCCTGGAACGTGCAAAGGCTGGCCTCATCCCTATCGGATACGATGCGATCCGGTCTCTGATGCGAAGGCCTTACCGGGACATTTCGGATGAATTGTTTCAACGGGCTTTTCACTCAATGTTCGCCACAGCACCCAGCGACCTGTTCCCCGGCAGCTCCGGCCTTGGCTTCCTGGCCATGCAGCACGAATGGGCCAGCCAGCCTTTTGAACAGAGCACTTACCGGCCTGAGGAGAAGATTCATATCACCAGCCGGGGTTTGAAGGTGCGAAGCCGAGCAGAACTGCTGATCGCAGAACTCCTGTATCGATATGATATCCCCTTTCGGTACGAGCAAGTGATCCATTGCGGGAAGTATGAGCTGGCACCGGATTTTACTTTTCTTGATGCTGACGGCAATGAGTTCTACTGGGAGTATTGTGGTATGATGGGTGATCCGAGCTACCGGGATCATCAGCTTTGGCGCCGCAGCATGTATGAGAGCATCGGAATCACGGAATGGAATGATATGATTTACACTTATGACGCGAACGACCGCATTGATATGAGGGAGATCGAAGCGATCATACAGACGAAGGTTCTGCCGCGGATGCAGGCCGCCGCATGATTCTCTAAACAGGATACCCTTTTTACCAGTAATGTGATAAAATTACTGCATCTAAGTAAGAATAAGAACAGCGTAAACAGCTCAATCAGGAGGCAATATGAACAACGAATACACCAGCCCGTTTTCCGAGCGGTATGCCGGAGCGGAGATGAAATACCTGTTTTCCCCGGACAAGAAATTCTCGACATGGCGCAGGCTCTGGATCGCCCTGGCCGAATCAGAAATGGAGCTGGGACTTCCGGTCACGCAGGCGCAGGTCGATCAGCTGAAACAGCACATTGAGGACATCAACTATGACGAAGCCAAGGCCCGGGAGAAGATCGTCCGCCACGATGTCATGAGCCATGTCTACGCCTACGGGCTGCAGTGCCCGGACGCGGCAGGCATCATCCACCTCGGCGCCACCAGCTGTTACGTCACCGACAATGCCGATCTGATCATCATGCGGGAAGGCCTGGAGCTGATCCGGAAGAAACTGATCAACGTCATCGCCGCACTGGCGAAGTTCGCGGATGAATATAAAAACCTGCCGACACTGGCGTTCACACACTTCCAGCCGGCCCAGCCGACCACCGTCGGCAAACGGGCGACTTTGTGGCTGCAGGATCTGACCTTTGACCTCGAGGATCTGGACTATCTGATCGGATCCCTGAAACTGCTCGGCTCCAAGGGCACCACCGGTACCCAGGCCAGTTTCCTGGAACTCTTCGAGGGCGACCATGAGAAATGCAAGCAGCTGGAGGCGAAGATCGCGCAGAAGATGGGCTTTGACAGCTGCTACGCCGTTTCCGGGCAGACCTATTCCAGGAAGATCGACTCCCGTGTACTGGCAGTGCTCGCCGGCATCGCACAGAGCGCGCATAAGTTTTCCAATGATATCCGGCTGCTCCAGCATCTCAAGGAAGTCGAGGAACCATTCGAAAAAGGTCAGATCGGTTCTTCGGCCATGGCCTACAAGCGCAACCCGATGAGAAGCGAACGGATCGCCGCCATTTCCAATTACATCATCAGCGACTGCATGAACCCGATGATCACCGCTGCGACACAGTGGTTCGAACGGACGCTGGATGACTCCGCCAACAAGCGGGTCAGCATCAGCGAAGCATTCCTGGCCCTGGACGGCGTACTGACGCTTTACATGAACGTTGCCGACGGGCTGGTCGTCTACCCGAAGGTCATCGAGAAGCGGCTCATGTCCGAGCTGCCGTTCATGGCTACCGAGAACGTCATGATGGATGCTGTAAAGGCTGGCGGCAACCGGCAGGAACTCCACGAAAAGATCCGGGTCCATTCCATGGCAGCCGGCCGCAAGGTCAAGGAAGAGGGCGAAGCCAATGACCTTCTGGAGCGGATCGCCGCTGACCCGGCATTTGGGACCGACATGGAATCCCTGCAAAAGGTGATGCGTCCCGAGAACTATGTCGGTCGGGCGCCCCAGCAGACCGAGGAATTTCTGGCCACAGTCGTGCAGCCGATCCTCGATGCCAATAAGGACGCGCTTGGCATCACTGCGGAGGTCAACGTCTAACACGAAAAAACGGCGGGATCACCCGCCGTTTTTGTATTCTCTTTCTGCCTTCCTGATCGGGAACGTATCAGTCCCCTGTTGCCCGGGATCAGTCATTGCCGACTCTTTGATCAGTCATCACCGACTTCAGAACTACGCTCCAGAATCTCCCCGGTGTATGCCTCGATAGTATAGTCGTACTCGGTGTTGCCTTGTCTGAATTCAACTTCGTATTCGGTCCTGCCATCATCATAATCGAGATGGGAATTTGAGTAGTCGACTGCGTCTTTTGTAAGTCCCGCATCTTTCAGTGCGATCTCAAGAGCAGCGTCTTCACCGATCTCTTCTCCCTGTGCTTCGGTCTGCGCAGCCGTCGTTGTTTCCGCGACCGTCGTCGTTTCCTCAACTGCTGTAGTCTCTTCCGGTACTGCTTCTTCGCTCTGGGATCCGCATCCGGTCATCCCGATAGCCGCGACCAGACATACCGCCAGCCCTGCAACAGACAGCATCATTGTTCTTCTTTTTCTCATTTTTCTTTTACCCTCTCATTTTTTTACAAAAATTTGGTTCAATTATAAGTCGGGCGCTGGTGAAAGTCAAGAGTCCGCAACAAAGCCGGATGCTCGCTACAGCCCGCAGCCGGATGCCTGCTACAGCCCGATCAGGGTCCCGGCGAATATGCCGTAGTAATTGCCCAGGACGTATCCCAGAGTCCCGACCAGAATGGCGGGAACGATCAGGGCTCTCCAGCCTTTTGCGATAGCCATAGCCGCCGCAGTCGTCGGCCCGCCGATGTTGGCGTTGGACGCGATGATGATCTCCTCCAGGCTGAACCGGAAAAGCTTTCCGAAGATGAAAGAGAACAGCATGTTCACGAAAACGATCATGGCGCAGAACAAAAGCAGGATCGGCGCCTTCGTAACGATCATATAAATCGAGGCAGGCACACCGATGACTGCGAAAAAGATATGGATCAGATACGTTCCGATCTCCTGGGCGCCGGCGATGTTTCCAACCTGCTTCGGGAAAAGGCTGGCTACCAGCATGGTCAGCGTCGTGATGATCAGATACTGGTTTCCCAGCAGCCCGTTCACCAGAGTGAGAAGGAATCCGGATGTGGGGATCGCCTCGCTCAGTACGCCCGCGATCTTGACTGAGACCGCCACGATCACCAGCGACAGAGCGATGCAGGTCGCGATGTCCTTCAGAGATACCTGTCTCGCTTTCCAGTAGGTCGACGCTCCCTCGGAACCTTCTCCACTCTCTGCAGCAGAAAGCTCATCGATCAGCGGATGCCGGTATCTCTTCAGGAAGAACTTCGACCCTGCTGCTGCGATCAGGGCGAAGAAGTAGAGAGCCATCAGCAGGTTGTCCGCGACGACCGAGGACGAGACCAGTTCTCCGCCAACATTGTACACATCCGACATGGCCGCCAGATTGACGCTGCCGCCGGTGTAGGTCCCGATCATCATCGGCAGAACCAGTCCCAGATCAGCGAAGGCGCCTTTGAGCAGATTGTAGGCGACGATACCGCCGGCGATGGTCCCGATCCCGCTGATGAGATATATAATGAGAAGCCGGCCGCTTTCCCTGCCGATCTTGCGGATGTCCGCGTTGAACAGCAGCATCGGGATCGACAGCGGAATGATATAATCCCACACAAAATCATAGGCAGCGGCTTCCAGCGGAATGATCCCTGTATTGGATAATATCATGGCGCCGATGAGGGCCATGACGCAGCCTGTGATCTTCGATCCGATCCGGGTCTTTTGTTCCAGCCAGATCGCCAGCGTGGCGATGCCTGCCAGAATGGCAAATAATGCCCATGTGTTTTCTGCGCTGATCAGCGAATGATCCATTTCTTCTTCTCCTGTCCTGCTTAGCCGATTATTCCTTCGTTAGCCGATCTTTCCTTCGTCGATCATCTTAGCCAGTTCCTTAGCGAAGTACGTGATGTACATCCCGGCTCCGGCGCGGTAAGCACCCACTGCCATCTCGCCGATGATCCGTTCCTCATCGATCCAGCCGTTCATCGCCGCCGCTTTGACCATGGAATATTCTCCGCTGACACTGTAGGTTGCCACCGGGATATTGGTCGCGCTGACCACTCTCTCCAGCAGATCGTAGAACGCCATAGCAGGCTTCACGATCAGGAAATCCGTTCCCTCCTGAACGTCCAGCAGAGCTTCCTTCATAGCCTCTCTGCCGTTGTGATAGTCCATCTGGTAGCTCTTGCGGTCGCCGAACTGAGGCGCTGAATCCGCCGCGTCACGGAAAGGACCGTAGAATGCTGAAGCGAATTTGACGGCGTAGGACATGATCGGTATGTTCTTGAATCCGTCCTCATCCAGCTTGCGGCGGATGGCCGTCACGTGTCCGTCCATCATATCCGAAGGCGCGACCACATCGGCTCCCGCTTCCGCCTGAGAGCTGGCGATCTCAGCCAGCTTGATCAGAGTCTCATCGTTGTCCACATCGTGGCCGTGCAGGATCCCGCAGTGACCGTGAGATGTGTACTCGCACATGCAGACGTCCGCTATGAACAGCATGTCGGGAAAATGCTTCTTACCTTCCCTCAGAGCCCGCTGCACGATGCCGTCGTGGGCGTAAGCCTGGCTGCCGCATTCATCCTTGTGATCCGGAATGCCGAACATGAGGATGTTGTTTACGCCCAGCTTCGCCGCTTCTTCCAGAGCATAAGGGAGCTGATCCACGCTGTAGCGGTACTGCCCCGGCATGGAAGGGATCTCCTCCTTGATGTCTGTTCCGTCTATAGCGAAGATCGGGTAGATGAGCGAGGCTTTGTCGATTCTGGTCTCCCGGACCATCTTCCTCATCGCTTCCGTCGTCCGCAGTCTTCTCGGTCTCATGATCATTTCCATTTTATTTAACTCCTTCCACCATATCTTTATTATATTTCATCCGGACCACCAGCTCTGTCAGGCTGTCCATGGTCGCTTTTTCTGACATAAATGTTTTCATTCCATAGCCTTCCGCGCAGGCTCTGGTCTGTTTGCCGATGCAGGCCGCACGAACCAGGCTGAGATCAAGCCCCGGATTTCTGCTGACGAAGCCCCGCACCGTAGAGGCGCTGGTGAACACCGCGCAGTCGATCCTGCCGCTTTCGAACAGGGCCGCTTCATCCACCAGATCCTGGGCCGCGTCCACGGTATCGTAGGTCGCGATATCGGTGACTTTGGCTCCGGCTTCCTCCAGACTTTGCAAAAGCTGGACGTTCCCTGCGGCAGCCCGCGGGATCAGTATCCGCTCGCCCGGTTTCACCAGAGCTGCCATTTCCCGGCCCAGGGTCTCCCCATCGTAGACGGAGGGCATGAAATCCACGATGAGATTCCTCTCCGACAGTTCCTTTCTGGTCCCTGTGCCGATGGCCGCGATCTTCACCCCTGCCAGGCTTCGGATATCCTTGCCGCCGGCCTTCAGAACATCAAAGAATACTCTGACGCCGGTGGGACTGGTGAACACGAGCCACCGGTAATCCCCGATATGATCCAGCGCATCTTCCAGCGCACTCTGATCCACTCTCGGTTCCGTCTCAATGGACGGCAGTTCCAGGACTTCCGCGCCCAGCTTCCGCAGCCGCGACGCCATCCCTGAGATCATCCCCCGGGGCCGGGTCACGATGATCCGGCTGCCTGCCAGAGGCAGTTTCTCGTACCAGGCGAACTGGTCTGCCAGAGCACAGACTTTGCCGACGAGGATGATAGCCGGCGTTTCGACGCCCTGCCGCCTCACTTCCTCCTCGAGAGTCGCTACCGTCGCGACGATCCGTTTCTGGCCTGCTGTGGTCCCCTGCTGCAGGACCGCCGCCGGCATCTGCGGGTCCATCCCGGCCGCCAGCAGTCCGTCGCATATATATCCGAGCCTGGCGATGCCCATGAGGAAGACCAGTGTCCCTTTGGTACGCACCAGTGCTTCGAAGTCGATATCCTCACTGGATCCTTTGCGCTTATGTCCCGTGATGATGTGCAGGGACGAGGTGTAGTCCCTGTGGGTCACCGGGATGCCGTTA
>Ga0256405_10007066_pt1 | contig 17287 bp, 15 predicted proteins | sample RumenRJG_02DNA_FD_189096 | JGI IMG/M metagenome (GOLD analysis project Ga0256405, IMG submission 189096) | Bovine rumen microbial communities from Lethbridge, Alberta, Canada - RJG_02 | ecosystem: Host-associated > Mammals > Digestive system > Stomach > Rumen | place: Canada: Alberta...
GACGCCGCGGCTCTGGAGGAGCAGGAGCGCTCCGGCATCGGGACGCTGAAGGAGAAGAAGCTGCATATCATATTGAAGAAATACTTCGAGGAGGATCCCGCTTATCTGGAGGTTCCCACGAACGGCTACGTGGCGGACATCCGGCGGGGGGACCTGATCACCGAGATCGAGACGAAGGGCTTCTCCGGGCTGGGACCGAAGCTGGCCGCCTATCTGCCGGAGTACCGGGTGCGGCTGGTCCATCCCCTGGCGGGAAGAAAGTACGTGTCCTGGATCGACCCGGCGACCGGCGCCCTCTCGCCCCGGCATCCGTCCCCGAAGAAGGAGGGGATCTGCGATCTGCTGTTTGAGCTGGTCCGGATCCTGCCCTACGCGGACCATCCCCGGCTTGAGGTGCTGGGACCCGTGCTTGAGCTGGACGAATACCGCCGGGCGGACGGATGGGACCGGACCGGCAAGAGAGGCTCCCACCGCGTCGAGCGGATCCCCACGGAGCTGACGGACATGATCGAGCTGATCACGGACGACGACTACCGCCGCGCCATCCCGGACTCCCTGCCGGACGCCTTCACCGTGAAGGAATTCGCAAAGGCGGCCCGGACGCGCGCGGAGACCGCACGGGCGGCGATGAAGGTGCTGGAGAAGCGGGGCGTTCTCGTCCCCGTCGGACGGGCGGGCCGGGCCGTGACCTATGGAAGAATCTGAGGATTCTTAGGATTCTGAAGGAACGGAAAACCTTTTCTTAAAAGTTAAAAAAAGAACTTGCATTTCACAGGGGAATTGACTATAATATTCCCAATGGCGGTATGCCAAAAAATACAGAGGACGGTAACAGTCATGGAATACGGGATTCAGATGTACAGCCTCCGGGACATCACCGGACAGGACATGGACGGAGCGCTTCGCGCCGTCGCGGAAATGGGCTACAAGACCGTGGAGTTCGCGGGCTTCTTCGGCCACAGCGCGGAAGATGTGAAGGCCATGCTGGACAAGTACGGTCTGGTCGTCTCCGGCACCCACAGCGGCCTCGGCGAGCTGCTTTCCGACTTCGAGGGCACCGTGAAGTACCACAAGACCATCGGCAACCACAACTACATCATCCCCGGCCACGATCTCTCCACGAAGGAAAAGCTCGACACCTTCATCGCACAGGTGAACGAGCTGGCCCCGAAGCTCCGGGCCGAGGGCATCGAGCTGGGCTACCACAACCACTCCCACGAGTTCTACGACATGCCCGAGGGCTATCAGATCCACCGGGAGCTGGAGGCGCGGGCGGACGTGTTCTTCGAGCTGGACACCTACTGGGCTTATGTTGCGAAGCTGGATCCCGTGGAGACCCTGAAGCGGCTGGGAAGCCGGGTCCGGGTGATCCATCTGAAGGACGGCGACGCGGAGGGCCACGGCTGCTCTCTCGGCTCCGGCACCGCTCCCGTGGCGGCTGTCCGCCGGTATGCCATCGACAACGGTCTGGGCATCGTTGTGGAGAGCGAGGGCCTGGATCCCACCGGCAAGGAAGAGGTCCAGCGCTGCATCGACTACCTCTTCGCCCAGGACAAGGCGGACGCCTGAGCGGTCTCCGGCGTTGAGGAGAGACACCTCCGGCAATTCTGAGAAAGGAGAACTCCGGAACCATTGGCGAACAATCAAAACAATCACTTTCAGATCCCGATCCCGCTGATCGTTTTCGCGTACTTCGTGCATCCGGTGGTGGGCGTTATTCTGACCATTCTGCGGCTGGTTTCGACCTCCGGTTCCGGCTCGTCCTCCGCCGCCCGGACGTCCTCCGCCGCGGAAATGCGGTCGAGATTTGAAGCCGAACGTCAGGCGGAGCTGAACCGTCAGAAAAACGAGGCCATGCAGGCGGAGCTGAACCGTCAGCGGCAGCAGCAGGCCTACGCCCGGAACCAGCAGGTGCAGAACCGCGGCGTCTACACCAATCCCTACTATCAGGAGCAGACCGCGAAGAACGCCGAGAAAAAGGCAAGTCAGAAGAGCGCGTCCGCAGCGAACCGGACTCAGTCCGGCGCGTACCGGGGCCTTCTGACCGGCGGCATCATCTTTGCGGCCATCGCCGGGTTCACCCTCCTCTTCGCGGGGCTGGCGGTGGATTCCTTCCTCAGCTTCGTGGGCGCCCTGTCCATTCCCGTGCTCATCGCCGCCGCGTTCTTCGTGGGCGCGAAGCTGGTGAAGGACCGGGATACGGAGATGGGCCGCATGAAGAAGATGATCGGGCAGAAGGAGAGCTACAACCTGTCAAAGCTGGCCTCCGCCTCCGGAAAGAGCCTGAAGAAGGTCCGGAAGCAGCTGCAGAAGATGATCGACCGGGGCGAATTCGGCGACACCGCCTACATCGACCTGGGCACCAACAACTTCATGCGCAACCCCGACGCGGAGCCGGACAATCCCGACGCCTTTGACTACCGGACGGTATACGGTGACCTCTTCGCCAAGAAGATCGAGGAGCAGCAGAAGAACGGGGAGAACGCGGAGCCTGAGGACGACAGCGACGAGGCGCGGTTCGCGAAGATCATCGCCCAGATCCGCCGCCTCAATGACGAGATTCAGGACGGCCCCGTGTCCGAGCGGATCGACCGGATCGAGGCTCATACCCGCAACATCTTCGACTATGTGACGGAGCATCCCGACATGATGCCACAGATCCGCACCTTCATGAACTACTACCTGCCCACGACCCTGAAGCTGCTGGAATCCTACAGCCGCATCGAGAAGGTCGGCGTGGCCGGGGAGAACATGAAGAAGTCCAAGGAGAACATCGAAAGCATCCTGGATCTTCTGGTGGTGGGCTTCGAGCAGCAGGTGGACCAGCTGTTCCGCAACGAGTCCATCGACATCACGGCGGACATCAGCGTGCTGGAGACCATGATGCAGAAGGACGGCCTCGGCGGAAAGAGCGACTTCGACCTGGCGTCCTATATCCGCGAGGCCGAAAACGCGGCGGCGTCCGGATCCGTGCTCGAGCCCTCGGCCGGAGAGGAGACCTTCACGGACGGCTGGACGGACGAGATCGGGGACGGACTCAGCGGAGGCGCCATGGGACTGCCCAAGCCGAAGAAATGATCCCGCACATGATGCGGACAAATGCAAAAATGCCCGGAAACGGTTCTATGCCGCTTCCGGGTTTTTGCATGTCTGTCGATCCAATCGTTCAGAGACCGGCGTATTCCATTTCCACACAGGGCCATTCCTCGCCGAGGACGCGGTAAATCTCCCCGGCTTTCTCAGGGACCTCCCGGAAGCCGGCGGAACGATAGCACCGTTGGGCGGGCTCGTTGTTCTCGAACACCCCGAGGGTGATTTTCTCAGCCTTCTTTTCCTCCCGCGCGAGCCGGACGGCCAGACCCAGCATGGTTCTCCCCAGTCCCCGTCCTCTCCGACCGCCGTCCACGATGACGAATCCAAAGCGGACCGTGCGCTCATCCTCGTCCGTATACCGGAGGATCAGATGCCCGGCAATTCCGTTTTCATCCTCCGCCATGTAGGGGAAAAAGCGTCCGGAAGCGGTCATGTCGGCGTAATGGGCGTTCATCTCCTCCGGCGAGAGAGGATACGAGTCGTAGCGGTCCGCGCTCCACTGCCGGAAGGACCGCTCGTCCCGGATCCAGGACAGGATCACGGCGGCATCCTCCGGTCTGTACGGCCTGAGCGTCATCACGTCCTGTCCTCCGATCCCCGATCCAGCCCCAGGAGCCGCTCGGCGTTTGTATGATAGATCCTTTCCTTCCGGTCGTCGGAGAGGGGAAGGGCGTCCACGTACCGGAAGGTGTCGGCGGAGGAGCACCAGGGGCAGTCGCTTCCGAAGAGGATCCTCTCCGGATCGTGCTTTCCGAGGATCCTCGCCGCCTGAGCGGGATCCATCCGCGTGAGCCCGCCGAGGGAGGCGTCGATAAACAGGTCCCGGCCGCAGAGCTTTTCTTCAACTTCCTCCCACATCATGTTGCCGCCGTAGTGCGCCGCGATGAGGGTGGTCCGCGGTGAGCGCTCCAGCCGCCGGAGGATCCGGTCCGGGGAGGCGTAGACCCTGTGGGGCGAATAGACGTCGAAGCCCGCGTGGGTCAGGATGAAGAGGCCCAGGTCCGCGCAGAGCTCGAACACCGGATCGAAGGCCGGATCGTCCAGGGTCACGCCCATGTAGTCCGGGTGGATCTTGATCCCCGGCAGACCGGCCTCCCGGATCCCGCAGAGCACGGACTCCGGATCGGGGCACAGGGGATGGACGCTTCCCAGAGGGGAGAGCCGGTCCGGATGCTCCCGGGCGGTTTCCGCGGCGAAGGCGTTGACGTTGGCGGTCTGCTTCGGATTGGTGGCGATGTTGCAGACCACGGCCCGGTCCACGCCCCAGCTGTCCATGGCGGAGAGCAGGCCGGAGACCGTGCCGTCGGTGAGAGGCGGGCGGGCGATGTCCTTTGCCAGGGAGGCCAGCGCCCGGGGAGCCAGGTGGTCGGGGAAGGCGTGGGTGTGGAAGTCGATCAGCATGGGATACGCTCCGGGTTCGGAAAAAATGGCGTCCGGCAGGGAACCGCGCCCCGCCGAACGGGTCCAGTATACCCCCTGCCCATGAGAACAGGGTGGCAAAAATGTGAATTTAATTTGAATATTTCCCGGAAAGGTTGATTCCGGGGGCCGTTTGCGGTATCATTAGTACAATGGGGCAGAATGGTGATTTACCAAAACGCCCCTGCTTCGGCGTTATTCTGCGGACCGTGTCCCTCCCCGGGAACGGCTCCGTATACCATCAATCAATCTGGAGGGACTATGGAGAAGATACTGAACGGCTCCGGCGCACCGAAAACCGCGGCAGAGCTCCGGGATCTGATCACCCGGGACGACAAGCCCGGGAAGGACGGCACACTGAACGCCCGCGAGCGTCTGAACGCGCTGTTCGACGAAGGCACGTTCACGGAGCTGGGCGCGTTTGTGGTCCGCCGCCGGGATTCGGAAGCGGTTCCCGCGGAGGCTCCCGAGGGCGTCATCACCGGCTACGGCTCCGTTGACGGATGTCTCGTGTACGCCTTTTCCCAGGACATGGGACGGACCAAGGGCGCGGTGAGCGACGCCACGGCCGACAAGATCGAGCGGCTCTACCGGCTGGCTCTGGACAACGGCGCTCCCGTGGTGGGATGCTTTGACAGCGCTGGCGCGGATCTGGTGTCCGGTGTGCGGGCCCTGTCCGCTTACGGACGGATCATGAAGACCGTGGGCGCGGCGTCCGGCGTGATCCCGCAGATCGCGGTGATCCCCGGCGTGGCCCAGGGCGCGGCGGCTGTTTGCGCGTCCATGTTCGACTTTACGGCCGTCACGGAAAAGTCCACTCTGAGCGTCAATCCCGCCTTTGCGGTGGGAGGCGGCAGACAGGCGGATTCCACGGCGTCCGGCGCGGCTTCCCTGACGGCGAAGGACGACGCGGAGGCCATGGCGAAGGTCCGGACTCTTCTGGGCTATCTGCCCTCCAACAACGAGGAAGGCACGGTGGAGCGCGTGGTGAACGACGATCCCGACCGTCAGACCGACCTCACCTCCTATCGCTCCGGCCGCCATGTGACCGACCTGCTGAAGGAAATCGCGGACGAGGGCTCCCTGTTCCCGGTGGGAGAGGGGACCGCTCCCTCCGTGCTGACAGGCTTTCTGACCCTGGACGGCACCGTCTGCGGGTTCGTCTCCACGGACCACAGCGCGGACGGCGGACGGCTCACCTCTCTTGCCGCCCGGAAGGCCTCCCGGTTCGTGTCCTTCTGCGACTGCTTCGGCATTCCGGTGCTGACCGTGGTGGACTCCGAGGGCTTCGCTCTGTCCGCGGACGAGGAGAAGAATCCCTACTGCGCGGAGATCGCCAAGCTGGCCGGCGCGTATGCCTCCGCGAAGACGCCCCTTGTGACCCTGGTGGCCGGCTCCGCCTACGGTTCCGTGTTCTCCGTGCTGGGCTCGAAGGCCATCGGCGCGGACCTGGTTCTGGCTCTGGACTGTGCCCGGATCGGATGCCTGAATCCCGCCGCCGCCGTGGCTCTGCTGGAGAACGGCCGGGTGTCGGGCAAGGTCTCCCGGGAATCCCTGGAGAAGGAATACGAGGAGGAGTCCCTGAACGTGCTTCACGCGGCCAGAGCCGGCGAGGTGGACGACGTCGTGGAGGACGCGGAGCTCCGCCAGAGACTGACCTCCGCCGTGCTGATGCTGTCCGGCAAGGCCGCGTCCGTACCGAAGCGCCGCCACGTCAATATGCCTCTCTGATCGGAGGATGTCTATGAATTATCTGCCTGTACTTGCCGCCGCCGAGACCTTCGCCTACGGCACGTGGGGGGAAAAGTTCGCCCTCTGCGGCCGGATGATCCTGACCGGCATGGGGACCGTGTTCCTCGTGCTGGTGATCCTGTGGGGTGTCATCGCGGTGTTCGGCGCGGTTGCCAAAATGAGCGAGAGACGGGAACAGCAGCGGATCATGGAAGAGGTCCGCAACTCTCCCGCTCCCAACGATATGAAGAAAGGCGCCTCCGCCGCTCCCGTTCCGGAGCCCGAGGCTGCGCCCGCTGAGGATGACGGCGTCCTGATTGCCGTCATTACCGCTGCCATCGAGGCCTATCGCGCGGCTGAGGGCAAGCCTGCCGGCTCGTACCGCGTGGTCTCCTTCCGGCAGAAGAAGACGAAGAAGAGCTGGAACGGCCGCTCGAACGGCTGATTCCGGACCGGGACATGAATCAAAGATCATTGTGGAGGCACACATGAAAAAATACAACGTAACCGTCAACGGCGTCACCTATGAAGTCCTCGTGGAGGAGACCGATTCCGCATCCGCTCCCTCCGCCGCTCCCGCTCCTGCAGCCGCAGCCACTCCCGCCGCTCCGAAGGCCGCTCCCAAGGCCGCTCCCGCCGGATCCCAGGGCGGCATCAAGGTCACGGCTCCCATGCCCGGCACGATCCTCAAAATGAACGTGAAGGTCGGCGACACCGTGAAGCCCAACGACCTGGTCTGCGTGCTGGAGGCCATGAAGATGGAAAACGAAATCTTTGCGAAGGAAGGCGGCACGGTAAAGTCCGTGGACGCTCCCCAGGGCGCGTCTGTCAACTCCGGCGACGTCATCGTCACCCTTGGCTGATTTCCCTCCCCATTCTGAACACAGGAGTGAAATGAAGTGAGTTTCTTTATCAATTTATATGAAACGACCGGCCTTCCGGAGCTGTTCTCGGATCCGATCCATCTGGGCAAGACCCTTGCCATGTATGTGATCATCGGAGCGCTCTTCTATCTGGCCATCGTGAGAAAGTTTGAGCCGCTGCTCCTTCTGCCCATCGCCTTCGGCATGCTTCTGGCGAACCTTCCCGGCGCGAACCTGTTCCACATGGACCTCTTCATCCATCCCGACGGCTCGCCCATCAACATGCAGCAGATCGCCGAGGAGGGCAACCTCATCGACTTCCTCTATCTCGGCGTCAAGCTGGGTATTTATCCGTCCCTGATCTTCCTGGGCGTGGGCGCCATGACGGACTTCTCCGCGCTGATCGCCAACCCGAAGTCCCTGCTCATGGGCGCGGGCGCTCAGCTGGGTGTGTTCGTGGCGTTCTCCGGGGCGATCCTGTTGGGCTTCACCCCCATGGAGGCCGGCTCCATCGGCATCATCGGCGGCGCGGACGGTCCTACGGCCATTCTCGTCACCAAGACCCTTGCTCCCCATCTGCTGGGCGCCATCGCCATCGCGGCCTACAGCTACATGGCCCTGATCCCCATCATTCAGCCGCCCTTCATGAAGCTGCTGACCACGAAGCAGGAGCGGGCCATCGTCATGACCACCCTCCGTCCCGTTTCCAAGACGGAGAAGATCCTGTTCCCCATCATCGTTACCCTGGTGGTGACCCTGATCGTTCCGGACGCCGCGCCTCTGGTGGGCTTCCTGATGCTGGGCAACCTCCTGAACGTCTCCGGCGTCTGCGACCGTCTCTCCAAGACCGCGCAGAACGAGCTCATGAACATCGTCACCATCTTCCTGGGCGTCTCCGTGGGCGCGACGGCCAACGCGGACAACTTCCTGGCCCTCAGCACCGTGAAGATCATCGTCCTCGGCCTGACGGCGTTCATCATCTCCACCTGCGGCGGCCTTCTGACCGGAAAGATCATGTGCTGGATCACCAAGGGAAAGATCAATCCGCTGATCGGCTCCGCCGGCGTGTCCGCGGTTCCCATGGCGGCGCGCGTTTCTCAGGTGGTGGGCCAGAAGGAGAACCCCTCCAACTTCCTGCTGATGCACGCCATGGGTCCCAACGTGGCCGGCGTCATCGGATCTGCCGTAGCGGCGGGCGTGTTCCTGTCCTACTTCGCTTAAACTAATGAAAGGCTTCGTATATTATGGCTAAAGTGAAAATTACGGAGACCGTTCTCCGTGACTCCCATCAGTCCCTGATCGCGACCCGCATGACCACCGAGCAGATGATCCCCATTCTGGAGGAGCTCGACAAGGTGGGCTACCACTCCCTGGAGGCCTGGGGCGGCGCGACCTTTGACGCCTGCCTGCGCTTTCTGAACGAGGATCCCTGGGAGCGGCTCCGCATCATCCGCTCCAAGGTGAAGAACACCAAACTGCAGATGCTGTTCCGCGGCCAGAACATCCTGGGCTACCGGCACTACGCCGACGACGTGGTGGAGTACTTCGTGAAGAAGTCCATCGCCAACGGCATCGACATCATCCGCATCTTCGACGCTCTGAACGACGCCAGAAACCTCCGTACCGCCATCGAGGCGACGAAGAAGGAAGGCGGGCACGTACAGGCGGCCATCAGCTACACCATCTCCCCGGTCCACTCCAGCGAGGCCTTTGCCAAGTACGCCAAGGAGCTGGAGAGCATGGGCGCGGACTCCATCTGCATCAAGGACATGTCCGGCCTGCTGACGCCCTACACGGCCTACGATCTGGTGAAGACCCTGAAGCAGAACGTGAAGATCCCGATCCAGCTGCACACCCACTACACCACGGGTCTGGCGTCCATGTCGATCCTGAAGGCCGTGGAGGCCGGTGTGGACATCGTGGATACCGCCATCTCCCCCATGGCCATGGGCACGTCCCAGGCCCCGACCGAGGCCATCGTTGCGACGCTGAAGGGCACGGAATACGACACCGGTCTCGATCTGAAGCAGCTCGACAAGATCTGCAAGTACTTCACGCCGCTCAGAGAGGAATACATAAAGTCCGGCCTGCTGGATCCCAAGGTGCTGAAGGTGGACGTGAACTGCCTGCTGTATCAGGTGCCGGGCGGCATGCTCTCCAACATGGTGTCCCAGCTGAAGCAGATGGGGCAGAGCGACAAGCTGAACGAGGTGCTGGAGGAGATCCCGCGGGTGCGCGAGGACGCCGGGTATCCACCCCTTGTGACCCCGACCTCCCAGATCGTGGGCAACCAGGCGGTGCTGAACGTCATCATGGGCGAGCGGTACAAGAACGTGTCCAAGGAATTCAAGGGCATCGTGCGCGGCGAATACGGCAGGACTCCCGCTCCCATCAAGCCGGAGTTCGTGAAGAAGATCCTCGGCGACGAGAAGCCCATCACCCACCGTCCGGCGGACGACCTCAAGCCCGAGCTGGATGAGCTCAGGGAAAAGGTGAAGCCCTGGGAGGAGCAGGAGGAGGACGTTCTGTCCTACGCCCTGTTCGAGCAGGTGGCCACCAAGTTCTTCGAGCTGCGCAAGGCGAAGAAATACGGGCTGGACGCGGACAACGGAGACGCCGTGCTGGGCGTGCATTCCGTCTGAGTCCGGGGTACGGCATATGATCGTGATCTGCGACCGGGAGGCATCGGCGCGGGCGCGGTCCCTGAGGGAGAGGATCCTGACGCGGGGATTTCCGGCGGCGGTATCCCCTCCCTTTTCCGTGAAGGAGCTTCTTCCGGCTGGCGGCATCATCGTCTGGCAGGAGGCCTTCGACGATCTGAGGCACACGCCCTGTGACCATGTATTCGCCGCTGTCATCGGGACGGGATTTGTCAACACCGCCCTCAACGCCCGCCGGGTCCCGGATGCGGAGGAGGCCTTCGCCATGATCCGGACGGTTCTGCCCGGAGCCCTCGGCATGCCGGAGAACGGGACCACGCCCTTCGGATTTTATCTGACGCCGCGGCTGTTCTTCGCTGAGGATTTTGCCGAATGGCGGGGAAGGATGATCCTTCTGACGGATACGGAGCGGCGGATCCTTTTGTATCTGGCGTCCTGCTCCTCCTTCTCGAGGCCCGCGCCGCCGGAGAAGATCGCCCGGTTCTGCAGTCCGGAGAGCCGGATCGGAGCTCTGGGAGAGGAGAACCGGATCGCCGCCCACATCGCCAACATCAACCGGAAGTTCGCGGACGCGGCCGGGGAACGGATCCTGCGGGACAGACGCTATGCCGGATACTACGCCGCGGACATACTGTGAGGAGAGGATTATGGATCTGAAAAAGCGCGGCCGGGAGATGAAGGAGTTCTTCGACCGCAAGACCGACGGATACGACGAGGTACACGCGGCCTTTGCCGGCACCAAGCGCATGCTGACGGACCATCTGGACGAGGAGACCGTCTCCGTGCTGGATCTGGGAGGAGGAACGGGCCTTGAGCTGATCCCGCTGTTTGAGCGGTTCCCACAGGCGCGGGTCACCGTGGCGGACATTTCGCAGAGGATGCTGGAAGCGCTGACGGCGAGGCCCTTCGCGGACAGGGTCCGGACCGTCTGCGGGGATTTCTTCGAGACGGACTGGGGAGAAGGCTACGACGCGGTGATCTCCACCTCGGCACTCCACCACTTCGCGCCGGAGGACAAGCTGAGGCTGTACCGAAGGGTGCGGGACTGTCTGAAGGAGGGAGGTCAGTTCCTCAACGCGGACAAGGTGGTCCCGGACAGGAGAGCGCAGGAGGAGACTCTGGCGGAATACGCGGAGGATCCGGACCGCTGGCCCCACATGGACACGCCCCTCGCCCCCTCCTCGGAGCTGGAGCTTCTGGAGGACGCCGGATTCATTCATTGCTCCGTGGAACTCACCGACCGGGAGGACTACCGTCTGTTCTCGGCCCGGAAATGACCGTCCGCAGAAGAGCAAGCCGTCTGTTTCCCGTTGAGGAGCGGACGGCTTTTCCTCATCCCGGGTTCCTGTCGGAAAAAACCGCGCAGACGCTTGCGAACGGCAGCGAACTGTGCTATACTGAACGGGGTAAGATGGATTATTCCGGCCAGTGCCTCTGCCGTTCCGTCCGCGTCAGACCGGCGGGAGGGCGGCGGCTGATTTTGGGGAAACCGGGGGTGTGACGGATGAAGAAAACGGAACTGATCTTTTCCTTTGATACTGAGGACTTTACATCGGACACGGCGGCGGACGCAATCCTTGCGGAGGCGGAGATCCTCAGGGAGGAGGGCGTGCGCGGATGCTTCTGTCTGGTGGGGCTTCTGGCCGATCAGCTGGTAAGCTGGGGCAGACGGGACGTGCTGGACGCGCTCTCCCATCATGAGATCGATTGTCATACGCTCGCCCATTCGCTCCATCCCGTCATCAACGAATACACGGACCTCGAGGACTTCGACGCAGCCTACTCCGAGGTGATCCGTCAGGAAACGGAGGCCGTTCTGAAGATCCGCCGGGCGACGGGCTGCGGCAGAATTTATGCGGCGGTCCCGCCCGGAGACGACAAGTCCTACGCCGCCATGTACGCCTACGCGGATATGGGCATTCCGATCTACGCCGACACCGTCTGCGACACGCCGGAGGGGGACGGGGTCTGGTACTGCAACGTCTACAACATCGAATATGTGCTGGGCGCGGACGGACAGGATTTCTTCTTCCACGGCGGCGAAGCGGAGATCCGCGCGGCGCTGGACCGGCTGGCGGAGAGAAAGCGCGCCGTGTTCTACACCCATCCGCATATGAGCCTGTTCAGCCGTCACTGGGATTCCGTGAATTACAACAAGGTCAATAAGCATCCCTTCGGCGAATGGGAGGAAGCGCCCCGCCGTCCTGCCCGGGAAACGGAGCTCTTCTTTGAGAATCTGAGGCTGTTCGCGCGGCTGGCGAGGGAGGATCCCCGGTTCCGCATCACCACCTACGGGGAGATCGCCGAAGGGCTGGCCGCGAGACCTCCGCGCGTCGTCCGGAGGGAGGACCTGCCGGGAATCCGGGACCGGCTTCGGGAAAGGCTGTACCCGCTGACCGAGCCGGACTCCTTCTGTCTGAGCGACCTGTTCCGCGCGGCGAGGACGTTTCTCCTTGGGGCCGATATGTGGGAATGCGTTCCCGAACGGGGATTTCTGTATGCGCCGGAATCCGCGGAGAAATCCGTGGTTCTGAGCGCGGAAGAGGTGAGGCAGTCGGCGGCCGGTCTCCCGTCATCCGGATTTCTGCCCGTGCGGATCGAAATCGGAGAGAGAACGATCGGACCGGCGGACTGGCTCCTTGCGGCGTACGAGGTGCTCTGCGGCGCGGAAACCGTCGGGATCGAACCAGGAAGGGATCAGCTTCCGTCCCTTGACAGGCTTCCCCATGCGCGGGATCTGAGTCTGAAGGGGACCTGGATCCACAGCGACAGCTTCCGGGACGACTGGCTGTCCGACCGCCTGCGGTGGCAGAGCTGGACCATGCGGTTCTGAACGACGGATCAAAAACCTTGACGATTGGGGAGGATACCTTATGGGACGTGACCGGACAGACCGGCGGGTGGGACGCTGGGTTATCGCCCCGTATGCATTTTTCTGGCCGTACTCTTCTCCCTTTCCGTATCAGCCGGCGCCGTGCCGGTGTCTTCCGCGGATTCCCCCGCCGAAACGGCCCGCCCATCCGTAAACGGCGCGCTTCACGTGGAGGGCACCTCTCTCGCGGACGCTTCCGGAAACGCCGTTCAGCTCAGGGGCGTGAGCACCCACGGGCTGACCTGGTTCCCGGAGTACGTCGATCCGTCCCTGTTCCGGCAGATCTCGGAGGACTGGAGCTGCAATCTGATCCGGCTCGCCATGTATTCGGAGCTGTACTGCGGGGAGGAGCGGGAGGAAAGCCTCGCTCTGATGCGGAAGGGAATCGACGCGGCCATCGAGGCCGACATGTACGTCCTTGTGGACTGGCATATTCTGAACGACAGCGATCCGAATCAGCATACGGAGGAGGCGGCGGCTTTCTTCGGGCTGATTTCCGAGGAATACACGTCAACGCCCAACCTCATCTATGAAATCTGCAACGAACCGAACGGCGATACGGACTGGGGAGACGTCCTCCGGTATGCACGGGAGGTGATCCCCGTCATCCGCCGGAACGCTCCAGAGGCCGTGGCGGTGGTGGGGACGCCCGAATACGATCGGAATCTCGGAGGTCCCGCGCTTCGTCCTCTGCCCTTCGGCAACGTGATGGTCGTCCTGCATTTTTACGCCGCGACTCACGGAGAGGGACTTATGGGCGAGCTGAGCGCGGCTGTGGAGGCGGGTGGATCGATTTTGCCTCCGTCGCGGAGTGGTTCTCCTATCTCCGGGAGCACAAAATCAGCTACGCGGTATCAAAGCTGAAACAGAATATAGAAATCCCCGGCTCATGGGCTGAACATGGGCCGGGAACTGCTTTTTGAGGACGGTGCGGCTTCGGCTGCCGGACCGTCATCCGCGCTCATTCCGTAAACACTCGGCCTCCCGCAAATCCGAAGGGAAGACTTACGGTGAGGACGCCGTCCGTGAAGTCGGCGGGCAGGGAGGAGCCGGCGGACGCATCCCGGACGGTCAGCTTGTCCGGGGTGTGGATGCGCAGGGCGAGCTTCTTCGAGAGGTATTCCTCCGCGACGCCGCCGGGATCCCGCGGGGAGACGGTCAGGGTGCTGACGCCGTCCTTCATTTCACCGGTGATGCGGGTCCGAGCCGTCGTGCCGTTACGGTAGGCCAGGGTCTCGCCGTCGTCCTCGTACAGGGTGAATTCCCCGGACGTGCCCTCGCGGGGATACCAGTCCAGATAAATGGTTTCGGGGATGCGCTCCATGACGGCGGGCTGAGGCTCCATGCGTCCGAGAATCGCCCCGGCCTTCACCAGCAGCGCGCCGCCCCGTCCCTCCGGGGGAGTGTAGTCCAGCACACCGCCGCCCTCGTATTCGTCCCCGGTCCAGAAGTCGATCCACAGGCCCTCCGGAAGCGGGAAGCGCATCTCAAAGGCTCCGACCAGAAGCGAATCGCCCAGGAAGTAGAGCGTCATGGCGTCGTCATACCGGTCCGTTTCCTCGTAGACCAGAGACAGCGGCCGCGCCATGGGAAGTCCGTCCTCCCAGGCGGCATAGGCGGCGGCGTAGAGCGTCGGGAACAGGGACGAGCGGAGGTTGGAATAGAAGCGGATCGCCTCCTCCAGAGCCGGGCGCAGGAACCAGGGGTAACGCCAGTAGGCCCAGTCGTTGTACTGCGCCCAGGGCATCAGGAAGCCGCAGTGGATGCCCTCCACCGACGTCACCATCATGTCGCAGGTGGAATTGGAGTGGCCGGTCATGGAGAAGTTGAGCAGGGAGGTCATGGACTTCGGACCGCCGCCGGTGTCGCCCGCCCAGGTCGCGGCGTAACCGGGGGTGCCGGCGTACATGGCCGCGGTGTAGATCATGGAGCGGCGGCCGGTGTACTCCTCGAAGCCCTCCGCCATCTGCCGGGCGTAGAGAACGGGATAGAGGTTGTGCACCTCCGCGTCGAGGTATTTCCCGGCCCACAGGCGGTCGGGATGGGCGCTGACCTGATTGGAGCCGTCCAGCTTGAAGGCCGCCGCGCCGTTGTCCACGAACTTTTTCAGATGCTCGAACCAGTCCTCGCCGCGCTTTGTGATCCGGTCCATCCAGACGTCGTCGTCCAGATGCTCGTCGATGATCTCGGCCCCCGTGAAGTCGGCCTTGTCCGTGCTCATCTGGACCCTGTGCCCGGCGTCGCGCTCCTCCTTGACCAGGAGGTCGTAATCCATGCAGAGCCACAGGGAGAAATGGAAGGACATCTCCCGAAGAGGGTAGAAAAAGGTGCTGGAATCGCTGATGTTGGCGGGCTTCCAGTAGGGCAGAGGGAACTTTTCGGGGTTCCATTTCTTGTCCACGGAGTAGTCGTAATTCTGCGCCATCCACGAGGGCTCCAGTCCCACGGTGTCGCAGGGGATCCCTTCCTTCCGGAAGGTGCGGCAGTCCCAGAGCATCGAGCGGATGTCGGTCTCCATGTTCAGCACGTACAGGAATCCGTAGGCAAACTTCGGGAGCACCTGCGGCCGTCCGGTCAGCTTCGTATAGGAGGCGATGCAGGCCTTCATGGAGCCGCACTCAAACAAATAGACGTCGCAGGAGCCGTCCGACACGGTAACGCGGAGCCGGTCCGGATCGGTGTCTCCGATGTCGAAGCGGTGGCGGAAGGTGGTGTTGACAAAGATCGCCCAGCCCGCGGAGGACACGAGGAACGGGATCGGTCCGTAGGAGACCACGTTGCGGATCCACATGTCGGCGGTGTGCCCGCGCTTCTGGATGCAGTCCCGGGTCTCGTCTCCCAGACCGTAAAAGCGTTCGGTGGGCTCAAGCGGCAGTTCCAGCGCGTATCCCCGGAGGGATTTTTCATCCGGGAGGGAGAGCGTGAAGGTCAGGGACCGCCGTCCGCCGGAGAGGGTCAGGGTGTCACGATCCGCGGTGAGGCACAGATCTCCGTCGGTCACGGCGGTATCGGAGACCTGTGCGGCTTCGGGCTCATGGATCAGCCCGTAGCGGGACAGGAGGGTGTCGGAATAAACGCCGTCAGCAGAGGCTCGGACGCGGAAAACGCCGTTTCCAAGGGCACGCAGTTCATAGTTCATAAAGGATCCTCCTCGATAAGATGAATGGATGCGGACGGTCCGGAGGGTTTCGTTCTCCCGGCGGACCGCGGCCGGTGCCGGAGGTCATGCCCGTCGGCCGGAGCCTTTCGGGAGCTCTGTCCGGGTTCATTATAACGGAAATTCACGCGGGTGTCAAGGGGAAAACCGGGCGGCGGATATGAGCGAATATGCGTGAATATCGGAAAGCCGGGGTCGGACGGGATTTGTGGGATCCGACAAAAAACACCCTTCCGAATGGGCGTGATTTGGGGATCGGTCCGGCGGAATCCTTGCGGAAAGCTCTTGACAGACGGGGCGGATTCGTGTATAATCATACATGTCAGATGAAACGGACAGGAAATATCCCCCACGGGATGACCGAAGGAGTGAAACTCTCAGGTGCCGGACACGGCAGGGACTGTCTGCGGATGACGCTCTGGAGAAGCCCGGATCAGACCGGGTGCCGAAGGTGCAAGGCCGGATTCCGGCTAATCTCTCAGGCAAAAGGACAGAGTCGGGTGCGGTCTCACGAGGAGCGCGCCTGTCCGATTGCTGAAGGAGCTTGCCGCGGCGGGCTCTGTTTTGTTTTCCCCATCTTATTCAAAGGACGGTGCGTATCTCTTTATGGCAAGCTTTCTCGACGGCCTGGCAAAGGTCAACGGCGCGGTCAACGACGTAGTGTGGGGCGTTCCCGCGCTGGTCCTGCTGATCGGCACGGGCATTCTCATGACGGTCTCCACCCGGTTCTTCCAGTTCAGCCGCTTCGGCCACATGTGGAAGAGCACCATCGGCGGCCTCTTCCGGGAAAAGACCATCCGGAAGAGCGACGACCGGCACTCCATCTCCCAGTTCCAGGCCCTGTGCACGGCGCTCTCCGCCACCATCGGGACGGGCAACATCGCCGGCGTGGCCTACGCCATCACCATGGGCGGTCCCGGCGCGGTGTTCTGGATGTGGGTCGCCGCCATCGTGGGCATGATGACCAACTACTCCGAGAACGTGCTGGGCATCTACTTCCGGCGGCGCAACGAAAAGGGCGAATGGTCCGGCGGCGCCATGTACTATCTCCGGGACGGCGTCGGCAAAATGAAGTACGGCAAGGCGGCGGGCCGGATCCTGGCGGTGCTGTTCTCCGTATTTGCGGTGTTCGCGTCCTTCGGCATCGGCAACATGGGCCAGGTGGTGTCCATCTCCGAGAGCATCTCCGCCGCCGCCAACCGCGGTGACTCGAAGATCATCCCGCTGGTGGTGGGTGTCGTGGTCATGATCCTCGCCGTTCTGGTCATCATCGGCGGTCTGCACCGGATCGCGGAGACCAACGAGCGCATCGTCCCCTTCATGGCGGTGTTCTACATCATCGGCGCGCTGGTGATCATCGTCATGAACATCGGTCAGGTGGGTCCCGCGTTCGCTGCCATCTTCAAGGGCGCGTTCAATTTCAAGTCCGCGGCCGGAGGCGTGGGAGGAGCCGTCATCGCGCAGGCCATGCAGTGGGGCTTCAAGCGCGGCG
>Ga0256405_10007067_pt1 | contig 17280 bp, 11 predicted proteins | sample RumenRJG_02DNA_FD_189096 | JGI IMG/M metagenome (GOLD analysis project Ga0256405, IMG submission 189096) | Bovine rumen microbial communities from Lethbridge, Alberta, Canada - RJG_02 | ecosystem: Host-associated > Mammals > Digestive system > Stomach > Rumen | place: Canada: Alberta...
TCAAATAAGTCGTATATCTCTCGCGTAGAGAAGGGTCGAACTGAACCCAAGGTTTCAACTTTCTATCGTATCATTGCTGCATTGGGTTTCACTGTAGAGCTGACTCCTGCTGTTTCTTAGCCTTTCTCCAAAATTATCATAAATTCCCGATGATCTTGATGGATTGTCGGGAATTTTTACAGTGAGAAGCATTTTAGTCTCATACTAGTTACGACATTTTTTCTAAAAAAGTTTGGAGGTCAGGAAATAATTGCCTATTTTTGCAATTGAATAGATACACAAAGATATGAAAAAAATCCTTTTTATCATTGGGTCGTTGAGGAAAGAGTCCTTCAATAGACAGTTAGCGCTTGAGGCGGAGAAGATGATCGGCTCGCAGGCCGAAGTGACTTATCTGGACTATTCTGATGTGCCGCTTATCAATCAGGACATCGAGTTTCCAGAACCAGAGACCGTGGGTCGTCTGCGTGCTACGGTGAAAGAGGCTGATGGTATCTGGGTGTTCACGCCTGAGTATAATTTCAGTTACCCAGGACACGTGAAGAACCTGTTCGACTGGCTCTCTCGTCCGTTGGTGGCTGGCGACTACGAGACGCCAACAGTCATCAACGGGAAGAAGGTTGCCCTGACAGGTGCTGGTGGCAAGATGGCTACAGCAAAGTGTCGTGAGAAACTGACGGAGTTGCTCACGCTCCTCAAGGCTGACGTGATGGAACAGCAAACGGGTATCGTGCTGAACCTGGAGGCATGGACTGAAGGTCGCATGATTCTCACAGAAGAGCAGATCGCATCACTGAAGGCACAGACAGATGCCTTCCTGAAATTCATCAGATGAAAATTGCAATTATACAAATCAGTGAGGCAGGCAATGAGATAGCCTCGACGCTGCAAAGGGAGCTGAAAGCCAAAGTGATTCAGCGCTCAGAAGTGGGTGAGGAATGGCAGCAGCAGGATGCCTTTATCTTTATCGGAGCAATGGGCATCTGCGTTCGCACCATTGCACCTTTTGTTAACGACAAACACGAAGACCCTGCTGTGGTGTGTGTGGATAGTATGGGACTAAACGCCATCTCCGTGCTCTCAGGACATATCGGTGGCGCCAACGATCTGGCTCGTGAGGTTGCAGGCATCATCGGAGGCAGAGAAGTGATCACCACCCAGAGCGACAATGCAGGACTCTGGGCACTCGATACGTTTGAAAAGCGATTCGGCTGGGACACGATGAGTGACGAAGAAGAGCTGCAGGAGTGCATCTATGCTTTCGTGAATCGAAAGCCCACAGCCCTGTTTTTGGAAGTGCGCGATGAGGGTACAGACTATCTGGAGAAGACCAAGCCAGCGCATGTGACCATCATCGATGACATCAGCGAGGCGGATCCTGAGAAATACGAGCTGCTGATTATGGTGACTCCTTTCGTACATGCAGAGCCAGATGATATGTGGGTACTGCACTTCGTGCCGATGGTGGGGACCATTGGCTTTGGTTTGGCTCATCACCCAAAGGTATTCAGATATATCTACGACGAGATGGCTGAAGCACTTATCAATCATGGTATTATACCTTGTTCACACAGGTATTGCACCATCGATGCGAAGAAGGACGAACCGTTTTGCAGGCGGCTCGAAAAGACCTATGGAGAGAAGGTGGAGTTCTATACGGCAGAGGAGCTGGCGCAGGTGGATGTGCCCAATCCCAGTGCTACTGTTGAGAAGCATGTAGGTACGCCCAGCGTGTGCGAGGCTGCTGCCATCTTAGCTTCTAATCATGGCAAGCTGATCATCCCCAAGATAAAAGGCGAGAACTGGACAGTTGCCCTCGCCATCGACTACAAATATCTACGAGAAAAGAAAGGTCATATCGAGATTGTAGGCGCTGGTCCTGGTGATCCTGATCTGGTATCAGTACGAGGACGCAAGATGATAGAAAGGGCCGACCTGATCCTGTATGCTGGTTCACTAGTGCCCAAGGCTCTCACGGAGTGCCACAAGCCAGGGGCTGTGGTGCGCTCTTCAGCTGACATGAATCTCGAGGAACAATGTGCGCTGATGAAAGAGCACTACGACAAGGGGCATTTCATCGTGCGCCTCCATACAGGTGATCCTTGTATCTTTGGCGCCATTCAGGAGCAGATGGCCTTCTTCGACCAACAAGGTATGGATTATCACATCACACCAGGTATTTCCTCCTTCCTCGCCGCAGCAGCAGAGTTGCAGAGTCAGTTCACGATTCCAGAGCGCACACAGACGATTATCCTGACGCGAGGCGAAGGGCGCACGCCAATGCCTGAGAAAGAGCAGCTGCATCTGTTGGCAAAGAGCCAGAGTACGATGTGTATCTTCCTCTCTGCTGCCATCGTGGATGATGTGCAGCGTGAACTGCTACAGGAGTATCCAGAGGACACCCCCGTTGCAGCCTGCTATCACCTCACCTGGCCTGATCAGAAGATCTATCGAGGCAAACTGAAAGACTTGGCGAAGATTGTCCACGACAACAAACTGACTCTCACCACGATGCTTGTGGTAGGTGAGGCCATCGACAATCGTGAAGGTTTCTCCGAGCTCTACTCCAAACACTTCACACACCTATTCCGCAAAGGCGACGACGCAGCTTCATGATACTGGTATTCGGAGGAACAACAGAAGGTCGTAAGGCTGTAGAGGTGCTGGAGGAAGGTGGCTCACCTTACTATTATAGTACGAAAACGGGAGAGCAAGACCTGACCCTTCATCATGGGCAGCGCATCGATGGTGCGCTGGATGCTGAAGCTATGCAGAACTTCTGTCGTGAGCACGATATCCGTTTGATGGTGGATGCAGCCCATCCCTTTGCTGTCCAACTCCACCAGACGATTGCTGAGGTTTCGGACGCCCTGAAGATTCCTGCCATCCGTTACGAGCGCATCTTTCCTGAGAGAGATGCCAGTCTGGAATGGCTTGACAGCTATGAACAGGTGCCACATGATATCAAAACGCTGTTGGCAACGACTGGTGTGCAGAGCATCACCAAACTGAAACCATTAGAGGCTGCAGGGGTTAAGGTCTATTATCGCATTCTCAAAAGGGAATCATCCATCGCATTAGCACAAAAGCAGGGGGCAACAATGGAGCAACTCTGTTACTTTGAAGATCCAAAGGATGTGCCTGTAGAGGCAGATGCCATCCTATTGAAGGAGAGTGGACTCTCTGGTGGTTTTCAGGAGAAAGTGGATGCCGCCAAAGCCAAAGGGATGCGGATTCTGGTACTGAAGCGCCCTGAGACACCTGCAGCTTTCAGAACCGTCAACGGACCTTACGGACTGCGTAGAGCTGTGGAGAAGCTGTTGCCAGCGTTCTATCCCCTGCATAGTGGACTGACGACAGGCACTTGTGCAACTGCTGCGGCTATCGCTGCAACGATAAGGTTATTGAAGAATGAAACGCCAGAGGAGGTGCCAGTTTTATTGCCTGATGGGGAGACCATCCCTGTTGCTGTTGGCTATGGTGAGGGCTATGCCTATTGCATCAAGGATGCTGGCGACGACCCAGATGTGACGAACGGATTGGAGATACGGGCGAGTGTCAAACCAACAGATACATTCGAGATTTTAGGTGGCGAGGGAGTAGGCACGTTCACACTTCCAGGTTTCGATTATCCCCCAGGCTCACCCGCCATCAACAAAGCACCTCGTGAGATGATCCGTCAAAATCTGACAGCACTAACAAACGATTCACTCAGTATCACCATCTCCGTACCAGAAGGTGAGGCTATTGCGAAAAGAACTTTTAATCCCCGTCTGGGTATCGAGGGGGGAATCTCGATTATCGGTGTCTCTGGCATCGTAAAACCATTCAGCGAAGAAGCCTTCATCGACAGCATCCGCAAGTGTATGAATGTGGCCAAAGCCAGTGGTACCAGTCGTGTTGTCATCAACAGCGGCGGCAAGAGTGAACGATTCGTGAAAGCCCTCTACCCTGACCTACCCCAACAGGCATTTGTGGAATATGGCAACTATATCGGCGAGACCTTGAAAATCGCCCACGAACTGGACATCAGGGAAATAACCCTTGGCGTGATGTTAGGCAAAGCCGTGAAACTCGCAGCAGGCCACCTTGACACCCATAGTCGTAAGGCCACGATGGACAAAGCGTTTATCAGTGAGATGCTTCATGAAGCTGGTTGTCAGGCTGATTTAGAGAAGATCACACTTGCCAGAGAGTTATGGCAGGTGATTCCCCCAGATAAGATAGAGGATTTTTGCCACGTGGTCTTACAGCATTGCATGGATCATTGTAGCCCCCTGGTGCCACAGGCCCATCTCACTATTCTGCTGATTGACGACGACGGAATAATACACTCACAATAACGGGAGCACCCACAAGGGCCGTAACGCTGTTCACAGGTAAGGCGCCCTCGAAGCCCGGCATGCGTGCTATCAGATTGCAGAACAATGCCAACGCTGCGCCACAAAGAGCTGTGGCTGGCATCAGTATGCGATGATCGGAAGTGCGGAAGATGGCTCGTGCCAGATGAGGAACAGCCAGACCTATAAACATGATAGGACCACAATAAGCCGTTACGATAGCCACCAGCACACCAGAAGAGATAATCACCAGCATACGACTGCGACGGATATTCAGACCTAAGTTGGCTGCATAACGCTCACCTAGCAAGAGCAGGTTCATCGTCTTCACCAACAGGCATGCCAATGGGAGAAGTACACACATCAGCACGACAAAGAGCACCATCTCATCACCTGACACACGAGAAAACGAACCTAAGCCCCACACCACGAAAGCCTTCACATCTTCTTCTGGCGACAGAAACTTCAGCACACCAATAATCGCATTAGCCAGATAACCAATCATCACACCAATGATCAGCAACGTGACATTGTCCCTCACCTTCTGCGACACCCAGAGGATCAAGGACATCACAGCCAGCGCACCCACGATGGCAGCAACACTCATAGCAGCATCGCCCAGATAACCCAGTCGGGAAAGTGCCACCCCTCCGATACGTCCAGAGAGCAGCACCACAAAGGCGACACCCAGGGCAGAGCCATTGCTGATACCCAACACGGAAGGACCTGCTAAGGGATTGCGGAATACCGTCTGCATCTGAAGACCACTGACAGCGAGACCTGCACCAGCCATGATAGCCGTCAAGGCCTGAGGCAGACGACTGTTATAGACGATGTTCGTCCATATCTCATTGCTCTCTGCCCCCAAAAGGATGCGGCACACCTCAGTCATAGGGATCCTGACGGAGCCGATGAGCAGGTTCACTATCAACAATGCGAGGATACCCACGACGAGGGTAATAATCAGCGGCAGAGTGCGTCTCATTTCAGAAGTCGATAATAGGTGGGTTGGTAATCAGATTCTACGAGTTCCGGATGGAAGATCGCCACAAAATCCTTCAGCAGTACATCAGGCTGCACTGGGGTAATCTCGTAATAAGGCTGTTGCTTCATATTACAATAAATCACCTTCCGATCCTTAAATGCCTTGAAGAGTTCGTTACGTGGTTCAGAGGACTTCAGGGCCTCATAGCTGAAATCACCTGGGAAGCTGTTCAGAATGCGCCAGTAATCGGCATTCGAAGCCAGTGCATACATCTTCTCAAACTCCAAGTTCTCACCCGCTGTCTCTTCATCCTGAATCACATAATCAGCACCTGCATCACGGAAGATCTGAGCCAGATAGTTCTTACCGCCAACGGCATGCCAGGTGCCATAATGCATCTCACCAGAAAAGACCGTAGGACGAGTCGTAGCTGCTGAGGCTTTGGCTTTCAGATCATTGTAGCGCTTCTCGATGCCAGCAAACACCTCATTGGCTTCTTTCTCCTTACCAATAAACATGCCTATGAATTTGATCCACTCAGCCTGTCCTAATGGATCAAGCTCCTGATAACCCAGATGGGGCACTAACAGGATGCCCGTCTCCTTGATGGCTTCGTAACCACCACGCTTAGAAGGCGAGATGAAGATCACATCAGGATTGGCGGCGAGTACCATCTCCGTATCGAAATTACCCTCCATGCCGATCTTCACGATACGTCCGTCTTTCACACGTGCCAGAATATCCTTATTATAGAGATTCTTCGTGCCCGTCAGTCCTTTCACCACATCATGGGCATCAAGGACTGTGAAATTGGAGAGTTGAAGGGCTGTCATACAGATGGTACGCTGGATAGGCACCTTCACCTTGGTATAACCCTCAGGCACTGCGGCATCATCAGTTCTTACCAAGGCAAAATGATCATTCTTACCCACATCCACCAGACGGATATCAGCAGTATCGCGTACACTAAAGCCTGTGGCATATTTCACAGACATCTCTACGAGGGCCTCATCGGAGGCAGCATCAGCACCTTGCTTCTTGGCGTTCTTACCAGAGCAGGCACAAAACAGGACTACAACAGCAAAAGCCCAAAAGAATTTTCTCATATACCGAAACAATTAATATCATTAGTATCTCTGCCACGCGATTCACACGCACAGCCTTTGTCATATCATCAGTTGTCAACAAACGTTCATGTTCTCCGATATAGGGTTTGTCGAAAAGCTGTCCGAAATAATAATGTGGACCCCCAAAACGACAGTCCAGGATGCCAGCTAAGGCAGCTTCCGGATAACCACTATTAGGACTGGCGTGACGACGACCATTCTTCCAGACAAACTTTAAGAGGCGCAGTTTCCATGATGCCAGAATCATCAACAAGGCTGTGAGACGAGCTGGGATATAATTTGCCACATCGTCGATATGAGCAGCCCAACACCCAAAGACCTTGTAACGCTCCGTGCGATAGCCAATCATCGAGTCTAGGGTGTTCACCATCTTATAAGCCAACATACCTGGCGTACCCAACAAAGCAAACCAGAACAGTGGGGCTATCACCCCATCGCTCAGATTCTCTGCCAATGTCTCCAATGCTGCTGTACGCACCTCCTGGGCAGAGAGTTCTGAGGTGTCGCGACCCACGATGCGAGCCACCTGCTGACGACCTTCCTCCAGACTGCGATCCAACGCATGGAATACAGCCCGTACCTCTCGGATCAAGGTGGTTCCTGCCAGACAATAGAAGATGATGACAGCATCAAATATGATGACAGCTGCATCATGAAGAGACAGTAACAGATAGCGCAGATACCATGCTACAAAGAATATCAGGAGGATCAAACCTATCGCCAACAAGGCACCTTTCAGCATCCGATGCAGCCCCTGATTCAGGCGATGCTCACCCCAGGAGATCATCTTACCAAAGCCCACCACAGGGTGAGGCAACCAGGCTGGGTCGCCTAAAAGCAGATCGAGCAACCAGCCGATCAGCAATGGTAATATGATGATCATCCAGCTATCCATTCTTCAAGCGCGTAAAAGTATATATGGCTTTTATCAGTTCATCATTATACTCAGGTTGCTGTGCTGCAATGCGGAAATGGCAAGCCTTCAGACCTTCAAAATTTGAGGCATCACGAATCAGGAACAGATGCTTCTCAAGCAGATATGTTTTTAATTCTAACGCAGAAGACTGCCGGATAGAACAAAGCATAAAGTTCGTCTTGGTGGGATAGACATGTATGCCAAAGATGCCACGCAGTTTCCTGGCGACGAGCTGAGCCTCAGCTAATAACTCGTCCATCAGATACTGCTCATTGGGATCTTGATGGGTGATAAGCCACTGACCTGCCTCTATCGCTAACGCATTAACAGCCCAAGGACGATAATTGGTTCGCAGTCGGCTGATGACAGGAGCAGGAGCCGTGATATAACCCAGGCGCAAACCTGGGATGGAGAAGCGTTTGGTCATCGAGTGAATCTGTATTACATTCTGCATCTCGATGCCTTCTTGTGGCGAAAGCATTTCACAGGATGTACAGTCCTCATACGACTGATCGATGACGAGCCAATGATGACGACGCGACAGAATCTGAATCTTTTCCAAGGGATAGACCTCACCCGTAGGATTATTCGGATTGCAGAGCCAGCGCACAGCCCCACCTTTGGGTGCTTCCTGATAGCCAAACATCCTACAGGCATCCGCATATTCGCTGAATGTAGGACGCTTCACAGCGAAGGTCCCTTCTTCACGCAACGTCTGGGCTATCAGATAGATGGCATCTGTGGCACCACTGGTAACCAACACCTCATCTGGTTGGATATGATACACATTGGCAAGCAACTCCTCTAAGCTATGTGCTGAAGGTTCTGGATAGTGACTGATGACCTCCAGGCGCTCAGCCAAGTGCTTACGCAACCCACTGGTATCAATCAATGGAGAGATGTTGCTACTGAAATTGCAGCGCAACGCTCCATAACGATAGATGTCATCACCATGCCCTTCAATCATGATCTGTCAGTATTTGATAAATCCGATCCATATCCACATAACGGCGCACATGGTCGGCGAGTTTGTTATACTGTTCTTCCTTATAGGCCTGATAGTCGAATGAGGGGGCATCGCTGCTGAACTTCCCTGCAAAAGGTTTCAGCAACTCATCCACAAAGGCCGCATTATCGAGGATACCATGCACATAGGTTCCCATACACTTCTCATTCACCCGATAGCCGTCAGCTCGTCCGTCGTGCAGATGCAGCATCGGCTGAGCTTCAGCATCACCGAAGGGATGTGTCTCCCCCATATGGATCTCATAGCCCTCACCATATTCGCACTTAACCTGACGGGTGAGTTTCTCACCACTCATCGTCGTAGTGACAGGCAGGAGCCCCAGACCTGGCAGGCGCTCTATATCTCCCTCTACATGATCCGGATCGCACACCTCGATACCCATCAACTGATAACCACCACAGATACCTAGTACGGAAGCCCCTTCACGATAAGCCTTGACGATAGCCTGCGCACAACCGTTTCGACGCAGTTCATAGAGATCATGCAAAGTTGATTTGGTACCAGGCAGGATGATGATGTCGGCCTTCAGGATATCATCGACGTTATTCGTATAGAAAAGATGTACGCGCGAGTCCTGTTCCAGCGCATCGAAGTCGGTATAGTTTGAGAGATGCTGCAACATGATGACAGCAATATTTACCTTATCCTGTTGCAATTGGAAGGATTTCTGCGCCAACGCCACAGAATCCTCTTCCTCAATATGGATATCCTTGAAATAAGGAATCACACCCAAAACAGGAACCCCACAAATCTCCTCCAGCATCCTGCGTCCTTCTTCAAACAGACGCATATCCCCACGGAACTTATTGATGATGATGCCTTTGATGAGGGCTCTGTCTTCTGGTGTCTGCAAGACAATGCTACCATAGACAGAAGCAAAAACGCCTCCTCGATCGATATCGCCCACTAAGATCACATCAGCCTTCGCATGGCGCGCCATTGGCAGATTCACCAAGTCAGTATCTCGCAGATTGATCTCAGAGATGCTGCCAGCACCTTCCATCACGATGGGGTTATAACGTGCAGCCAGCCGATCGAAGGCAGCACAGACTTCCTTTCTGAAATCAATATCTCCAGCACCCTGTCTGCGCCAGTAATCATACGCATGCTTGTTGCCAACAGGTTTACCATTTAGGATCACCTGGGAAGTATGGTCGCTCTGGGGTTTCAACAGCAACGGGTTCATATCCGTATGACAAGCGATGCCTGCAGCCTCAGCCTGAACCGCCTGAGCCCTTCCTATCTCCAGTCCCTCTGGTGTCGCATAGCTGTTCAGTGCCATATTCTGTGCCTTAAAGGGAGCTGGCTGGTAACCGTCCTGCTTAAAAATACGACAGAAAGCCGCTGCAACAATGCTCTTGCCAACATCGCTGCCTGTTCCTGCAAACATGATGGGGTGTAACTGTTTCATATCTGATAGAGATGCGTATAACTGGCTAATACATTCTTATATCTGAAAACGGGTGTCGCCACAGGCTTGCCCTTGGCATCATAGACCTGTGTGGCTGATACAGGGGCTTTGTCCAAACGCTCGGCTTTCTTGCCTTGCAAGCGACCTAAGGTCGAGCGGCCGCTTTTCTCCGAAAAGAACTGGGTATAATGGAACTCATGTCCACGATAGCATTTCCCATCGAGTTCGAACTGGCGATAACCCAAAGAAAGTTTTCTGTCAGCCTTGCGGGCCGTGATGCGATAAGGCAGCACACCACACATGGGATATTCGTCCTCATCCGTCACGATACTCTCGCAGAGATACATCATACCTCCACATTCGGCTACCACACTTCCACCCTGTTCTGCAAAGTCCTTGATGGCTTTTCTGCAAGCCTCGTTCCTTACAAGTACCTCCAGATGTTTCTCTGGATAGCCACCAGGCAGATAGAGCAGATCAATGTCTTCGAAAGAAGGCACCTCTGTCTCTGGATCGAAGAAGCGCACAGACGAAAACCTGTCTATGGTTTCCTGATAGAAAAAACTAAAACTCTCGGCATTGCGCGCCAGGAGCACTTTTTGTTCCCATACTGGGAATGAATTGTTCCCGCACTGGGAATCAAATATTCTTCGACTAGCGAAGCGGCAAAGCCGAGCGCCCACGTTGGGAATCAATTTGGGGGTTAAAGCCCGCCAATCGACATGTTCTTCTAAAAGATTGATCAGCTTCTGAGTCTCTGGTTGTTCAGAGAAGTCCAAACCCAGATAGCGCGAGCCTTGTTCGAGTGAAGCATCCTTAGGGAGATAACCCAGACATTTAATCTGCAAGTCATCACACACCTGTTGGAGCATCTCGAAGTGGCGCGCTGATCCCACCTTATTAAATATAACGCCTGCAAAGCGGATGTCCTTGCGGAAATTCAGGAACCCCTGTAGCAGCGCCGCCACAGAATAAGCAGCTGACTTCGCATCTACCACCAGCACAACTGGGATATCGAGCGTCTTGGCAATCTCATAGGCAGAACCCTTATCACGATCATAGCCGTCGAACAAGCCCATCATCCCCTCCACGATACACACATCAGCATCCTCGCCATAGTGCCAGAAGAGTTCACGGATATGCTCTGGCGAGGCCATAAACGTATCGAGATTGATGCTGGGGCGACCACATACTGAGGCATGAAACTTCGTATCGATATAGTCGGGGCCGCACTTGAAGGGTTGCACCTTCATGCCCTTCGATGTAAGAAGTGCCATCAGCCCTCTGGCAATCGTTGTTTTGCCAGAGCCGCTGGTGGGGGCTGTTATCAGAAATGCGGGTTTCATCTCTGCAAAGGTACATACTTTCTGCATTATTTTGCATGTAATCAGCAAAATTTTCACTATATTCTTTTCTCTTTTCACTTTTTTTTGTATCTTTGCCCACGAAAATAAGGCAATCTGGTGGCCGATGCCGCCTGATGTAAGGGAATCCAGTGAGAGTCTGGAACTGTACCTGCAGCTGTAATCCCCCTTTGAAGGGTTTGCTTGTGTAACGCCACTGACCACAGGTCGGGAAGGTAAAGCAGACTGGGGAGAGTCAGAAGACCTGCTTATATTTAATTGGTACGACTGTTCAGGAGTTAGCGGTCGGAAAATAAGATGATTTATGAGCATTAGACAGAAACTGGCTTTGGGCCTTTGGCTGTTGACTGTTGGCGTAAGTGCACAGACAGGAGTCTGGCGCTCTGACAGTTTGCAGGAAGTAGTGGTGACAGGTACTGGTACACAGCACCTGCTGAAAGATGCGCCTGTTCAGACAGAGGTGATCAGTCATCGTCAGCTGCAGCAATATGCCGGCAAGAGCATCGAGGATATCCTGGCAGGACTCACTGCCAGCTTTGAATTTGGCGAGAACGATATGGGCTCCCATCTGCAGATGAACGGACTGGGCAACTCGTATGTGCTGATTCTGATAGACGGCAGGAGACTGCATGGTGATAATGGCGGTGAGAACGACCTGTCGCTGATTGATCCCAACAACATTGAGAAGATAGAGATTGTGAAGGGTGCATCGAGTGCCCTCTATGGTAGCGATGCCATCGCTGGTGTGATCAACATCATCACCAAGAAACATCGCGAACAGGGTGTGATGTTTGAGAACACCTCGCGTGTTGGTTCCTATGGTGACATCCGTCAGCATAATGGTCTCGCCCTGAATTACGGCAAGCTGTCAAGCTATACCAACTTCCAGCTGCAGCACTCCGATGGTTGGCAGAACACCTCTGAGGAAGCCATCTCACAGACAGAGTATCACATCACCGACTCACGCAACAAGACAGTGAATCGGCATACCAACTGGCAGATTGCTGAGCGACTCACCTATCAGCTGACACAAGCCATCGAACTGTATGCTGATGGCAGCATCTACTGGAAACGCATCTACCGTCCCTGTGGTCATCACCCTGGGGTGGACGTCAAGACGTGGGATCTGCAATACAACAATGCCTCCGTATCCGTTGGAGGCAAATGGAAACTGAACAGTACGGATGTCATCACCCTGGATGCCGACTGGAAGCGACATGCTTACAACTATGTCTATACAGACACCACACTGACAGATGGTTATGTGAACGGACGCTTCACCAACTATTATCCTTACTTCCCTGATGATAAGGAGTTGCAGAGTGATCAGCGACTCACGAACATCTCGTTGAAAGGTATCTTCAATCTGCCTTACGAGCAGAAGCTGAGTGCAGGATTCGACTATCGCTACGACTGGTTGAAAGCGCCCATGCGCGTGGAAGGCGGTAAGGCGACAGACAACACACAGGCCCTCTACGTACAGGATGAGTTGGCGCTGCTCGATCCGCTCTATCTGACAGCAGGATTGCGACTGACCAGGAACCAAGGGTTTGGCACACGCCTCACCCCCAAGATCTCTGCGATGCTGAAGTTGGGTGAGCTGCGCCTGAGAGCCACCTGGAGTCAGGGTTACAAGACCCCTACCCCCAAGGAGCTCCACTACCAGTACGTCAGGAATATGAATGGGGTCTATCTCTACTTAGGCAACGAGAACCTGAAAGCTCAGACCTCCAACTATTTTGGTGTGAGTGCTGAATACACCATCGGACACCTCACACTGACACTCGCCCCCTATTATAACAAGGTGAAAGACATGATCACACTGGTAACCATTCCCACCAAGGATGCACCAGGTGATCTGATTACGAAATACGATCCTATCCGAGTGCGCCAGTATCAGAATATGGAAGATGCCAAAACGTATGGTGTCGATTTCACTGTGCGCTATCAGGGCAGACACTTCACAGCAGGTGGAAGTTACAGCTATCTCGACACGGAGGCCAATCAGTATGACTCCGAGAAGGACAGGATGATCAAGGTCACCATCGACGGTATGGCCCATCATAAAGCCAATCTTTATGCCACATGGGATCACGATTTCTCAAAGAGTTACAAACTGGGTATCGGCATCTATGGCCGACTCTCCAGCAAGCGCTATTATCAGATCGACGGCGACGGCAAGGGCTACCAGCTTTGGCGTCTCTCTACCAACCACCAGATAGGCAAGATCTGGCGCATAGACGCAGGTGTGGACAACATCTTCGATTATGTGGATACCACTCCTCATGGATTGCATCTGGGCACCACAACCCCAGGGCGTACCGTCTATGCCTCACTGACCATACGACTCAATGCAGGTAAAAAACTTACGAACAGATATAAATCAAATTTTAATTCAAGCAACAATGAACAAGATTAAGTATTTCATGCTGGCTATGATGGCATTCGTTGCCAGCGCAACGTTCACTGCTTGTAGCAGTGACGATGACAACAAGAACAGTGGTAAGCAGTCTAACTACGAAGAATATCAGAAGGCTGTTAATCAGACTGTAAACTCACAGAAAAAGAGTGACAAGGTGATTCTGCTCGTAGCCTTCGGTTCTACATGGGAGCAGGCTTACGACACCTTCGACAAGGTGGTGGACGAATACAAGGCAGCATTCTCAGGCTGGGATGTGTATCTCTCTTTCTCTTCAGCCATCTGTATCAACAATGCCCGTAAAGGTGAGAATGTGGCTCCTAAAGACTACTACGATCCAGAGCACTGGCTCACCGCTATTGGTCTGGCAGGCTACAAGCAGATCGTGGTACAGTCGCTGCAGGTGATCCCTGGTGAGGAGTATCGTCGTGTTCGCGACAGCTATGTGAAGGACTTCATGAACAACCGCAATGGTGATTTCACAGATGCCTATATGAAGAGTCTCGATCGTCAGGTGGTGGTAGGCACCCCGCTGATGGCAGAGGAGAGCGATGCTAAGGCACTGGCTACAACTCTTAACAATGAAGCCGACGTGAAGGCAGCTGTAGCTGATGGTATCGTAGCTTTCATGGGTCATGGTAACCCTGAGGGGTATGACTACTATGGCGGTAACGTACGCTATATACAACTGGAGGAATATCTCCGTGCCATCAATCCTAAATACTATGTAGGAACAGTAGATATGGACGAGACTTATGCTGAGGATGTACTGAAGCACATTGCTGGCGGAAAATTCGACTACAAGATTGGTGATGTGACCAAGAGCGTTACCTATGCTGCCAACGACGCCAAGAAAGCCCAGCTCTTCGTGCTGATGTCAATCGCCGGTGACCATGCCCACAACGATATGGCTGACCCTGAGGACGATGAGAGCTGGTACTCTCTGTTTAATGAAGCAGGTATCGAGACAAAAGCCTATGAGACCAACTTCACTGAGGCTTGCTGGAGACAGTATAAGAGTGGCGATGAGTATATCCCTGGTCTGGCAGAGCGCAGTGCCGTTCGCAAGCTGTGGATGAACCACACGACAGCAGCTATCAAGAAACTCGGCACTGATGAGGCCCTGTCAACTCCGACAACTGCTGCAGAATAATGAAAACAGTACGTGTATTATTATATAGGTTTTGTGAAGGAGGTGCTGTCGTGAGACAGCATCTTCTTCTCGTTTTGCTATTGTGCTCAGCAGTAGTCTGCCAGGCACAGATTCATCAGATGACACGCAACGACTCTGCCGCCATCAGTCACAGTTATAATCTGAACCCCGTTGTCGTAACTGGTTCAGGCCATCACCAGCGGCTGAAAAGCACTGCCACCCCTGTGCATGTGCTCTCTGCCCAAGAAATCCGTGAACAGGGTATCAGCACCTTCGACGGTGCCCTTGTCCGTATGATGCCGCAGGTATCGATGGCACCCAACTCGATGGGTAGCTTCCTGCGCCTCAACGGTCTGGGCAACAAATATATTCTGATTCTGGTCAACGGTCAGAAACTCAATGGTGACATCTCGAACAATGTCGATCTCAACCGTATCAACATGGCACGAGTGAAGCGTATAGAGGTACTCGACGGCGCCGCCTCTTCACTCTATGGCTCCGATGCCATCGCAGGTGTCATCAACATCATCACCGACCAGCCCACACAGGATCTGATCAGCATCACCAGCGACACCCGTGTCTCAGGACATGGACAACTCACGGAGAGCGTCAGTCTCGACATCTTTAGCAAGGGCTTCGGATCCTACACCTCGTTCACACACGATCGTGCTGACAGCTATCGTAATAACGACCTCGAATATGTGAAGGGCTCTGACACGGAGAAACAATCCTCCATCGCCCCACTCTTCACAGGTTACCGTTCGAACATCGTTGGACAGAAATTCACCTATGCGCCCAACCAGCATCTGGCACTCAACGCAGGAATGGATTATTCGTATAAGATCACCTCGCGCCCTGAAACACGAGAGGACATCACAGGTGGTACCGACTACGAGATGCGCTACAAGGGTCTGCGCTGGAACGTTGGTGGCATCTATAAGTTCACCAGTCGCAACTCGCTTCAAGCCAGCTTCGCCGTCGATCGCTATCGCTATGGCAAGGAGTACGATGTGGCAACCAAGACCTATCAGATAGGCGACTATGTGCAGTCAAAGAAGCAGCGCATGATGGACGGTGAGATCAAGGCCATCCTGGGATTCACCACCAACAGCACCACCATCTTCGGTGCCGACTGGCGACAGGATCATCTCACAGCCACCTCTGGTAACATCAATGAGAAAGTCTATACCCTCGCGGCCTATGCCCAGCACGAGATGAAGTTCCTGAAAGACTTCACCGCCACCCTCGGTCTGCGACTGACACATCACGAGACGTTCAATAATCACCTCACCCCTAAGGTGGCCCTGATGTATGCCCCTGGTGAGTTCCGTTTCCGTGCCACCTACTCTGCAGGCTTCCGTGCCCCAGGACTCGACGAGCTCTACTATCACTATTTTTCCGTGAATCGTGGCAAGCCCCAGATCAGTTTCGGCAATCAGGATCTGAAGCCAGAGAAGAGCCACTACTTCTCGCTGAATGCCGAATATCGCACACAGATGATTGCCGTCAGTCTCACTGGCTTCATCAACCGCATCAACGACATGGTGGTCAAAGAGAATATCGACGTGAATGACGCATCACTCATGATGCTGAAACGGGAGTTTCCGGAGATGACCGATGCAGAAGCCTCGAAACTGGTGAGCTATGCCCTTTATCAGAACAGCGACAAGGGAGATATCAAAGGTGTGCAGTTGAATGTCTCAGCCAATCTCTTCCCTGGGTTCAACCTCTCCACGAACTATGCCTATACCTATGCCCGCACCAAGAGCGGGGAAGAGTGGACACCCCTGGAGCGCAGCATCCGTCATACAGCCACGATAGCAGCCGACTATCACCACGCATGGAAACGTTACAGGTTGAATGTGAACCTGAATGGCCGTCTGCAGAGCAAGACCTACTATCCAGGCTATGAGGACGCCCCAGGCTATGGCATCTGGAACCTCTACACCACCCACACGTTTGATGTCGCCAGATGGGCTCTCATAGAGCCATCCATCGGTATCGACAACATTTTCAACCGTGTGGATCGCCGTATCGACTCCGCCACGCGGAAATATGCCCTCTATAGTCCGGGCACGATGCTGGTAGTAGGTTTGAAAGTCAAGTTCAAATAGATTTCCTCAACGTAAACTCAAACGCCAAGCCACCCTTGTCGGCAGGGCGGACGGTGATGGAACCACCATGCAACAAGACCGCATTCTTCACGATGGCAAGGCCAAGACCTGTGCCGCCAAGTGAACGACTGCGGCCTTTGTCGATGCGGTAGAAGCGTTCAAAGATACGCGAAAGATGTTCAGGGGTGATACCCACACCGTTGTCGCTGAGACGGAACTTCCAACCATCAGATGTCGGCTCTGCCTGGATATCAATCGTTGTGCCCTCGCCTGCATAGTTGATGGCATTGTCGATCAGGTTGCGGAAGATACTGTAGATCAGCGAGGGGTTACCCTGAATGATGATGTCCTCTGGCAAGCCGTTATGAACCGTCATGTGGCGCTTCTCTACGGCAATGGCTGTCTCCTCCACGATATCACTCAC
>Ga0256405_10007068_pt1 | contig 17277 bp, 5 predicted proteins | sample RumenRJG_02DNA_FD_189096 | JGI IMG/M metagenome (GOLD analysis project Ga0256405, IMG submission 189096) | Bovine rumen microbial communities from Lethbridge, Alberta, Canada - RJG_02 | ecosystem: Host-associated > Mammals > Digestive system > Stomach > Rumen | place: Canada: Alberta | collected...
ACCTTCTCCGCGAGCCGGAACCAGTAGTCGGGCTCGCCCATCGCCATGCGGTAGTCGAAGCCGATGCCGCAGTCCTCCGCCGGCGCCGCGCAGCCCGGCATGCCGCTGACGTCCTCGGCGATCGTGATCGCGCCGGGATTGACGGCGTGGATGACGCGGTTGGCGAGGTTGAGGTACGCCCACGCGTCGTCGTCCATCGAGCCGTTGAAGTACATCGCGTAGTCGGTGAAGGCGTCGCCGAGGCCGTGGTTCCAGAAGAGCATGGACGTGACGCCGTCGAAGCGGTAGCCGTCGAAGCGGTACTCGTCGAGCCAGAAGCGGCAGTTCGACAGCAGGAAGTGCAGCACCTTGTGCTTGCCGTAGTCGAAGCAGCGGCTGTCCCACGCGGAATGCCAGCCCTTCGGGCCCGAATGGAAATACTGGTAGTCGGTGCCGTCGAAGAGCGACAGGCCGTCGCGCTCGTTCTTGACGGCGTGCGAATGGACGAGGTCCATGATGACCCGCAGCCCCATCCCGTGCGCCGTGTCGATGAGCGACTTGAGCTCGTCGGGCGTGCCGAAGCGCGAGGACGCGGCGAAGAAGCTGGAGACGTGGTAGCCGAAGCTGCCGTAGTACGGATGCTCCATGATCGCCATCAGCTGCACCGTGTTGTAGCCCGCCTTCTTGATGCGCGGCAGGATGTTGTCGCGGAATTCGGCGTAGCTCGCGACCTTCTCCTCCTCCGAGCTCATGCCGACGTGCGCCTCGTAGATGAGCGGCGTGAACGCGCCCTTCTTCGCCGCCGACGCCGGCGACGCGTGATGCCAGACGTACGGCTGCGGCGGATCGTAGACCTGCGCGCAGAAGAGCTTCGATTCCTCGTCCTGGCGCACGTAGCGCGCGTAGGCGGGGATGCGCTCGCCGTGGCCGCCCTCCCAGCGCATCTCCAGGCGGAAGTTGTCGCCGTGGCGGATCAGCTCGACGGGGATTTCGCGCGCCCAGTCGTCCGTGCCGGGGATGCGGAAGATCTCGAAGCGCGGATCGATCTTCCACTGCGAGAAGTCGCCGACGAGCCACATGCTCGTCGCATTCGGCGCCCATTCGCGGAAGACCCAGTGCGCCTTCTTCCGCCCGCGCCCCTTCACCCTGTGCAGACCGTAGTACTCGTGCGCGCTCGCCCAGTCGGCGAGCGACATCTTCCCGCCCGTCAGCTGCCCGGCGAGCGCCAGCGCATGTGCGGCGCGACCGCGGATCGCGCCCTCGAACGGTTTCAGGTAGGCATCCTCCAAGAGCTTGGCCATTCTCTTCCTCCTTGCGGCGGCGCCGCAGCGTTTTCATCTGTCCCAAATTCTACCATTAATCCCGCCCGCGGTCAAGCGGCGCGACGGCGGGAATCAACACGGCTGACCCTTCATTCCTCATTCCCCATTCTGCATTCCACTTTGTGGCGGGTGCCTGGGGGCGCTTTTTTGCAGGGGATGATGTTGCCTGTCAGCTTCACGCCGTCAAGCCACAGCTCCTTCACGCCCTTCTGGACGCCATCGGGATTTTCGATCGCGATTTCAAATTCCGCGCCTCGCCACTTCCTCGTCACGGAGAAGCCCGTGCAATCTTTGGGTATGCAAGGATCGATGACAAGGCCGTCGAATTCCGGACGGATGCCGAGGATGAACTGCGTCACCGCATACCAGTTCCAGGCGGCCGTCCCCGTCAGCCACGAATTTTTCGCCTCGCCCGGACGCGCGGCGTCGCGCCCCGCTATCATCTGCGAATAGACGTATGGCTCGACCTTGTGGAGTTGCGAATGCTCCTCCGTCCAGGCCGGGCATATTTTCGTGTAGTGGCGCCAGGCGTCGTCGCCGCGTCCGGCGAGCGTTTCAGCGATCACCACCCACGGATTGTTGTGGCAGAATATGCCGGCGTTCTCCTTGTAGCCGGGCGGATAGGAGGAAATCTCGCCGTATTCCACGACATAGCGCGAGAAAGGCGGCGCGTTCAGGACGATGCCGTATTCGCATTCGAGATGGCGCTTGACGGCGTCGAGCGCCTTTTCCGGCATACCCTTTTCCTTGCCGATCTGCGACATGGCGCACCAGCCCTGCGACTCGATGAAAATCTTGCCTTCGTCGCATTCTGCCGCGCCCACCTTGCGCCCGAAATAATCGTACGCGCGCAAATACCATTCGCCGTCCCAGCCGTGCTTTTCGACGGCCTCGCGCATTTTCGCGACGGCGGCCTCCGCGCGTTTCGCCTCGTCCGTCTCGCCGATGCGGCGGCAGAGCGCGGCGTAGTCGCTGCCCGTCCAGCAAAAGAGGCCTGCGATCATGAGCGACTCTGCCTTGGAATCCTCCGTCTTGTTTTCGGTGGTCTGGAACGACTCGTTGGGATCCGTGGAAAAGCAGTTCAAATTGAGGCAGTCGTTCCAGTCGGCGCGTCCGATTAGCGGCAGGCCGTGGGGGCCGAGATTTCGCAGCACGTGGTCGAAGCTGACGCGCAGATGCGCGAAGAGCGAAGTTTCGCTGCCCTGGCGGTTGTCGAACGGCACCGGTTCTGCGAGGATCTGGAAATCGCCCGTCTCCTTGATATACTGTGCAACGCCGAAAATCAGCCAGAGCGGGTCGTCGTTGAAGCCGCCGCCGATGTCGTTGTTGCCGCGCTTTGTCAGCGGCTGGTACTGGTGGTAGCAGCCGCCGTCGGGGAACTGCGTGGCGGCGATGTCCAAGATGCGTTCGCGCGCCCTTTCCGGTATCTGGTGGACGAAGCCGGCCAAATCCTGGTTGGAATCCCTGAAGCCCATGCCGCGCCCGATGCCCGATTCGAAGAAGGACGCGGAGCGCGACATGTTGAAAGTCACCATGCACTGATACTGGTTCCAGATGTTCACCATGCGGTCGAGCCGCGCGTCGGAGGAGCGCACGGCGAAGCGCGAAAGCAAATCGTCCCAGCGCTTGTCGAGCGCGGCGAGCGCCGCTTCCACCTTGGCGGGCGTGTCGAAGCGCGAAAGCAACTCCAGCGCGGGGCGCTTGTTGACGACGCCAGGCGATTGCCATTTGTCGCCGGACGCAAGTTCGACATAGCCGAGCACGAAGACGAATTCCTTGCTTTCGCCCGGGGCGAGCGCGACTTCGAGCGCGTGCGACGCGACCGGGCTCCAGCCGTGCGCGACGGAATTGCGCGCCTTCCCCTCAGCGACGACCTGCGGCGCGTCGAAACCGTTGTATGCGCCGAGGAACTCGTCGCGGCTTGTGTCGAAGCCCGCGAGCGGCGCATTGACGCCGTAGAACGCATAGTGGTCGCGGCGTTCGCGGAATTCGGTCTTGTGGTAGATGACGCTTCCTTCCACTTCGACTTCGCCGGTCGAAAGATTGCGCTGGAAATTCTCCATGTCCGTCGCGGCGTTCCAGAGGCACCACTCGACGAACGAAAACACCTTGAGGCGTTTCGGCGAATCGGAGAGATTGCGCAGCGTCAGCGCATGTATCTCGGCGTTCTCGCCAAGCGGCACGAACATCAGCAGCGACGCCTCCACGCCATTTTTCACGCCCGTGATGCGCGTCCGCCCCAGCCCGTGACGGCATTCGTAGCGGTCGAGCGGCGTCTTGCAGGGTTTCCAGCCGGGGTTCCACACCGTCCCGCCGTCGTTTATGTAGAAATAGCGGCCGCCTGAATCCATGGGGACGCCGTTGTAGCGGTAGCGCATAATGCGGCGGAATTTCGCGTCGCGGCAGAATGCGTATCCGCCGGCAGTGTTGGAGACGAGGCCGAAAAAGCCGTCTTGGCCGAGATAGTTGATCCACGGCCACGGCGTCATTGGATCGGTTATGACGTATTCGCGCGCGGCGTCGTCGAAATAGCCGTATTTTTTCTGTGAGTTCATTTGCCGGTTCTCCTCTTTGAAAGGTCGGACGAGATTTGTTCCATTTTTTCAGTCGTTATCGGATAGAACGCCATTATCGCCGCGGTGCCGACGGCGATCAAGCCGGGCAACCAGCTCATCAGCATCTTGATGCCGGGGATCGCGCCGGCGATAGACTCCTTGTCGCAGCCGTCATACCCGTAGCGCGCGAGGACGGCGCCGATCAATGCGCCGGCGATGCCGCCGCCCGATTTCATGGCGAACGACGCCGCCGAATACACGAGGCCTGTCGCGCGGCGGGAGTTGCGCCACTCCGAATAGTCTGCGACGTCCCCCAGCATAGCGAAACAGAGAGTCGGGAATATCGCCGCGAAAAATTCCGACACCGTGCCCAGCGCGAATATCCCTGCCGTCGCGTCCGGGCCGCAGAACCATATGAGCGCGTTGACGGCGCCGGAAGCCAGCAGCGCGGCGATGAAAAGGTTTTTCTTGCCCAGCCTGCGCGCGAGCGGCGCGGTGGCGGCGGCGCCCGCCACCGATGCGATCATCAGCGCCGTCATGTAGCCGCCCGCCAAAAGTTCGCGGTGCACGTAGTGCGTGAAATACACGACCGTCACACCCTGTTTCACGGAGTTGTAGACGTTGTAGGAGAGCGAGACGGCCAGGAGCACCAGCCACGGGGCGTTGCGCAGCAGCAAGTCGCCGAAGTCCCGGCGCAAGTCGTTTTTCTGCGAAGGCGGCGGCTCCACCCTCTCGCGCGTCCCGAAAAACGTCACCGGCAATATAAGCGCCATCACCGCCGAAAGCATGTAGATGGGAGCCGTGTACGAGCCGGTCCAATCCTTCAAGGCGAGAAGCAGCCCCTGCACGAGCATTCCGCCGGCGAACGCGCCCGCCATCCTCCAGCCGCCGATGGAAGTGCGTTCGCGCTCGTCAGGCGTCATCACGGAAAGCAACGCGCCGTAGGGAATGTTCATTGCCGTGTAGACGAGCGTGAAAAGGATGTATGTCGCATAGGCGTATGCAAGCCTCCCGGTCGGCCCCAGCCCCGCCGGACACGTGAACGTCATGCAAAGCGTGGCGGCCAGCGGCAGCGCCGTCCACAATATCCAGGGGCGGAATCTCCCCCAGCGAGTGCGCGTGCGGTCTGCGGCGACGCCGATCGCGATATCCGAAATGCCGTCGCCGACGCGCGCGACGAGCATCAGCGTGCCGACGGCGGCTGGGTTGAGGCCGAACACGTCGGTATATACGATGAACAGGAACGATGCCACGCCGCGCCAAGCTATGTTGGATGCGGCGTCCCCCAGGGCGTATGCGATTTTCTCGCGTATAGATACGTGTGCCATTTTTTTAGTTTGCAGTTTGAAGTTTTCAGTTTGCAGCTATGGCTCCAGCTAAGAAATATAATTGAGAGATAATCAAACAACAGAAACCAACTACTGCAAACTCTCTCAAAATCTCACTCTCCATGCGCACTTGCCGTTTCGCGGACGGACGCCGTGCGGGATCGTTATCTCGAAAACGCGGCCGCACGCCACGTCGCTCGCTGACGCGCCCATGTGACTGCGCCAGTCGCCGGTGCGCTCCTCGACGCGAACGACGGCGTTCGCCGGCAGTTCGTAGCGTATGGCGCCGTTGACCGCCACGATCCCCTTCCCTTCGCGCCGCCATGAGGCGTTGGGCTGCGCGATCGATTGTTCGACGGTGGTCACGACCCGCAAGCCGTTCGTCGACGTCACGCCCGATACCGCGACGTCGATGCCTTCCGGCGAAAACCGCCACTCCGTCGTCGCCTGCAATCCTGCGCGATTCAGCCGGAATCTTACGGTGTCGCCGTCCGCCTCGCATTCGTCGGCGCGGTTGCGGCTGTCCCAATCCACCGTCGCGACATCGTAAGAAGTGGTGCCTGGAACGTGCCGCCAGTTCCAGAGCGGGAATATGTCGCGGTATTCGTCGCCTGTCACATAGGAAAACAGCGCACCGTCCGCGAAATGGGCGCCGAGCAGGTTGTCCTCGTTCACGCGTTCGGTGCCGCGTATCTTCGAAGTCTCGCACTTGACGGACGCCATCCAGCCTTGCGCACGGTAGACGCCATACGCGCTCGACGCAAACCAATGCAGGCCCGTCGGCACATTGTCGGCATCCACGCCGAGGCGCTGCGCCGCCACGAGGACGCCCGCGCCCTTGATGCGAGCGGCGCCCTTGTTCAACTGGCGGCCTATGGCTGCGACGTCCATCGCCCCCTTCCAGACCGTCGGCGCGAAACCCCTGCGCACGAGATTCGCGAGCAGTTCGCGCTTCTGCGCGGGGAACTCCAGTTCCGTCCCGTCGAAAAACGCCGCGAGGCGCGGAACCGTGAGGATATACGAAAGCCCGTAGTTGCCGAACTGCGCCTGGTTGCCATGCTGGTGGAAACTCCAGTCGCTCTGAATGCCCTCTTCCGTGCCGCTGACGTGTATCTCGCCCAAAATCGCTTCGCGGGCCGCCTTGACGCCTTGCATGTTCCCTTCCAGCAGCGAACGCATCAGAACGCATTCCGCCATCCAAATCCTGTTCTGCCCCGTCAAGCCGATTTCGCTTTCGTGCATCAACGAAACGATCAAACGCTTCTCCTCGTCCGTTATGTCGTCGCCCATCAAAATCCCGGCGCGCCCCAGCTCCAGAGGAACGCCTATCTGATTCCACCACCAGTTCTTGTTGCGGTAGCCTTTCGCCGCCCAATGCCGCAACGCGCGCCCAAACGCCTCTACGAGTTCCGGCGTGTGGACGCCGCGCGCCAGCGCGACCAGGCGCCTGGCATGTTCCGCCGCACCCCACGAGCTCGCGGACGAACTGCCATACGGCACGTCTTCCCATGTGCCGTCGCCGCGCAGAGTCGCCGCAAGCCGCGCAGCCGTCGCTTCGACCGGAGAGGCAAGGCTTTCGCGCACCATCGCCACAGTCGAATCCCCAGACGGCGCATCTATCCCAGGAACGCTCCCATGCGCAGGCTTCGCGCATGTCTCGCGCAAAACACGCGCCGCATTTGCGCGGACGCCCTCTACAGCGTCCAGGTTGAAATCAACGTCCATGTCGAGCGCACGCAAAACAGCATCCGCGAACACCCCGTCCGCCCACGCGAACCAAGAGCGGGTGAAGTCCGATGGATCCGAAGAACGGTGCGATTCGTGCATCGCGCCGGTGCCGCCGGACGTTTCGCGCAGCTGGACGATGCACCGCGCCACCTCCTCGCGATTCGTCGAAGTCAGCGCGCGCATGGCGACGGCGAGCGGCCAGATGCGGTCGCGCCCGGTGTGCGGGCTGCCCACGCCTTCACCCGCCCCGCCGCGAAAGAACCACGGATTCGCGTCGGAAAGCGCCAAGCGGCGCGTCGCCGCGCAAACATCCGCGTCGAACGCGGAAGCGTCGCAAAGATACGGCAGCGACAGGAGCGATGGCACGTTAGCGTCGTCCATGAAAATCCGGCCGCCGTAGCCGTCGATTTCGTATGCGTATACCTTGCCGAACTGCGGATGCTCGAAAATCGCCGAATCCGCCACGGCGCGGGCGATCTCCGCCGAAAGTTTTTCGCATTCGGCGGCGAGCGCGGCATCGCCGTTCGTTTCCCGCAGGACGGTTGCGGTTTTGGCCAGCACGTCGGACGCGAATATGTTTGCCGGCACATTGAACGGCAAGATGCAGGCGTCGTCCGACGCGCGGAATGCACTGGCGACCATTCCGTTCGGCTTGAACGGCGCGAGCATCCCGCCCGCGAGCGTTCCGTAGGGCGTCCAGGTCCGGCGCTTGAAAGAATAGCGGGATTTACGCTGCTCCGCGCGCATCGTCGAAAGAACCGTGCGCACGCATTCGGCGTAATCCTCGCCGAACGCAGAAGCGTCGCCAGTCGCTTTCCAATAGCCGTGCGCGAGGCGCAGCGGATAGCACAGCGAATCGAGTTCCCATTTCCGCTCGTGCAGGCCGCGCTTCATTTCCGTCATGTCATTCGCCCACGCCGGCCCGGTCTCGCCGTCGTCGAGAAATGCATTGGCGTACGGATCGAGGCGGATGCAGTCGAACGCGCGGTTCAGGACGCCGCGCAGAATCCGGCGCATCGGCGCGCTTTCCTTGGCAAGCGGAAGATACGGCCAAACCTGCGCACACGAATCGCGAAGCCACATCGCGGGAATGTCGCCAGTGATCACGAACGAATCGTCCTTGCCGTTTTTCCTCCTGTAGCGCACCGTGCGCTCGATCGTGTCGAGGTACGAAGAGACGAACATTTTTGCGAGCCGCCTGTCGCCGATTCGCGCGGCGGCGCATTCGGCGAAGCGTTTCGCGTCGTTCTTCGCCACGCCAAGCACGCCGCCGGACGGTTCGTCAAGTCGTTCGCGCAGCGCGGCGAAATCTACGTCCTGAACCGCTGCCCCCGCCTCCGCCGCGAGAACGGCCGCCGCGCCTGCCGCCTGGCCGAGCGCAAAGAAAACCGGCTCCATCCTGATCGAACCGTATGCGATGTGCGTGGCGGAGATGCAGACTGGAACGAGCAGATTGGCGCATTTGCCGCGCTTTGGGACGATCGCGCCATAGTCGATCGGATACGGCCCCTTCACGCCGGCCTTGTCCTGCACATCCCCTTCGTTGCGCACAAAACCGTCGCCGCCCACATAGCGCCTGACGTGGTGCGAATCCATCGTGTACGCGGCGAAGGCGACAGGGCGCGGCGCGACGGCCTCGCCGCGGCAGTTGCGCTCGGTCATGACATAATCGCCGATCATGCGGCGCGCTTCGCGGACATACAGCTGGGCAGGCCAGCCGCCGTTTTCCGCAAACTCGTCGCGGCACAGCCCCCATTTCGAGACTTCGGCGCGGACGTATTCCGGGACGCGCGGATGGTTCGCGAGCGTCCACAACGCGCTGCGCTGCCATTTTTCGTGCGCGGCGGCGATTTTGGCGCGCTCGGCGTACGACGCCTCCGCCCAGCGGCGGCTGCCGCCGATGAAATCCATCGAAACGCCCGTGCGGTTGTTCGTGTCGGTTTTCCTGTTCGGCATCGGCGAGTTGTTCCAGGGCTGGTGGCGCCAATGTTCGACCGTATCTTCCGGCATCCGTTCGATGTTGCGCAGCAGAAGCTCCATTTCGATTTCGTCGTAGCCTTCCGGCTTCTCGAACGGAATGCGGTTTTCCGGATCGTCGGTCAGGCACAGGCGGTAGCAGTACGCCTGGACGCGATCGTCGGAGGCGCCGTCAGGCCGCGCGTCGTCCTGCGGTTCGACGCCCGGCAGCAGGCCGCTCGCCGCATCGCCCGCGACCTTGTAGGCGCTTACCCCATCCAGCATCTGGTGGTGCACGGCCTTGCCGCGCTGGATGCCGTTTAGCGTCTCGCCGTATTCAGAATTCGCCTCGCGGCCAATGCGGTACGAGACGCCCGAGGCCGCCATCAAATCGCCTTCGTATGTCGCGTCAATGAAGACCGACGCTCGCCAGACGCGTCCATCGAGCGTGCGCACCGCGTCGATCCGGCTGCCAGTTTTCACGATGCCGCCTTTGCCGCGATCTAGAACCGCGCCGCGCTCTATGCGCAATCCTTCGTCGCGTTCCCAATTCTCCAGGACTTTCAGCGCGGCGCTTGGTTCGAACGTCCACATCGTCTCGCCGTCCAGAGAACCGGCGGTCTGGCCGTTGGGGCGGTAATCTTCGCGCTTCTGCCGCGTCCACGCGGTCGGGTCGTCATAGTGCGTCTTGATGTCGGCGTAGAACTTCCTCGCCAGTCCCCCGAACGCGGACTTGTCGCCGATGTCGGTCTGTCCGAGCCCGCTTGTTGTCATTCCGCCGATGCGCTGGGTCGCTTCGAGGACGACGGTCCTCGCGCCGTCGCGCGTCGCCTGCACCGCCGCCGCGATACCCGCGCTGCTGCCGCCGACGACAACGACGTCGAACGGCTTGTCGGACATTTCGAAAACGAGTTCGCCGCCGCGCACGACGTCCCAGTGGGAAATCGACGAAAGCGCTATCCTGCGGCCGTTCAGCGCGGCGGATTTCACGTATTTGTTTTCGCGGGAAAGGTTTTTCGCGGTGATCGTGAAACGAGCGTCCTTCAGCTTGACGATCGTTTTCGGGAACTGCGGCGCGCCCAGGACGTATTCGCACGAAATCGGCTCGAACGGATAGAACCCCATCGCAGAAAATATGTACCAGGCGCTCATCTGCCCGCAATCGTCGTTGCCGCACAGCCCGTCGGGTTTCGGCTGGTAGAAGCGGTCGAATATCTCGCGCACGATTTCCGCCGTCCTTTCCGGGCGCCCCCAGAGCGTGAAGAGATACGGCACATGGTGGCCTGGCTCGTTGCCGTGCGCATATTCGCCGATCAGCCCGGTGACATCGAGGAGGCTGCCGTTGGGGGAGCGGGAGGCGTCGAAATGCTCTTCCAGTTTTGCGAGCGCGGCGGCTTTCCCGCCGAACGCGGCGGCGAGGCCGTCGGGATCCTGCTGCACGTGCCACGCATACTGGTTCGCGCTCGCTTCGCTGATGTCGCGTTCTTCGCCGTAGCCGTAGAGCGCGGAAGGATCGAACGGCTCGCGCCATGTGCCGTCCGATTTGCGTCCGCGCACGCTTTTCGTCGCCGGGTCGAAGACGTTTTTCCATGCTTCGGCGCGCCGCGAGAAGAATTCCGCCAAGTCGCCGCGCTCCAGGCTCCTGGCGAGGCGAGCCGCGCACCAATCGTCGTACGCGCCCTCGATCGTCCTGCTGACGCCTTCCTCCGGCTCCAGGTCGAACGGATACCATCCAAACTTGTCAAGCGCCTGCCAATTTTCTTTCGGCTTGCCCGGATGGTTTTCGCGGAGCGTGGCGCATATCGCCTCCAGCACTTCCTCCGCGAAAAGCGACGTGAGGTTTTTGTTCACCGCCTCGACCAGGACCGGCACGGCGTGGTTGGCGATCATGCAGTGCGTATCGCGCCCCATGAGCGGCCAGACGGGCAAGTAGCCGGCCGCCTTGCGGTGCGCCAACATCGAACGCGCGAAATCGTCGACCAGTTCCGGCGCGACAATCGTGTAAAGCGGATGCGCCGCGCGATACGTATCCCAGAGCGACAGCGTTGAAAAATAGCGGCGTCCCTTTTCGACGCGGGCAATCTTCCCGTCCGCGCCGCGGTAGCGTCCGTCGATGTCGGTTATGTCGTTCGGCTGCCAGAAGAGATGGTAGAGCGCGGTGTACAGATTCGTGGTGGCGGCGGCGTCTGCGCCGGGGATTTCGATGCGCGAAAGATACTCGTTCCAGGCGGCGCGCGCGGCGGCGGCAACTTTCTCGAACGACCTGCCGCGCACTTCGGCGAGGTTGCGCCGCGCACCATCCTCGTCCGTGGTCGAAAGCGCGACGCGCAGCGTCACCGTGCGCGTTTTGCCGAAATCGAGGGCGAAACGGCGGCCCTCGCCGACGATCTTGAACTCAGCATCCGTTTCGAGCGCGAAGTTCCATCGGCGTTCCGTCCAAGAGCGTGTTTGCGCCCAGCCGGAAATGGCGCGAGGGCCTTGTGACGTCCAGCCAGAATCGAGGACGTGTTCATCCATTTTTTCCCAGACAAGCCCCCACTGCATGTCGACGGCCACATGCGCCGCGACGCCTTCGGGATACGTGAAACGCCAAACCGCCGCGCGCTGCGAAACGGTCGCCTCGCAGCGAATTCCGCCACGAAGCGTCACCGCATAATACCCCGGCGAGGCGACTTCGCTCTGTTTGTCGAACGGCACGGCGGCGCGCGGCGGCACTTCATCGTCCGCGCCGGCGTAGGGGAGCAAGAGTAAGTCGCCTAGTTCCGGCACGCCGGTTCCGTTCAGGTGATCTTGCGAGAAGCCAAAGAGTTTGGTATCGCCGTTGCGGTAGCCGCTGGCGCAGTCCCAGCTTTCGGTACCGGTGTCTGGCCCGGGCTGCACCATGCCGAACGGATATGCCGCCGCGACGGTGGTATGCCCCGCACCGTCCGTGCCGATGCGCGGATCTACGAAGCGTGCGAAATCTCCGGCGGCGACGGTCGCCGCCGCCAGCACGGCCATTGCGAAAGTTGAAAGTTGCAGCATTTTTGTCATTACTGCTCTCGTCAGCGCATTTTCTTCATCTCGAATTTTTCGCCGGCAAGGGCGCGGCGCGCGAACTCGCCCCAGTACGGGGTTGGATCGTAGTCCCAGCTCTTGATCATGCACGGCCCCGCCTTCGGATGAAAGCACCAGCCGGTCCAGTTAATGCGATGCTTCTGGATGAAGCCGAGCATGTCCGGCGCGAAGGTGTATGGGTTTTCTTTCTGCTCGAGCGGGATGAACGTCATTTCTTCGCGCGGGGCGGCGCCGACTTCGCCGAGGAAAATCGGGTGCTTGGCGGCGACGGGAAGGAGGCGGCCCCAGCCTTTGTGCCAGTGGTACGTGTGCCAGGCGTACATGACGCCGTTGCCGTCGGGGTCGGAGAGGCGGTAGCTTTCCTTCTCGCCCTTCTCGATCGCCTCGCTCTCAATTCCGGTGAGATCGTTCGCCCAGTGGAGCCCTCCCGCGATCACGACATTCTTCGCGCCGGTCGAGCGAACGGCGTCCACGAGAGCCTGCATTCCGACGGACTCGAAGCCCTGGTTTTTCTTCTTTTCCTCGGCGGTGAGGAAGGCAGATTCGTCGACCTTACCGGCCTGCCCCACCCAGCCGCCGTCGCGCCATACCTTCCAGCTGATTTCATGCGGCTCGTTGAAGAGGTCGAAAATGACCGCAGGATGGTTGGCGTATCGCTTCGCGGCGTCCTTCCAGAACGCGACATGCTCGGCCTTCGGCGCACGGAAACGGTGCAGGTCGAGCGCGATGTACGCACCCCTGTTCGCGGCGAGCGTGACGATCTTGTCCACCGCCGCGCGGTATGCGACGCCGCCGTCGGACTGGTAGGGGCTCTTGCCGAACCAGAACGTTTCGTTGACGGGAAGGCGCACGCAATTCGACTTCCAATCGTCTATGGCGACGACGACGGACTTCACGATCTGGTCGGTGTTCGGGATGGACTCCATGCCGCCCGCGTTGACGCCTTGCAGCCACACTTCGCGCCCCGCCGCATCGCGCAGGCGGTTCCCTGCCACGCGCAGTTCGGATGGCCATTTCGCCTTGTCGGGCTTTTCGTCCGGGACTTGCCGCGCGGCGATCTGGCGCTGCTCTTTTTCCTTGGCCGCGATAAGTGGCTGCGGGTCTGTCGGCTCGAGCCGCACGTCGGAGACATCCATTTCGCCGGATTGCACCTGGAAAAGCGCGAACATGACGACGAGCTTCACCGCGCTCTGCGGCACGAGGAACGAATTTTCGCGCTCCTGCCAGCCATCCGTCGCTTTCTGCACATAGGTGGGGCGAGGCTCGGGCTTGACCTCGCGCCCCTCGGCGTCCTTGAACTTCAACAGCACGCGCGCGTCGAACCACGGCTTCTCGCCAATTTTCAGTTTGGCGACGTTCCACTTCCAGGAAAGTTTCAGCGCGTCCACACCCTCGGGAAGACCGTATTCCCTGTAGTCGTTGACCATTTTGCCCGGCGTGGCCTGGACGAGATGCGCGTAAAGCTGCCCGTCTTTCTTCGCGGGGATGAGAGTGCCGTATTTTTCTAGCTGGTATTTCGCCTTGGCGCGCGTCTTGACGGCGTTTTCCGTCTTGCGTTTTTCGTGCGCTTCGCGCTTTGCCTTGTCCTCCGGGTCTTCGACAAACGTCTCCTGCGCCTCGACGGAAAGATTGCGCACGGAGAACGCGCCGGACTTCACGTTGAACAGGCACGGCATGAGCGCAATGCCCGCCGCGCCTTCCGGCACCTTGATCGACTTGCGGAACGCCTTCCACTCGCCGCCCTTCCCATGCCAGCCGCCGATCGCGGGGCCGCCCTTCACCTTCTTGCATTTCGAGTCGATGAAGTCGGTCATGATCCGCGCGTCGAACCAGTTCTTGTCGCCGCGCACCACATCGTCCCACTTCGCCTCGCCGCTCACGACAACGCCGCCCGTGCCCTTCGGCAGGAATACCGGCGTGTAGACGAGGCTCATCTGGCCTGAACCCTTGAAAGGCACTTCCAGGTCGCGCTTGCCTTCAGGAACGAGATTCCCCGCAAACGCCGTGCCCGCAAGCACGGACAGGGCAGCCATTGTGAAAATCCTATTCTTCATTTTTTGTCACTCCCCTGAAGCGTTGTTCGACGCGATTGATATGTAAAAACCTTTTGTCTTCGGCATCGCCCAAAGTTCCGTGCCATCCTCGCGCAATTCGAGCGCGTGGACGTTCTCGCCTTTGGTGAAATGCGATATATCCATCGCCGCCGTCGTCGTCACCACCTTCACGGCCTCCTCCGCGTCGTCGGGGACGTTTACGACAAGCTGCGCACCGTTCGCGACGCTGACCGACTTCGCGGAAATCGTCCCTTCCAAGAGAAGCGTACCGCCGTTCACCTCGAAATCGCCGCCAATCGTCACAGGCCCTCCAAGCCGCTGCGTGCCCGCGCCAATCTTCGTGAAGTTGAAGTTGCCCTTCGAATTTTTGATTGCCCCGCCAAAGTCGCCGGCGGCGTCATTGTCGCCGACCAAGACGGTTGCCGTGCCAGTATACGATTTGTCAAGAACACCGTTGCCGAAAAGCCCGTTCATTGTACCGCCGTTCAGCAAGAATTTGCCGTTGGCGTAGACGTTGCCCTTGCGCGCGCCGCTGGGCAGGAACGACGGCGTGTCGATGGACGCTAGACCGTTGATGTAGAGATCGCCGGTGAACGTGCCGGTCGACTTCACGAAGAGAGGGGCGTTGCCGGAGCTGTATGCAAGAACATTGTCGGCAAAGACGATGTCGCGCCCGGCGATATCGCCTTTCAGCGTCGCGGACTTGTTCGCGCATTGCGTTATGTAGGCCGTCGTTTCGCCAAAATCGAAATTACCCTCGAGTGTCACGGTTTGCCAGACGGAAAGATCGAGCACGCCGGACGAAATCGCCATCGTCCCGCCAGATACGGTGACTGTCGCCGCATTCTGCGAAAGCATCGAAAACGAATTGACTGTGCAGCCGCCAGCGATTTCTACGGCCCCCGCCGCCGTGACGCGGAGATTCGCACCCTCTGTAGGCTCGTAGGGCGATTCAGTCGCCGAGGAAACCGTCTCGTATTCCGTCTCAGGGTCGAGGAATCGGAAGCCGTTGTCGCCATATGTAACGAGCTGGGTAAAGACAGCGTCCTTGGCATCTGACGCGATCGCGCCGCGCGCCCAGGGGACAACAGGGACGTATGCCGTGCCCTCGGCACCAGTTCCGACAGTATTCACGCCGTAGGAACAAGTGATATTCGCCGCTCCGGCGGTGCCGAGCGCCGCTGTGCCGAGCAGATTCTCCGCCGCGTGGATATCGAGCAAGGCGCTGCCTTCGCGGAAAAACTCGTGGATGTCCAGATGGGCGTTTGCGTAGCCTGTGCCGCCCTTGACGACAATGCGATCGAGTCCGCCCTTGTCTGCACCTGGCGCAATCGTGAACGTCTCCGCGTGATCCGTCAGCGCTCCACTGGCCAGTGCCGTCAGCGTAAAGGACTCGCTCTCAAGACGAACGTCGCCGAGATCGTTTTCCGTAGGCCCAAGCACGGGCGTATCGCCGCCGCTGCCGCCGGACGCCGTTGTCTTGGTCTGCGCGAAGAACCACTTGAGGACGTCGGCATTCCTGTAGGTGCGCGACCAGACGTCATGCGGCGCGTCGGGATATTCCCAGTAGTGCGCGTCGGCTCCTGCGTTCCACAATGCGCTCATCATGCTGCGGCTGCGGAACACGGGGACAGAACCGTCCTTGCTCCCGTGAAACGCCCATATAGCGACGCCAGTCAGCTTCGGTGCCTGCGCGAGGTCCGCGCCGCCGCAGATCGGGATCGCCGCTGCAAAGACTTCGGGGCGACGCGAGATGAGGTCCCACGTTCCATAGCCACCCATCGAGATGCCCGTCGCGTAGACGCGATTCGTGTCCACGGATTCATCAGCCAGAAGCGTATCCATGAATTCGAGAAGAAGGCCCATGGTTTCGGACGGCTCGACCGGCATCGTGTGCGAAGTGGAGCTCCAGCTCACATCGACCCAGAGCTTGCCCGCGGGAACCTGTCCGGCGAAGAACTTGAATCCTGGCTCGTTGGCGTCCAGCCACGCCACGATGTCCGCAACGCCATGGTGGAGCTGCGACACGTTGTTGTCGCCACGCTCGCCCGCTCCGTGGAGGAATATGACGAGCGGCACCTTCGATCCGTCCGCCGGCGTCTTCTCGGCCCAGCGGTAGCGGAACACCTTGTCGGCAGAGTTCGTGTACTCGCGCGCTTCGGTGCGCGACTCGATGCTTGCAGCGCCTGCGGAGAGTGCAGCCAGCGCTACGGACAGAAGGAATCCTGTCTTTTTCATTGTTAACTCCTGGGAATTTCGTGCAGAATGATAAAGTAGGTCAGACCTGTTTTATCATTTTCGTCAACGAAAGACTATCGTAAGGCCAGGGACTTTGGGCGACGCCCAAAGCTCTGTGTTATTGTTTTTGAGTTCAAGCGCGCCAACGCCCGCACCGCGGTTGAATGTCGCGGTGATTGCGTCATCGCTCTTGAGAACGCACCGCGCAGTGCGCCACTTTCCGCTCGTGACGTTCGCGCTGATCGTCACCGGCCCGCCAGTTACCACACCCGTTACATTCAAACAAGACGCGACATCATCCGCCACATCGACATCGAACATCGCACCATCCTCAAACGTCAGCGTCGTCTGAATCTCGCCGTTGCCGCCGATTGCAGCGCCCGCCGCTACATTGACCGCACCCTGCGTCACAGTGCCGTCAAGAACAACCTTGCCCGCGTTGACGTTGAAATTACCGTTTGACGCGAGCGTCACCGTGCCGCCAAAGCGCTGCGTGCCAGTTCCAATCTTTGTCAGCGACGAGCCGTTGTCGGTAATCGAAATCGTTCCGTCGAAGTCGCCGTTCGCATTGTTGTCGCCAAGTGTCAGCGTCTTTCCGCCGGACGATGCACGATTGACCGTTCCTTTTCCATACAGGCCGTTGATGATGAAATTGTCACCCTGCAACGTTCCGTTTACATATACATCACCGGTGCGTTCGCCATGTGGCAGGAATCCAGTCGTTCCTGCGTTGACGAAGGTCTGGACATACGTATTGCCTGTATAGGTACTCTCGTTTGCGTTTCCTCCGAAAACGAGTCCAGAAGTCGGAAGAGCGGCAGATGTACCCAAAGGTGTCGTGAACGTGACGCCGGCGGAACCCTTGATGGCTCCGTTGATCTGATTTCTCTTGCCTCCCGGGCAGACGATAAAACCAGGCTTTTTACCAAAGTTCAGCGGGACGCCAACCGTCGGATACTTGTAATTGCCCGCAGCACTGTTGTAGCCGATCAAGACCATGCCGCTCTCAACGGTCAGAGTCGCATCTTCGACATTTTCGCCCGGCATGATGGCTGCGCAC
>Ga0256405_10007069_pt1 | contig 17274 bp, 15 predicted proteins | sample RumenRJG_02DNA_FD_189096 | JGI IMG/M metagenome (GOLD analysis project Ga0256405, IMG submission 189096) | Bovine rumen microbial communities from Lethbridge, Alberta, Canada - RJG_02 | ecosystem: Host-associated > Mammals > Digestive system > Stomach > Rumen | place: Canada: Alberta...
AAGATGACGATGGTTTCAGGGAGAACGGTGAAGATCATGGCCCTTCCGAAGAGGGAGGGGTTCTCAGTGATTGCACCGACTGCTGCTGCACCGATGTCTTTCTCCGCGATTCCAGATCCGAGTCCTGCGAGTCCGACTGCGAGTCCTGCTCCGATTGCGATCATTCCTGCTGCTTCTGCTGCTGCCATATTTTTCAAACCTCTTTGATATTGTTGGTGTTTTTGCTGAAAAAGGTTTTGGTGCGGACCTCCTGGAGAGGTGCGAACGAGTCTCCGCCTCCTTCATAGAACCTCATCATGAGTTCGACGAACTGCAACCTGAGGGCGTGCAGACCTGCGGAAAGGATTCCGAGGGTCCATACGACAAGGTGGAGGAAACAGAATAGGAATATTCCAATCACTAACATGACGACGTTGGCGAAGGGGTCGAAGACGACTTCTCCACCGGCGGTGGTCCTGGTCGCGATTATCATTCCGAATACGATGTAGTTGAATGCAAGCGCCATTCCGGCCTTGGACATGGTGATTGCTGCAAGCCTGGTGTAGGAAAGAATCCAACCGATGACTTCAGGAATACCCATGATTGCCTGCATTCCGCCTTCTGCTTTTGCGTTTAATCCGATTCCGACAACCAGACATACGATAGCCACTACGAGCAGGATGAGGGGGGTTCCCTTGGCGATGTCGCCAATCGATCCACCGAACATTGCCTGAGTGAGTGCGAGACAGAAGAGGATCATTCCGAAGAAGGTGAACACGAGTCCTCCCTTCTCCATGAAGGCTGCCTTTCCGCCGTGCTGCTTCACGATGTTGTACACACCGCAGAGGATACCGATGAACAGGTGAACGATACCGACGTAGACGGAGAGCTTCAGGAGCAACGCAACGTTGACGAGCTTTCCGATACCGGTCTCACCGGATGTCCAGGTTCCGGTTGCTGAGTCCCAGGTTCCTGCGGAGCAGATCATATGGTTGAACCACTCAGGGAACTTGGCTCCGAAAATCCAATCCCAAGTCACACTGGTTCCGCCCACGGCGACGTGGTCTTCGTGCCAATGCCATACACCGGCCTCATACTCTCCGCCGACGAAGTGCATTCCCAGCATTTCGCCGTAGAAGAATAGACCGAATATGAACGCCCATATTCCTCCGAAGAAGAGGACGAGCGCAATGGCACGCCAGTCAGGGTGCTTGGTCTTCTTAAGTCCGTATGCTCCCAGGATGATGAAGGGGATGGCGTATCCCATATCTCCGACCATGAATCCGAAGAACAGCGGGAGGAAGATCGCGATAAGGAAGGTAGGGTCGATCTCCTGATATTTGGGGACGGACACCAGACTGGTCGCGTACTCGTATTCGCATACGATTCTTCCGTTGTTCTGCTTGACGGGAACATTCTGGAAACGAGGCTCCTGGGCTTCGGACTCTTCGAGTTTTCTGCCACGAGTCTCTTCGAATTCCACATAGACATCGTCTCCGAGCTTCTGCTCGAGGTTTGCCTTGACGGAATCCACTTTCTTGGTAGGTACCCATGCATCCATGATGTACGAGTACTTGCTCACTGCGATCCTAAGGGGAACACTACCCTTCTCTACCGCAATGGACAGCTCTTCGTCGCTTCCTTTGAGGAAGGACTTGTATCTCTCCTTCATCTCCTCGAGGGCCTTGTCACAGAGCTCGATCTCGGCAGTGGCTGCCTCGATCTCGGCGGTGACTTTCTGGTACTCATCCGCTGCCGACACCTTGGTGGTGTAGACGGGGATATGGAGTTCCACAAACCCAATCCCTGCGAGTGCGGCGTATGCCTGATCCCTGTTCTCCTTCTTCACGAAGACGACGGCTACACCGCCGTTCTTCTTGTCGTAGGAAGAGAAGATCTCGGCATCGTCGATCTTAAGGGACGATGCGTCGCTGGTAACGGTACCGGCGAGAACGGCGATGCTCTTGTATCCGCTGTACTGATCAAGAGTGACGTCATTCAGGTTCTTCAGAAGTTCTAAAATCTTTTGCTTAGAGTTTAATTCAGTGATTTTCTGGGTAAGATCATTCCTTGCGTCGACGGTCTTGAGGACCTCATCTTCGACGCCCTCGACATCCCCGGCGTTGATGCGCGACTGCACATCCTCGACAGATATGTCGGCGGTCTTGGTATGCTTGTTGATCCCAAGCTCTTTCTCGAGTGCCCTTACCTTGAGAAGCCTCTCAGATGCCTTCGAGGTCTTTTCAAGGGAGGTTCCGATAGAGAGCCCGTCGTCGCCGGTGGTATGATCGATGACATGGATAGCCTTCTCGCTGTAGAGGGCGTTTATGGCGTCCTCGAGGCGGGTCTTGGTACCCACAATCACAATCCTACTCATCGACTCAGGAAGAAGCATTTATTGCCCTCTCGAATTCATTCGTGAGGAAATCGTTGACTTCCTTGATCTTATCCCTAGCTGCTTCCTCGATTCCAGCGGCCTCGGCCTCGCCTTCGGCGATTTTCTCGGCTTTGGTTCTCTCGAGGTTAGCCTGCTCTGCTGCGATGGCGGCCTCGGCGTCCTCGCGAATCTTCGCGACTTCAGCCTGCTTCCTTTTCACAGCAGCACTGCGGGCCTGAGCAACGGCGTTTTTCTTCTCAGTCTCTGCGTTAGAAACTGACTGATCAGCCTTCTGCTCAGCCTCCTTTATTTCCGAAAGTATGTCAGTTCGGCTCAAGTTTCACTCCCCGACCATTCGTGAAGGGCAGTAAACTCTTACGGTATATAATAGCCACCGTTTTTTATATTATAATAAGGGGAACAAATCGTTTGAAAATTGGCATTATAAAATGTTTTCACCGAATTTTTTTCTTATTCGGACTTCTCATCGACGTGCCTGATTTTGAGGTCTGCCTCGGAGAGGATGTCCTTAGAGAGGTCGTCCATGTATCCCTCGTCGTAGACAATTTCAGTGATGCCGGAATTGATGAGAATCTTGGCACATAGAGAACAAGGGAAGGTGGTGGTATAGATCTTGGCGCCTTTCACGCTGACACCAAAATAGGCTGCCTGGGTCACTGCATTCTGTTCCGCATGGACACCCCTGCAGAGCTCATGGCGGGTGCCAGAGGGCACGTTCATGAGCACCCTGAGACATCCCTTCTCCTCGCAATGGGATACGCCGCGGGGAGCCCCGTTATATCCAGTGGAAAGTACATGATTATCCTTCACGATGACAGCTCCGACCTTACGTCTGAGACAGGTCGACCTGGTCGCCGCCAATTTAGCCATCTGCATGAAATATTCATCAGTCGTGGGTCTTTCCATGAAAAAAAGGATATTTTGGAGGTATTAGGTTCTTATCCTCCGAATTCATTCGGCCCATCATGAAAAAGGAGAATCTCACTACCATAATTGCATTGGGTATAGTGGTGATCATCCTTGTTTCAGGAATAATTTTAGTGAAAAATGCATCGGGTGTCAACCCCCCTTTCACAGTCATCGAATCCAACAGCATGCAACACTCCGAAGATAAGTCCCAGATAGGTATAATCGACACCGGAGACATGATCATGGTGAGGAGTTTCGAGAAATCGAATGTCGTTTCATATGTGGAAGGACATCAGACCGGTCATCAGGAATTCGGAGATTACGGATCCGTTCTGATTTACAAACGTCCCGTGGGAAATCCTGTCATCCATCGCGCTATTCTATGGATGGAATATGACAGCGGAACCTGGAAAGCCCCCAGTTTGGAAAACTTCAAGGATTCGAACGAAAACCCGTTATGGACATGTGCCAGCGACGATTTCAATAACCTTACCGGAACATTGATTCTTACTCTCAATAACGGATACAGGAACATTGCCGTTTCGATAAATGTGGATGATTTGCTCCCTCACAGCGGATATATAACAATGGGAGATAACAACGCCACAGTCGATCAGAGCGCGTCGAATATTTCATTGAATAATCTTGTGAATCCCGAGAGAATAAAGTCTGTTGCCTGGAAAGAAATCCCGTGGTTAGGATCGCTGAAACTCCTTGCCAACGGACATACATCTTATCTCAATAATTATGCGACCAACAGTGTACCTTGTCTTGTTGCTCTGTTCATCACGATAATACTGTCTGTGGTCTCGGTAGGATATCTCTTCGATGAATTCGTATCGAAGAAAAAGAAGACCCCCACCCCTTGATTTCCACTGGAACTTTTGAAAAAAGGTACAGACATTTTTGAGAAAAAAAATTGGTAATTTTTATTCGAAAAATTACCAAAAAATATGATGTTTTATTCAAAGTTGGGTGATTCCGAAAAGAACCAGGGCTGCAACAACAATGAATCCGATGCATGCTCCGATGACGATCCATCCGTTCATGATAGTGAACTCCTTGAAGATAGAATGATATTTCACTTATAAAACCACCTATTTTTTGTAAAAGAAAAAAGAACGAAAAAAGTTGGATTTATTCATCAAACATTCTTTCGGGAGAATCCTTATATCTGACTTAATCATAAACCCGCTTCACACGAAAAAGAGGTATGTCGAGTGGCGGGAGATTCCATATTCAAACACTATCTGGAAAAGAAAAATCACTTAATCAAAAACAGAGGAATCCTCCAGACCACCTATGTTCCTGATCAGCTTCTTCACCGTGATGCACAGATACGTGACATTGTCGATATAGTAGCTCCGTCACTGAACAAAGACAAACCATCGAACATCCTCATCATCGGTAAGACCGGAACGGGAAAGACAGCCGTTGTGAATTACATCGGAAAAGAACTGATGAAAGCCGATGCCGAGAACAACAACTGCTGCTACATTTATGTGAACTGTGAGGTCATCGATACACCTTACAGTATCCTTTACAACATTTCCAACCAGATCATCACCGATCCGAACAAAAAGATTCCTTTCACCGGATGGAGTCTTGAAAAAATATTCAATGAATTGATCAAATTCATCGATGAAGAAGATAAAATTTTCCTGATTGTTCTTGATGAAATTGATAAATCTTTCAAAAAGAACGGTGATGACATTTTCTATTTCCTGACCGACATCAACTCGATGCTCAAGAATTCAAGGGTTGCGATCATCGGTATTACCAATAACAGCAGATTCACTCAGGAATGTCTTTCCACTCAGACTAAGAGCAGGCTTGGAGAAGAAAAGATTGTCTTCCCTCCCTACACCCCTCAGCAGCTCATTGATATCCTTAATGACAGAGCAAAAGAAGCATTCTATCCGAATGCTCTTGATTCATCGGTTGTGAATTACTGTGCAGCGGTTTCCGCTCAGGATTCTGGAGATGCAAGGAAAGCTTTGGATCTTCTCAGAATTGCTGCAGATATTGCGGAAAGAAACGGAGATACCTGTGTCACTTCCGCACATGTCGATTATGCAAGACAGAAGATCGAACTCGATGCTGTCAGCGAAGTCATCAGGACACTCACTGATCAATCAAAGATCATTCTGAAGAGTATTATCATCAGTCCGAAGAACGATGAAGGATATCTCACGACAGGAGAGGTTTATGCAACATACATGAACATCGCAAATCAGCTTGCATGTCCTGTTATTTCACAGAGAAGGGTTGCGGATCTCATTTCCGAATTGGATATGCTGGGTATTATCAATGCCCGTGTCAAATCTTTCGGAAGGAAAGGAAGGACCAAGGAAATCGAAATCAATGTTTCCAATGATATCCTCAGTATCCTCGATCGTGACGAATTGTTCGACGGTCTTGTGATAAAATCCGGAAAACAGATGACTTTCGATTCTCATTTTGAGTGATTGTCACTTTGAAAAAAAAACAGCCCTAACCCTTTCAGAAGTTCCAGTGGAAATGAAGGGGTGGGGGTGTTCTTATTCGATTTTCCAGTGGAAATGAAGGGGTAATAATCGTAATTCGCTAATTGTCATATTTTCATTATTAATTCAATGTTATAATTTTTGAAATATGAATAAAAATTACGACAAATATCTCTTGATCTGCGGATTCAGTTTTATCATAATTTTTTCTTTCGCTTTCATGTATAACAGCACAGATTCCGATGATGAAGATATAATCGGAGTCGTAACGTCCATATCAAAAACAGATAGTGGTTTTTTGTTTGATTTTGAAGATTATTCTGGAAAACAATATCATTGTTTTTCAAAAATCGAATTGAACAATAATTCAATCTATGATATTTCCGGAAATTATTCGAAAGACGGTTCGATTTTCTTTGTAGAACAATCAAAAGCAATCAGAATGATGTAAATATACAATTTTTATTCTTATTCTGATGTTCGTAGCCGCGGATGATACAGATTCGATGAGGGGTAACTGTACCACTTATCTGGCTACTGAGATTATTTTTGATCTTGTTTACAATTGCAATCTTGACCTCATCGGTTCTCCCCGTCTGGTCCGTCTCAATCCGGCCATACCATGGAAGACACGCGGTAACGGATCCCTTGTCATGTGTTTCGGAAAGGGAAAGGGAAAGAAGACGTTCATCGGGGAAATTAACGGCGAACCTGTGTATTCCTTTGAGGATATGGAGGATTGGGAACCCGATAAGGAAATGATCCTCGAACGGATCAAACCTTTAGTCGAAAAATACCATGACCCAGAGTATTCGGATCCTGGTATTGTTGTTTCCGAGAAAAGACCCTCTGAAGAGTTTTATTTCCTCGGTGTCAGAAGGGTCGTAGAACGCGATACGATTGTTGCGGAACTCGAAAGGATCGGAGCTGTCAGATATGAATTGGGTTGCGGCCGCGGTATCATCGGATGTACCTGCGGAATGGCATGGATACCCAACGATTTCACTTATGAATTGTTATCATATCGCCCGCAGGAGAGATGGGGTACCGAAAGGATATTCGACAGGGACTCCGTATATGTGGCGGATCACACGATTCCTTCTTCATTCAACAGCTGGGAGGACCGTTCAGGAAAGGTCGCGATTGTTCCCGCCACCCCCTGTCCGGTAATGTACGGTTTTAGAGGAGATGATATATCCGATCTCATCAGAGGCCATGATATCATCAAGACCGAACCTCAGAGCAGATGGCTGGTATTTCTGACCAATCAGGGCACTGACGATCATATCATCTACAATTGTCCCAGGGAGGAATTCATCCCCAACAGTTCCTATTCTGTCAAAGGCATCGTGAAGAAGGTGGAACGTATCCGCGGGGGTCACACTTTCATGACCATCGATTCCGAATATGGGGAGGTTGTGTGTGCCGCTTACGAACCCTCCAGGGAATTCAGGCACGCCATCGATTGGCTCACTCCCGGTGATAAAGTCGAGGTACTCGGTGAACTGAGGGAAAGTCCCAGATCATTGAATATTGAGAAACTCCATGTGCTCGAGACTGTCGATGAATACGAGAAGATATCCAATCCGGTATGTCCTTCATGCAATCGTCTTATGGTCTCCGTCGGTAAAGGGAAAGGATACAGGTGCAGACAATGCAAGACAAAGTCCGACACCCCTATTATGAAGAAGAATACCAGGTGGATCGTTCCGGGATGGTATGAGCCTCCGGTCGCGGCGAGGAGACATTTATCCAAACCTCTGAAGAGGATGGGTGAGATCCAACCTGTCGAATTCGTCAATTGTCGTAATCAATAACCGACAATAATATATACTCACTATTCTAACATCATCCTATCTCTAGGAGGGATAACTCATGGATGAAGCAGTAATCTTAAGCGCATGCAGGACTGCAATCGGAAAATACGGAAAAGCACTCACCGGAATCAAATCCACCGAGCTCGGAGCACACTGTATCAAGGAAGCAGTGAAGAGGGCCGGAATCCAGGCAACCGATGTCGAGGAATGCATCATGGGAAACGTCCTTCAGGCCGGACTCGGACAGAACCCCGCCAGGCAGGCAGCCATCGGCGCAGGACTTCCCGTCGAGATCGGATCCTTTACAGTCAACGCCGTATGCGGTTCTGCCATGAAAGCTGTCATGTGTGCCGCCGACGCCATCAAAGCAGGCGAATACAACGTCCTCGCAGTAGGAGGTATGGAGAGCATGTCCAACGCCCCCTACCTCATGAACGGAGCCCGCTGGGGATACAGGATGAACGATCAGACCGTGGTAGACTGTATGGTTCACGACGGACTCTGGGACATTTTCAACAACCAGCACATGGGATTCACCGGAGAGATCGTCGCCGAGAGGTTCAACGTTACCAGGGAGGACGCCGACCAGCTGTCCGTGGAGAGCCACCAGAAGGCCTACAAGGCACAGCAGAGCGGAAAGTTCGACAAGGAGATCGTACCCTTCACCATTCCCAACAAAAAAGGGGATATCATCTTCGACAAGGACGAGGGAATCCGCCCCGATTCCTCCATGGAGTCCCTCGGAAAGCTGAAACCCGTCTTCAAGAAGGACGGAATCGTCACCGCAGGCAACTCCTCCCAGCTCAGCGACGGAGGATCCGCTCTGATCGTGGCATCCAGGAAATGGGCCGAGGAGCACGGCATCAAGCCCCTCGCATCCATCGTAGCCTACGGAGAGCGCGGAGTGCTCCCCGAGAGAATCATGGAGGCTCCTATCCCCACCACCAGGCACGTCCTGAAGAAGGCGGGAATGACCATCGATGACATCGACCTCTTCGAGCACAACGAGGCCTTCGCATCCGCTTCCTGTGCAGTCAAGAAGGAACTCGGAGTCCCTGATGAGATCTTCAACGTCAACGGAGGAGCAGTCGCACTCGGACACCCCATCGGATGCTCCGGAGCACGTGTGCTCACTACTCTTCTCTACGCAATGATGGACAGGCAGAAGGACGTCGGCTGCGCCACCCTCTGTCTCGGAGGCGGTAACGCCGTCACCACCATCATCCGCCGCGAGTGATAAAACCATTCATCTGGGTCTGTCAGTTTTCGGGGACAGACCCACCCTACCTTACTTTATTATTGTATTTTTACTTTCAAAAACTAAAGTAAAAAGTTTTACTTTGAAAAACTAAAGTAAAAGTTTTTTTGTTCTGCACTTTAGTCAGAGACATCGACATCGGGAGTAACCGACAGAGTATAGTCTGGGTCATAGAAGGGAAAGGGTTTTCCCTCCCTAAGGAGGGTAAATGGTTTCTTCAGACAGGGGTCCAAATCACATGGATGATTTCATTCCCAGTCCCATATGGCATACAGTGTGACCGGGAGTTCGCTGCGTGCCAAATCTTCTGTGGATCCGTTTTCAATATCTCTTCCCTCATCCGGGTCGTTCAATCTCCAATTGTAGAACACCTTACCTTCCGGAGGGGTGAGCGTACAGGGGGGGAGGGCCTGACGGTCTCCCATAGTCCTCACGACAGGGGACATGGAATGGTCCTCAGGATCTTCGGAATTACAGAAGTTGACGGTATAGGATCCGGAATAGTTCCAGATTGCCCAGAACTCGGTACCCATCATGGTCGCATACGGTTCTCCCCCTCCAATGGTATCATCGGGATCAGCATCTGCCGTAGGTCCCCATCCGATGAAGGAGTAGTACTGCTTTGCGAATATATCGCCCGAGGGGAAGTAACCGCTGTAGAGATTAGCGTTGGCATAGTTGATGATCTGAACCTGGTCTCCATAGTTGGAGTGGAATGTCACGGCAGTGATATCCTCAGTCCAGACCAGGTAGATATCGACGGTCTCCCCGGTCAGGGGAGCAACGGTGAGATTTCTAATTACATTTCCTCCACCAAGGTCATATTCGAATAGGTAATAGTATACGTCCTTGTTTCCGAACTTGTAATAGGCATTGCTATCTCCGCCGTACCTGTAGGTTCCGTCACCGTTAGGGGTGAAGGAATAGACGGGTTCCATGAACATCACGGATTCGAACGCAGGGTTCAAGGATTCGACCCTGTACGATCCCGTGGCCTTGTTGTTGGGTGCGGTAATCTCGGGGAACTCATAGAAGTATAGAGACATCTCTCCATGGTTCATATCCGAGTACAATACCTCTCTGGTGGCCGATTCGGGAGTTCCGCCCGCATCGGCGATGATGTCGAGGTAGAAGCCGTCTATCATCCACTGTGCGTAGAGGACAATCCTTCCTTCGACGAGGTCAGCGGGGTTGAATACGTCTCCTTCGACGTAACTCCTGCCGTTACCGTTGGCCTGTGTGTTCCAGCCGGTCAGCGCATGGTCGTTCCAGCGCGGGGTAGTAGCATTGAAGGTGAACGAGTAGTCACGCACCGTAGTGGGTTCTCCTCCGAAGGTACCTCCGTTTCCGTCGAGGACGGCCTCGTACTGGGTGACGGATCTCATCTGCGCCGCGCTGGGCAGGGTGTTGTTGGCGAGGTCCAGCTGCCACTTGGCGTAGACTGTGATGTTCTTCTCGGTTCCCTTGGCGACCTGTGCGATCTTGTCACCGGAGAAGTCTGCGTTCAGATACCATCCGAGGAAGGTGCTTCCGTCCTTCGTCGGGGTGGCGAGATCGAATGTGTCGGTGTTCTTGGTGAACTCCTTGGCGGCGATCTCGTTTCCGCCGTTGGTGTTGTAGGTCACCGTATACTTGGTGTCGCCGGAGGATCCTCCCTTCAGGAGGAGCACCGCACCGACCGCGGCGGCTGCCACGACGGCGATGACAAGTATGATGGCGATCAGTTGTTTCTGCTGCATAAAATCACTCTGTGTTTAATTCGTAAACGGTTTCGGCGAACGCCTCCCTGGGGCGGAGACAAAAGAAAAAACTCCGCAGGAGACACCTTCTTGATCCAATGAAAATCCCGGACGGACGATACCGTTCGGGGAAATCTCCCGGATGACCGTTCCCTGCAAGCGCGGAATAAAATGCACGGCCTAGGTCTGCACGGTCTGCGCTTGTGCGGCATACCGGAGATGGGGAGTTCATGAACCTCCCCTCCCCGTATAGCGGTCGAAGGCCATGTATAAAGAACCTTTATCTGAGTTAATAAAACATTAAGCGTATTAATATTAAGATTAATAACTGTTAATAATCCCCATCCTTTGCTTAAATACATCAAAAAACGAGGTCTGGGTCATCGCATATTCCAGTGAAATGCGTTTCGCCGTCCGTCCGTCGGTCAGAAAATCCGGGAAATCAGGCTGCGACCTGGTCGAAAAGCCTCTCGAGCATCCAGTCTGCGTCGAACTTCTCGATGTCCTCGTACTCCTGTCCGTCGCACACGAAGGCGATGGGTTTGCCGATGGTCTTGGCAATGGAGAGGGCGGCTCCGCCCTTGGCGTCGGTGTCGATCTTGGTAAGGATGATGGCATCGATTCCCACGGCCTCGTCGAAGACCTTGGCCTGCTCGACGGCGTCGTTGCCGGCGAGGGAATCGCCCACGAAGATCTTGAGGTCGGGTTTGGCGACCTTGACAATCTTCTTCATCTCGGCGATGAGGTTGTTGTTGGTCTGCATCCTGCCTGCGGTGTCGATGAGGACCACATCCTTCATCTTGGAGCGGGCGTGCTCGATTGCGTCGTAGGCAACGGAAGCGGGATCCGCATCCTGTACGGATTTGACGATCTTCACGTTGAGCTTGTCGGCGTGGATGCTGAGCTGTTCGATGGCTCCGGCCCTGAAGGTGTCGCATGCCGCCAGTACGACGCTGCGTCCCTCCTGCTTCAGCCTGTTGGCAATCTTGGCGATGGCGGTGGTCTTGCCGGTGCCGTTGATGCCGATGAACATGATGACGGTAGGTTTCTTCTGTTCGGCGAGCCACGCGTCGAAATCGAAAACATTGATACGGAGGACGTCGCTGACAGCTTCTTTCACAGCGAGCTCGACGATCTCCTCCAGGGTGTACTCCCTGCCGTACTTCTTGCCGGCGAGGTTGTTGCGTACGCCGACGATAATCTCCTGCACGACGGGATATGCCACATCGGATTCCAGGAGGGTGACCTCCAGCTCGTCGAGGATGTCGTCGAGCGGGTCGTCCTTGATCTTCTTGCTCAGAAAAGAAGAGCTGAGCATCTCGTCGGATCTCTTGTTCTTGCCCTTGACGGGCTTGCCCTTTCTGTCCTCTTTCTTCTCCTCCTTCTTGGGAGCGGGGGCAGGGGCGGGCTCGGGTTTGACCTCAGGTGCGGGTTCTTCCCTCTTGGGTTCCGGTACCTGTTCGGGAACGGTCTCCTGGACAGGGGTCTCGGTCACAGGCACCTCGGGGACCGCCGTCTCCTGGACGGCGGGTGCCTCGGGTTCTTCCTTGTAGACCGATTCGGCGTCGAGCTTCTCGCCTTTCTTGAAAAGGTTCTTCAGCTTCGACTTGAGGGAATCGAACATTTCAATCACTGGGCGCTGCCCTGAGATCTTCTTGCGGCGTATTCCTGCTGGATGGCCGCATCGAGCTCTTCGACGTATCCCTGGATCTCCTGCATGGCGGAGATGGTCTTCTGGATGGCATCGGAGAGTTCATTGGTCGTGCGCTCGAGGTACTCAATGGCCTCCGGGAAATCCTTCTCCACGGAGATCTTGCTTCCGACCCCGATGATCGCTTTCTTCTTCTCGGAAACCTGAACGGTGACCAGACAGGAGCCTCCGACGGGGATCAGGATCTCGTCACCGGGCTTGGCGTCCACTAAGGCCTGCACGGTCCTGCTGGCCCTGGTGGTCTCGTCGCGGGTGTTCTGCAGAATCCTGGCCTGGCGGGTGATGCCTTCGAGCTGCTTGTTGTAGCTCTCGAGGGCCTGCATCGCCTGGCGGAGTTCCTCGTCGTTCATCTCATGCACCAATCTGGTATTTCACGAGGTGGCTCTCGACCTTGTCGGCGGGGAGCTCTTCGACGGCGGTGATGGTGATCTGCCATCTCTTCATCTTGTGCCTGCTTCCGATGGTGGACAGGACTTTCTCTCTGACTGCGGTTTCGTCTTCGGCAGCCATCTCGATGGAGAAGGGCTGCTCTTTCCTGGGGTCAGCGAAGTGACCGGTTACAAGGAATGCCTTCATAGATATACCTGGGCGGGGACTATCTGTATTATATTAATAAAGGTTGCGGGGTTTTTATTTAAAGAAGAGGGGGTTAGAACAGTCTTTCCTTCCTCTCGGATTCCCACCCGTAACTGGCGTACTTCCTGCCTATCAGAAGGGGTGCGGCGTATTCCGGGACCTCGGTCTCGCCCTTGAGGGACATGTGTTCGCCCATCATGTACAGACCCATGGGTTTGCGCATGGTCACTTTTATGGGGTCGTCGGTGTAGACGTCGGGTACCGCGGACTGCAGGGGATCGTAATCCGTGAGTTCGTCGCGGGTTATGTGCACCACCTTCAGACCCGTCTTGCCATGCAATGACCCAGGCAGACGGATCAGCCTCTTGATATCGGGGGTGACGGGCTTGTCGACCTCGCTCGAGAGGAGGGGTGCGACATCGTTCAGGGCCTTCATCAGGATGTCCTGTTCGGGGTTGGTGAGGCCGTTCATGCTGTTATGCTCGAACATGGTTCTGAACATCCCCTTCAGATGGGTGCGGAGGTTCTCCAGCGTCTGCGGGGTGGCCTTCACCGAGGGATAGATCGCTTTGATGACCTTCGGATCGCTCTCGATGATATTCTGGCAGATCAGTTTCAGTGCCTCCCTCAGCTTGAGTTTCCATCCGCCTGAGTCTGCGGGCGGGATGACGCGGTACGAATGGGTGTTGGAACGGGTCAGCCCGTTACCCATGACGCTGACGCTGACCGCATCGGTGTGGATGGGGAAAACGGTGTCCAGATCCAGTCCGATGCAGGATACGTAGTCGACCAGCTCCCTGCGTTCGTTGGTCCCCAGGGTGTAGATGTCGTTGGTGCGGATGTGGGCGTGGTAACCCCTTCCGCCGGAGAAGCAGATATGGACCTGTTTCTCCGAGAAGCCCAGGTCGGAACATAGGAAGTCATCCACCAGGGAGATCATCTCCTTGCGGATCTGCACCATCATCTGCGAATAGGTCATCTCCTCCGCACCGGCGAGGTGGTCCGCGTCGAGGTCGAAGATGAGTTCGGCACCCATCCATTCCTTCTCCTCCATGACCGGTTTGGCGGGATGGCGGTAGTACGCGGTGGAGTAGTAACTGTGTGCTGGCACTTTCGACATCATGAAGGTCTTCAGATCCTCGGGACTGGAGAACGCCATATGCCTTTGCATCGTTTTCCCGAAGGGGATGAAACCGTATTCCTTCTTGGTGAAACGGTCGGGCATGTCCGGGGTGAAGGAGCGGTAGTACCTGCGGAACAGTTTGAAAAGGAAACGGCTGTTGGGGTCCAGTTCGACCTCTGTATAGGGTTTCTGCTGCTGAAAACCGCCCTGCCTTTCCATTATCCGACCATTGGATTACGCTTTAATAAAGTGTTTCTGCTTCCGTTACCCATGGATAAGCTTCCCGTCTATGACAACCACATCCACATGAGTCCCCACGGACGCAACGTGGATGCTCTCCGGGAGTACGAGCAGGCCGGAGGCACCGGACTGACACTTGTCACACTGCCGTATCCGGAGGTCAGGATCGCGGACGGGAAGGATTTTGCTAAATCTTATGAGATCACCTTCGACCTGGCCGCGAGGGCCAGGGAGGCCACCGATTTGGAGATCAACATCGCCGTCGGGCCGTATCCCATCCTGCTGATGTCACTCGCCGAGGAGTTCGGTCTCGAAAAGGCCGAGGAGATGATGATGCAGGGCATGGAAGATGCGGGTAAAGCGGTACAGGAGGGGAAGGCCGTTGCCATCGGGGAGATCGGCAGGCCCCACTTCGAATGCTCCCCGGAGATATGGGATGCCTCCAACAGGGTCCTGCAGAGAGGTATGGAAATCGCCAAGGAGAACGATGTGCCAGTAATCATACATTGTGAGTCCGGGACCACCGATACCAACCGCAGTCTCGCCGACATCGCGAGGAAGGCGGGACTCGATCCTGGCATGGTCATCAAGCACTCCTCACCGCCGTTTGTGACGGAGGAGGAGACCTTCGGTGTGATGCCCTCCATCCCCGCTTCCAAGACCAACATCAAGGAAGCCCGCGCCAAGGGTTCCGACCGTTTCATGCTGGAGACCGATTACATCGACGAGCCCTCCAAACCTACGGCCATAATGTCGGTCACCACCGTTCCCAACAAGGTGAAATGGATGCTTGCCTCAGGCATGGCGGACGAGGAACTCATCTGCCGCATCTGTAGGGACATCCCCAACCGTTACTACCACCGCTGACTCGTCAGTCTTTTTGTATTGGGATGGGGATAAGGACACATGGACGAGGCGAAGATCACCGTGCTTTACGACGAGGGTGCCGTGGAAGGTACCACCTATATCGGAGGCAAGGGTCTTTCCATGCTTATCGAGGTCGACGGGGAGAGGACTCTTTTCGGAACCGGACTCAGACCCCGTTACCTGTCCAACAATCTGTACGTTGCTGATGTGAATCCCGACAGCATAACCCGCGTCGTGGTCTCGCACGGCCATCCCGACCATTGGGCGGGCATCATCGGCCTGCTCCGTCAGCGCGACGCACCGCTGAAGCTCTATGCTACTGCCGATGCCTGGGGAGAGAAGAAGTTCCTGGGTGCCACCGGAATCTACATCCCTTCGGAACACAGCGAGAAGGTCCAGAGAGAGGATGTGGCCGGCTGGGTGCAGCTCAGCGAGCATCTGTTCATCTCGCAGCCTATGGCGTTCCACTCCGGAAACGGAAACGAGATTTTCATAGTCCTCAAATCGAGGAACGGACCTGTCCTCATCTCGGGCTGCTGCCACTGCGGTCTCGACCACATCTTCGAGGCGGTGAAGGAGAAGTTCGGAGCATACCCGGTGGCGCTTTTGGGCGGACTCCATCTTCTCGAGCGTAAGGACAAGCTCGCCGATCTCTACGCACAGTACCTGCAGACCGTCGGTTGCAGGAACCTCTACCTCAACCACTGCACGGGAGTAACCGGCATCAACCGTCTGAGGGTCACTCTGGGACTTAAGGGAGTGAACGATTTCTACACCGGACAGTCAATGACCTTCCAAATCTTCTGACCCACTCACCTTAAAGTATGTGAAGGAGATTGTGAACGCATGAGACTAGCGTGGCAGATGAGGACATTGGGCGTCTTCACGATCATGACCCTGTTCCTCATGGGAATCGGTTATCTGGTGGGTTGGTTCTTCAACTATCATTACCTGGGTCTTATCGTAATGCTGGCCATTTCGCTGCTGATAAGCTTCTATTCCTATTGGTTTTCGAAGTCCAGCGCACTCAGGGCCAACAAGGTCCATCTGGTCAACCAGTACGAGGAGCCGCGTCTCTACGAGACCGTACAGCGTGTGGCCGCGAAGGCCGGACTGCCCATGCCTGAGGTAGGCGTGAGCGAATACCCCATGCCCAACGCTTTCGCCACCGGCAGGAATCCCCAGATCGCAGCAGTCGTGGCCACCAGGGGTCTGCTCCAGCTCCTTGATGACGATGAGCTCGAGGGAGTCATCGCCCACGAGATGTCCCACATCAAGAACAGGGACATCCTGGTGATGTCCGTGGCTTCTACGGTCGCATCTGTCCTCACCTTCGCATCCCGCATGGTGTTCTACACCGCTCTGTTCGGAGGCGGCAGGAGGGACGAGAACAACGGAGTCATGCTGGCCATCGGATTAGCGATGATGATCTTCGTACCCATCGCCGCACTCATCATGCAGCTGGCCGTTTCCCGCAACCGCGAGTATCTTGCCGACGAGACCGGAGCGAGGATCACCGGCAGGCCACTTGCCCTCGCCAATGCCCTCATGAGGCTCGAAGGCGGATGTGCCAGACCCAGCAACAACTACAGCGATACCGCCCGCGCGGACATGTGGATCTCCAATCCTCTCCGCAACGAAGGCATGTTCAGGAACCTGTTCAGCACTCACCCTTCGACCGAGTCCCGCGTAGAGCGTCTCGAGGCCCTCGCCAGGAAGATGAATGACAAAGAGGTTCCCGAATACACGCCTGAAGAGGATTCTTCCAGATCAAAACTGAACTTCCAGTGACCCTCAAAAACTCCAAGGGCCACTGGAGGGAAACCTCATTTGACAGGTTCCCATTTTGCTAATTCGTTTACTTTGGACAGGGTGGAGCCTTTCCTTATCTCTGCCCTGGTGCGGGTCTCGTGCTCGTGAACGTCGAGTGCCCTGTTGGCCACTTCGACGGCTTCTTCCTTGGGGACCACGATGAGACCGCTCTCGTCGCCGATGATCCAGTCGCCGGTGCGCACTCTCTGTCCTCCGATGAGGATTTCCATGCCGATTCCGCCGTAACCCTTTGCCTCTCCTGCGCAGGGGACAGCGGTTCTGGCGAAGGCCGGGAAGTCGAGGTCTATGATATCGTCGATATCCCTGATGGCGCCTTCGATGACCACTCCTTTCACGCC